>Ga0137378_10002467_pt1 | contig 15873 bp, 17 predicted proteins | sample SagtaG_21_FD_104813 | JGI IMG/M metagenome (GOLD analysis project Ga0137378, IMG submission 104813) | Vadose zone soil microbial communities from Sagehorn Ranch, Mendocino, California, USA - Sage2_L_60_16 metaG | ecosystem: Environmental > Terrestrial > Soil > Vadose zone | place: USA... | reverse complement strand
TTGCGAGTGGCGCGCCGCTCGACCTGCGCGCAAGGCGGCTGACTCGTAAAGCGGCGTCCACCGTACGTCCTCAAAATCCGCTTGCATATCCCCTGCCGCGCTTGGGTTCTCGCGTGCACTCCAGGCACCATGTACACTCGTCGCCGTCTTTCCTCTTTCCATGACTGAAGTCACGACGATCACGATTGCCAGTGCGCGCGTAGCCAGGTGGTTGCTCCTGCTCGTGGCGTTGCTGCTTTCCGGGCCATTGCTAACGCTTGCCTTGGGGCGCGTCGCATTCCATGGCGATTGGCGCACGGCGACACACCGATCGGCGGGCCTCGCCCCCGACCCCGCGACCCACCGCGGGGCGGTGGTGCAGGTGTACGCGAGCCGCGCGTTCGGCTGGCGCGGCGCCTTCGCCGTTCACACCTGGCTCGCGGCCAAGCCGGCCGGCGCCGACCGCTACACGCGCTACGAAGTGATCGGCTGGTACGCGCGTGCCGGCGGTTCATCGGTTTCCATCTCCGATTGGGGCGCCCCCGATGCGGAGTGGTACGGCGCGGCACCGAGTTTGATCCGCGACCTTCGCGGCGCCGACGCCGAGGCGGTGATCGCCAAGCTGCCCCAAGCCGCGGCCGATTATCCGCACGCCACGAGTTACAGCGCGTGGCCCGGTCCGAACAGCAACACCTTCGTCGCTCACCTTGGCCGGAAGATCCCCGAGCTCGGCTTGACGCTGCCATCGATCGCGATCGGCAAGGATTATTTGCCCGTGGGCCAGATCCTGGCGCGAACACCCAGTGGGACCGGTTTGCAACTGTCCTTGTCCGGCCTCCTCGGGGTGACCGCCGGCCGTGATGAGGGCGTGGAGTTGAACGTGCTCGGATTGGTGACCGGTTTCGACCTGCGCCATCCCGCCATCAAACTGCCGGGGATCGGGCGAGTGCCCGGAGACAGTTAGGCGTCCGCCGGGCCTTTGCGTTCCGAGAGGCGCCTGACCGCAAGAGCCGCGATCGCCGTGCCCATCGCCGTTATCGTCACTCCATCCCGCGAAAGCGCGGTCAATAGTCCGTCAAGGAGCTGCGGATTGCTCTGTTCGACGTAGCGCACGAGTTCGTAAACTTGACTCGAGGTGGCGCGCGCAGCGTCCTCGAACGATACCGGGATCTCAGGCCATCGGGCGTGTCGGAGGTATTTGGCACAGGCGCCGCCGCCGACGACTGCCAACGCCAGGGGGCCGACCGAACCGAGCAGGCGGCCCAACAAACGCGCGCGCAGCACGTTGATTGCCACAAGGGCAGGAACCGCTAGATTCTCCCTTGCAACGATGTTTCCGGTAAGACCGTTCGGAGACGCGGCCTCGCCCGGATGCTGCGGCACTTCGGATGCCTCCGAGATCTTCATCGACGAATTCCTTGCACCAGGATGGCAGTTACCGGCCGCACCTCGGGCAACCTGATGCTACGGCCTTGACGCGCAACCGACCGATCAGTAAGAACGGTCCGGGCTCGGTTAAATGCTATCAATGCACAGCCGCAATGTGACTCCGGCGGGCAGAAGAAAGTTCGTAGATGAAAATCACGAATCTTCATGTCGCCGTGTGGATTGGCGCCATTGTTGGGCGCGACGGACGAGGCACTGGGCGCCAGTGCTGGTAGGGGCGCCAGTCCAGGTGCGTGGTCCCCGGCGGGAGAAGGCTTCACTGGTCGGCTGACCGGCGCGATCACCGGTCGAGCTCCGCGTAGTGGCGAAAGATGCCCTGCTGGTTGAATGGCAGGCGGCGCTCCGAGGCCAGGTACGCGGCAATCCGCGGACGGGCCGCCACGCGCGCGTGCAGCGCCATCACGTGCCGATACCGTCGCGCAACCCGTGCCATCGCATTCGGAAAGGCGTAGTGCAGCCCGGCCACGACCTGGAACAACGACAGGTCGGCGTACGTGAGCCGGCCGCCGACAAGGTAAGCGGTCCCGCGTGGGTTGCGCGCGAGCACGCGCTCGAAATAGCCAATGTATTTCGGCAGCCTATTCGTCACGAAGTCGGCGGTGCGCCGTTTCGCTTCGCGCCGCTGGTCTTCGTAATACAGGCTCGACGCAATCGGATGATGGGTGTCGTGCACTTCGACGACGAGGTCCGCGAGAGTGAGCTGGAGCTGATGCGTCCACAAGCGTCCCGCCTCACGCTTCGGCGCAAGGTCGTGGCGCTCGCCGAGAAACAACAGAATGTTCGCTGTCTGCCCGATTAGGCGGTTGCCGGCCTTCAGAAACGGCGGCGCGAACGGTGGACAGGCGTTTGTATCGCCGTCGAGCAGCGCGACCATTCGCGCTTCGCCGCCATCGGTGCGGGCGACATCGACGTAGCTCGCGCCAGCCTCTTCGAGCGCGAGCCGCACAAATTCGCCGCGTCCTTGGATGGACGCCCAGTAGTAGAGCTCGTAGCGCATTAAGGGACTCCTTCGAGGTCGGGCCAGCGGGTCATAGAGTGCTGATCAGATTTTCTCACCTAGCCCGATAGTCACGTAGAAGATCGTTGGCCAATCTTTGAAATCGTCGTACTGGGTACCTTGGGCCCGGGGCGACGAGTTATAGCTCACGCCCACACTGAGTCTTCGCATCTCGAGCCAAGGACCAGGGCCTCTATGGCGGGCGCGGACGGCCAGCGCCCCTCACACCAGGCGCAAACCCGCGACACCGTTCGTTACATCTTCGCGATAGCGGCGGCGGCTGGTCGGACGTTAATCGTCGGGTCATCCACCACTGAGGTATGTCTCAATGAAAAGCATCCTGATTCCGTTCGTCGCAGTCGTCGTATTGTCGTCAGGCGCGGCCCTGGCCGCCGACCAACCACGGAGCACCAGCCCACGCGCTGCCTGTAAGGCCGACGTGGAGAAGTTCTGCTCAGGAGTTCAGCCTGGAGGCGGCCGCATCGTTGGTTGCTTGAAGCAGAACGAAGCTCAGGTATCTGCGACCTGCAAGGATGCGATAGCGAAGGCGCGGGAGAGGAAGGCTCCGCCCACTTCCGGCTCAACCCCAGAATAGGTGGGCCGGGGAGACCGTGATTGGTTCGCGATTGCGCGATCGAGGCCTGGACGGCCAGAATTCATGGGTCTCGCTGCTTCAGTCCAACACACTTGTGACGACGGTCAATTTCTACCACGATCTCCCGGTACTGGCGTCCTTTGCCGAGGCCATCGAGACCAACCGGCACGCCCAGGTTCCGGGTGACTGGTGGATCGTCATCACCGATGTGATCGGCTCGACGAAGGCGATCGAAGCAGGCGCCTATAAGAAGGTCAACACCGTCGGCGTGGCCTGTATCGCTGCGGTCGTCAACGTGGACCGAAGTGTCGATATGCCGTTTGTTTTCGGCGGCGATGGCGCGACCTTCGCCGTGCCCGACGCCTTGCGTGAGCGCGCGATCCCGGCGTTGCGGGAAGCCCAACGGGTGTCGCGGGAGAACTTCGACCTGTTGTTGCGTGTCGGCTTGGTCCGGGTGTCGGACCTGCTCGACAAGGGCCTGTGGGTTCGGCTGGCGAAGGTTCGCTTGTCACCGAATGTTACGCAACCGACTTTCTCCGGACGCGGCTGGGAAGAAGCCGAGCGCATGGTCAAGGACCCGCTGACCCAAGGCGTACTGCGCGTCCAGGAAGACGAGGGCCTGTGCGAGGGCAGCTTCGAGGGTTTCGAGTGCCGCTGGCAGAGTGTGCCGAGCTTTCGTGATCACAAACTTGCGCTGTTGGTGGCTGCGGTGTCGAGCGACGCCGACGTGAACCTGGCCAGCTACCGCAAGATGTCCGACAAGATCGCGCAGATCTATGGCGACATCTCCAGCTACCACCCATTGCGCGCCGAACGCATGCGGCTCTCGTTCAATCCGCGTCAACTCAGCCACGAGTGGCGCGTACGTTCAAGCCGGCTCAGCCCCTGGGGGCGGGTCAAATATTTCGGACGGATAGTGTTGCTCAACCTCGCGGGCGTCTACCTGTTCGCACGCAAGATGGACACCAGGACCGTACGCTGGAGCCACTACATCGACGATTTGGTGGAAAACTCTGATTTCCGCAAGTTCGACGGCATGCTGCGTATGGTAATGGACGGCAGCGAAGCGCAATGCCGGGACCTGCAGGACTACCTTGACGGGCAGTACCGCAAAGGCCGGCTGGTTTACGGAATGCACAAGTCAAGCGAAGCACTATTGACCTGCATCGTGTTTTCCTACAACGGAAACCACGTGCACTTTGTCGATGGCAGTGACGGCGGCTACGCGCTGGCCGCGCGCGGCCTCAAGGCGCAGCTCAAATCGCTCAGAGCCTGACTCTATGCGCCGCACGGCGACATCACATGTTTGTCGCCCACTTCCGGCGATTTCGTTGAGTCAGATCATTTGCCTGCGCCGCTGCGCGATAAGGCGCTCGATCACGTCGATGTTGCGCCTTACTCCGTCCAAGTTGGGGTTTATTTCCAGTGCCCGGTGAGAATATTCGAGCGCGCGATCGTAATACTCGAGGCGCGCGTAGATCTGGGCGTAGCCGGCGAGCGCGCCGAAGTGATACGGATTACGCTTCATGACTTCGTCACAGTCGGCTAGCGATTTGCGAAAATCGCCAACAAGAAAATAAAGGGTCGCATGCTTGTTCCACCCTTCCGCGAAGTCGGGCTTGATTTCGATGATGCGAGTGAACGTCGCGATCGCTTGCTGCAGGTCACCAGCATTCGTTTGCTCGATACCCGTCTGGTAGAGCCTGTCCACTTCTTGGTTGTCGGAGCGACCCCAGATGCGCCATATTGCCTGCTCGGCGTATTGACGGATGTCCTCACTGGGATCGCGCAGCGTTGTTACGAGCAGTGTCACGTCGCCCATCCTGCCAACTTCCCCCAGAAGAAGGATGGCTTCGCGGCGCGTCTGCGCGTCGGCGTGGGAGAGTCGTTGAAGGGCCTGTTCCCGACTGAGCTCGTCTGCCCTGGTGACTGTGCCGGTGAGCAACAGCATCGACAGGAGAGCGGTTAGCAGGGTGTGCACCTGGTCCCTTAGAGTTCGAATTCGCCTCCCTAGCTTGAGGCACGCGTCCATAGCGTTGCGGCGAACTCAAGAGCATCTGCATCGCCGTGCGCAGAGCTGCTAGCGCAAGAGCCATGCGCAGCGGTCAGGTCGGGTACGCGGCGTTCATTGTTTCACATTGTTGCAACCTTAGAGCGGACACTCGCAACACTTCAGGCGTTCGGATGCGAGTTCCATGGGCCGTACCGAGTGCTATGGCGGCACCCCCTACCCAACGTTCCTTTTAAGCCAAGGATCCAGCAGTTCCCTCTGGCAGGACCGGCATGAATGCCCCACGTTGGCCGTTACATCAAGCGTTTAAAGCTCGATCAAAAAATCGTAACCGACGCTTGCACTATTGACTTAGCGGATTTCAACGGCACCGCTCACCGTGACGTGAAGCTCCTGGTTCTGCACGGCAAGGTTACTCAATTCCAGCCCGCGCACGACGATTGCATACGGGCCTGTCTTATCCGGGGCTGTCAGGGCCCGAACCGCTTCGAGGAGGTCGATGTGCAGCGGTGAGAGCAAATCGGCGCCGATCAGGTTTTGCAATGCCGCGGCCACCATTGGCTTGTCCGCGCCTTCCAGGCGCACGTCTTCCAGGGCAGCTTCCTGCAAGCGCACGACAGGCCGGGCCGAGAGCATGATCGCGCTGGGTTCTGTTGCCGTTTGGCATACTCCCGCGATCAGTGCGCCGATTCGTCCGGCAAAATGCGCTCCGACATAAACGCGGCCCTGCTCGAACGATACGGTAGGGTTCTCTAGATACGGATCATTGCAACGCTCAGGCCGGTGCAGGTAATAACGGCCCCGGTCCTTGAAGAGCTGCGCCTTCAGGGCTTTCACGAGCGTTGACGCGTGCACCACGAGGTCAATGGCGTGCGCGCTCGGCGCTGCAAGGGCGAACGTCAACGCGAACAATAGGGCCATCACTCTTCGTTTCGCGAGCAACCGTGTCACAGGTCATTCCTTCACGACTACGACACTTGTCCACGAATGGTGCGCTTTCGTTGACGCTAAGTCGATTGCCCTATTGTGTCTGAGCGACGCCGCCGGCGCCGATCCCGATTACCGCCCGCATGCAGCGAGCAATCGCGTGCTTTGGCAGGCGCTCGCACAGTGCTCATTATCTTGGTGATGCCGAAAGCCCCGCAAAAAGCGGTCTTTTCGGCTGGCGCCGTGGCGAGGCCATCCGCAACTACTTAATGCTCGGCAGCGCCGTCTCGCGACCCTTTTAGCGTTCGGTTGCGAGTGGCGGCTTTTCGGTGGAACCTACGTCCGCGTGCGGGCCAGGACCAGACGTACGTTTCTGCCAGGAGCGGACGTTCGCGCGGCCGGCGGGATTGCCGCGGTGGACGAGGACGTCGCGTATCGTGGACGCGTCGGTGATGAAGGCGACGATGCGCATCTCGGCCCCGCAGAGCGGGCACAAGAGCGGGAACACTTCGTAGAAGGTAGTATGCGCACGCCTGCGTCAGTACACCTTCCCCCACGGCGCTCGTCGCAGACGCGTTTGAACTCTCCAATCGGCGTTTCTACAACACCCGGCTGAGGAACTCCCGCGTGCGCTCGTTGCGCGGCGAGCGCAAGATCTCGGAAGGCGGACCCTTTTCCGCGATCACTCCGCCGTCCATGAACACGACCTCGTCCGCCACTTCGCGCGCGAAGCCGATCTCGTGCGTGACGACCACCATCGTCATGCCGTCCTCTGCGAGCGAGCGCATCACGGTCAGGACCTCGCCGACCAGCTCGGGATCGAGCGCGGAGGTCGGCTCGTCGAACAGCATCACGCGCGGCTCCATCGCGAGCGCCCTGGCGATCGCCACGCGCTGCTGCTCCCCGCCGGAGAGCTGGCGCGGATAACGGTCGCGCTTCGAGGCCAGGCCGACGCGCTCGAGCAGCGCCATTGCGCGCTCGCGCGCCTTCGGGGCCGGCACTTTCTTCACCATGACGGGAGCGAGCGACACGTTCTCGATCACCGTGATGTGCTGGAAGAGATTGAAGCGCTGGAACACCATGCCGATATCGGCGCGGGCCGCACAGAGCTCGTGTTCGCCGAGTTCCTGGAGCCGGTTACCGACGCGGCGATAGCCGACCAGGCGTCCGTCCACCGTGACGTAGCCGGAATCGGGTGTCTCGAGATGGTTAATGCAACGCAGGAAGGTCGACTTTCCGGCGCCCGAGGCCCCGATGATGCACACCACCTTGCCGGCATCGACGTCGAGATCGATTCCTTTCAGGACTTCGACATGGCCATAGCATTTGTGGATGCCACGGGCAACGATCATGGCGTGAGGAACAGGTTGCGCCCCACGGCCGCCGCGAATTCGCGGCGCGGCTTCGGGCCCGCATCGCTGTGGCTCCTGCCTACGTGCTGCTCGATCAGGCGCTGCCCGGCGGTCAATAAGGTGGTGAGCGCGAGATACCAGAGCGAGACGACGATCAGAAGCGGGATGGTCTCGAACGTCCGCGTGTAGACGAGCTCGGCAGAAGCGAGGAGCTCGGTTACCGAGATGACGCTCGCGAGCGAGGTGTACTTCAGCATGCCGATTACCTGGTTGCCCGTCGGCGGCACGATGACACGCTGCGCCTGCGGCAGGACGACCTTGCGCATGGTCTGCGCGCGCGTCATACCCACTGCAGCGGCCGCCTCGCGCTGGCCCGGGTCGACGCTGAGGATGCCGCTGCGCACGATCTCCGCCATGTACGCCCCCTCGCACAGCCCCAGGCCTAGATTGGCTGCGACGAACGGCGTGATGAGCGCGTTGGCATTGACCGTCATGAAGTCGGGACCGAAAAAAGGAATACCGAGGGTGATTACCGGGAAAAGCGCGGCCAGGTTGAACCAGAAAATAAGCTGCACGAGCGCCGGGGTACCGCGAAAGCAGACGATGTAGGTCTGCGCGAAGAGTGACAGTAGGGGATTGTCGGAGAGACGCATCAGCGCGAACGCGATCCCGAGGGCGATGCCGATGCACATCGCCGACACCGTCAGCTCGATGGTGAGCAGGACGCCGCGCAGGATGTTGCGGTCGAAAAGATACTTTCCGACCACCGGCCATTGGAAGTTGGGATTCGTGACCACGAGATGACCGAACCACGCCGCCAAGAAAAGCACAAGGGCGAAAGCCACCCAGCGCCCCGGACGGCGAAGCGGGACAGGCGGGCCGGGCGCGAGCCCGGCCATGGGATCGCCGCCTTTATCCTCCATCTACTCGAAGATCGCCGGATCAGCGGCGGTCCCGTCGAGCGCCCATGCGTTCATGATCTTTGCGTACCTGCCATCAGCGATGATGACCTTCAGTGCCGCTTCGATCGCCTTGCCGAGCTGCAGATTGTCCTTCTTGAAAGCGATCCCGGCGTCGACGGTCGCCCCGGGGACCGGACCGCCGGGGGCTGGCTCGAGCTTGCCGTTCGAGTGCTTCGCGGCGACGATGGCCGTCGCATAGCTCACGCCGGCCGCTTCGGCGCGACCCGCCTCGACGGCGAGCACCTGCGGACCTTTGCCATCGAACACCGATAGCTGAATCGCCGGCTTGCCGGACGCTTCGCACTTTTTCGAGATGTCCTCCCATACGAAAACCGGCTGCGTTCCTTTTTCCACTGCAATCGAGTGCCCGCACGCGTCATTATTCTTGATTCCGGTCGGATTGCCCTTGCGCACGATCAGGCCATTGGCCAGCAATGCGTAGCGGGTGAACGAAACCTGCTTGCGCCGCGCCTCCAGGATGCCCATGACCGACATGCCGACATCGACCCGCCCGCCGCTCACGGCCGGGATGATCGAGGCAAACCCGAGGCGTTCGATCTCGGGCTTGACGCCGAGAACATCGGCGACCGCCGTGAATATCTCCACGTCGAAACCGACCTGCTGGTTCTTGTCGTCCAGGAAATTGTACGGCTCGAAATCGAGCGGCATCGCGGCCTTCAGCACGCCCCGCTGCTTGATGTCGGCCGGCAGCAGGCCTCGCGCTGCCGTTACTCCCTCACTCTGCGCAATGGCAAGGTTACCAACGACAGAATGCAGCAATGCCCCCACGACGAATGCCGCGCTCAGCCACCTTCCGAAAATGAATAACATGACGATTCCTCCTTGGGTTCGGCTAACTCATTGAACTCAGAATGCGAGCAGGCGCCACGGGTTGTCGACCAGCACGCGCTGCAACTCCGACACGCCGAATCCCTTCTTTTCGAGGCGCGGCGCGAATTTGTCAAACAGGTATCCGAACGGCACTTTAGTGTTGAACTGGTCGGGCTCTTCCTTCGTCACCGGCCCACGTCCGTGAAAGAAGAAACGGTCGTATGAAAACACCAGCCGGTCGAGATAGCCGAGGTCGACAAGCTCGCAGATCTGGCGCGCCATGATCTCGTCGAGCTGGTCGGCCGATTCGTGCATCCACGGAATGCCAATGTGGTCGATCTGCAGGCAGGCGCCGCGCTTGCAGATGGCTTCGAGCTGGTCCGTAGTCGACTTGATGAAACAATGTCCGATGATGACCTTGCCCGGATCCGCGCCATCCTCTTCCAGGATATCGAGCATCTCGATACCCGGATTGGTCAATGTCCAGTCGACCGGATGCGTGTGAGTGTTGATGGCGCACCCGAGCTTGCGCTGCGCCCTTGCGGCCGCGCGCAGTGCTCGATCTTCGTAGACGCCAATCCTGCGCCCGTTGGGCCCGACCGGGCTCGGCTCTGCGGTCAATGCCCCGGTCGAAACCTTGAGGATTCCCGCTTTGTACGGCGTCTGCTTGTAGTCGTACACCATGCCTTCGGTGACGTCACGGAGTAGCAACTCCTGGAGGTATTCGATCGACTTGCGCCGCCAGTAGTACGGAATACCGATAGCGTTGTGCTCGCCGTAGAAGCCGGTGGTGGCGATAATGTTCATTCCGCTGCGCCGTGCCGATTCCGCTATGAGGTCGGGATGGCGCCCGAGCTCGGGAGGGGTCAGGTCCACCATCGTCCGGATGCCGTGCTGGCTCATCCCGTTCCGCAGCGTCTTCCCGATCTGGGTTGCCGCAGATTCGACGTCGAACAGGTTGTGGTGATCGTATTCGCAGCCTGCATACGCGTAGCGCAAATGCTCGTGTGTGAGGGTGATTCCGGCCTTATCGACGCTGATGTCGCCCAGCACGGCGCGTATCTTGGCCACGTTGTTCCCCGTTCTCTGTCAGGCAGGAGCCACGCTTCTCCAACCATGCGCTTCATCGAAGACCGAGCGAAGCGCGTACCGATCGTATTCGTTGCGGCACGGCGGACCGGCCGTCATCCACACCTCGGCGAGCGTCAGGTCCGCGATCACGGATGCGCTCGTGGCGCGCGCGTCCATCGGATGGGCCTCGTCGGGATGCGAGCAGACGCCGTTTGGTGCGTTTTCGTGCTCGGAGCCTTTGCGCCCACGCTCATGCGATGCGCTCACCCGTCTTCACCATGGTCGTGTAATCGGCCGAAGCGGTTCCGCGCGGTGCCTGGCTGAGCTGGGCGGCATGCGTGTAGACAGCCGACACGCGCGGTTTGGACGAATCCAGAATTTTGCCGGCACGGCGCTGGGGCGCCTCTCGCAGATAGTTAATGATTTCGCGGCAGAAGACTGGCAGGTCGCTCGGCAGCCGCGAGGTAATGATGTTGCCGTCGCGAACAACCGCCTGATCGACGTACTTGCCGCCGGCGTTGATCACATCGTCCTTTATGATCGCCACGCAGGTCACGTTTCGGTCGCGCGCGATGCCCGCCGATGCGAGCATCCAGCCCGCGTGGCAGATTGCGGCCACCAGCGAGCCCTGATCGTGCACCTTCCGCACGAGATCGATCATCGGCTTGTGGCGGCGCATCCCTTCGGGCGCAAAACCACCGGGGATCACGACGGCGTCGAAATCTGCGGCATCGACCTCGCCAACGGCGAGATCGGGCTTGACCGGATAGCCGAGCTTGCTTGCGTACACCTGTTCGGCCGGGCCGACGACCACGACGTTGGCGCCTTCCTCGCGCAGCCGCAGGAGCGGATACCACAGCTCGAGCTCCTGGTACAGGTTCTCCGCAAGAACCGCGATCTGGGCATCAGCGAGATTCATGCTCAACTCCTTTGCAAAGCGCTCAACAGCGCGCGTGTCCATTGGGGCACATCGTCGGTCGTGCGCGCAACGAGACCATTTTTGTCCGGTAATAGCGAAGAGGCTTGCGAAGCGGCGGCGAGAATCGCGCCCTTGCCAGCCGCTTCGGCGAGGAAGCGCTTCAGGGGCGCATTGTCCGAGAGGGCCGACAGCCTGCCGCCGGGAAGCACCAGCGCGGCGTACTCGCCCGGCGTAGTCTGGGACAAGGCGATGTTGGGAACGACCGGATAGCCGAGCAGGCTCGATGCCGCCTCGGCGCCTTCGAGGCCAATTACCGTAACTTCGACCCCCGCCTCGCGCAGTCGCAGCACCGGATACCAGAACTCGAGCTCCTGATAGCCACTGTAAAGAAATACACCGACCTTGGTTGCTTGGCTCATGTCGCTCTATTTTCCTTGCCTGTCTTGCAGACTGACCACTGTCCAAAGCTACCTGCGACTCACTATTATATAGTGGGCTCCTGCGACTCAGGACCCACGCTGTGGCCCAACTGCAAGGGAGTTCTCATGGGAACATGCAATGAACTGTATGCTCGCATCCTGCGCGCTGCTGTTCGCGCTCGGCGCCCTTTTCCCGGCGAAGGCTCAGCAATATCCCAGCCAGGCGCTCAGGATCATCGTGACCTTTCCCCCGGGAGCCGGCGCCGATGGACAGACCATGGTTGTCGAAAACGTGACCGGAGCAAGCGGCACCATAGGCACGGCACGAGCCGCGCAAGCAGCGCCCGATGGCTACGCGCTCCTGGTCGGCACTCCAAGCACGCATGGAACCAACGTTGCGGTGTATCCGAAGCTGAGCTATGACCCAGTGCGCTACTTTGCGCCCATCTGGCTGATTGGATCGTCGCCTTTTCTCCTCATCGCCACGCGGTCCCTGAACGCATCGTCGGTGTGGGACCTGCTCCCGCTGGCGCGCGCCGAGCCGGGAGAGCTCAACTATGCGTCTTATGGCAATGGCACGGTCAACCACCTTGTCGCGGAGCTGTTCAGCTCCATGTGGCGGGCATCCTCGACGATCGCGAAGCCGCGCGCGGCGATCGAGGTGATCGCGGTTGCCACGTCGGCGCGATCCATGTCCTCGATGGAAACTGCGGGCGTCCACTGCCGCGCCGGCCCGCGCGCGAGGTGGTGGCGCCTCTCAACCACCTTCGAGATGTAGCCGGGAGGAAAAAGATGGTGATGTTCCGATGGGGGCCTGAGTTTCCTGGTTTGCTCGCGCTCATGGCTTGTAGCGCGAGCCTATCATGAGAAGTTTATGATTTCCGGATGACACTCGAACTGACTCGCCCGAACGGGCTGCCGCGACTCGCTTATCGCGTTGAGGGATCGGGCGCGCCACTCGTGCTGGTGCACGGCGTGGGGGGCGATTCGAGCAACTGGGACGATGTCGTGCCGCGGCTTGCGCCGAAGTTCCGCGTCATCAGGATGGACCTTCGGGGGCATGGCCGCTCGGGGCCGATCAACGCGCCGTGTCGCGCCGAAGATTTCGCGCGCGATGTGGCCGACGTGATGCAGGCCGCCGGAGTCCACGCCTGCCGGCTCGTGGGATTTTCGCTCGGTGGCCAGGTCGTTCAGACGATCGCTCTGGATTCGCCGGAGCGAGTGCAAAAACTTGTGCTGATCAGCACGGTTGCCGGTCGTACCGAGGCCGAGCCATCGAGCGTGGCGAGCCGGTTGGAGGAACTCCAGGCGAAAGGCATCGCAACGATCGTCGCGGGCAACCGCGATCGATGGTTCACGCAAGAGTTTCAGCGTGCCCATCCGGAAAAAGTGGAGATGCGGGTGGAGCAACTGCTGCAGACCGACCCGGAGTCTTACCAGCATGCCTACAGCGTATTCGCGACCGCGGATTTCGCGAACCGGCTCGAGGAAATTCGTGCTCCGACCCTCGTGATCACGGGCGAAAACGATATGGGGGCGACGCCGCGCATGGCGAGATTGATGCACGAGCGGATCAAAAACGCCGAGCTGCGGATTCTGTCGCGTCTGCGCCACAGCCTGCTGATCGAAAGCCCGGACCAGATTGCGGCGCTCTTGAACGGATTTCTGTAGGTTGCGTGCGCCGTTCGCAAAGGTGCCAGCACCGCGCGCCAGGCAGCGAATTCCTCCTCTTCGTTCGCGGGTTGGCGGCCGAATACGGATTTTCCATGACGGTGCATCACCAATCCGGGTGCGACCTCGCGCGAGGCTGCGCAGTCGATGCAGTGGGTATCAAAGTACCAGTCACCGCGAGCCGATTCCGGATTGCGGCCAACCAACTTCGGCATGAGGAACCTTTTCCGAAGCATGTCCGTGGCGAAAGGTCATTCTGTCGAAATGCTCTATCGACGCGCGGCGTCGCAAATGCGTCGGTTGCTGGCGCGTAGCGTAGATCGACGTCGTTTCCGGCCGAGGATAGCGTGCCGGACGATAGCTAACGACTGACATTCGGCGAAGCCTGTTCCTTCCATCGCTGTTTTTCGGCCAGCAACAAGGCCTCTATGACGTCCCTGGCCGATCTGCCATCGCGCATTAACTGCCGCAATGCGATGGCGGCTTCCACCGCCAGAAATACTTCGACTCGCCGGTAACCGCCGGCCTTCTGCTCTGCCCGGCTTTGAGGGGCCTTGGTTTCCCTGACGCAACCACGGGGTAGGCGCGGATGAACGCCTTTGGCGCGTCCATGCTGTTGCTGAGTCGTGGCTGTTCTCGACGGATGCTCGGCTGCTTTCATAGGGCGTCTCCTGCCATGTGCTGGAGCCAGTGTAGTTTGACAAAACCGCGACATTCAGAGCGCAACGCCCGATCGCCCCCAAACTTGGACTGCTCGTGCGCCTGGAGTTCAGACGGCATATGCGTGACGAGGATCATCCGGCGCCTTTCCGACCTCTACACGTCGCGGGGGTTGCGCTTCGGAAAACCACGCGCAGGTAAAAATATCGGGGACGATTTCGTTCATGGTGCAGCCCTCCTGTCAACGCTCGCTCGTTGCACCGTGGGCGTGAACATACTGCCGCTGCGAGCACATCTTGTAAACGCCGGCGGCAGCGATGCCGAACGCCACGTCTGCCGCGACAGCATCGACCCAAGCAAAAACGGTCGTAAAGCCGTCCACGTTCACCGCATAGACGAACAGGCCGAGGACGGCGCCGGCGAGCAGGGATCGCGGGTACGGAAATGCGATATTAGCCGGACAAGCCTATCGGCGATGGGACTTCGGTCCGCACCGATCGAGGGTGTCCGACGTTGCGTCGCGCATACGAACCGGTGAAGGCTTGGTCTCTCGTGGGCCCGAATGACGCGAGGAAGGAGGCACGTCGACGCCAGATCCGTTTTCTACTACCGTAGCCGTCATGCCCGCCAATCTCTCGCCCGAATACAAGGCGGCCGAGGCCAGCTTCCGCAAGACGCGCGACCCGCGGCAACGTCTCGAGTGCCTGCGCAAGATGCTGCGCGCCATCCCCAAGCACAAAGGGACCGAGCACTTGCAGGCGGATATTAAGGCCCGCATCAAGGACCTCGCCGAAGAACTGGAAGGCGAGAAGAAGAGTGGTGGACACGGCGGTCCCGCGCTCGTGATCCGGCCCGAAGGCGCCGCGCAGATCGCACTCATCGGTCCGCCGAACGCCGGCAAATCCGCGCTGCATGCGCGGCTCACCGGATCCGCGGCACATGTCGCGCCGTATCCGTTTACGACCCAGTATCCCGAGCCGGGGATGATGCCACACGAGGATGTCCATTTTCAGCTGGTCGACCTGCCGGCGGTATCGCCCGAGCATCCGGTGCCCTGGCTGGCAGGCACCTTGCAGACCGCCGATGCGGATCTACTCGTAGTGGATCTCGGCGAGCCATCATGCCTCGAGCAAATGCATGATTTCGGCTGCACCCTGAGTTCTACCGCCCGCGACGTCGCCGGAGAGGCGAGCGGGCAGGATGCACTGGCCGGCGAGGCGACGTAGGATCGTTGCGACAGACCCGCGCCGCGCGACGAAGACGGATCCGTCAAGCGTCCGCACGACCACTCGGGCGTGGTATCACTGTGCGTTGGTAACGGCCGAACGGCCAATGAGCCCCATTAACGTCCGCGCGTTCCTCTGCCCCTGATCCTCATAGTTGTTATGAGGACGACATGGACGCTTGCGGCGGTGATGGCCTCGATCTTCTTGCCGAGGTCTGCGAGCTCATCGTCGTTGTAATCGTAGTTGAATCGTTCGGCTGAGGAGGTCAACCCCTTCTTGTTCCAAGTCTCGTGATTGCGGCCGTGTAGACGAACTATGGCGAGGGCGGGATTAGTCACCTCCCAGACGGAGGGGATCGTGTTCGCCATCCCCTGCGGCTCGTCCACGATCACGTTGACGAGGTTGCGCTCTCGCTCGAACGCCAGTGTCACTGCAGCGTGCTTGTCTTCGAACCAGGTCTTGTTGCGGAATTCGATGGCAAGCTGGCAGCCCTCCAACTGCCGCCGGCACTCCTCGATGTGGTCGCGGCTTTTGGGATGGTAGGCGACCCAGGGTGCGAACTGGAAGTGCACGGCAGCGAGTTTCCCCGAGCGCCTGAGCGGTTCGATGCCTTCCCGGTATTGCCGCCACATCTCCTCGGTGAGCTCGCGAGGAAGGTCCTTGTAATAGAGGTTCCTCTTCTCGACGGGTCCGAGTGCCTCGGCAATGTCTTTCGGCAGAGCAGCGGTGGAGGTCTGGTGGCCGGTGAACAGCCGGAACGCCTTTATGTTGAAGGTGAAGCCCGGCGGCGTGCGTTCGGCCCAAAGC
>Ga0137378_10002462_pt1 | contig 15884 bp, 17 predicted proteins | sample SagtaG_21_FD_104813 | JGI IMG/M metagenome (GOLD analysis project Ga0137378, IMG submission 104813) | Vadose zone soil microbial communities from Sagehorn Ranch, Mendocino, California, USA - Sage2_L_60_16 metaG | ecosystem: Environmental > Terrestrial > Soil > Vadose zone | place: USA... | reverse complement strand
TGGCACGGGAGGTATAACCATGAGCGCTAAAGTACAAAAAGCTATTCTCGCCGCGCTGTCCGGCCCCCTGCATAAGAGCAGCCCGCCCGCCGTGAAGCACACGCAGAACCCGGCTGCTTTGCCTTTTACGGCGCCAGGCAAGGGCGGCAATTCTATGCCCACTGGCCGCGTCAATAATAGCGCTACTGTGCCTAAATCAGGCAAAGGCGGCGGTGAGGGCAGTGCGCCAGTGTCCGGTGGTGGTACGCCGGGTTTGCCGTTCACGAAGTAGGAGAATGTCATGGCCGCAGGGTCACTCACAAAAAAGCAACGTGATGCGCTCCCTGCTTCTGCCTTCTGCGGGCGAGACCGCTCGTTCCCGGTGCTCTCGCGCGATGATGTCATGCCCGCCGTGAACTCGATGGGCCGTGCTGCCGACGATGCAGAGCGGGCTGATATCAAGAGGTGCATTATCCGCAAGGCCAAACAATTCGGCTGGGTGGGAAGCCTGCCGCAGAACTGGCAGGACGAATTGAAGGGCAAGGGGTGAACGTCATCGATAGACCTACTGCCACAAACTACTTGCAGGAAGAATACCAGGACCTGGCGACTGAAACTGCCTGGGCCAGTGGCACAATCACCAGCGCCTATAACGTGGTGTTAGATCAATCTCTCAGAGCGCTTGGCTACCAGGAGAGTGACCTGGCTACAGCTAATGTTGACCAGGCGCACGTGATAGCCTACCTGGCACTCTGTGACTACTACGCGCTCCTGCGCTACGCCAAGTTCTTTGCGACTCGGATGGATGTGTCAGTTGCGCCTAACATCTCTGCTAAGCATTCTCAAGTAGCCACTCAAGTGAATACTCTGCTCAAAAATGCAGAGAAGCGATTGATGCAACTTGGCGTGGGGCCAATCGAGCAGTTCCAATCGGGGCGCTTTACACTCGATTTCCTAGAACCATCGGTAGGGGAGTTTTAATGCCTGCACTCTTTAGCACAACCAAACTACAAAATCTCTCGGATTGGTTCGTCAGTCACCTGCTCACTGACAGGTGTGCTATTCAGCGCGAAGTCAACAACGTCTATACGACAGTTGCGGGCCTTGAGGCGGTGCCGTGTGCCCTGGTAGACGGTCCTACACGCACAGAGAAGGATATCAGTGACGAGACGACAGGGGCTTCTCTCGGGTATGTACTTATGCCTAGGAATACCGTCGTGTACAGCCCTGACCGGCTGGTGATAAACAGCATCAAGTACCGCGTGTTCGATATTCCAGACCCTGGCACCTTCGAGGTGCTGCGCCGCGTCGAGGTGGTACGCTTCCCACAACGGGGAGGTGCGCCGTGATCCTCGATATCGCCTTTGACCCTTCATCGATGGCTAGTATGGCACGTTTGCTCTCCTTCGATCTCATGCTTGAAGAGGAAATGGCGCCATCGATGGAGGAAGCAGGCCAGATCGTCGCAGATGCCGCCGCAACCAACACCTGGACGGCCTTTCAGCACCCGACCGGTCATCTAGCCTCAACTGTTGCGGCGGTACTCATCTCCCCGCTTGAAGCGGGTATCGACGTAGGCGCCCCACAAGCCTTCAGACTGGAATACGGTTTCCATGGTGCCGATAGCCTGGGGAGAGTCTATGATGAAGCAGCAGAACCTTACGCAGGTCCAGCGCTCGATGCCAATGCTGAGAAGGTATTAGAACTGATGGATCAGGCTGTGCTCAGGACCTGGGCAAGAATAGGGGGTGCATAAATGCCAGCACCAACTATGCGCTCTACTAAAGCTATCGGACAGGCAATAGTGGCCTATCTGGCGGCCCTTACCATTCCCAACACATCGACGCCCGTCTACCTGCTTGCACAACTGGAGATGATAAACGATGTCATCGGGAAAGTGAGCGACGGCGGGGCTGTCGCTGAGGTCTACGGTCATCTAGACGACTCAGAGCGGCATGGCTTTGGCGGCGCCGGGCGCATGAAGGACCCGCAGACGTGGTACATCCTCTCCCTATGCAGCCTTGAGACCCCCACGCTGGCTTCCTACATCTACGATGTGAGTGATTATCTGATGGTGCCGTTCCAGACCCATGCCCAACTCGGGAATACTATTCCAGGTGTCTACCAGTCACAATTGAAATCTGGTACCGGTAGTTTCTATCGTGCTCTGCGTAACGGCCAATGGCTGAAGGCGCATGTTATAGAGCTTGAGACGAAGCAGGAGTGGGCTATCCCAGGAGGTGTACTCTCATGATGGCAGAGCGTATCCTCCCGGATTGGGCCAAAGAGAGTCAGACGATCTGGTTGGATAATGACCATGCAGTGACCTGGACAGCACGATCAGATGAGAGCGAACCCTCCGGGGGACTACTCTGGCATCGGGTAGCAGTTCAAGAGAACAGTGCTACTCCCGGTTGGTGTGTGGGAGGCTTCCAATGGAAGGGGGATTCGGGTCCTGTCTGGACGCTTGAATCCAGAGAAACGCTTACGCTTTCACCGTCTATCTGCTGTGGCTGTGGACACCACGGCTTTATCCGTGGCGGCAAATGGATAGGAGCATAAATTGAGCCAACACTACCTTTTCCCTGAACCGGGCTCTATCCCCGGTATCCCCGGCCTCTTCTCGGGCGTGCGCGTCGATGTAGCCGCTGACGGGACGTTTAAGGCGTCACCTCTGCCCGTGCATCCTCACTTTGCGCCGGCACCTGTAGAGGAGGAATCAGCAGAGGAAGAAGAGAAGGAACCGACACCTATGCGCAAGAAACAGGCGAAAACGCCGCCAGCAGAAGAGGGGAGATAAACCGTGCCATTAACGCCTACTGCTGCCAAGGGTAGCACTAATATCGCCATAGAGGCGGTCTCAGGCGAGACGATCACCATGGCTGCCACCCCTATTGCCGCTACTATGTCAACCGGCATCACTCAGCCATCCGGCGGTTCCGTTGGTTCACGCCAGCGTCTCATTTTGTTTGGCTGGACTGCCGGTGGCACGCTCACCATCAATGGCACAGGCATCCCTGGCAATACCGAAGTCGTAACTGTTCCTGCTCCCACGCCACAGCAGTTGCAGAGCCCACAACTGGCGACGTTTGAGTACGAGAGTGTCAATCTCTACACCGTGCTCACCAATTTCCAGGCATCGGCCCCGCTCGTTACTGGCGGCGGCGTGCTAGTGGTCAAACAGTGCCAGGGCGGCAAGTTCAATATCCCCGATACTGCCTTCAAATCAGGGCGTAAAGTGCCCTCATTTTCCCCAAATGAGCATAGTGGATTGATGGCACGTGACAAAAAGCTGATCGATACCATCAATGATCCGGGCATCGATACCTGGGACAGCGCTTTCTACGGGGACTTGTCCTTGTACTGGGTCTATCTGATGGCAGGGAGCCCTACCTGGGCCACACTGCCCGCCGCGCCACTCTCGATTGTGGCCAGTGCGACCATTACAGCTTCCATGACCATTGCCAACCAGCCAACCGCACCCGGCATGAAGCTGATTATACTGGCGAGCACCTGGGCCTCGGGTGCCGCCATCACTATCAACGGTACATCCTACGGCAGCCCGGCTACTGAGGTTGTGACCATGGGCGCTAACGGCACGTACTATAGCGCTAACGTGTACAGCGCCATCACCTCGATTGGCGGGACCACCAATGCCACTACACTGGTCATCACCGGCGTCTTTGGCTGGCTGGGAACGGCTACATCTGAGAGTGTGCGGCAAACGGCTGTGGTAGAGCATTTTGACGGCTCTGCCTCCTGGGTACACCCATTCGCCTATACCACTGATGGGGAAATGACCATTTCCAACAAGGCAGAGGTGAAACTCTCACTGAAGGGCGGGGCACAGGATAAGATACCCATCGGGGACCGCACAACGAACCCGCTCAATACTTCTCGCATAGCGAGTATCGGCGCGCCGCTTGCCGATCTGCCAGTAGCTGGCTGGCAGACGCAGGTAGCTTGCGACCCGATCACGGGCACTGCCGGGGCAACCACCTTTGCCGATGCTGACGAGGAAATCAAGATTGCGATCAAGGCAGGGGTAGAGCCACACTGGACTTTTGTCAACTCACAGAATTACAGCCGGGCCTACCCGCAGAAACCTGAAGTCATGGTAGATACCACCTACGATATCGTGAACCTCTTACAGTTTGAGCAGTACCGGCAAAACTTGAAGCAGTACCTGGTGGCACAGATCATCGGGGAGTATATCGGCACCTCGGCGGGCACGCTCTACTACAAGGGTTGGAAGTGGACCCTGCCGGTGAGATACGAGGATTACGGCCAGGAAGGCGACCCAGGCAAGGGCAACGTCTTTGCCAAGCCAAAGCTGAGGACTGAGTATGATCCGTTAATCGGCGGTTCGTATAAGCTGGAAATCATTACAAGAAACCCGCCCACCTACGCAAGTTGAACACTAGAAAGGGCTACCTACGATGGGCGCATTCGACGCCGTACCAAATATTCTGCTTCCTGATGATAACAACCCGGAGGAAGCCGACAAGTTCCGCAAGAAATGGCGCTGGGAGCCACACGAAATAGTCATCTTGAAAGGTTCCTACACCACAGCCGACCAGGAGCAGGTGGAGAATGCCGGGGGCGCGATCAAAGGCGAAGGAAAGAAGGGTAAGCCTGATATGCGCATCGGCACCTCCCGCGTCAAACTGCTTGAGGTCATGATACGCGACTGGACGTTCTCCCTGAACGGGCGCAAGCAGGAGGTGTCTCGTAACGCCATCGCCCACCTGCCCAGCAACTATCGCACACCAATTCTTGAGCGCATTGACGAGATTGCAGAGCCGATGAGTGAGGAGGAGCAGGAGGATTTTTTGCCTGGTGCAAACGGGCATTTGATGGACAGCTTGGAAGAGGAGAGTTCATCCCTGACGCCATCATAAGAGCCGATTTGTACCATCTATTCGGGGGCTACTGGGGCTATCTGGCAGCGCCTATCCAGGAAGTCGAGATACAACGCCTGGTGCTCATTGCGAGAATGGAGCATGACGCGGCGAAAGAAGCTGAAATCAATGCAAAGACCGCAGAGATAGAGCAGGCAGCAGAAAGGAGCAACGGGCGCTATGGCAGGGGATAGGGCGCTGTCATTTTTGATCGATATCCGCGCACGAAACAGCACCGCCGGTATCTTCAGTGCGCTCACTGCTAACTTCTTTGGCCTGTCTTCCGCCTTCAAACTCTTTGGTGAAGCAAGCAAACTCTCCAATCTCGCTAAACTCGCTGCCGATGCCGGGCACGCAGATGCTGCACTCTTCCTGATGGGGCAGAGCGCGCAAAAGTCGGGGGCTGCCTTCAAAGAACTTGCGCTGTCCGGCCTCAAACTCATGGCCGTGCTCTCGCTTGTCGCCGTCGCCGTCGCCGTCGCTATCGGTGTGGCCGCCATCAAGGCGGCCGGTGACTTTCAACAGGGGCTTAACAGGCTAGTGACTGGCGCGGGTGACGTGACCGATAATATGAACCTCATGGGCCAGTCGATACTGGGTATCAGTACCGATACGGGCGTGCTGACAGACCAGCTCCTTCCTGCCATGTACCAAATTATTTCGGCAGGACAGCGCGGGGCACAGGCAGAGGATACGCTGGCAGTTGCGGCGCGTGGCTCAGTCGCTGAGCAAGCCAAGATCGTTGACGTGGCTAAGGCTTTGACAACAGCCATGACCGATTATGGCACCAAGCAATTCAACGCAACGCAATTTATGAACGGCTACACGCGGGCCGTACAACTCGGCAAGATCACCCTGGAAGAACTCTCACAGAGCATGGGGCCAATCCTGCCGCTTGCCAAGAACCTGGGTATCTCTTTTGCCGACGTGGCAGCAGCCATGTCTACCATGACCAACGCCGGTATCCCTGCCGAGCGTGCTGCGACCTCTCTACGCTTCCTCTTCCAGAGTATAGAGAACCCGACGCACAAGGCCGCAGATGCCATGAAACTGTGGGGCCTCAATAGTGTCGCCCTGGCCAACGAAATGAAGAAGAGCCTGCCAGGGGCGCTGCAGATGGTCTATGATGCCGCCAAACGGGCCGGGCCGGAGGGCAGCGTGCCGTTCAACCGGGCGGTATCAGACATGATCGGTGGGCAGCGCTCCCTGCAATCGTTTCTCTCGCTCACTGGCGGGCACATGAAGACATTTGAGGACAACGCCCGTAAGATTGCAGCCGCTATGGGCATCAGTAAGACGGCCGTTTTAGGTTGGGATGTAGCGCAGCGCAATTTCAACGTGCAGATGGATCGCGGGAAGGCGGTCCTGCAGGGGCTACTCATCACCATTGGCTTGCAACTCATGCCCTATATCATGCAAATCGCGGCTGCTATCATCCCCGTGGTCTCGCAGTTTGCCAACTGGTTTGCCAAATCGAATGCCTTATCCGGCGCGCTCAAGGCTGTGAGTGACACTATCGCGTTCATGGCACCGGCGGTCTCGTTTGTAGTCTCGAAAATCGTAGAGTTTGTCATGTGGGGGGCAAAGCTAATTGCCTCGCTGCACCTCTCAAGCGAGGCCATGATTGCCTTGAAAGGGGTTGCCATTGCTATCGGGATAGCAGCAGTGCTCATGATGACACCAATTCTGCTGCTGGCCGCCGTCGTCGTGGCTGCCATCGTGGGCATACTGCTAGCTATACGCTATGTCATCATTGCTTTCAACTGGGTGAAACAAGCAGGCATTGACGCCTGGACCTGGATTCGCACGGCTGCCATGAATGCCTGGACCTGGATAAAAACCGCGTGGGGTAATATCGGGGCTTTCTTTAGCGGCGTGTGGGCAAGTGTCAAGTCGAGTGCTACTGGGGCCTGGAATGGGCTGATAGGCTTTTTACGAGGAGTATGGGAGACGATCAAGGGTATATTTAAGGGTGCTATAGATGCTATCGTAGGGGTATTTAACTGGCTATATGTGCATAATTCCTACTTTCAGGGATTTGTCGATGGGATCAAAATTGCATCTCAGGCTGTGATGAATTGGCTCCGGGCAGCATGGACAACTATCGTAAAGTGGATAGGCGATAAGTGGAATACGATGAAAACCCTGGCAACTACGGCCTGGAATGCCGTGAAAGGTGTGTTCCAGGCTGTATGGGGCTGGCTTTCAGGGATTTTCAACACCATTTGGGGTAATATTTCTAAGTGGTGGAGTACCACATCCAATAATACCCACAAGGCAGCAACCGACCTCTGGACGAAGGTCAAATCCGTTTTTAGCAGTGCCTGGAGTACCTACATCTCGGGGCCACTCGGAAGTCTTGCGAATAGCATAGGGACGTTTTTCAGTGGGTTGGTAACGAAAGCGCTCACCTGGGGCAAGAATATCATCCAGGGTATCATTGATGGTATCCGTTCTATGCTGGGGGCACTCGGTAAAGCCGCCGCCGATGCTGCCGCGGCAGTTGCAGGGGCGCTAGGCTTCCGCAGCCCGCCCGAGGTAGGGCCAGCATCTGACAGTGACCAGTGGGCGCCCAACTTCATCAGGATGTTTGCCTCGGGGCTGCTCTCAGGTATCCCCCAACTAGCTTCCGCCTCTGCCCGGCTGGCTGGTGCCATGGGTAGTGGCTACAGTGGCTCCTACGCGCTTTCTGGTGCCTCTTTCGCAGGCGGGCGCTATCCGAGCGGGGGTACGACCGTCGTGCATAACCATATCGTCGTTATGCCGCCTGATGTGAAACTCGACGGGGCAAGTGTGGTCGATAAAATCATGGGCAGAGCCGCCACTGATGTGCGCAGGCACGGCGGCCCCGTGCTCAGGGGGTAGTCTGTGCTCACAGTCAAAATAGGCGGCACGCCCTATATCATCGATGAACCGGCTTTCAAGCTCTCCCCCAAACTGGCGGAACGCTGGAAATGCACCATTTATATTTGGGATTATACCGGGACGGTATTCTTTACCTACCTCATGAAAGTCACCGTTGATGACCCCGTGCTTGGTCGTCTCTTCACCGGCTTTGTGGCAGCCGATATACAGGATAAATCGAATACCTATCCTCATCCGACCACCCTCCATCAGATCGATTGCTTCGATCCCCGGCGCCTGGCAGAGAATCGCACATCGAACAGGGTCTACACCACACCGACCTTTGCTGGCAAAATCGCTGCCGATCTCGTCTCTGATGTACTGGCAGCAGAAGGCGTACTGGCCAACTATGCCACGCAATTTGTCACCACGCAAAACGACTGGAATAGCGGCACGCTCTCAAATGTGGTCGGGACCTCCAATGTGGGGGATGGTGATTTGGAACTGGTCGGGTCCTCTTCTGTCTCTGCCTCCTATCTCGCGCAAAACGACTGGAACGTGGGCGTCTTCTCTAATGCGCGTGCCAACGCTGGGGGGGATGTGTCCTTAATCGGGGTGACACGAAACTATGACGACGGGGTGTTCTCGGGCCAGACCTTGTTTGGGAACGGCAGTCCTACCCAGGATGTCTCATCGGGCGTCTATGAGCTGTCCTGCAAAAAGTCAAGTGAGACGCGCTCCCGCCTTGACTTTGCCGGGCTGTGGTCGGGTAACTGGACGGCAGAAGTCGATATCAACGTACACGGGGATGTGCCTAAGTTTAGTATTACCTGGGGCACGACCACGTGGAATAACAATGACGACTATGCTTACGCCATAGAACTCAAATCGCAAAGTATCGAAATCAGGCGTGGCAGTAACGGCAGTGGCGGTGGCAATAGCCAGCTTGCCATCTACACCTTCTCGACTAAGCTAGCTAACGGCTGGTACCGCGTGCGTGTGGTGAAGAGTGGGAATACCTACACAGTCTACGTGAATGGCATCCAGCGCCTCAGTGTCACCGATAGCACCTATACAGCAGCTGCCTACCTGGCGCTGCGCAATAGGAACGGGGAGCCATCGGTTTCGATTGTCGATCAGTTCGACAACTTTGGTATCATGCAGGCCAAATCAGGCACATGGACCGGGCCTTCTACCTCGATAGGCGCGATTACCACCATAGCCTCATCGATCATCACCTGGGATACGCCAGTCCCGGCAGGGGGTACGCTGCATTCGGGGGCCGCCATTCTCCTTGTGCAGACCTCGACCAATGGTGGGAGCACCTATCAGACAGCCAGTAATGGCGGGTCTATCCCAGGACTCACGCCAGGGTCCTCCGGGGCGGGTAAGAATGTGCGCGTGAAAGTGACGCTCTCGACATCTTCAACCGGGGTCATGCCAGACATAGCCAACCTGCGCTGGGCCGTGATCGGGGGGTATGTAGCCAGTGGCTCACGGTCAACCGTCCCGCTTGCTATTGACTATATGGACCGGGCCAATCAATCAGGGCTGGGCACTGCCGATGATGGGCAGACTTATACCAAAGTAGGGACCGGCACGGACGCGATAGCCAGCAATGAAGCAACTATCACCAACACGACCGGGGACCTGTTTGAACGCCTGGGCAGCAAAACGGCGGGGGATAGTGAGGACAGTACGCGTTTCCAGTTGTCAGTTTCTACGATTTCTGCTGGTATCGTGCTGCGCTATGTTGATAGCAATAACTGGTGCCTGCTCAAGGTGACCACCACTGCCCTGGCTATCATCATGTGCCTGGCCGGTACCCAGTATATACTCGCCACAGTGAGCGTAAGCCTGCTTACAGTGACGTGGTACCGCATGCGCTTTCGCATTGCAGGTAATGGGCCAACCAATTTCTATGGCCGTGTATGGACTGACATGACAGTAGAGCCGCCAGCCTGGAATGTAACAGCAGTCTTATAGGGGAGGTGTAATTATTACATTCATAGCTTTAATACCGCCCGTCTACTATAACATCAAACAGTATGGAGCCGTTTGCGACGCCTCAACGAATGATCTTAGCAAGATCAATGACGCCATGACCGCCTGTAGCAATGCTGGCGGGGGCACTGTCTATTTCCCGGGCATCGCTGCTATCTCCGGGCCAGTCGTGCCTCCGGCCAACGTGTGGCTCAAGGGTGGAGGAGAGGGTACTGGCCTCAAGGCGACGTCTGGCTTTTCAGGGGCGGCTATGGTCAACATCACCAGTGACTATGCCGGTGTGTCTGATATGCAGTTTATCGGCGGGCCCTCGACGACGATTGCCAGCAACCCGGCTACTGATGCCATTGGAAGCAACAAGCGCTGGGCAAGGCTAGAAAACCTCTATTTTACCTACATGAATGGCTGGTGCATCAATATCCAAAGTAGCGGCGCAACCAATCCTGCCGGTAACATGATAGATAACGTGTGGGGCAACCATAACCTCAACGGGATACACATCAAGAGCACTGATACGAACTTCACCGGGCAGATATTCATCTCGAACGTTCACCTGGAGCGCGTAGAAGGTGGGGACGGCATTTTCCTGGAAGATATCTCCGACGTGTTCATGGCAAATGTTATGGCGGCCTGTACCCAGACCACCGGCACCGGCAACCCCTTGCATATTAAGGGCAAGTGCCAGACCATCAAAGGCTCCTCCATTGAGTTCGGTATGTTCCCAGGTAACCCCAGTTCATCGTGCGTGCTCGTCGAGAGCGGTACAAACGGTTCGCCGTCTGATATCACCCTTTCCTCCGGTGAAATCCTCGATGGGCAAATAGGGCTTGAATTAAAAGCGGGCAAGCAGTTCACGTTTGTGGGCTTAAAGATAGGCTCTAACAATACGCATGGGGTGCTGACCAGTGGCAGTGTAGCGGCCGTAACCTTTGATGATTGTGTGTTTGTGGCAAACGGCCAGGTAACAGGCGGGAATAGATACTCTTTCGACAACACCAGTTCGGGGGATATCTACCTGAATAACTGTATCTTTCAGGACAATATCGGGGCCGGGGCAGGACAGACCGATAACATCATTGCATCCTCTGCCGGGACGCTTGTCGTCACGACTCCATCCTTTACCGGCACCGGGCTCACCGTGCTCAACCGCTACAAGATTACTGGCGGCTCAATCAGCAGTGGGCTAGTTTCGCCACAGACCTTGTGCTGTGGCGATCTGACCATCGGGGCCCTGGGCACACTTACCGGCGGCACATGCTACTTCGTGGGGGTAGAAACGCAGGAATTTCTGACGCTCACCAGTGTGCGTGCGCGCTTTGGTACAGGCGGGGCAGGCCACTACGATATAGGCGTTTATACTGACAACGCAGGCGTGCCTGATGTGCGTATAGACCATGCGGCAGCGACGAACACCACGCTCACAGATGCAGTATCGGCAAGTGTCAATCCTGCTTTCATCGGGGGGAATATGTTACTGCCGCCGGGGCGCTACTGGCTGGCGTTCTGGACCGACAGTTCGACCGACCAGGTGTTACGCCAGGCGGCAGCGACAGGCTTTGCCGGGCCAATCAAGACGCTGGCCTCTGCCGGGCCGCTGCCAGCAAGCGGGGCGGGCGCTGCCAACGCGACGACCAAAGTGATTCTGGCTGGACTCATCTCGGGGAACTGGTCATGAGCCACTATTCAGACACTATTCTTGCTGACAATCCACAAGCGTACTACCGCGCGGGCGAGAGTGCTGGCCTGGTAGCCTTTGACCAGACGGCCAATCACTATGATGCATCTCTTTCTAGTGGCATCACCCTCTCCCAGGCAGGGGCTATCTCTGGTGATAGCGATACCGCCATGCTCTTCGGCGCAACCTCCATGCTCTCCCTGCCCTACACGCTTAATCCCAGTACCTGGAGCGCGCTCTCCCTTGAGTTCTGGATCAAGCAAACCGGGGTCTATCACCATGTCGTGATTACTGCAGATAGCGCCAGCACGCTTACCTATCTTGATGGGGCGCTTTTTGTCAGTGGCGCCGGTGACCCGGTGCTCATCGATACTGATATCTACTGGGCAGGCAGCTATAACAGTGGTGATCTGGATGAGATAGCGCTCTACAACTACGTCCTCACGCCTACGCAGATCCTGCATCACTATCTCGTCGGAAGCGTTATCCTCTCGGGCGGCTTTGCGCTCTATGCCAACGGTACCGGGGTAGCGTCCTTCGATGACTTCCGGGTGACGGCCTACCCTGATCCTGCTTTAGCACTGGAGCTGGTGGGACGCCTGGGCAGTAGTGTTATCGGTTGGAATGCGAACCTGCCTAGTGCTACTACTACCCTTGGCATGTATACGAGCATCCGTGGTGACGGTTCTGACTGGATAGACGTGTCAGCACAATCGGGCGGGCCTATCCCGGGCTTGTTCGGGCAGCCAGACCCGATTATTGATGGCTTCGACAGCGATACGACGGGCCTCTATACCAGTACGCACAATAATGATGGCACAGATGCGACCTGGGCGGTGAATACGGCCAAATCACGTATTGAGGTAACCGGCGGGGTAGAGCCGGTACTCATCTACAATGGGATAGCGCGGGCGGATATGACGGTGGAGACGATCACCGACCAGGCACCGGGTAACGGCATGGGGCTTGCGTGTAGGTGGATAGACGGCAATAACACCTATAACCTCTATATTCAGGACAAGGCAGCGCTCTCCCCGAATACATGGTTACTCTATAAGATCGTGGCAGATGTCTATACGCTGCTTGCATCGGGCTCTCTCGTCTTCCCACGCGGTACCTTCCATGTCTTCCGACTCTCTACCATTGGCAGCACCATTTCGGCCATGATGGACGGCGTGCAGCTTGCCAGCGTGACCGATACCAGCATTACAGGACCTGGACAAGCGGGCCTCATCGGTGGACACGGCGCAGACCAGAACCGCTTCTACAGCCTGCGCATTCAGCCTTTGGGGGACCTGCTCTTAAATACCTACGTCTACACCAAGCAAGTACCTGCCACGACTGATGCGACGGTGACCGGGCAACTGTTGGATATGACGGTGGCAGCCTTCAATCCCAATATCGGGCCGGGGGCGCTCATCCCGGCAGAGGATGACCGGCATCTCTTTGCTGACAAAATACTCGACGACAAGGCCAAGCAGAGCGGGGATTATTCCTGGTGGATTGACCAGAACTTTCAGTTTCATTTCAACAAAAGGACAGCAGTTCCTGCCCCGTGGGTGCTATATTCCGTGCCGTTCGGGGTAGCATCGGCTGTCGATTTAGAAGCTGATAACACCCTCAAGGTCACCATGGCCAATGACATGTACAGGAACCGGCAGACGCTGACCGGCGTGATAAACAGCGGAACCTTTAGTGATACCTTTATCGGGGATAGCAATACCACCAGTTTTACACTGCGCTATCCGATTGCGCCGGGCACCATCCCAGTCGTGAAGTTGAACGGTGTGGCACAATCAGTGGCGCAAAAGGGGCAAAGTGGGGCGCAGTGGTACTATGCCCCAGGGGATCTAGTAATAGCCCAGGACGCAGGCGGAACCGTACTCGCCAATACTGATGTACTCACGACGCCAAACTACACCGGCACCTTTGAGGATTCGATTACTGTTGATAATCTAGCGGCCCAGCAGGCCCTTGCAGTAGTGATGGGACCGCTCAATACCGGCATTGTGGAGAACGTGGAGGACGTGTCATCGCGTAAGATGAGCTATGCCTCGGGGCTGGTGTACGCTGGTCAACTACTGGCGCGCTGGTGTATCAAGGATGCGAGGACGATTGTATTCACGACGAAAAGGAATGGGCTCGCGGTAGGGCAAATCCAATCTATGTTCATCCCCGAGGAAAACTTGTGGGATGCACAGATGCTTATCACGAGCATTGACCCGATCACCATTCAGACGCAGCCCTTGGACACGATCTTGTACACCTACGTCGTGACCGCAAGCGAGCTCCCGCCCATTGCCTCCTGGAGTAAGCTTTTTGGCTCGGGGCTCTTGCTCTAGTCTCGCGGTATAATAGTGTGTAGAAAACATTTTCTAATCAGAAGGGCTTAGCAATGCGGAGATATATTATCGTTACAAAAAATATGCCAGATGTGGTTGACCTGCTGAGTGGATATACGAATGTCGAGACCATCTATAGCGATGGGCTTTTACGTCTGCATCTGTGGACCAATGGCACTATTGATGATGTGAACAACCTTGCTGATATGCAGGAGCGGCGCATGGTGCTGGGGCTGCTGCTCTTGCCGGAGGCGGTATGAACGCGCTTACTCTCGTGCTCACTATCGTCTACTTTGCGCTGCAGTTTGCTGTAGCGGGGCTCTTGTTCCTGATCTTCAGGACCATTAACAATCTCTTGCAGAAACTCATCACCCAGGCGCTGGAAAGTTCCGCACGCGCTACATCGACACTAGAACGTGCGACGGTAACCATAGAACGCTTATCGAAGCTACTCACAGAATTAGAGTTAGAGAGGGTGAGGCCGCCGGTATGAACTTTTCAGATCTGGTGCCTTACGTCTCTGCCTTCATTATGCTGGTGACGCTGGCTGGGACCGCTCTGGGTTTTCGCCCGGCGCTTTTTAAGGCCGTCGCAGAGATCAAGGATTCGACGATTGCGAGCCAGAAAATAGAGATTGAGGCGCTTTCGCGGCGCGTGAAGTCCTGTGAAGATGCGACCAGGATCACCAAACGCGAACTCTACGCGGTGCGCTACCTCTTTAAGCAAATGGGCTACTACGTTACCGTAGATGACGGCTTTGTCTCTGCCTATGATGTCTCGCAGAAGACGACGCACACGACACAGATCCGGCCCCTACCCAGGATTGAGCCAGACGCTGATGAGCATGAAAAAGAGGAGGATGCCGGATGAGCATTACTACAGCCAATGGCATCACCACCGATGATTTCACGACGAATACGAGTGCCAGCTACACGAGCGATCACACGGACGGCGGCACAAATGGCTCACAGACGTTCGACACGGCCAATAAGAGATTGCTCATCACTGGCGGCAATGACACGGCATTCTATTACAACGGACTCACGCTTTTTAACTCCTTTGCAGAAGTGGATATGGACCAATCGGACGGTGGCGGCGTACAGGTGATGCGCTCCTCCACTGCTCTTTCCTATAATCTCTATATCAAGGACAGTCAGGCAGCAACGAATCCAAATACATTTATCCTCTACTCGCTTCCTAATTATACGGTGCTTGCCCAGGGCTCTATCAGCTTTACAAGAGGCACGAAGCATACCATCAGGCTAGAAGTCGTGCGCTATGATCTTGTCATCTATTTTGATGGTCAGATCATTGCGATAGCGGGAAGTTCTGATGTGCAGACGGCTGGTAAGTGCGGCATGCTGGGCGGCGGGAGTGCGACGCAGCACTACCTGAGATTTGCGGTAGGGGACTTTGATAATCTCATCAAGCCGACGCCTCCTCACTATCCAGTAGACGGGCATGCCATCTATGATTACGGCACGTACATGTCCAACCCTACTACCTATAAAGCGCGACTTGATGCCTTTGCGGCTGCTGGCATCAAGCTCGTCATGAATTACTCACTCATCTATGACACCACAGCGCACATGCTTGACTATATCAATTATGCTGCGTCACTAGGCATGAAGGTCATTGTATCGCTCAAGGACCCGTTTTTGTGGCTTTCACCGGCCATACAGGCCAATATCCCGATTATGTACGCTGAATCGGGGAACAAGAGCACTGATGCCACATTCACGCCGTATGTCGTCAATGCGGTGAAAAATTTAAACATATGGGGCTACTATGTGGGGGATGAAGTAGCATTCAGTAATAAAGCCGCCTTGCAAACGCATATAGGCGTTATCTCGGGAGCGGACAACACAAAGCCAACGCTGCAAATCCAGAGCGATCTTTCGAGCTCTGTCCATCGTCTAACATCAGATTGGACCGGTTGTGCCTCAGTAATCGGGGATGACGTGTACCCCTATCCCGACGTGCCCCATCCAAGCGTCGAGGAAGTTGCCTATGGCGTCGGCAAATATTGTGCGTTCCATGGCGCAATACAGCAGGCCATTGCGCTCCAGTGCTATGCCAAAGATGGAATCAACAATCCGACGCAGGCCATGATGTCCGGCTGGATTACATCGGTCCTGG
>Ga0137378_10002455_pt1 | contig 15896 bp, 14 predicted proteins | sample SagtaG_21_FD_104813 | JGI IMG/M metagenome (GOLD analysis project Ga0137378, IMG submission 104813) | Vadose zone soil microbial communities from Sagehorn Ranch, Mendocino, California, USA - Sage2_L_60_16 metaG | ecosystem: Environmental > Terrestrial > Soil > Vadose zone | place: USA... | reverse complement strand
CGCGCCTATTTGTATGCCAGAGATATGGTGTGGAGTCGGGTTGCCCAGAAGTATATGAAGAGTTTTGAACGCATCTACAGCGAGCGCTCGCGAAATCCCCGGGCCACCTTTTTGGCACGAAACACCGAAAAAACTCTCGATCGGCTTCCGACCATAAATCTAGACCACCTATATCGAATGACGGACACCACAGGAATCGTCGAGCACGCGGTTTTCGTGATCCCGAACTATCCTGAAGGCTACTCGACAGACGACAACGCTCGCGCACTCATCGTTACGATTCTCCTCGAAGAGTTCGGAGCCGGAGCGGTAAAGGGAGCCGCCGACTTGGCCTCTCGTTATCTGGCGTTCCTCTGGCTTGCGATCGATCCCGTGACGAAGCGATTCAGAAATTGTTTGAGCTATGAGCGTCAGTGGCAGGAACTGGAAGGTTCGGAAGACAGTCACGGGCGCGCGCTTTGGGCATTAGGGACTGTTCTTGGCCGCTCAAAAGATGCCGGGTGGCGCGGTGCTGCGGGACGCATGTTTGAGCTGGCCTTGCCGGCCGCAACCGAATTCAAAAGTCCCCGCGCTTGCGCCTTTGCCCTGCTCGGACTACAGGAATATCTCGATTCATTCCCGGGAGATCGAGCGGCTCTCGGTGCGTCCGACGTCTTGGCGAATCGATTGTTGAACTCGTATCGCTCCAATCATTCCTCCGACTGGAATTGGTTTGAAAATAGCCTTGCATACTCGAACGCGCGCTTGCCCCAGGCTCTGATTCGAGCGGGAATGCGGGCCGCTAACGACGAAATGGTTTCGGCGGGACTAGAAGCCTTGGATTGGCTGGTCACGATTCAGCGATGCGAAGTGAAGGGCCATTTCGTGCCGATTGGATCGCAAGGCTTCTATTCCAAGAAAACGGAAAAGGCGCGATTCGATCAACAGCCTGTCGAAGCCTGTGCCGTGGTCGCGGCGTGCTTGCAGGCCTATCGGGCTACAGGCAAAGGCCGGTGGCGCAAGGAAGCGTGGTCCGCATTCAATTGGTTTTTGGGAGACAACGATCTGCAGATCGCACTTTACGATGCGACGACCGGCGGCTGCCGAGATGGTCTGCATCCTGACCGCGCAAATGAAAATCAGGGAGCAGAATCCACCTTGTCATTCCTGATGGCTCTCCTCGAAATGCGCAAGCTCGAAGAATCCGACGGCACAGGGAACAAGCTCTGATCCGCGAGCAGTTTTAGTTGAAGTGCAACTATGAAAGGTCCATTGAATGAGTTCTACAACTTTGTTCGCAAAAGCAGCGACGGAAAAATATGAAACACTGTTTCACCGGCACCCTGCCAATCCCATTTTGACTGGAAAGGATTGGCCCTACTCCATCAACAGCGTTTTCAACGCCGGCGCAACGCTGCTTCCGGATGGTTCAACGCTCCTGTTATGTCGCGTCGAGGATCGCCGCGGCCTCTCACACCTATGCGTAGCCCGTTCGGTGAACGGCGTTGACGAATGGCAAATCGATCGTGAACCCACCCTCCTGCCTAATCCTGAGCAATACCCCGAGGAGCTATGGGGTATCGAGGATCCGCGCATCACATACGTGCCGGAGCTCAAAAAATATGCCATTGCTTACACGTCATATTCTCGCGGTGGTCCCGGAGTGTCTTTGGCTCTCACCGAAGATTTCCGAAGCTTCGAACGAATTGGCGTCATCATGCCTCCAGACGATAAGGACGCAGCTCTATTGCCGCGCAGGATTAACGGATACTGGGCTTTGATCCACCGGCCCATGACTCCGCTTGGAGCGCACGTCTGGATCTCGTACTCTCCCGACCTACGGCATTGGGGAAGTCACAAGCTGATGCTGGAAGCGCGCCGCGGTGCGTGGTGGGATGCTAACAAGATTGGGATGTCGCCTCCGCCGATTGAAACTTCACGAGGCTGGCTCATGATTTACCACGGAGTGCGAAGGACGCCGTCTAGTTCCATATACAGGTTGGGTCTGGCGCTCTTCGACCTTCAGCATCCGGAAAAATGCCTGGTCCGGGGAGATTCGTGGATGTTTGCTCCGGAAGCGGACTACGAGCGTCACGGCGACGTCCAGGATGTCGTGTTTCCCTGCGGTTACACCATTGCTTCGGACGGAGACACGATCAATCTCTATTATGGCGCCGCTGATTCTAGTATTGCTTTAGCGCACGGCAGCATTCGCTCTCTTCTGAGCTGGCTCGATGCCAACGGCCACTCGGAACATAGCAACGACCGCCGCCGCGCCTGAACTGACTCACCCTTTGCAAAAACAGAACACCGGGAAAAACGAAAGGCCAGACTGCAAAGGTTAATTCGCGTAATGCGACCTTCGCAGCTGGCCCCACCGAATCAGCCTTCTGAAGATTCACAGCTTGCCAAGCTCAAACCCGTCCCGGCAAGCAGCTCACTCCCAACTACTGATTCGACGCCCGCTCGGACTCGTTGCGCGGTGCGCTCTTCTGCAAAGCATCAACAAGATGACGGCCGGTTGCGGGCACGCCCATCTTTTCACTTCTTACGATGTCCTTTGCCTTGATGGCGTGACCATAAACGTCTGCGCTTGCATCATCGTCGGGACGAAGCGAGGAGCCTTCCAGTGAAATCCCGGCAAACAAACCCCGTGAACGCGAGTAGCTAAGAATTTCGGCTCGCATCCAGGCGTCGGTATCCGCGGAAGCATCACGTCCTTTGGGGCCTGCGGCAACAGAAGCATCGGCGCCGAGCTTAACCTTGCTGCTGAGAATTGACTCCATGCCTCGGTCATTCATGACCAGAAGGATTAAGTCCGTGGCCTCTCCCCCGATTTGGAAACCGAAGCTGCCACCTTCGAGCGCGTACATCGCTGGGGCTCCCCACGGTCCGCGAAACTTCTCACCGGTCCGGCAAACCATCGCGCCACGCCCGTAGCTTGCACCTACGCCGAATGCAAGTTTCTTAACGGACGGAATTACGATGACGCACTCGGCCTTTTCCAAGAGCTCTTGAGGAATATTGTCCGGAACGTTGAGCACTTCCTGTATGACCACACCGCATTCTTCCAGACGTTTCTGTTCGTTGTTCAGTTTCTTTGCGCATATTGCTCCTGCCACAAGCGTGAGACACGTTGCGGCAACTAAGTATTTCTTCATTACTGACCTCCACGGTCAAACCTTCCACTGCGTACGATTTACTTCAGACCAAATATTTCACTGAAGGGCTTTCAAAACTCTTACGTCACGAGAGGGTGATGCGTTGCCTGACTCTCAGGCGGGAAACTTTTGTGGCTTGGAACTAAGAGGCTTTCTTGGCTCCAAAGACGATCAATGCGATCCCGCATGGGAGAGCAAGCGCAACCGAGGATTGGAGGAATAACCATACCTTTCAGGAAATCGCGAATGCGAGCGGGCTCAATGATCTGCCATTGCAATCGCGGAGGGGAACCGCGTTTGGGGACATCAACAATGATGCAAACCTGGACGTCGTGGTATTCAATGCCAACGGCCCGCCCTCTCTGTTTCTGAACGAGACTGCGAATAAGAATCATCGAGTCCTGTTTCGCCTCGCGGGAACGAAGAGCAATCGGGCTGCGATTGGAGCGCGCGTCACAGTGATCACGAAGAGCATGACGCAAATAAGCGAAGTGCGAGGAGGCGGCAGTTATAACTCGACGAATGATCCCCGGTTACATTTTGGCCTCGGCGGCGACGGCGTCATGAGCGAAATACAGGTGAGATGGCCGAGTGGGTTGATGCAGCGCTTTAGCGATGTCACAGGCGATGCAATTTACGAAATTAAGGAGGGCGAAGGGATCAAGAAAGTGGCGCAACTGACGCTACCGTGAATCAGTTCACGGTGCAAGTTTTCCGGGGAGAAGGATGCAAATCCTGTTTGCCATACCTGATTCGTACTTTTTAGAAATACCCACCAGGGAGTTGTGGAAATTCCCTGCTAATCGCCTAGCGTAATCGCTTACGACGGTTGTCTGGCAGTTTTGCCTCAGCTTCAATGCTGCACGTTGCTGATGACTTCCACCCCATAGGCCGGTAACTCGACACGCGACGCTTCGGTCTGGCTCAACAACAGTTTCATCGTGCGCGGCAGCTGAAGCGTTTTTAATTCTGACGTTGCGTTCACCGCCAGATAAACTTCGCGGCCGTTCGCGACGCGGCGTGATATTTCCACGCCCGCGGGGGCTGGAGTAAGCGACGAAGTCAGACCCGCGTCCTTGGCCATCCATTCCGCGGCAGCGGCCATCGTTTTTTCGTCCAGCACTGCGCCGATGTAGGTGATTCTGCCTTTGCCAAATTTCCGTGTGACTGCAGCCGCTTGATCGTCCAACCATCCATTCGAAATGCCGAAGCGCAGCAACACTTCCACATTAGGAGCAGTGGCCTTGATTCGCTCGGCCCACAACGAAGATTCGCCGGCGCCCCAAGCTCCCGCAAGCGGTACATTCTTTTCCAATGCATAATATTGTTCAACGTGTGCACCTAGTGCTTCGGCCAGGAATCCTGGCTGCGTATGCGGCAACAGCGCGTTGAACTCATCCTTCATTGCCGAGCGTGGTCCGAGGACAAGATGACCGCCATTGTGGACGTACTCCGAGAGATGTTTGGCGGTCGCTTCCGAGAGAGATTCAAATCGGGAGCAGCAACGAGTCTGTATTGCGCGAGTGGCGCATCGGGGCTGATGACGTCGAGCGAGTCTGTCTGTTTTCGTAGCACGCGGTAATAACTTTTCAAAATAGCACCTTGATCGTAGCGATTGGTGTGCTTTTGCCAATCGATCGCCCAGCGGCTTGGGTAAGAATGGAGCAGCGCAACTTCGGATTGCACGCGCGTGCCGCGTAGCGCGTCCGATAGCTGATCAAATTCCCTGCCGAGCATGGCAACTTCGTCGTATACGGGTACGGGCTGGCCATCCTGTCCGATGAGGGCGCCGTGATATTGTTCTTGGCCGTTAAGTGCGCTGCGCCACTGCCAGTAGCCGATGTAGTCCGCGCCGTGAGCGATGGCCTGCCAGGCTCGCGCGCGAACTTCTCCTTTATTCAGCGAATTGTTCAACGGCGTCCAATTCACGTTGCTGGGTTGCGTCTCGATAACCCAGAAATTTTCCCGCTTCAACCCGCGCATCAGATCATGCATCAGTCCGTTCCAATCGGGATCGAAGTGGCCGGAACCGACATAATCGTCCCAAGAAACAAACGTGAGCGGTTTGGTGATGCCGTAATGATCGAAGCCATCGAACCAACCCATAAAGTTTCCGGTGATGAATTGACGCGGCTCTGCACTGGCACGAATGGCGTCAATTTGCGTCTGTTGATAGCTCGTCCAGCTGTAGGTAATGAAATTTTTCCATTCGAGCATCAATCCTGGATTGGCGCCCTGCTGCGGAATCGGAATCTCGCTCCAGTTGTCGTAGGACTGGCTCCAGTAAGCAGCGGTCCAATGCGCGTTGAGGTTTTCGACGGTCTTGAATTTTTCCTTCAGCCAATCCTGAAATTGCTTTCGCGTGCCTTCATCGTAGGACATCAGCGCGTAGCCGTATTCGTTGTCGATCTGCCAGCCGACGACGTTCGGGTTGTGCCCATAGTGCTTCGCCATCTGCTCCGCAATGCGGCGGCAGAATTCGCGGTACTTGGGCGAGGTGGGAGATCCGTGTGCGCGGCCTCCGTGTTGCACGCGCTGGCCGTTCACTTCCACGCGAAGCGTTTCCGGATATTTGAAAGTGAGCCACGCAGGAGGCGCGGCGGTGGGCGTTCCCACAATCGAAATAATGTGGTGCTTTGCGGCGAGCGCGATGGCGCGGTCAAGCCACTCAAATTCTAAATACGCTTCGGTCGGTTCCATAGCGCTCCACGCAAATTCCGCAATGCGAACGGCGCGAATGTGCGCGGCTTCCATCAGCTTCAAATCTTCTTCCCATCGCGATTCAGGCCATTGTTCCGGATACCACGCAACGCCCACGAGCAGCGCAGGCTGGCCCGGGAGCTGAGTCGGCGGCGGAACAGAATTCTTCTCGTCGGAAATTCCCGCAGATGAGTGCAACACTAGACTGAACAGCAGAGCCGAAGCCATCAACAGGGCAGACAATTTTCTTAGAGGAGTGATCCGAAAAATCCCGAATTGCATTTGTAGCTCCTAGAGTTTTGCTGATACCGCCCAACCCACGAAGACCATAACCTTCCCTGGATTTGCAGCCGGTTCGACGTCGCCTCCGTGAACTTTGCTCAAGCACGATGCGCACTGCGACAGATTACCTCGCGGGAAACGCTGATAAGTCCATACTGTAATTGTTTACGCTAAGACTCCATGCAAACTCGCGGAACTGTGGCATCTCGCGTCTGCTCTTGTCAACTTGATGCTAAGATGCCTTCTCAGCTACAGGCGCGGCTGCGCAAACACCTTCAGACGCACGATGGGAAAACAGACCTGCTATTCATCAATCGGCGTGGTCGTCTATTCTCAGTCAACAAGCTTCGGGAAAGAGTTCTGCATCCGCTGCTTGTGAAGTTGGGAATACCACGTGGCGGGTTCCATTCTATACACTACGGCGCAACCAGTGCCCTGCTCGCAGACGGTGCAACTCCGGCTGTGGTGCAGAAGCAACTGCGGCACAGTGACCGAATCACGCTGGGAGTCTACGGGCACGTGATCGGAAGCCAGCAGCGTGACGCCGTTGAAAATCGTTCGGCACGAATTGAACAGTACGCGGTGAACTGAATGTCCGAGCTTACTCGCATTTTGGAATCGAGACACCCCAAGCAATGGAAGCTAGTCGATTGGACGTTGGGAATGGCTTTTGCAGTATTCCTAATCTTCGATGGCAAGGCTATCTCCGAACACCTTTTGCAGCACCTACTAATTGGTGCGGCATTGGGCTTCGTTCTTGGTTTCCTCTTTGCACGTAATCAGAAGGCGAAAAGCCACACGAAATAGGTCCTCGACGACTATAACCACACCCTGCAAGAATTGCACCGGCAGAATGCCGTTGTCGATAGCGTTACCGCGTGGAATCGCTTTTGGAGCGGCATTCACACGGTCGGCCGATACGTCTGGCGCCCACCTTACTACTGGTTCAGCGACTGACACTCATGCCCCATGAATCGAAAACAATTGTCGCGGCGTATGGTGCGCCCTCGATACCGGACCAAGCGACCGCATTGCGAATCGAGGGTTACAATGTGGACGCGAAGAGTTTGCCCCTCGGCCAAGCAAAGCAAAAGACGGGTTCGAAGCCGGCCTTTCAGGCAGGAGATCAATGAATTTCCGCAGATTGGGTAATCGCCATGAAAAAATCGACGGGTGACAATTTTTTCCCAAAAGCAATGTCCTTCTCCGCCGGCCTGGATCTTTTGAAACGCGCTGGATACGACGGAGTCGAGCTCTGGCTCGGGGACAGGCCGTGGTTCCAGATGCAAACAACAGATGCCGAGTTACGCGTCCTGGCACGGCAGGTTCACGACGCGGGACTGGAAGTTTCGGACGTGGCGAACTCTTTGGACTGGCAGGAAAATATCTCAGCACGCGATCCGGCCAAGCGGGATGCTGCGGTGCGTCACATCGAAAGGCAAATCGAGGCGGCGCAGATTTTCGGGACCGATGCGATCTTGATAGTCGCCGGCCTAGTCACGGAAGAAACTCCGTACAACGAAGTCTATAAGCGCACGGTTCAGACGCTTCATAAGTTGGCGGAGGTCGCAGCTAAAGCTCGCGTTAAAATCGGCGTGGAAAACTGCAACTCCGAGCAGCGATTTCTGCTCAGTCCACGCGAGTTCGCCACGTTCCTCGATGAAGTAAAGAGCCCGTGGGTTGGAATTCATCTAGACGTCGGCAATATTCACGACACCGGCTTCGCTGAACAGTGGATCGAGATTCACGGCCCGCGCATCACACGTATTCACGTGAAGGATGTAATGAAACATCGCGGCCGCTGTGGCAATCAAAGTGTCTACACCAACATCTTCCTCGGCGACAACAATTGGCCGGCAATTCGAGAGGCGATTCGCAAAGTAAACTACGATGGCTGGCTAATTGCTGAGATGGAATCGCGCTATCAGTTCGCCGCCGATCAACAGGTTTACGATACTTCAGTGGCATTAACACGCTTGATATCTGAGACTTTTTAGCGCCATGTCGACACGACGCGAGTTCCTGACGGGTTTGGCCTTGGCACCGTTTGTCGTCCATTTGACCGCGGGGCAACGTGCTGCTGCGCGCAGCGTGGAGATTTGGCAGGAGGATCACTGCCTTTCACTCGAGTCAGCGATAGGCTTCAGGCATCTAGTTAGCCGCAATCCCGCTGCCACGAGTTTCGCAAGCCGCCGGACTGTATCAGGTTCGCTCATTATTGCGCCGGGAATCCGTTGGATGTCGCTCTCGATTGCTGCTGATCTCGCTGACCGGATTCACCAGGGTGCATGGGTAATCCTGGAGTCTGGCTTAGCGTTTTCCTCACGAACCGAGTCGAAGCACCAAAGTGATCTCCTCAAGAAAGTGTTCGGCCTCCAGCTGCTTCCGCCTGTTAAGGTCGGGAAGAATCCTGCGGCAGCTACCTATCTTGAGTACACTAGACCCGTTCATCGCCTCGTTCGGACTTTTGAAGCGATCACTCCCGTTCGGTGCGATCAGAGCGAAGCTCTAGCTAGTTTGGGAAAGCATTCAGTGTGTATAAGAAAAAGAATCGGTGAAGGAACACTTGTATTTCTCGGTTCAATGCTTGGTCCAGGCATCGGGGCCGAAGAGCGGGAAGCGATCGAAGTTGCATCCTCGCTGGTGATGTCGGATTCAGAAGGCATACCGCTGCCCCTTTTCCAATTGGTGTCAAATGGTGTCGAAGCTGGCTGAATCACCGAGTACGTAGAACAATTAGTGTCAAATGGTGTGAGATTTCATTCGCCAGATTTCAGTACCGGGAGGTGTCTGCGTCAACGCTCTCGTTCCCGGCGTGTTTCGCACGGACCTTAACGCGGCTCTCCTTGATGGAACCGAGCGCGGTCGCGAGTTTTTCCTGCGAGCGCGCATGCACAGGTTCGGCAAACTCGAAGAGCTCGTCGGCGCCGCCGTCTTCCTCGCTTCAGACGCCGCGAGCTACATCACCGGACATCTGCTCGTCGTTGACGGCGGAATACTGGCAAGCGGCGTCAATCAATGAGCTGCAGCGTCGTGACAAAAATGCGACTTCGTATCCGCCACGCTCCGGCTTTCTGCAACCTTGTATTCCTAGTGTAAAATGCGTTGTGATTCCGAGCGGATTCGTTGTAACAGCACTGCAATCTCCGGCGCAAGCGCGTTCCCGCAGAACGCTTGCCCAAACGGGAACACCTAAATGGATATACACCAACTCCAACTCTTCCTCGCCGTCATGAATTCCCCCAGCATGACTCGTGCGGCGGAAAAAATTCATCTGTCCCCAGGCGCTGTCAGTCTCCAACTCCACAATCTCGCCGACGAACTTCATACAGAGCTCTTTGTTCGCCGCGGAAAACGTCTAATCCCCACTCCCGCCGCCGTCCGCCTCGCCGAGCTCGCCACGCAGGTCGTCACTATGATGGGTCAAATCCAGCAATCTTTTGTGAACGATCTTTCTACCGACGTCCACCCTTTTCATTTCGCCACCGGCGTCACCACTTTGATTTACCAATTAGGTGGTCCGCTGCGCAAGCTTCGCAAGCAGTACCCGCACGCCGAAATTCGCGTCACTGTTGGCGTAACCGAAGAAATGGTCGCCGGTCTGCTCGACCGACGTTTCGATCTCGCTCTCATTTCTCTGCCAGTCGCTGAAGCCAACCTCAAGCTCATTCCGCTTTTTGACGAAGAGCTCCTCATCGTGCGCCCGTCCGCCAACAAGATCGGCAGCGGCCACGTCAGTTCGATGCGCGCTTCGGAACTCGCTGATGTGCCATTTCTTCTCTATCCCAAACGGAGTAACGTTCGTCGGGTCATCGATCGCTACTTTGAAGAAATCGGCGTCACACCGCGCGTCGTCATGGAAGCGGACGACACCGAAGCCATCAAACGTCTTGTCGAATCCGGCTTTGGCTATTCGATTCTTCCCGAGCACGCCCTTAGAGGGCGTTCCCACTTTTTTCAAAAATATCGCGTGGCAGGCCACCGCCTGACTCGCAGCCTCGCTCTCGCAATGGCCAATACCGAATGTCCACGCAAGCTCACCGAATCCATCGCAAGTTTTCTTCACTCGTCGGTAGTCAATGGTTGAAGCAGACTTGAGGGCATTTCACGGCTGGAATAGACTCACTACCCCTTTCACCTTCAACTTCGTCGGCCCCTGAAATGCCACCGTCAATTTCTGTGCCCCCGCGTCATAGCTATAGTCACGCCCTTCACGAAGTTTTCTTCCGTCTCCTGTCACAATTTCTTTGGCGCCGCGACAATAGATCTCCAGGGTTCCGGGCATCCCCAATTCGCCGAACTCAATCGTCAATCCGTCTCCCGACGGCGTCACCGCAATCTTTTGCGCCTTTTCTCCAGTGAAATAACTGAATTCGCTGGCGGTCTTCGCCGACGGAAAAATCTCCATCCGCAGCTTCGCTTTCCAATTCGCCTCCCAATTGTTATTCAACTGCACGATCTCGCCTCGCGGAATGATCGCGCCTTCGCGAACAAACAGCGGTATCGTGGTGAGCGGCGCAGACGCCGTTACGCTCTTCGCGCCGTCGTACACCGTCCGCTTGTCGTTGTAATTCATCCAATGGCCCGCTGGCAGCGTCACACTTCGGCTCGTCGCGCCCGTGGTCGTCACCGGTGCCACCAATATTTCGTCGCCATAGAGGTACTCGTCCCACGTATCACTGAAATTTTTTTCCTCTGGGTAGTCAAATATCAGCGAGCGCATCACCGGCATCCCCGTCTGCGTTGCCTGATACAAATACGACCGCGTGTAAGGAATCAAATTGTAATGCTCGCCAACGTATGTTTTCGTGATCCCCACCAACTCGTCATCGTAGTCATCCCAAATCGTTCTCTTGGGCCCAAGCAAAATCTCCATCATCGGGCTGTACGCACTGAATTCCAGCCACCGTGCGAACAACTCCTTCTCTGGCACCCGAACGTACCCACCCGTGTCCGATCCCCACATCGGAAAATTGATCGCCCCGCTCCGCAGCCCGTTCTTGATGGACACTTCCAGTCCTGCGAACGTGCTCCACGTATCCCCGTTCCACACTGCCGTGTACTTCCGCCCTGTATCGTTCACGTTTCGCGTAAAGTTGAAAAAATCGTCGCCGTTGACGTCGCGCAGTCCCTCCGCTGCCATCTTCGGAAATAAAATCGCGTTGATGTTTTCGTCCGCCAGCGGCAATTCATCCTCTTCACCGCGATCAATTTTGTAACCCTTCACTCCCAGCCGCACATACTCGTTCAATTTCTCCTTGAACCACGCGTACGCGTACGGATTCTTCATGTCCGCCGCGGACCCACGTCCAAAATACAAGTACCTTCGCGCCGAACCTCCGTCTGCAAGTGGTTCCAGGCACGGTTCGCCGCCCAGATCAGCAAATTCATTCCCCGGTCGCGCAAATCGTTGATCATCTTCGGTGGATCGGGAAACGATGCGTCAAAATCCATGTTTCCCCATCCCATCTCGCCTGTTCCAAACGGCCGATCCAGCCAAATTGCTCCCGCCGGAATGTGCAGCGCGCGCAGCTTGTCCGCGTCTTCGATCACTTTCTCCTGCCCATTCTTCGCTCGCCGCAAATCGTTGTGATGATCATCCCGCCACCAGATACTTCCAAACGCCCATGTGGGCGGCAGGATCGCCGGCCCCGCCAATTCGTTGTAGCGCGCAAAAATCTCCCGATACCAGGGCCCGTAGATGACGTCGTACTTCAATTGCGTGTCGAAAAATGAAAAACTCGTCTTTCCCGCCTGTGCTATAGCAAAGCGCCCTTTCCCCGTCGTTTCCACGTACACGCCATATTTCTTCGACGTTGCATAAAAAGGCGCACGCGCGCTCGCATAGTTCACATCAGCCTGATGCCGTATGCCCAGGAAGTCGTGATCCGCCCCGCGGTTATCAATGCTCCCGCCAAACGGCATCTCCCAAATCCCGTAGTAATGCTCTCCTTGATCCGCAAACTCTTCGTGAATTTCCGCTGCCACCCCGTTCTTGAACGAAAAAATCACCTGCAACACTTCTGGCTTGATAAATCGAAAGCTCGCCTGCGCCAGCTCTGACGTTCCCTCCAAATGCAGCGTCGCCTTCATCCACTCGCTTCCGCGCGTCACATCCGTCACGCTTCTCACGGTGTAGCCATTCGTAGTGAAGGTAATTGCCCCGCTCTCCGCCACCAGCACTTCCCCACTGGATTTTTCCATGACGCGGTACGAATACGGACTCGTATTCAACTCCACTCGCAGTGCCGAAGACTCAATAGTCTCCGTCGCATTGGTCGCGGGGGCCTGCGCCCACGTCCCCGTCCCGCACGCCAGCAAGATCGCCCACACAAAATATTTAGCAAGCTTCCTTGCCCTCATCCCCCCATCCCCCGTTCTAGTCGCACACCACCACCCAGGTTTCTTATGTCCCAAGCCCGCGCGAGTCAACGCAACTCTGATAAACGATTCCTTTAGCAACTCTCAACACCGAATTTTTCTTTCTTGTCTTACCATTACCTTGCGCTTGGCAATTCTCGCGCCTTCGCGCAGGGGTATGCGAGGGCGTTCAGTCGAAGCGATCGTCAGCTGCAAAAACTGTCGCACCGCTTTGCGTCTTCAATTCAATCAGTTTCGAGGGAGGCCGCATGTCTGCAGAAAATTCTTCACGCCGCGAGTTCCTTAAACTCACCACTGCCGGAGTCGCCAACGCCGTACTTTCCGCTTCCAGCTACTCCCGCGTTCTCGGCGCCAACGACCGCGTCGGCGTCGGCATTGTCGGTTTTTCTGATCGCTCTCGCAGCAGCCTTATCCCTTCCTTCCTCAAGTCTGCGCCAGAACTCAATTTCGAATTCGTCGCACTCTCGGACATTTGGAGCCGCCGCCGCGAAGAAGGCGCCGCCTACATCACCAAACTCACCGGCAAGCAAATCGCCCTCGCGCGCAACAACGACGAACTCTACGAAAACAAAAATATTGAAGCCGTAATCGTCGGCACTGCCGATTTCCAGCACGCCTTCCACGGCGTCGAAGCCATCCGTGCCGGCTGTGATGCCTACGTCGAAAAGCCTCTCGCCCACACCATGGAAGACGCCAAAGCCATCCGCGACGCCGTAAAAAACAGCGACCGCATCTTCGCCGTTGGCACGCAGCGCCGGAGCTCTCCCACCTATCAGAGAGCCTACGAATTCATCAAGTCCGGCCAATTCGGCAACATCGTCAGCGTCGAAATGACTTGGAACGTCAACCAGCCCGGCCGCTGGCGCCGTCCCAAACTCGTTCCGCAGTTGCGCGAAGCCGACACCGATTGGAAGCGTTACCTCATCAACCATCCTTACGAACCGTTCGACGCCCGCAAATATCTCGAGTTCCGCCTCTTCTGGCCTTTCTCCTCCGGCATTCCCGATCAATGGCTCGTCCACCAAATCGACACAGTTCATTGGTTCACCGGTCTTCCTCATCCGCGCAGCGTAGTCGCCAACGGCGGCATCTACGAATGGAACGATGGCCGCAAAAACTGGGACACCATGACTGCCGTCTTCGATTACGGCCCGCTCAATGATCCCTCCAAAGGTTTCCAGGTCATCTATTCATCACGCATGACCAATGCCACCGGCGGCATCAAGGAACTGTATTTCTCCAACGGCGGCACTCTTGATCTTGACAAAAACGAAATCACTTCCGAAGGCGGCCTCACCGGAAAACTAGCCGCCGAAATGGACATGAAAGCGAACCTTCTCCCAACCGTCTCGCTCACAAAAGCCGCCGAAGCCGCCAGCACCGCTGCGGACACCGGCGCCGACGACATGACCGTAGCCAACGTTCGCAATTGGCTCGAGTGCATCCGCAGCCGCAAAACCACCAACGCTAACGTTGACGCCGGCTACAGCCACTCCATCGCCCTTTGCATGAACGTCGCCGCCATCCAAACCGGCCAAAGAATTACATTCGACGACGCGAAGCAGCAGGTCGTCATTGGAGGCCACAGCTAGTCATGCGCATCCCGATTGCCGGTGCATCGCTCACATTAGTCTTAGCCGCGTTCCTCGCTTTGTTCGTCTTCGCCGCGCCTCGTCCCAACGACCACGTCAGCATCACCATTGACGAAACTTCCCGTCGGGTTGATGTCACCATCGATGGAAAACCCTTCACGTCCTACATCTGGCCCATCACCCTGAAAAAGCCTGTCCTCTATCCTCTGCGCACGGATAAAGGCACGGTGGTCACCCGCGGCTATCCCCTCGAGCAGCGCCCGGGCGAACGCATTGACCATCCGCATCACGCCGGCCTCTGGTTCAATTACGAAGACGTTAACGGCATAGACTTCTGGAACAATTCCGACGCCATCAAGCCCGATCAGGCTCCCAAAATGGGCACGATTTTCCATCGCTCCATCGTCTCAACAAAAAGCGGTGAACATGGCGAGCTCGACGTTGAAACCGAATGGGTCACCTTCGACAAAAAAGTTCTTCTTAACGAACATACTCATTTCGTCTTTCGTGGCGCGCCTGGTTTCCGCAGCGTGGATCACATCACCACGCTCACCGCACTCGACAGCAAAGTTAACTTCCCCGACGCAAAAGACGGCATGCTCGGCCTCCGCGTCGTCCGCGCCCTCGAAATTCCTTCAGAGAAACCCGATGTTTACACAGACGCCAGCGGCCGCCCCACGGTCGTCGCCAAGCTCGATAACACTGGCGTCAATGGCACATACCTGACCAGCGAGGGCAAAAAAGGCGACGCCGCCTGGGGCACGCGCGGTCGTTGGTGCAACCTCAGCGGCATGGTCGGCACCGAGCCCGTCACCATCACCATTCTCGATCACCCCGCCAATCCGGGCTTCCCCACCTACTGGCACGCCCGCGGTTACGGTCTCTTCGCCGTCAATCCCCTCGGCCAAAACGTTTTCAGCGAAGGCAAGCAGGCGTTAAATTTTTCTCTGGCTCCTCACGCCACCGTCACATTCCGCTACCGCATCTTGATCACTTCGGCTATCGCCACGCCCGAAGCCACCGAAGCCGCCTACAAAGATTTCGTCGCCACCTATCGTTAGCTAACTTTCATTTTGAGCGATGGCGTCACCGCGGTGCACCGGCGCTTCAATTTTGTGATTCGGCTCTGAACAGATGACCACGCATTATCGGCCTCATCGGCGGCGGCAACATCACCGACATCCACGCCGCACACGCCATCCCCGGCGTCGAGACCTCCGCCATACACGGCACTGACGCCAAAAGAATCGCCCACATCTGCTACGAGCACGGTGGAACGCCCTATCAGGACTTCGACGCATTCCTCCGGCACCGTCCTATGGGCCTATGGAAAGCCAAAGCGTCTCTTCCGCCGCCCTGGCGCAGGGTCGTACGCTCCTCATTTTCCATCGAAAAAGTCCAGCCCATGCCACTCCCACCCTCCCATGCCACCCTCAACCTCAAAGCCAGCGGCATAGTTCTGTGGCTTCGCGTCTAACTCTTTTATAATGAACACCGGTCAAGCGCCTCCTTGCGCCCTCGCCCTCTATATCTCTATATATTGTTACCGGCAGCTGCCGTGTTGGCGTTCCCGCAAGGATTTCAGTTGTAGGGCCCACTTTCTGGAAGTGGACCTTTCGCAATATATTGAAAACAGCCAGTCGGAGTAGGAATCATGATCGCTCATAACCCCCTCCACGGATCCGGACAAGCGGGATTCCCGCATCCGGCTCTTGCCTTAGGTGAGGACGCCGATGCGATGCAGGGGATAGGGATGACAGACAGAAGGCGGAGGCAGCCAGCGAGTGATGAGGCGCCGCAT
>Ga0137378_10002453_pt1 | contig 15901 bp, 18 predicted proteins | sample SagtaG_21_FD_104813 | JGI IMG/M metagenome (GOLD analysis project Ga0137378, IMG submission 104813) | Vadose zone soil microbial communities from Sagehorn Ranch, Mendocino, California, USA - Sage2_L_60_16 metaG | ecosystem: Environmental > Terrestrial > Soil > Vadose zone | place: USA... | reverse complement strand
GGCGGCCACGAGCGCATCATCGCCGCTTTTGAGCGCGCCGAAGTTCATCACCATGTCGATCTCGCCTGCGCCGTCGGCCACCGCCAGCGCCGCAGCCCGGGCCTTCGCTTCGGGACGATCGCAGCCGTGCGGAAAGCCAATCACGCTGACGGCGCGTGCGCCGCCCGAGAGCTCGGCCGTCGCGAGCGTGATCCAGCACGGCTGCACGCAGTAGAACCCGATGCGCCACTCGCGTACGAGCGCCGCACCTTCGCGAATCTGCGCTTCGGTCGCCTCCGGCTTCAGCACCGCCGCCTCCAGCCCCTCCGCCCGCCACTCCCGCCGGACCTGCGCCCACCTGGGGTGCGCCCGCCCCGGCGGCGCCGACTCCCACCAATCCGGCAGCGCCGACGTGGGGCGCCGCGCCTCCCGTCGCACCGCCCGCGCCCGCGCCCGCACCCTCGTGGGGCCCATCCGGACCCGGCGCGCCGCCCGCGCCTACCTGGGGTTCCCCGGCGCCCACGCCTTCGCCCTCCGCTCCGCCACCAACGCAGACGTGGGAAGCGCCCAAGCCCCCGGCGCCATCGGCGCCGAGCGCGCCGGCCCCTGCGCCCTTCGCGAGCGCCCCTGCTTCACCGTCCTGGGAGGCACCGGGGACCGCGGCTTCCAACTCATCTGCTCCGCCCTCGGCAGATTGGGGCGCGCCTGCGCCCTCATGGGATGCGCCGGCCGCGGCCGCGCCCGGCGCTCCGCCCCCGGCAGCGCCGGCGTGGGGCGAAGCAGCTCCGGCGTGGGACGTCCCGAAGACCGAAGAGCCCGGGGCGCCGGCCGCGCCCTCGTGGTCCCCCGCCTCCGCCCCGGCGCCTCCGCCGGTCCCACCTCCCCTGGCGCCGCCTGCTTCCGCACCTGCGCCGGCCGCTCCCGCCTGGACGCCTCCGGCGGCATCGGTGGCGCCCCCAGCGCCGGCGTGGTCGCCGCCGGCCGAACCGCCCGACCTGCCGAAGTTCCCCGAGCCGCCCGTGATGGCTTCGCCTCCGCCTCCGGCCCAGGCTCCACCGCCGCCGGCACCGATTCCCGACGTGGCCGAGACGATGGTCGCACCCAGCCCACCCGCTGCGCTCGCACCCGCCCACGACGCCACCGCCCTGATGCCGGCATGGCAGCCGCCTCCGGCCGCGCCCACGGCCCCATTCGAGACGCCGCCCTTAGGCGGGCCGACCCGGCCGCTGCGTCCGGTTGGCGGAGCAGGTCCGCAGGCCGAGCTGACCATCGAGGCGGGACCCGACGCCGGCCACACGCACCGCGCTGGCGACAATGCCCTCAGACTCGGGCGCTCTCCCGACAACGACCTCATCCTCCGCGACCCGGCCACGAGCGGGCATCACGCACGGGTCGAGCGGCGTGGTGAGCAGTTCTGGATCGTCGACCTCGGGAGCACCAACGGCACGCTCGTCAACGGCGATCCGGTCCAGGAAAAGGAGCTCAACCACGGCGACCGGATCACCATCGGCCAGAACGCGGTTCACTTCTCAGTCCTCGGAGGCTAATCGTCTTCGCGATGCGCCTCAAGGTCGCCTCGGCGACCGACCCGGGCCTCGAGCGTGAGGAGAACGAGGACTGCGTCATCGTATGGCGCAACAAGGCCGGGCTCGACACGCTGCTCGTGGTTTGCGACGGGATGGGCGGTCACGCCGCGGGTCAGATGGCGAGCAGCATCGCGCTGACCACCCTCACGAGCGTGCTGGCGGAGGATGGTGACGATGGGCCCGATCTCGATCGCCTCAAGCGTGCATGCAAGCAGGCCAACACGGCCGTGTTCGAGGCCGCGCGCGACAACCCGGAGTGGTCGGGCATGGGGAGCACCCTGGTCGTGGCCGCGATCGGCAACGGTGAGGTCGGCGTGCTCAACGTCGGCGACAGCCCTGCGTACCTGTTTCGCAGCGGCGAAGCCAGGCTCATCTCTCAAGACCACTCGTGGCCGGCGGAGCAGGTCCGCCTCGGCGTGATCAAGCCGGAGGAAGCCGCCACGCATCCGCTGAAACACAGGTTGACGCGCGCGATCGGAGTGTGGGAGACGATCCAGTCGTTCACCGACAAGATCAAGGTCGAGGAGGGCGACGCCATCGTCCTGTGCAGCGACGGCGTCGACACCGCCGGCGTCAGCGTGGAGGAGATGGGCTCGCTGCTGCTCAAGGACGGGGATCTCGAGCGCGGCGCCAGGCGCGTCATCGATCGCTGCCGCGAGCTCGGTGCGCCGGACAACGTGACGCTGGCCGTGGCGCGGCTCGAGATCGACGTGACCAAGACGCAGGCGCTGCCGAGGCTGAAGAAGATCGGCCTAATGCAGAAAGGCCTGGACCACTAGCTCCGCCACGTGCTCGACCTGCATCGTCGAGCCGATCGACCTGAGTCCTGACTCGAGCTGCATCTGACAGCCGGGATTGGCCGTCACCAGGATCTCCGCGCGTGTGGTCGCGACGTCGTCCAGCTTCTCTTTCAAGATTCGCGCCGACATCGCGGGCTCCATCGTGCTGTAGAGGCCGGCGGCGCCGCAGCAGATGTCCGGATGCCTCATCTCGACGAGCTCGACGCCGGGCACGGCGCGGATGAGGTCGCGCGGCTGCTTGCGTATGCGCTGCGCGTGGGCCAGGTGGCAGGCGTCCTGGTACGTGACGCGCAGCTTCACGTCGCGCTGGGGCGCAGGCAGCCCGACCTCCACCAGCCACTCGCTCAAATCCTTGACGCGTCCTTTGAGCTCGGGATAGAAGTCCTTGAGGTGCGCGCCGCAGCCGGCCGAGTCGACGACGAGGGCTTCGAAATTGGAGTCGCGGTACACGTCCATGTTGGCGTCGCGAAGGCGCTCAGCGCCCTCGAGGTCGCCGTTGTGGGCGAGCAGCGCGCCGCAGCATCGCTCGGCGCGAGGGAACCAAACCTCACAGCCGGCGAGCTGCAGGAGCCTGACCGCGGCCTCGTGCGATTGCGGATATAGGATCGGCATCACGCAGCCGACGAGGAAGGCGACGCGATGCTTGCGCTTACCGATCGCGGGCGCGATGCCTCCGGCGGGAACCTGGAATCGGGGTCGCAGCTTCGGCAGCTGCCGCCCGGAACGCAATATCGATGTGAGCCCCACCGCTTGCGCCGTCCTGGTGATTGCGCCGAAGGTCCGCAGCCGGCGTGGTTTGGCGACGAGCTGGCGCAGCGCGGTCCGCGCAAGCCAGTGCTTGGGCGCCGGTCGGCGAACACGCTCCACCTCTGAGCGCCCGGCCTCGATGATCCGACCGTAAGGAACGCCGGACGGGCAGACCGCCTCGCACGTGCGGCACCCGAGGCACAGGTCGATGTGCCGTGCCTGGTCTTCGGTGAAGGGCAGCTGCCCGCGCTTCCACTGTGTCATGAGATAGATGCGGCCGCGCGGCGATTCCGTTTCGAGGCCCGTCTGCCGGAAAGTCGGGCACGCGTCGAGGCACAGGCCGCAGTGCACGCAGGTGGCGAGGTCGTCGTCGCTGAGCCTCGCGAACGGCTGAGTCGTCACACCACGAATCTCCCTGGGTTGATCACCTGACTGGGATCGAACGCGTATCGCAGGCGGCGCATGAGATGCAGCGTCGCAGGTGGCGTGCCCCAGGCGCCGGCGTCATGCCGAAATTCGTCGGGCCCAGCCATCAGCACGAGCGATCCACCGGCCGCGGTGGCCAGGGCACGAATCGCGCGAACATCCTCGGCGCCGCCCGCGATCGCCCAGTTGGCGATGCCCGTCCCGGGTGAGGCCCACCACTCCTGGTCCGCCCCAAGCTTGTCGAGGATCGAGCGAAGTGCATGCGGGGGCGCCGCGATGCGGGCCCAGAGACTGGGCGCGGCTTTCGAGTGCGCGACCCATGCTGAGCCATCGGCCTCAGTCCAGCCGAGGTCGGCGACCGTACGTTTCGTCGCGTCGAGGCTGCCTAGAAATCGGGCGAGGACTCGACCGCTCGAGAACAGCTCGACCGCGGCGGGCGCCATCGGCATGGCCAGCCCTTCGTCCGCGCCGGCCCAGGCCCGATCCATCGACTCGTACGTCGCTTCGACCGTGACGTCATGTAGCGCTTTCGGAAACACCTTGAACGACGCGGCGACGATCACCCCCAACGTTCCCAGCGCGCCGTAGTGCAGCTTCATCAGGTCGTAGCCGCTGACGTTCTTCACCACGCGCCCCCCCGCGCTCGCCAGGCGACCGTCGGGTAGCGCCACGCGGATGCCGATGAGAAAGTCGCGTGGCGAGCCATAACGCAGTCGCAGCGGACCGGTCCAGCCGGTCGCGAGCAGGCCGCCGATCGTGTGGCCTGGAGAGTTGAAGGGGTCGAGGGGGAGGAACTGGCCGCTCTTGCCCAGCTGTTCTTGCAGCGCTTCGAGCGTGACGCCCGCCTCGACGCTCACCACCATGTCGGCCTGCGAATGCTCGAGGACGCGGTCGAGCCCGCTCGTACTCATCACGACGCCATCGCGGGCCGGCGGGTCGCCCATCTGCGCGGCTCTGCCGCCACCGACTGGGAGAACGGCCTGTCCTGCTTCGGCGGCTTCGTGCAGAAGTCGAGCCAGCTCCTCGGCCGTGACCGGCTTCTCCACCGACGTTCGACTCGTCACCACCACTTCGCCTCGACCGCGAGGCCGGTGCGCCCGGCCAGGTGGAGGCTCTTGCGTTCGGGGTCGGGAAAGATCTTGCCGGGGTTCATGATCCCCTGGCCGTCGAGCGCTCCCTTCACCCGTCGCATCGCGTCCAGGTCGTCGGCACTGAAGACCCACGGCATGAATGCGCTCTTCTCGAGGCCGATCCCGTGCTCTCCCGACAGTGCACCACCAAGCTCGACCACCGCGCGGAGCATCTCCTCGCCGGCGCTTTCCACCTGGGGCAGGACGTCGCGTTCGCGCAGGTCGAACAGGATGTTGGGGTGGAGGTTGCCGTCGCCGGCGTGGAAGACGTTGGCGACCGGGAGCTTGTAGTGCACGCCGATTTCGCCGACGGCGGACAGGATCTGAGGCAGGCGGCTGCGCGGCACGACGCCGTCGTGGAGGTAGTAGTTGGGCTTGATGCGCCCGAGCGCGCCGATAGCGCCTTTGCGGCCGGCCCAAAGCAGGTCGCGTTCGGTTGGGCTCTGGGCCTCGCGCATCGCGTAGCCCTGGTTCTCGGCGAGCACCTTGCGCACGGCGGCCATGAGCTCGCTGGTCGACTCCGGGATGCCATCGACCTCGACCAGGAGGACGGCGCCGGCGTCGGTCGGATACCCCGCGTGGTAGTGGGCCTCCACGGCGCCGACGGTGACCTGGTCCATCATCTCGAGCGCGGAGGGGACGATGCCGTGCCCGATGACCGCCGACACCGCCTGGCTCGCGGTCTCGATGGTGGGAAATGCGGCCAGCAGGGTCGCGATGCTGGGTGGCGTGCGGAGCAGCCGCACCTTCACCTTCGTGATGGCGCACAGCGTCCCCTCCGAGCCGACGAGTACACCGCACAGGTCGAGCCCGACGCGATCCGGCGCATCCCCGCTCACCCAGTGGACGCTTCCGTCCGCAAGCACGACCTCCATGCCCAGAACGTGGTTGGTAGTGACGCCGTAATAGAGGCAGTGGGGACCGCCTGAGTTTTCGGCGGCGTTGCCGCCGATGGTGCACGCCTTCTGGCTTGACGGATCGGGAGCGTAGAAGAGCCTATGGGAGGCGGCCGCCAGGGAGAGCTCCTGGTTGACGACGCCCGGCTCGACCAGCGCCGTTTGCGCCACGGGATCGATCTCGAGGATCTTGCGCATGCGCGTCACCTGCAGGGCGATGCCGCCGCGAATGGTCACCGCACCGCCCGACAGCCCGGTGCCCGCGCCGCGCATCACCAGCGGGATCCGGTGCCTGGCCGCCACCCTGATCACCGATGAAACCTCGGCCGTAGTGGCGGGCAGGACCACGGCGTCCGGAACCGCCCCCTCGATCGAAGCGTCGCGCTCGAAGATGCGCAGGTCGTTGCTCGAATCGATCACGTACTCGCGGCCGACCGCGCGGCGCAGCTCTTCGATCACGGCCCGATCCAGCGCCATCAGGCGAGCGGGGCCTCGCGCTCTGGGCTGTGCTCGAAGGCTTCGAAACGGCGGGTCGTCGCGCTGGGCAGCCCCGGCGCCTCCATGGCATCCGCCCCGACGATCAGCAAACGCAGCCAGCGCCGGCATTCCTCGTCTGAGGGCGCGCGGTCGGTGCGCTCGAAGATCGCCTCCTTGATGCGGCTGTGCGGGGAGACCTGGATCGTGTACCAGACCGAGAGCCCGTCCGCGGTCACGACGTGATGGCGCTCGTCGACGCGCCGGTTGACCGGCAGCTTCATCGGTCGTGCCTCGGCCGCGGATCGAAGCTGCGCGGCCTGGGCCTCGATGCCATTCATGGAGTCCAGCTTAAACTCGAGCTCATGGACGGCCGAAAGAGGGTGGAGGCGGCCATCGCGATGGGCGTGGCGGACCGGCCGCCTTTTGGCGCCTGGGGCCACACCTACCGCGAGGAATGGTCCCCGGCGGAGCTGGCCGCAGTCACCATCGAGCGCGCCCGGCAGTTCGGCTGGGACTTCGTCAAGTTCCAGCCGCGCGCCTCATCTTTCGCCGAGGCGTTCGGCTCTGCCTACCATCCGGCCGGGCACCGCCTCAAGGGACCGGTGCTCGAGAAGGAGGCTGTTCCCGACCTCGAGGCGTGGAGCAGGGTGGCACTCGTCAATCGCCAGGCGCTCGACGACCAGGTCGACTCGCTGCATATGGTCGCCAAGCAGCTCGGCTTCGGCGTCCCGGTGATCCAGACGGTGTTCAGCCCGCTCACGGTCGCCGGCTACCTCGTGGGCAAGAGCTCCTCGCGCGTCGTACGTGAGCTGCGCAAGCATCCGGAGCTCGTCCAGCCCGCGATGGATCGGATCGCCGAGGCCCTTGTCGACTTCAGCAAGCGGTCGGTCGAGGCAGGGGCGGCGGGCATCTTCTATGCCATCTCCGGTTACGCCAGCCGCGATGCCATGCCGGAGGACGTCTACCGCGAGCTCGTCCTCCCGAGCGACAAGGCCGTGCTGAGCCAGCTCCCTCATGCGGCCTGGTTCAACGCCGTCCACCTGTGCGGCTCGAAGCTGCATTTCAGCCTGGTCGACGAAATGCCATCACAGGTGGTGAGCTGGTCGATCCACAACCTCGGTACGCCGACCCTGTCGCAGGGACGAAATTTGAGCGGCCGCGCCGTGATGGGCGGCCTGGGGCAGCGGAAGAGCCTTCTGTACGGCCCGCCGGCGGAGGTGCAGTCGGAGGCGAAGCGAGCCATCGCCGACACCGGCGGGCGGGGCCTGCTTCTGGCGCCGGGCTGCTCGATTCCGCCCCGCGTGCGCGAGATCAACCTCATGGCGATTGGAGAAGCGGTGGCGGCTTGAGGCCGGTAGTCGCGGGTCTCGCGGAGATCGTGCTGTGGGTGCATGACACGGACCGCGCGCTCCATTTCTACCGGGACCTGTTCGGCCTCGAGGTCATCTCGCCGCCGGAGCTGCCGAACAAGTTCCTGCGTGCGGGCGAAGGCGACAATGGGGTGCCCGAGATGATCGTGCTCATCCCGCACCCGGACTCGTCGGCGGGCTTTCCGCGGGAGAAGGCCAAGCGCGTCCTCCACCACCTCGCGTTTCGCGTCGAAGAGGCCGGTTATGACGCGCTCAAGCATCGGCTCGAGGCCGAGGGGTTGGAGGTGCGGTCGGGGATCCACCCGGTGCTCAAGGGAGTGCGAACGTTCTATGTCGACGATCCCGACGACAACGAAGTAGAGGTCATTGGCCCGGCCTAGGCTGAAGGTATCGTCCGCTGTAGACTCCGTTCGGTGTCGGACAACGTTTTGCGGTTGATCCCCACCAATCCGCAGTACGTCCCTGACGATACTTCGGCTGAGCGCGCAAGAGATCAATTGGCGGAGCTCGTTCCTGGCGCGGATGAAGTCAAGCACACCATGTCCGAAGACATTCAGTTCGTCGACCCTGGCGCCAACCTTGAACGGATCTCATGTCCGAGGTGCGGTCAGGATCTCCCCATGGTGTGGTGGCGAGAACGAATGGACGACGCTTTCAAAGTCAGATTCACAGCGCTTGCTGTAACGACTCCCTGTTGTGGAGCGAACGTATCACTGAACGACCTGAACTACGAATGGCCGGCGGGGTTCGCGCGATTCGTACTCGAGGCAATGAATCCAGGGGTTGGCGACCTGGCTACTGCGGAGATTGCGGCACTCGCTGAGATTGTTGGCTCGCCCTTACGCCGCATTTGGGCGCACTACTAATTGCTTTCGGCGACCGACCGAAGGCCCGAGGCCTATGTATCTCTATGTACTTACATCTGCAGGCCATTGCCAGACGGGAACGAGGTCGAGGTGATCGCCCCGGCCTGAACCCCGGTGCCGATCGCCTTATAAGATTTGATAAACGTGTTTGCCAGAGGCGCCTTGGTCAATCTGTACACACACGACATCCAGGCTGGACTGCGCTTCTATCGCGATCTTCTCGGCTTCACGGAGACATTCCGCACTCCAACTGAGGGCACCCCCGAGCACGTTGAGCTTCGGTCGAACGGGTTCACCGTCGGCCTGGGCACGGTCGAGGCAGCCATGAGAGTCCATGGCGTTGAGGCAGCACCGGGCAGCCCGGCCATGGTCCTGGTTGTGTGGACTGACGACGTCGATGCCGCCTACGGACAGCTGGTGGCCGCGGGGGTGCCGGTGGTTCAGCCGCCTCACAACACCGGCAATAACAATCGGAATGCCCTACTGCGCGATCCCGACGGAAATCTTGTGGAGATTGTCGCCAAGCGTTCAACACAGACGAGATAACCGGGCCCCATCAGCCGTTAAGTGGGCTCGGTCCGGCCGTGGCGGCTCGTGCCGCGGCGGTCGCCCGCCTGAAGTCTCAGGTCGTCTGGGGCTTGGTCTCGGCCTGTGGTTGAGGGCTGCGAGTGAGGAGGGTGGTCGCCACGCCGATGATGAGCGCCACGGTTCCGACCAGCAGCGTCGCCGGTTCGGGCAGGCTGATGCGGAGCGCCTGGTCGAGCGAGTAAGCGCCGGGACCGGTGAGCGCAAGGGCCGCGGCTGCAGCGAGCAGCGCGAGGTTGAACTCGTAGCCGCCCTTTGATACCCAGAAGCCCCTGGGGAGGTGGACAGTCGCGATCGCGACGAGCATCGAGCCGGCGATGGCGAGGCTGCCCAGCGGCGACAGGAAGCCGGCGGCAAGCAGGAGGCCGCCGCCGAACTCAGCCAGTGCGGCGATCCAGGCCCAGGGTTGCGCCGGCCGGATGCGCAGCCTGGTCACCGACTGTATCCAGCCGTTCATGCCTGGGCCGCCCCACCAGCCGAAGAGCTTCTGGGCGCCGTGCCCAGCGATGATGAGCCCCACCGCCAAACGAAGAATCAAGAGTCCAAGAGCTGTCATTTGCAATCCCCCGAATTTAGTTGTGTACGCACATACCCACGGCGGGGAGGTTCCGAAACGCCCAGGGTTCCCGGAATAGACTCTTGAATCCGGGCGCAGGGGCCTGTAGCTCAGCTGGTCAGAGCGGCCGACTCATAATCGGCTGGTCGATGGTTCGAGTCCATCCAGGCCCACCATGGCTTCCGTAACGCGAACCGAGGTCGCGGGAAGACGGAAGGTCGGGATGATGCTGTCGCGGCTCTCGACCCTGACCTCGACGATCAGCTCTTTGAGCAGCGCCTTTCGCTGACCGGGCGTTCCGTTAAGCATCGCGTCGCGCACCGCCTCTTCCGCGTCGCGCACCGCCTTCTTGCTCGGCGCCTCACCACTTTTCGCGGAGTCGTGGAGCTCTTCAAGCTTCGCCCGAAGCTCAGTCAATCGACGCTCAAGCGCGTCCACTCGACCGACGAACCGCGTCTCAGCAAGCCGGCCGTTCTCAAAGGCGTTGTAGTAGCGCTGAACAGCTGATTCAGTGCCCGAAATCTCCGCCTCCAGGCGCCGGATCTGTGACGCGTTGTCGGGTCCTTGTTGGGCGGCGCGTGAACGCCAACGCTCGATCGCGGCGCTGACGACCTCTGAGTTCGCATATGTCGCCAGCAGAGACTCAAGGACCGCTTGGTCGAGCAGATCCGCCCGGAGAACGTCGGCGCAGCAGCCCTGCCGACCGTGTCGGTTCCGCGAGAAGCACGTGTAGTAGCGATAACGCGCGTTGCGGCCGTGGGCGGCTGTGCCAACGTAGCGCTTGCCACATAAGGCGCACACGACGAGCCCACTGAGCAGAAAGTCAGTGGTGTTGCTGCGCCGTTCCGAAGCGTCTTCGCCGCGCATCCGCAGAAGGCGTTGGGCCTTGGCGAACGTGTCAGCTTCGATCAGCGCAGCATGAGGCGCGTCGTACTGCACGTCGCGGAAGGCGATCTTGCCGACGTACGCCGGGTTGCGAAGGACGTTGAGTACGCTGACATGGCTCCAGAGCTGACCTAATCGCGATCGATAGCCACGGTGAGATAGGAAGTTGGCGACTCCGCGCGCGCCGAGTCGCTTCTTGGTGTAGAGATCAAAGATCAGGCGTGCAACGGGAGCCTCGGTTTCGTTTGGCTCCAAGAGCGCCGTTTCTCGATTGAGGCGATAGCCATAGGGAGCTTGCCCGCCGAGCCACTCGCCGCGCGCCGCTTTGCGCTCCATTCCAGCAATCACTCGGTCGATCAGCGTGGCGCGCTCGAACTCGGCGAACACGCCGAGCATCTGGACCATCATCCGACCCGCCGCCGTACCGGTGTCGAACGGCTCCGTCGCCGAGCGGAAGCTCACGCCGGCATGGTCGAGGTCCTCGAGGATCTGCGCCAGGCCTCGGACCGAGCGCGACAAACGATCGACTCGGTAAACGAGCAGCAGGTCGTATCGCTTCTCTCGCGCATAAGCGAAAGCCTGCTGCAGGCCAGGACGATCCAGAGTAGAGCCACTCATCTGATCGGTGAAGCGATGAACGAGCTGCCAGCTGTCCTGGCTCTGGACATACGAGCCCAGGCGCTGGGCTTGGGCTTCGAGGGAAAACGGCTGGTGTTCCTCGTCGGTCGAGATTCGCGTGTAGGTCGCCACGCGCACGGCGCTGCTCACGAATGTCGATCGCTTGTCAGACATGGACACGTCTTATCACGGACTTGGTTGAAGGGGAATCCCCTTCATACTCCCGGTCCGCCAGCATCTCGGCGAGGACTTCAACGGCTCGGGCGAATTCCTCAGCCGACATCGGAACGATCCGCGGCGGCGCGATCTTCAGGATCAGCGAATCTCGTGGGTATCGGGGTCCAAGTCTGACCCCTGGTCGCCTGCCGACCGACGGAAAGGTTCGCCAGCGAGGCGCATGACGTTTCACATCTATACAATCTCCATTCAGACATGTCTCACTTACCTTGAATCTGCCAGGATTGTTGAAATGGCGCCGCTGAGGCTGGTGAAACTGGACAAAGCTGCCGGCCGGCTCGGGTGCCACGTCGAGACGCTGCGACTCCACATCCGGACTGGACGGTTGGCAGCTACTCGAGGGCCGCACGGCGCCTACTACGTCGACGCTGAGCACCTCGCGTCTTATCCGAGACCGCACCGAGGCTGGCCTGCTCCGCGCAAGTTCTCGGGCGAGGAGCTGGAACGGTCGTGGGCTCTTGTCGAAGGCGTTTTGCCAAAAGCGAGAGCCTGGCGGGATCGCGAGCTCGCACTCGTTGATGAGCTTCACTCGGATGCCGACCGGAACCGTCGCCTATACCGCTTGGTTTCGGTTCATCGCCTTCGACGGCTAGGGCTGACCTTTAGTCAGATCGCGGACGAGTTGGGCATCACGTCGCGGCACGCCCGCCGCCTCATCGCCGCGAGCCCGTTCCTGGCCCTTCGCCGGGAGTTGGTGCGCAGAGATAAGGCGCTGGCACAGGCTGACGCTCAGGAGGCGCGACGAACGAAGCAGGACTTGCCTGGGCGGCGCCGGCGCTGGTCACCCCGCCCCACCAGTTGAGTTGCGGTCTCCGGGCTGACGACGGTCTCCACGCGCAGGTCAAGCGACTCGAAGCTGGTTCCCGATCAGCCCATTGGTCGATGTCGAAACTCATTTCTGACAAAACTCTGCGGTGACGCGTCTTCTGGTGAGGCTCGCAACGTAACTGGCATGCGTCACTTCAGCGACTGGATTGGCAGTGAGCACACGCATGTGTTTTACGGATACTGTCCGGCAGTTGTAATGCGTTTTTGAACTCGTTTTGGCCGGTTTTGCGGGATTGACTGCGACCCCCTTTGCGAACCCCCTTGCGAAATGTCCGTCGGGCCTCGTCTTTCCATAACGCGAACCGAAGTCGCTTTCGCGAGACGATACTTGCAAGGTCGCAGATGATCGAACGCAGCGCTCGGCCTCGAACCGCCGGCGGCCCCCTCTCTGGTGCGGAGCAATAGGTGGCGGTCGACCTTCGCGGCGTCTTCTTTTCGGAACTCGCTGGTCTCGCATGGCTAGTTGCCGTGCTCGTGGTTGCGTTGGTCGCCCGTCGAGACAAACCGTTTGCGTCGCCAACAAAGGTGCGTCAAGCGTGGGTCCTGTTGGGCGTGGCCGAACTAGTCGGCATTGCCTTCGGCCTGGTAAGTGGCTGGCTTGTGTCGTCGAGTCTTGGACCCCCGATGCCAGTGCTATTTGTCGCCGTCCAGATCGTCTTCCTGATTGCCCTGCAGACGGCGTTCTTTGCATGGGTGTCGACGTTTCCGGTGTTGCGGCTGCTCGTTCGGGGATTCAAGAGGCGGTTATCCGGCAGCGGTGGGAGGCTTGAATGACGACTGCAACCGATTCGACGTTGCAACGCGGCACTGTGACGTTTCACGCAGCCGTTTGGCCACGGAACCTCTGGAGCGCTGGGCGTCTGGTTGTTCAAACAAGCCTCGACTCGAACCAGGCCATTGCTGTCTTGAGTCAGCGTTTGAAAGACGAGTTCGGGTATCGAAAGGCCTTGCAGGATCCATTCGACGCAGAGGCGTCGGCCAAGGGAATCATCTATTTGCGTCCGCTGCCCTGGAAACCCAAGTGGCCGTCGGCGGTGTTCGACGGCATGGTGCAGGAAGCGGAATCGGGTGCGGTTATCTCCGGGAATGTGCGCCTACCGTGGTGGCCGCTGATCTGGTGCTGCCTCTGTGTTCTCGGTGGGGTATTGATCAGCATCGGTGGAATTAACCCGGCGAGCTTCATCTTTCCGACTTTCGGCGCGATCGTCTACCTGGGCGGCCGTTTCGCCAGCTTGCCGTCGGCCCAGGCTAGCCTCCTGGCCTGGTTCGGCGCTTCCCCAACTGCGCCCCGCGCACCTATATCTTGGTCGCCGCGGCGCAAGCGCATGGTGATTGCGACCACGCTCGGGTTAGAAGTTCTTCTGACCGGAGCTCTGTTCCTTTGGTACTCCGCCTCAGTTGTCGCCAACCCGGCCTTTCTCCAGAACCCATTGACATCCGTCTTCGGGGTCGCCTTCGGGATTGTCTTCGCTATGACTTTGATCGCGAATGGCGCGATCTGGCGTCAGTGGCGTGCCGGAAGGACGCTTGGGCTAGTTGCGGCTGGGCTTATGGCGATCACTTGTGTCGGGCTCGTTCTGGCGATCCCACAGTTCATAGCGACCTTGGCCGCCACCGAAAAGCGCGCCCACGAGGCTGAATTCGCCTCCACAACCTGATCAGTAACTCGGGGGCGATTTCTCTCGAGAAGGTTATGCGGGGATTTCTGTGATCCGACTACCGGCGATCGCCATGAACCAAGGACCAGCACCTCGGTTGACGATCGTGCTCTCGATGTCGTCCCAGCGAAGGACGATGCGGACGAGGTACCCCCAGGTTGTCAAGTCTCGCTTGCCTGCCAACCAAAACACCCGGAGGCCATGCGTCCGTAGGGCCGCGAGCTCGGCAGGCTTAGTGCGAATATGGCGGTCCCTGCCAAGGACGATTAGGCCGCGAGCGGCGATGGCTGGCATCCACTGCGGGTCGAGTGATCCAAGCGGCACTTCCGGCAGCAGCGCATGGCCTGGATGGACTACGTCGTCGCGTGCGATCGCAAGCGCTTTGCCAAGACCTAGGATGTTCTCGTCCGCGTAGAACCTGAGGCGATTCGGGTCCGCAGGCACGCGCGCCGCTTCCTACTACGCGGCGGTCGGCGCCTGCGCCTTTACCCGCTCCCGCTCGTAACGTAGTGCGGCCTCGACTTCTTGGCGGCTCAGCTCATAGAGGCTGGCGATGGCCTCGACGCTGGCTCCAGCATCGAACTGCTCGGCAATGACTTCAGTCTGGACGCTGCGGACGACAGGCTCCCCAAACTGACGGAGAGGATCGACGACAACAACTGGATTTCCCGTCAGCGGGTGGAGCCGCAACACGACGCCTTCGGTCGGCTCGCTCCACTCGACCGAGGCAAGGAAATGCGCGACTGGCGGCGTGAAAACAAGCTGATTGCTGCGAATGACGATGAGGCGAAGGGCGCTTTCTAGCCCGACCTTCTCCTGAACCTGTAGCAGCAGTTCCTTGCCCCCGACATATGGATGCGCCGTCGCTAGGGGGTACTTGGTGTTGAACTGTTCGCGAAGCAGTTCGATCGCCGGCCGCATACGCACCATTGGGACACCTTTGTCGCGGTACTCAGACAGGAGCCGCGTCTCAACGAACTCCCCCCATGTGACGATGTCGCTACCGGTCGGCTCTTTTCGCACAACGGGCGGGTAGGTTTTTCCTCTGCGGTCATAACCCTCGATCCACCGTCGGGCTGTGCCGGGATGCAGCGCCAGCAACCGGTCGACCTGCACGAGGCCATAGACCGAACGCTCCAGAAGATCAACAACGTTGGGCTTGTCGGGCACGCCCGCCATCGTAGACGGAATTTGCCCAGTCTCCTTCTAAGATCGGCCTTGGCGCTTTTCGGCTGAGCCTGCTCGCAGCCAGGCCCAGCAAGCGAGTACAGCGAGGCGGCGTTCCAGTCGATCGCCCGCCCACGCAGCATCCGCGAAGTCGCGGCTCGCGTCGATCACCAACACCTCCGCGCCCGGGGGCCGGGCAGGTGATCGTGCCGCGTTACCGAGAATCCGAATGCTCACACCGACAGCATAGCGCCTCTGCGAACATATGTACGCCTGGGCAGTTGATGCGAGTCAGCTATCCCGCTGAGGCTTGGCCGGGCGCGTTCCCTTGATTTCGACAGGCCGCCACCGGCCCCTCAACGCCGGAACGTGGGGGTGTTCCGGCATCGGCCGACTTATATCGGCCGCTTGTCCAGTGATGGCGTGTGCATTTTTCGAGGAGGCATCGGCGATGCCGTCGAAGGTGGCCACATGAACAGTCGCTGAAAGACGAGCCACATAGGCCTGTGATGTCCAGTAGTCCGGATTACTGTCCATGACAGTGCCGCTGGGTACCAGCTCGTAATGGACCTCGACCCTTGCCTCAGTGAACCAGTCCCGATCTCGCTTGAGACGAGCCAACTCGCCGTCCAGCCATTTGTCCAGAATGCCCATCATCCCGAGGTCAGCCTGGCGGTCATTGACCACGGAAACCCTCTGGATCAGATCCATGATGTAACCGCCCGTGGCGGGCTCCGCTAGAAGAACGGGGCCGTCAAACGCCGCCTCCCATCCGACGGCAATCTGGCCCAGCTGGTTCGCGATGTTTCGGATGTCCCCACTCAGCCGCTTCGAGGCTCTGGAGGTCATACCAAGCATTGTGGGGCGCGAAACGCCCACACGCTTCACTCGTCAGCGAGGTTTGTGAGCCGGCGTCATGGAGATACTTGGGCCAATCATGGTGGGGTGGTTCGCGTTACGGAAACTACGGCCCACCCCTTCGGGTCCACACCCAGGTACCTGTTCCGGCTGGCGTCAGCCTCCGCGCGGGAGCCGTGGCGCTACCTTTGGAGCACGCCCCGTTTGACGACCCCCACGGTCCGACGAGCGG
>Ga0137378_10002449_pt1 | contig 15914 bp, 14 predicted proteins | sample SagtaG_21_FD_104813 | JGI IMG/M metagenome (GOLD analysis project Ga0137378, IMG submission 104813) | Vadose zone soil microbial communities from Sagehorn Ranch, Mendocino, California, USA - Sage2_L_60_16 metaG | ecosystem: Environmental > Terrestrial > Soil > Vadose zone | place: USA... | reverse complement strand
GAACCCTGCAACCGCACGGCGGGAATGCCGCCGGCGGAATGGCAACGCCGAGGGGTAGGAAGAGGGCAAACCTCAGGCCTGCCCTGTAGAGACTCATAGACCGGCTGAGGGCGCTTGAAGATGAGCGCAACGAGCCGGTACTAGGATTCGTCCGGAACGATGGATGGATAACACGCCCCGCATCCTGCATGCAGGATGAAGGCATAGTCCAGCCCATCTCGAAAGAGATGGATCAGCTGTCCCGCCGCCTCCACCATTGCACGCCGTCCGCGCAAGCGGACGGCGTTTTCTTTGGCCTGTTCTTTACTATACTGAAGTTGATGGGATGTTGTCGCTCTGTCCTAAGTCTCGATCCGCGCGATGCGGCGTATATCGCGGGGAGCCGCGCGCGACGCTGTTTGCCGCGATAGAGTGGCGGACAATGCGGCCGGCGGCGCTACGCCGTCCATAGCGAGTTGGGTGACCAGCTGCAAACTTCACTGAGGCAGGTTTAAGAGGCGCGCATGTGCCTCGTAACAGGCGGCGCGATAGAAGTCCTCGCCGGACATGCCTAACGCCGGCGGATTGCCGTCTTGAACAGGAGCTGGTGCCCTCTGTGCTTCCGACGCTCTTGCAGAAATTTTTCTACTCTGAGAATCTGCTCTACCGAGCGTTGGCACGCGACATTTTTTGTATCTCGCCCTAGTCCGATTTGGTTCGCCGACGGTATCAGTGCGCACTTTGGCCCATAGCGCCGGACCCGCTCCGCGTTCGTCCGCCTCGCGAGCCGCCTGTTCGTGGCAAGATAGTTCGTTCGCCATTGCGCCTCCTCGCGCTGCGTGCTAGGTGATTGACGCCGTACAAACAGCTGGAAGCAAGTTCCCTGCCGAAACTCGATTCAACTGAATCGGTCGCTGAGTCGCGACGAATCACGCGCGAGTCGGATTGGATAGCGCGCCGGCCAGTATCAAAGACGGCTGACCCACGCGTCTACTCGAGAGCAGAAAAACAATGCCCTCGGCGCGGGGGTAACACACCGAGGGCAGGGCACCTTCACGGCGGGGAGGAGTGCTCGCCGGCAAAAACAGGGCCCACTATCACAGTGTAAGCAACCGACATGCCAGACGTGGCAGGGTAATTGTTGCGTCGATAGTAGCCTCCCCAAGCAGACCTTGGGTCCGCTGCGGCTGCCGCACGCGGTCACAAAATGTCTTTGGTCGTCAGGGGTGGAATGCCGTAGGAGCGATTGGCGTCCGTTACTTCAAAACTCGATCGGTGGCCCTTGCCATGTCTCATCTCGCGGTCGGGCGCGAGCGAGCGCCTCAATGGCTCCGATCCAGCCCTCGCACGCGTTGCGCCCCGGACGGCGTCGCCAAACATTCAAGAGCCCCTTGCACTTCGCGTAGAAGTGAAAAAATCGTAGTACTTTCCGGCGCTCCGATGGCTCCAAGGGATGGCTGCTGCAAGCGGCAGACGTAGAAATGGGTGACGCTTATGTCTTCGTCGCGAAGACAAGGTCCTGATAGCTTAAGTAACTCGTGCGTCCACACCATGAACCGTAGTCGACGCGGACAAGATCCATTCCCAGGTTGCTGTACAGGGTTTTGATCCAGTCTTCATCAAACGCAACTGCCAGTTCCGGTACGTCGGGCGAGATCGTACGGTGCTTATCGAGCCCATACTTGAAATCAAGCGTGCTAGCGCCGGATTCAACGAGCCGCAGTGATTCGTGGTTGAGCAAAAAATACGTGATCAGGCACCGGCCACCCGCATCGAGTATGCGGTAGATTTCCGACAGGTAGTGCTCTAGGTCACTTGGCAACATGTGGGTAAACACCGAGCCAAGCATCACAAAGCTGAATGATTTGTCAGGGAAGGGAAACGTGTATTCAGACGGGCGATATTTTCCATCTGGGTTGTAGTGTTTGTTGTAAACATCGATTTGCTGGAAGCGGAAATTCGGAAACCTGGGCGTGATCTTTTGACGACACCAGTCTATCCCCTTCTTTGCAACATCAATGCCTTCGTACGTTGCATGCTCATTGAAATATTGAGTGAGCGGCAATGTCTTTCTGCCGATCCCACAGCCAACATCCAGCATCCTTTCATCTGGCTGGAGACCACATATTTTTCGGTAAATCTTAAGGAACTCTTCCCCGTTGAGCTTGAACTCCTTCAAGGTTGGCGGCCCATCGAACATGTCTGGGACTGCAGGCACGAGCGGTGCGAGTGTGCCGAAAAGGTGTCGCCGTTGTAGATTCGTGAGCCTTCGTTTGATCGAAAGAATAATAAAATTGTCTAGTATGCTCATGGTGTGTTTTGTTTGTAGCCGGTGATTTATTGCCGGTTGATAAAGTGTCTTAGGCGACTCAGCCATGCGCCAGGGGTACCTAGGACACTGGGGCGCTGGACAGGCTTCAACGAGCTTCGAGCTGAACCCTTTATTTTCGACCGGGATAAAAGGTAGCACGGCGCTGACGCTCATGCTGGGCGGGATCACGATCCAGGCATAGGTCATCACGATCCAGGCACAGGTCGCGTCGTGCCGAGTGTCGTCGATTGCCGTCCGTTACTTCAAAACTCGATCGGTGGCCCTTGCCATGTCTCATCTCGCGGTCGGGCGCGAGCGAGCGCCTCAATGGCTCCGATCCAGCCCTCGCATGCGTTGCGCCCCGGACGGCGTCGCCAAACATTCAAGAGCCCCTTGCACTTCGCATAGAAGTGAAAAAATCGTAGTACTTTCCGGCGCTCCGATGGCTCCAAGGGATGGCTGCTGCAAATGAGTTTGTCGTCCGTCATACCACGGTCTGTCAATGTAATGGCTCCCCACGTCTTGACCCGCATCCGTGTGCCAAGCGGCAGACGTGGCCCGAGCACCACCGCATCCAGGAGATCACCTTCAAGACCCAAGTAACTCGGCACAGACCCATAGTTGAACGGGCATGGTAGCGGCGAGATGAAGTCGACATGGCCAGTGGACCCTCGCTTCAAAAAGCTACCTCGCGGAACCTCGATCACCACATCTACTTCGGGCGGTTCATGTGACGCTTTGGGTGCGATAAATGGGTTGCGATTCTGGTCAGTCATGACCCGGGCCCTATGCTCTGTGGGTTGTCGTTGACAATTGCGCGGGTGGCTCAGGCTACAACGATGCTAATCCCTATGCTTGGGGCGGCCGTAGCCCCTTGCCCCGACCCTTCCATCGGCCCCGTTGCATCCAATAATATTTGATCCACACGCACGCTACTTAATGGCCGCGGTGTATCGGGCGCGATTGTGTAGGGCGATAGTCGGCTCGGTTGAATAACCGATAAAAAAAGCGGCCTCGCCGCGAGACCGCTTTGGTTGCGCTCGCCTCGGAGTCTTCATTCGACCGTCGCTCGCGCCTGGATTGAAGGTGGGGGCGGAGCATCTTCCTGCGCGACCAGCCGGCCGTTCTCGAAATAGAGCAGGCGACGCTCGTCCGCAGTCCCACGGTCCTTGTAGACCCATTGCTCGCGCCACATACGCCCCGACTTGCTGCGTAGGATTTGCGCGGGGCGGCCCCAGCTCGGTAGGTTGAGGACTTGCGTGTCCGTCATGCCGATGAACAATCGGGTCGCGGAAAACGGTGTGGCGAGGCTCGTCGACGCGGGTTCGGGTGCCCTTGCGTTTTCCGTGTGCCAGCTCGCCTTCCGCGCAGACACCAGGGTTTGCTCCTCGCGCTGAGTGGCACAAGGCGTATCGCGGTACGCGATGCCTTCGGGCCCCGCGCATTTGTAGATGTTCTGGGCGGGGGCCGAATGCGAAAATGCGAGAAAAGCTGGAAGAAAGAGGATGGACGGCTTCATGGTCCACTCCTACGCTGCCCGACGTTTGCAGGATAGGGCGAGACGCGCACGCGTGAAATCGGAGCGGCTCCGAAAACGCTGTAGGAGAAACTCCACTGATCGTGCGGAAAAATGCGTCCGGCGTCTCCGCCAGACGCATCGCGCCAAATACGCGGAAGGCGCAAAGCGACGCCCACCCAACGAGAGATTCGTTTCGAGCGCGCCGTCGTGGAATTACCCGAAGATGCACACAAATGCGCGCGATGTGCCGATCTGTAAGACGTGGTCCTACGCTCTGTTTATCTGCACCTACATCCGAAAGAGCCAAAGTCCGATTGACGCTGATTGGCTCCAGACCAGACGATTCGCTCAGCGCAAACGTGCGCAAATCTTGTCACGAGGTGGAGCGATGGCTTCCCCGGGATCGATGGCATCGCGGAATCCCCGGTCCCACGTCCGAGGCCGGAGCGTGGGAATCACAGTCAACGCTTCAGACGCGGCCGCCGGGCCAAAGAGTCCCGAGCTTCTGGCGGTCCACGAGCAACTTCTCGCCCTCCGGCTCGACCTGGTGCATGGCGTGATGCCGCGCGCCGAGCGCATCACGCTGACCAGCGGAGACCTCGAGTATTTGCTCGTCAAGCTCGATGCCGCGATCGCCGCCATCCGGGACATCGTCGCCGTGCGCGGGCCTTTGCAAGACCGCGAAGCACTCGCTGTACACCGTGACGCAGGCGCAATGACGTAGCGCCAAGGAGACCGCATGAAGTCGATTCTTGATCCAAGCTTTCGCTACACGTCGAGCGTGCAGACCGACGTCCGGAAGACTTTCGCAAGAATCCGGCGCGAGTTGCGCGAGCGCGAGCAGGCGAAGACGAGCTACGACAGCGACAGCAAGCTCAACGTCCTGGCCATGCATCGCCGTCCTGCTAGTGTCGTGTTCCGCAAGTAATTTGACAAAATCCGCTCGGCCTGAGCTTGTCGAAAGCCGGTTCGTAGAGCCGTTCATGGTTCGACAAGCTCACCACGAACGGCTGAAAGTAATATGAGTTATTAACGGAACGCTACACTAGTTTGCACTGACCTGTAGCTCGTTGCCGCCTCACCATTCCGGTTTCGCGGGACCTGGCTTCTTCCCGTCGTTTTAGCGCATGAGCTCGAGCGCGGGATCGGCTTCGCGCCTTGGTCCGCGCGGCGGGCCTGCGTGAAAGCTCACCGCAGCCTTCGCCTCGCCGCCAGCCGGCGCTTGAGCTCGTCCGAGCGCAGCGACGCTTCATAGCTCCCACGCGCGTCCGCCGCCGGCCTCTCGCCCGCGGCGACGGCGTTGAGCTGACGTTTCATCGATGCGACCGCTCCCGGCTCGCACTGGCGCAGGGCATCGACGTATTCGCCCACCTTGGCCTCGAGCGCTTCGCGCTCGACCAGCTCGGTCAGAAAGCCGACGCGCAGCATCTCCTCGGCGCCGAGCGTCTGCGCTGTCAGGAAAAGCCGCTTGGCTTGCGCGAGCCCGAGCGCCACGACGTAGCGGCGTAGGCCGCCGGGATAGTAATGGAGCGCGAAGCGTGCAGCGGGCATGAACATTTCCGAGCCTCGGACACCGATTCTGAAATCGCAGCACAGCGCGAGATCGGTGGCGCCGCCGTACACGCTGCCATTGAGCGCGCACAGTGTCGGCAGCGGGTAGCCCTCGATCGCGTCGAGCAGGTCCTCGAAGCTGCGGTCGAGGCGGTCACCGATGGCCTCGATCGTAAAGCCGGAGCTGAAGCTCGTATCCCCGGTCCCGGTGATGACGAGCGCGCGCATTCCGTCCTGCGCCGCCACGCGGTCGAGATGAGCGCGCAAGACCGGTATGTCGTCGGGATCGATGCGATTGTGCTGCGAGGGGCGCCGCAGGCGGACGGTGGCCGCCGCGTCGGCGAGTTCGAGGATAGGCGGCCCTTCGCCGGCCCGCGTGGGTTTCTTCATGGATGCGCTGCGCGAGCGTCTTCCGCGCGGGAGAGATCATAACCCGCTTCGCGCGGCTCCTTCAGAGCGGCGGCGTCTTGTGCGCCCATGGACGCGCCGTCTCCAGCGCGGCGCAGAGCGCGAACAGGTCGTCCTCGCGATACGGTCGCGCGACGATCTGCAGTCCGACCGGCAATCCGGCGCGCGTCCATCCCGCCGGAACGGAAGCGGCGGGCTGCCCGGTGAGGTTGAACGGATACGTATACGACACCCAGGTCACGACGTTGCACTCGCGCAACGTCGGCGGAACGCCGACACCGGCGTCGACGCCGGCGACCGGCAGGGTCGGAGAGAGCAACGCATCGTAATGCTCGAAAAACTGCCGGACGCGCTCGTGGAACTCGTAGCGCCCGCGGATCGCCTGCTGATACACCGACGCGGGCATGGCGAGCGCACGCTCGACTACGGTCGCAACGTCCGGGTCGAGCAGCTCTCGATGCTCGCGCAGCGTCGTTGCGAGCCGGGTCGCCACGCCCGCGTAGAATTCCGCCGTCCAGAGCTCCGCCGGATCGGCGCCGAACGGGGCATCGATCTCGTCGACGGTGCAGCCGGATTCACCGAGCGCGCGCGCCGCTTCCTCGGCGATGCTGCGTACCTCGGGCTCCGGCGTGGCATAGCCGAGGGTCGGCGACCATGCGAGCCTGAGATCCCGCGGATCGCGGTCGCAGGCGGCCACCCAGTCCGAAGTGCGCTCGTGCAGCGAATGCGGATCGCGGCCGTCGAAGCCCGCCAGCACGCCGAGCAGCAGCGCGACATCGCGCACGTCGCGGCCGATTGGCGCGATGTGCGCGAGCGTCGGCGTCGCAGCCACCGGAAACACCGGTACGCGCCCGAACTGCGCCTTGACGCCGATGAGGCCCGTCAACGCGGCGGGAATGCGAATCGATCCTCCGCCGTCGGTGCCGAGCGCGATCGCGGTCACGCCTGCGGCGACGCTCGCGGCCGCACCGGCGCTTGAGCCGCCCGCGGTCTTGCTCAAATCCCACGGATTGCGCGTGCTGCCGGTCAACGGAGAATCGCCGACCGCCTTGCAGCCGAATTCGCTGGTCGTGGTCTTGCCGATGATGATGGCGCCGGCGCGGCGCAGGCGCTCGACCGCGACAGCGTCGGCGGGCGCGATGTTATCGCTCATGCTGCGCGAGCCGAACGTCAGAGGCGCGCCGCGGACGGCAATCAGATCCTTGACCGTAATGGGAACACCGAAAAGCGGGCCCGGCGCGCGGGCGCCTGAGCGGCGCGCGATGGTGTATCGCGCCTCCCGCAGCGCATTTTCGGCGAGCACGGTGACGAAGGAGCGCAGCTTTGGCTCGGTCTCGTGCAGCCGGGCGAGGCTTGCCTCGACGGCCTCGATTGGAGAGAGATGGCCCGCGGTGATTTCTCGCGCGAGCGCGCGAGCCGTGGGATAGGCTGCCGGCATGCGCCGACTATACCCCTCGCGCCGGTGCCTCCTCGCGGGGGCGCCGGAACCAAGCGGGCGCGTGGACAATCTATCCCTCAACCACTGAAGCCGAGTTCGACGATCGGCACCTCAGGGACCCCATGGCGCAAGCCGACTCCGATGCTCTGGTCATCTTTGGCGCCAGCGGCGATCTCGCGGCCAAGATGCTGTTTCCGGCGCTGTATGGACTGAGCGCCGCGGGACGCATCAGCGTGCCAGTCATCGGTGTCACGCGACAGGCCCGTGCGCGCGAAGCATTCCTGGACCACGTTCGCGAAAGCATCGCCCGGCATCGCAGCTTGAATGCGACGACTTTCGAGGCGCTCGCGTCCCGTCTGCGTTTCATCGACGGCGATCTTCGCGAGGGCGAGACGTTCGCAAAGCTTCGGCGGAAGCTTGGCGGCGCGCGCCACCCGCTTTGTTATCTCGCCATCCCACCGGATCTCTTCGCGGCGGTGGCGCGAGGTCTCGCAGACGCAGGCGCCGCGGCGGGTGCGCGGCTGGCGGTGGAAAAACCCTTCGGCTACGACCTTGCGTCGTCCCGCGAACTTGCCGTAGCCTTGCACGCATTCTTTGATGAGACGCAGATCTTCCGCGTCGATCACTATCTTGCCAAGCCCTCGCTGCACGAGTTGTGCGCGCTGCGCGCCAATGGGCCGCTTGAACCGCTGTGGCGGCGCGAGCAGGTTCGCTGCGTTCAGATAACCATGGCGGAGACCTTCGGCGTCGAGGCGCGCGGCAGCTTCTACGACGCAGTCGGCGCGCTGCGAGACGTCGTGCAAAATCATGTCCTGCAGGTATTGACGATGCTCGCGATGGACCTTCCGGCGACGCACGACGAGGACGCGATGCACGCCGAGCGCATCCGCCTGCTCGGCGCAGTGCAGCCGATCGACCCGACCGTGTGCTCGCGCGGCCAATACGAGGGGTACCGGGACATCGACGGCGTCGCGCCGGACTCCGAGACGGAAACGTACATCGCGTGCCGCTTGAGGATCGATAACGATCGCTGGCGCGGCGTGCCATTCTATCTGCGCGCAGGAAAATGCCTTCCGGCGACTGCGACCGAGGCATGGATAGGGCTGCGTCCCGGGCGTCGCGCGGAGCTCACCGAGCTTGCGCCGTCGTTGCACTTTTGCTTCGGGCCGGGCCCCGTGCAGTTCGCCTTGAGCGCGTGCATCGCAGATCGCCTCACCGGCGTGTCGCCGCAGAGAATCGAACTCATCGCGGACCGGGTTAACGAGCACGACAGCGACGCGTACGAGCATTTGCTCAGCGATACGCTCGCGGGAAATCACGTGCGCTTCGAGAGTCAGGCCGGAGTCGAGGCTGCGTGGCGCATCGTCGATCCCCTGTTGCGCTCTCCAGCGGTGGTTGAGCGCTACGCCGTGGGAACGTGGGGGCCGGCGAGCGCGCAGCGCGTGCTCCTCGATGGGGATCGCTGGCACGATCTCGCATCCATGCCGAGCGCCAGCTCGACGATCGGACAGAGCTGACATGCCGTCACGCATAGAGGACTACGCATTGATCGGCAATACGCGAACCGCCGCGCTGGTCGGGCGCGACGGCTCGATCGACTGGTTATGCGTGCCGCGCTTCGACTCGCCGGCATGCTTCGCCGCCTTGCTGGGCACGCGCGACCACGGGCGGTGGCTGCTTGCGCCGCGCGCTGCCACCCGTAAGACACGGCGCCGCTACCGCGACCGCACGCTCATTCTCGAGACCGAATTCGAGACCGCCGATGGCATCGTGCGAGTGATCGACTGCATGCCGCTCGTGCACGACCGCACCGATGTCATTCGCGTGGTCGAGGGCGTGCGCGGACGGGTTCCGATGCGCACCGAATTCATCGTACGTTGCGGTTACGGTCTCGTCGTTCCATGGGTGCGGCGCGTCGATGGCGCTTTGCTCGCGACGGCAGGACCCGATTCGCTCGAGTTCCGCTCGGAGGTCGAGTTGCACGGCAAGGGGTTTACCACGGTCGGGGCATTCACCGTCGAGCACGGGCAACGAATTCGATTTGTGCTGACCTACTTTCCTTCGCATCGCCCACGACCGATACCCATCGACGCGGATGCCGCCGTCGACGCCACCGAGCGCTGGTGGTGCTCATGGTGCGACCGCTGCATTTACGAGGGCCGCTGGCACGATGCGGTCATCCGCTCGCTCATCACGCTCAAGGCGCTCACCTATGCGCCGACGGGCGGAATCGTAGCGGCGCCAACAACGTCGCTGCCCGAAAAACCCGGCGGAGAGCGCAACTGGGACTATCGCTACTGCTGGCCGCGCGACGCGACATTCACGCTCTACGCACTGCTTATCGCCGGCTATCGCGACGAGGCCAGCGCATGGCGGCAGTGGCTGCTCCGGGCCGCTGCGGGGCGCCCACAGGACATGCAAACGGTTTACGGCCTTTCAGGCGAACGCCAGCTCGTCGAATTCGAACTGCCGTGGCTGCCGGGGTACCAGGGCGCAGCGCCGGTACGCATCGGCAACGCCGCGTCGACGCAAAGACAGCTCGACGTTTACGGCGAGGTCATCGATGCGCTGCAGCTTGCGCGGACGGCCGGACTCGACCCCGACGCGGATGCGTGGAACTTCGAGCGGGCGCTCGTCGAGTATCTGGCGTCGCATTGGCGGGAGCCCGACAATGGCATCTGGGAAATGCGCGGAGAAGCGCGTCATTTCACGCACTCCAAGGTGATGGCGTGGGTCGCCTTCGATCGTGCGATCAAGGCCGCGGTGCAACTCAAGCTTCGTGCGCCCGTAGCGCGCTGGAGAGCGCTCAAGGCCAAGATCCACGCCGATGTCTGTCGCAAGGCCTACGACCCCCGGCGAAAATCCTTCGTGCAGTATTACGGGGCGAGCGAAGTCGACGCGAGTCTGCTGCTCATACCCATGGTGGGTTTCCTTCCCCCGACCGATGCCCGGGTACGAAACACGATCGCCGCGATCGAGCGCGATCTCATGATCCATGGGCTGGTCGCGCGCTACCGCACCGTTCCCGACGTCGACGGCCTGCCGCCGGGCGAAGGCTTATTCCTGCCGTGCTCGTTCTGGCTCATCGACAACCTGAGTCTGGCCGGGCGTCGCGCCGAGGCCGTGACGCTCTTCAACCGCTTGCTCGCGTTGCGCAACGATGTCGGCCTCATCGCCGAGGAATACGATCCGCTGGCGCGTCGCCAGCTTGGGAACTTTCCGCAGGCGCTCACTCACGTTGCGATCATCAACAGCGCGCGGAACCTGTCGCGCAGCGGCGGCCCGTGCGAGCATCGAAGCCGAGGCATGGGCGGCGCGCCGCCCGAGGGCTCGGCGTCAGGCGGGCGCCGCGTGCGGCCGCGGCACGCAAAGAAGAAGTGAAAAGGGCGCCCGGCGGCGCCCGTTTGAGACGATCGCCGGGATCGCGTCAGACGCGGCGTCGATACTCGCCGGTACGCGTGTCGACCTCGATCCTGTCGCCGATGGCGACAAACAACGGGACCTGCACTTCCATTCCGCTCGCGAGCTTGGCCGGCTTGAGCACCTTGCCCGAGGTGTCGCCGCGCACGGCGGGCTCGGTGTAGGTGATCTCGCGCGTCACCGACGTCGGCAGCTCGACCGAGATCGGCTTCCCGTTGTAGAGCGTGAGCTCGCACGCGAGGCCGTCCTCGAGATAATGAACCGCATCCCCGATACTTTCCTTCTCGACTTCGATCTGGTTGTACTCGTTGTCCATGAACACGTACATCGGGTCCTGAAAGTACGAGTACGTCACTTCCTTGCGCTCGAGCTGGATGACGTCGAACTTCTCGTCGGCGCGATACACCGTCTCGGTGCCGCCGCTCGAGAGCAGATTCTTGAGCTTCATTTTCACGACCGACGCGTTGCGACCGGATTTGTTGAACTCGGCCTTCTGCACCACCATCGGATCCTTGCCGATCATGATGACGTTGCCGGCGCGGACTTCCTGCGCGGTTTTCATGGCTGTACCTTCGATTGCCGGTTTTACGGAAACCGAAAATTATACCCTATCGGACACAAACTTGACTAGGGAGCTCGCGAGTTCCGGCAGCCCCGCCAGCTCTTCCGACCACTTCCGCGCGTGTGCGCCGAGCGCCGGCCTTGCTTCCATGAGATCGCGCCAGTGGGCGACGCGCATCGGAATCGCGTCGTTCCACGCGCGCGAAAAGGCGCCGTACGCGTTCGCGGCGGGAGGAGGCAGCGCCCGGCCGTAGCGCGCGACAAAGGCGTCGAGCTTGAGCCGGTGGGCATCTTCCGCTTGAGGATACGTCTGCCAGATCAACGGCCGCGCCGCCCACTGTGCGCGTACGAATGAATCCTCGCCGCGCACGAAATTGATGTCGCACGCCCAGAGCAGCGGGTCGTAACTTTCCTGCGCGACGAAAGGGATGCTTGCGAGCGTAAGCCGCCCGCGCGTTATCGTCCGGCCGGACTGCATCGTGCTCCCGCCGTTCCATGCCTCCAGCGCAGGCGAGGCGACACCCTCCGGGACGACGCAAAAGATAGGCTGCGAGCCGTCCGCCCAGATGCCGAGCAACGCGGAAAGCGAGCGATTGGCATAGCAGAAAAGCGATGCCGTCAGCGCTCCTGGCTCGGGAGCGCGGAGCCGCAAGCGTCCCCACAGCGCAGCGCGGGCATCGTCGCTGCGCTGGAACGCGTCGCGTGTAGAGATCAGATCGCGCTCGCGCAGCAGGCCGCCGGTGCGTGAGGTGAATCCGGGGAAAAAGAAGTACCGCACCAGCGGAAGGCGGGGGTGACGCGATGCGAGACCGTGCGTCGATTCAACCCACTCCTCCGCCGAAAGATACTCGACGTTGATCCACATCGGCTGCGAAGCGTTCTCGCTCATTGCACGCAGCACGGCCTCGGGCAGCCCGCAGCCGAACATCTCCACGATGACGGCGCCGATCGCAGGAGCATCTCGCCCCGAGGGGCCGTCCCAGCGGCGAAGCTCGACGCCGCGCACGCTTTGAACATCGAAGCCCGGATCGACGTCCGGGGCGATGCGCGCCAGCGTGTGCATGCGGTCGCAGAACAGCCGCACGGAGAGCCCGTGCTCGGCGGCAAGCTCGCGCGCGAGCCGCCATGCAATACCGGCGTCGCCGTAGTTGTCGACGACGGCGCAAAAGATGTCCCAGCGTCGGGGAAGGTTCACATCGCATTGAAAAGTGTCGGGGCGGGGATTTCATCATCAATGGAGCGTCTTTGTCGAGCGGCAGGCATTCGCGGCATGCGAGCGGCGGACGCCGGACGAAGCGGCGCCCCGAACGTACTACAATGGCCTCTACTTCAATCGCCTTGCAGCCAGCCGTGATCGCGCAAGATTCCGCATCGAACGCAACGACAAGCGAGGTCGTGGTCGACCTGGTCTCCGACGTCGTCTGCCCGTGGTGCTATATCGGCAAGCGCAAGCTCGAAGCGGCGCTTGCCGAGCTCGGGTCGCGAGAGGCGGGGGTCACCGTTGCCGTTCGCTGGCATCCTTTCCAGCTCAACCCCGACATTCCGAGCGATGGCATTTCGCGTGCTGCGTATCTCGAGTCCAAATTCGGCGGGAAAGCGCGCGCCGCCGAGATCTATGCCCGGGTCAATGCCGTTGGCGCGCAAGTCGGCATTGCATTCGACTTCGACCGCATCGAACGCCAGCCGAACACGCTCGACGCGCACCGGCTGATCGCCTGGGCGCAAAAGCGCAGCGACGCCGCCATGCGCGATGAATTGGTCGAGCGCATGTTTCGCGCGTATTTTGTCGAGGGGCGCTACGTCGGCGATCGCGACGAGCTCGCGCGGATCGCCCGGGAAGCCGGCTTCGAATTTGGCGACGCGGCAGCCATGCTGGCGTCCGACGAAGAGCGCAGGGACGTGCTCGCCGAAGATCGCGAGGCGCGCGAAGTCGGCATCGGCGGCGTGCCCTTTTTTATCTTCAACGGGCGCACCGCCGTCTCGGGTGCGCACGATCCGCAAACGCTACTGCAGGCGCTCGATGCCGCGCGCGGCGAGAGCTGAGCTGCCGCCACGCCGTTCATCGTGAGCGATCTTCAACGCCTGTTCTCGGCACAGCGCGCCGCGTTCGCCGCGGATCGCGATCCAACCTACGCGACGCGCGGGGACCGGCTCGATCGAATGGCCGCGATGTGCGACCGCCACGAAGGCGAGATCGTCGATGCGGTCGCGGCGGACTTCGGCACGCGTTCGGCGCAGGAGACACGACTCGCGGAGCTTTTCATGGTTCGCGTCGGCGTGCGTCATGCACAGCGGCACCTGCGCGCATGGATGCGCCCGCGCGGCGTTCCGACGCCGCTCTACCTGTGGCCGGGAACGAGCCGCGTGCTGCGCCAGCCGCTCGGCGTGGTGGGCGTGATCAGCCCGTGGAACTATCCCGTGCAGCTCGCGCTGCTTCCGGCGGTGGCGGCGCTCGCTGCGGGCAACCACGTCCTGCTCAAGCCCAGCGAGCTCACGCCGCGGACCTCGGCGCTGCTCGAGCGCCTTGTGGCGCAGCATTTCGCACCCGAGGAATTCGCCGTCGTGAACGGCGGGCCCGACATCGGACACGAATTCTCGCGGCTTCCCTTCGATCATCTTTTTTTCACGGGCTCGACCGCCGTGGGACGCAAGATCGCGCTTTCCGCCGCCGAGAAGCTCACGCCTTGCACGCTCGAGCTCGGCGGCAAGTCGCCGGCCTTGATCCATGCCGACGCCGATATCGCCACCGTCGCGCCGCGCCTGCTTACCGGCAAGCTGCTCAATGCGGGGCAGACCTGCATCGCGCCGGACTACGTTCTCGCGCCGAGCGATCGCATCGATGAGCTGGTCGCCGAGATCGGCAGAACCGTCGCGGCGATGTATCCGATGCTGGGTGACAATCCGGACTATACGAGCATCATCAATGAGCGGCATTACGGCCGGCTCACGGCGCTCCTCGAGGACGCACGGCGCAAAGGCGCGCGCGTGGTCGCGCTCGACCGCGACAGCGCCTCAGGGGTCGGCGGCGCCCGCAAGATGCCTCCGACGCTGCTGGTTGGCGTGAACGACGGCATGGCGGTGATGCAGGAGGAGATTTTCGGACCGCTCCTTCCGATCGAGAGCTACTCGACGCTCGACGAGGCGATCGGCAGGATCAATGCGCGTCAGCGTCCGCTCGCGCTGTACATGTTCGGCGGCGACCGTGCGGCGCGCGCCCGCGTGCTGCACGAGACGACCGCCGGCGGCGTCACGATCGACGACACGCTGTGGCACTTCAGCAACGAGGCGCTGCCGTTTGGCGGAGTCGGCGCATCGGGCATCGGCGCGTATCACGGCGAGCGCGGATTTCTCACCTTCACCCATCAAAAAGCGGTCTTCGTGCAGGCGAGATTCGCGCTGACGTGGACGCTCCGCCCGCCGTACGGCAAGCGTTTCGAGACGGTGCTGAAGCTGCTCAAGAAAATCGCCTAGGCGGACTCCTGCGACCCCGCTAGGCCTTCACTCGGTGTCGCGGCCGTACGCCTCGACCGGAAGGAACAATCGTTTTCGCGTCCGATCTAATGCCTCACTGTCGACGGACCATCCCTCCGAAGGCCCTCGCGATCGTCTATGTCTGTCTTAACGACGGCCGCCGCTGATCGCGGCGCAATTGCGCGTGGCTTGCTGGAAGGATCATCTCTGGTCGTCGTCGCGCTTTGCGCCGCGTGGTGCGATACCTGCAACACGTTTCGCGCCGCCTTCGAGCGAATGGCGCTGGCGCGCCCGGGAATAATATTCGTCTGGCTGGACGTCGAGGACGATAGCTACCTTTGCGGTGACATCGATATCGAAAACTTCCCAACGCTGGCCATTTATCGCGGTGATACGTTGGTGCACTTTGGCGTATCCCTGCCGCAGGAGGGCACGGTCGCGCGCCTGATCGACGAGATGGGGGTTCGCGAGCGCGGCATCGACGATGCCCCTGAAGCGGTTCTCGAGCTGGCTCGGACTTTCAGGCGTCATGTCGGCTAGGCGGCCCCCGCCTCGCCGCCGCGACGTGCGAACAAATTCGCACCTACGGTGCAAGGTTCGCGAGCACGCGGTCGACCATCTTGCCCGACAGGCCGAGGTAGTTGGCGGGATCGCATAACGCCTGCAGCTGCCGGCGATCGACATGACGCGTGATCTCTGGCGTCTCCGCGAGAAGATCGAGCAGCGGCCGGGCGTGCTCGATCGCCTTGCGGCAAAGATCATAGACGAGATCGTGCGCGTGCTCGCGACCCAGATAGGGGGCGAGCCCCATCATCACCGCTTCGGACACGACCAGGCCATGCGTCATGTCGAGGTTCGCGCGCATGTGTTCGACGTCGACGACCAGCCCGTCGACGATGAAGCGCGCCTGCGCCAGCGCGCCCGAGCTCAGCAAGAAAGCCTCCGGCAGCGAAATCCACTCGATTTCCCACGGCCCGGTGGAGCGCTCGTGATCGGCGATCATGGCGTCGAGCAGCGCCGCGGCGTGCTGGCGCACGACCGAGGCGCAAGCGTGGATGTAGCAGCTCGAAATCGGGTTGCGCTTCTGCGGCATGGTGCTGGAGGAGCCGCGTCCGGGCGCGAACGGCTCGTACACTTCGCCGACCTCGGTCTGCATCATCAGCTTCACATCGGTGGCGAGCTTCCCCAGCGTGCCGGTCACCATGGCCAGAAAACATCCGACTTCGGCGATCCGGTCGCGCTGCGTGTGCCACGCG
>Ga0137378_10002447_pt1 | contig 15917 bp, 12 predicted proteins | sample SagtaG_21_FD_104813 | JGI IMG/M metagenome (GOLD analysis project Ga0137378, IMG submission 104813) | Vadose zone soil microbial communities from Sagehorn Ranch, Mendocino, California, USA - Sage2_L_60_16 metaG | ecosystem: Environmental > Terrestrial > Soil > Vadose zone | place: USA... | reverse complement strand
CTGCTGCTCTCCACCACGCATCGCTGCGTCGCAGTTGCATTCGGTTACAGGCCGGAGAGCGTTTACCTGGAGAGGACTTACACCTCTCTGTCTACTCGCGCTTTCAGGCGCACTAGCCCAGCGATTCATCGCTGGGTCTTCGACGGTTGATTTATTTTTCCAAGCCCGCGAAGCGGGCGACAGTTTCAAGTCAACCGCGTGAGATAAGGTAGTCAGGTGTAAGCGACGAAGTCGCGCCACCCCTGGTCAACAATTTCAATTAGTCCGTTGTACCCTGAAGGGGTACGAGATCTTCTTTGCGCGCACAACCGAAACGGCGTTGCACATTTCTGGCAGACGCAGCTATGCTGTGCGCGCTCTTGTCTTTGCAACGATGCTTAAAGGCGTGTCGTGAGACTTTACGTCGGCATAACTGACTACGATTGGTTCAAGCTCCATTCATCCAAACCAGTAGTGGAGGAGGTTAATTTCTGGCGACCATCTTCGACGGCAACCTTCAAGGCCTTGCAGTGGGGTGAACCATTCTTGTTCAAGTTGCATGCGCCGCGAAACTTCATAGTGGGTGGTGCATTCTTCACAAAGTTCCTTCAGCTTCCTGTCAGCCTTGCGTGGGAAGCTTTTGGCGAAGGTAATGGCGCCAGATCGCTCGATGAGGTCCGTCTCAGGATCGCAAAATATAGGAAACACTCGATTGGGCCAACGGAAGATCCACAGATCGGATGCATCCTTCTCGAAGAACCTTTCTTTTTCGAAGAAAGGGATTGGATACCCATTCCTGAAGATTTCAAGCAAGGAATCCAGATGGGCAAGGGCTACGAAACGGATAGTGGCACGGGCTTAAGCCTCTGGCAACAGGTACGCGAACGATTAGATCGCGCCAAAGTTAAGAACCTCGGCCCGGCAACGATCGCGGCTCAGCAGAGATACGGCCCGCCGGCAATAGTTACGCCCCGCCTCGGTCAGGGCTCATTCCGATTATTGGTTACTGATGCCTATCGTTACCGCTGCGCCATGACCTCTGAAAGAACGTTGCCCGTTCTTGAAGCTGCTCACATCCGTCCTTATGGGAAGGGCGGTGAACATGCGCTCTCAAATGGATTGCTGTTAAGAAGCGACCTCCACACGCTCTTTGACCTGGGTTACCTGACGGTCGATCCAAAGGACAAAAAGGTTATTGTTAGTGACAGAATCAAAGCAGAATTTGAAAACGGTCGCGAGTATTACAAACTGCGTGGCGAGAAATTGGTTTTGCCGGGGAATCCGTTGGCGATCCCGTCAATCGAGAGCCTTACTTATCACGCCGAGCAGGTCTTTAGGGAATAAATTGAGTGCACGGCATAAGGCCATAGCTTGAGTCACCACAAAATATGGCCTCTTTCCGTTGCGCTAAACACCTCAAGGCTCTCGATCAGTCCCCCCTTTACGTTTTCCGTTGGCCAAACGCCGTACATTGAGGCAATATATGCCCGCCTCAGCACCGTCTCGACTTACCCGCGTCATGATTGTCAGCAACCGGTTCTGAAGAAACTCTGCACGACGATGAACTGAATTCCACAATTGATTTAGATCCCAATGTTGTCTGCTACCTCAATTGCGAATTTCCTCACTTGTCAGCATTTGACCGCGCTAGATTGCGCCGAAGCCTCAGGTGAACTTAAGAAGGAGTTCTTTCCCGATCCTGGTCTTGAATTACTAATACGACTTGGCCTTGAGCATGAACAAGCCTACCTGAAGACCCTGCGCGAAGAAGGGCTTGGTATAGTTGAGATATCAACTGAGATGTCCCGAACTGATGCCGTCGCTGCGACAATCGCTGCACTTCGTGAGGGCGTCGACGTAGTCTATCAACCTGTCTTCCAGGATGGTGATTCGTACGGACGCGCGGATTTCGTCAGGCGAATAGATAAGCCAAGTGATCTCGGCAACTGGTCGTACGAAGTTGTCGAAACAAAACTTGCGCGTTCGACTAAGGTTCGTGCCGTAATTCAGCTCTGCCACTACTCACTGCTTCTATCGAAGATTCAAGGCACAGACCCAGACTGGATGCATGTAGTTCTCGGCGGTGGAAGCTTGCCTGAGAAGTTTTTGACCAGTCACTATCTCGCCTATTTCAGAAAGATCAAACGCGAATACGAAGAAGCTTCCGCTTGCAGTAAATCAACTTATCCAGAACCGAATGAGCACTGCCGCGTTTGCGACTGGTATGGGCAATGCGATCGCCAGTGGCGAGATGACGATAGCCTGACTCTCGTAGCAAACATTTCTCGTAACCAACGAAAGGCGCTGGGCGAACGAGAAGTCTCAACGCTCACCGCACTCGCTGAACTTACTTTGCCGGTCAGTCCGAAGATCGAACGAATCGGGAAGCAAGCATTACTAAATATTCGTGAGCAGGCGCGCGTACAACTAGAAGGCCGTAATTCAAAGCAACCGATCTATGAATTCCTTGAACCAATCGAGCCAGAGAGGGGCTTGGCCAAACTACCCCTGCCTTCCGCCGCCGATATCTTCCTCGATTTTGAATCAGCGCCCTTCGCGTTCGGAGATGGCTTGGAATACTTGTTCGGAGTAATCACCGTCGCTGGTGAGCCATCGGCGGAGCCGATCTACGAGGCAACATGGGCTCTCAATCGCGCGGAGGAGAAGAAGGCGTTCGAGAAATTCATGACTTGGGTGATGGAGCGCTGGGCTGAAGCTCCAGATATGCACATCTATCACTACGCGCCTTATGAGCAGACAGCTATCAAGCGTCTGGCTGGCAGACACTCCTGTTTTGTCGACGAGATTGATCGTCTCTTGCGGGGAGGCGTGTTCGTTGACCTTTTCCAGGTAGTCCGCCAGAGCTTAAGGGCATCGGTGGAGAGTTACTCAATCAAGAAGCTTGAGCGCTTCTATGGTTTCCACAGAGACCGAGCATTACCTGAGGCAACGCGGGCGCTGGAGTCCCTCGAAGCGTTCTTCTCTCTGGGCGAAACAGACGTTGAATTAGGCGTTATCCGAGATACGGTCGAAGAATACAACCGCGACGACTGTGTCTCAGCGCTGCGCCTGCGTGAGTGGCTTGAAGGTCTACGACTTGAAGTTGAAACTCAGACAGGGATCTCGGTGCCACGACCCGCGCCGAAGGAATCGGCGCCAAGTGAGAAGCTGGCCGCTGAATCTGAAGAAGTCATCCTCATCACCAGAAGGCTCCTGACGAACATTCCCGAGGATGAGACGGAACGTACAACCGAAGAGCAGGCCCAATGGTTACTTGCTAACTTACTTGACTGGAATCGTCGAGAAGCTAAGTCTACCTGGTGGGAGTATTACAGGCTCCGCGAACTATCAGACAGCGAATTGCAAGAGGACAAGAATGCTCTTGGTGGGTTGGAATATATCGGAAGCATCGATAATGACCAAAGATCATCACTGGTGCACCGTTATAGTTTTCCTCCACAAAACCATTCAATCGATCGCGCCAGGGAGGTTCACGATCCTCGAACCGGAAAGGGCGTTGGAAAAATCGTCACGATCGATGATCCAAACGGCCTAATTGACATCAGTCGACCTCTAAAATCGAAGGCTCCCCACCCGACGGCTCTCATATCCTGTGACTCAATAAACGCCGACGAACTTCGTGACAGCCTTTTACGCCTCGCCTCCTGGGTTGTCGAAAACGGCACTACTGCGCCGGGGCCATTTCAAGCGGCGCGTGACCTCCTTCTTCGCCGGCCTCCCAACTTGCGGGGCGTAACGATCGAGTCAGCGCGAATGCGATCCGAGAGCCTGACCGAAGCAGGTAAGATTCTTTCCCTGGCCCTGGAGAATTCCGTACTGCCAATACAGGGACCACCGGGATCTGGCAAGACCTACATCGGGGCGCGAATGATCCTGGAACTAGTTCGGAAGAAACGCCACGTTGGGGTAACTGCCACGAGTCACAAAGTCATCTGCAATCTACTCGATGAACTATGCGATACCGCGAAAAAGTCGGGACAACCACTGCGAATTATTCAGAAGGTGACCGACAAAGCGGATGGCTTTGAGCATGAGATGGTCACCGTCACTACGAAAAACGAAGCCGTTCCCGAGGCGTTGAGGAGCGGTGAGGCACAAGTCGCCGCCGGGACTGCATGGTTATGGGCGCGTGAGGAGATGACAAACGCGGTCGATGTCCTCTTCGTTGATGAGGCTGGTCAGGTATCCCTGGCCTACGCGCTTGCGGCATCTCAAGGGGCGAGTAGTCTTGTCCTGCTTGGTGATCCACAGCAATTGGATCAACCCGTGAAGGGCGTACATCCACCGGGCACAGATATCTCTGCGTTGGCACATTTGCTGAATGGGCAAACCACCATTGGAAATGAACAGGGTTTATTTCTCGATGAGACATGGCGTCTTCATCGCGACGTTTGTGACTTCACCTCAGAGACCTTTTATGAAGGCCGCCTCGTCGCCCGGACCGAGAACCAAAACCAAACGATTAACGTTGAGGGGCCCTTGGGTGGAACAGGCTTGCGCTTTGCGCCTGTTACACACTCCGGAAACCAGAACGAATCGCCCGAAGAGGTGGCAAGAGTTAACGCGCTGGTGCGAGGCCTCTTCGATAGTAGTCCAACCTGGACGGACAGGGACGGCGTGACAAAAGGGATTACGATCGACGACATCCTTGTTGTTGCGCCTTACAACGCACAAGTTTCGGCGCTACGAAAGTCTCTTCCGGAAGGCGCGAGGGTTGGCACAGTTGATAAGTTTCAGGGCCAAGAGGCTCCGGTCGTGATCTATTCGATGGCCACATCTACTCCCGAAGACGCTCCGAGAGGAATGGAATTTCTCTACAGCTCAAATCGTCTCAATGTCGCAACCTCACGCGCTCAATGTGTCACCGTGCTTGTCGCGAGCCCAGCTTTATTTCAGGTGCAGTGCAAGACCCCACGGCAAATGCAGCTCGCGAATGCATTTTGTCGCTACCTCGAGATGGCTCAGTCGATTTAGCATCATTGCGAGAGCGCTGTCGCGGGTTCGGGTGAGCCTTCGTAGTCCGTAAGATGAGTGGCTTCGCTCTTTGGTTCATCAAAATACGCAGTTTTCATGGTATCTTTTGCGCTCCAGCAAGTTAGTAAGGGAAGACTCGTCGTTCCGCTCAAATCTCAGAACAGTTACCCATGCCGCCTCGAAACGAAGCACGCACGAGAAAAGAACTGATAGACAAGGCGCTCACCGGTGCCGGATGGAACCTACTCGATCCGTCACAGGTTGGCTTTGAGATTCCTGTTGATGGAGCCGGAGCCGAACCTTGGAATGGCATCACTGACTACTGCCTCTATCGCCCTAATGGCGAGGTGTTGGCGGTAGTCGAAGCCAAAAGGATGAGTCGCGATCCGCGAGTGGCCAAGGAGCAAATTCGTCACTATGTCACTGAGATCGAAAAGGGGCAGAAGTTTCAACCGTTTGCTTTCATGGCTAACGGCTCTGACACCTATCTTTGGGACATCGGAGCTGAAGCGCCGCGCCTCATCGCGGGCTTCTTCGCACCCGAAGATCTGGAGAATCTCTTGTTCCTCCGTGAGAACAAGACACCGCTCAGCGAGACTGCAATCAACCCTCAGATCGTTAACCGTGGTTATCAACACGAAGCAATTCGACGCATCGCCGAGGCGTTTGAAAAGAGTAAGCGGCGGGCTCTTCTTGTAATGGCAACAGGCACCGGGAAGACGCGCACTGCGATGGGGCTTGTCGATCTGTTTCTTCGTACTAATCAGGCGAGGAGAATCCTGTTTCTTGCTGACCGTGACGCATTGGTGGATCAGGCGCAAACAGACGGCTTTAAGGCGCATCTTCCTCACGAACCACGAGATCGGATTTACACTCACAACATCGATAAGAATAAACGCCTCTATGTAGCAACACTCCAAACCATCAGCCGTTGCTTTCATGCATTCTCACCGGCCTTCTTCGATTTAATTATCTTTGACGAGGCGCACCGCTCAATCTTCAATCGTCTGGGTGAAATCATGGATTACTTCGACGGCCGAATGATTGGTTTGACAGCAACGCCGGCCACGTTCATTGATCGGGATACTTTTGTAGCGTTCGAATGCAACGACGGCAAGCCAACTTTTCTATACAGCTATAAACAAGCTGTCGATGACGAGGTCCTTGTTGACTTCAGCCTCTATCAAGCTAAGACCAAGTTTCAACGAAAAGGAATTCGCGGAGTTGACTTGAGCGAAGAAGAGCGCAATGCGCTGATCGAACAAGGAATCGATCCCGACGAACTGGATTACGCGGGAACCGATCTTGAGAAAAACGTCAGCAACAAAGATACGCTACGGCGACAGTGGGAGGAGATCATGGACGTTTGCTACAAGGACAAGTCCGGTCAGCTCCCCGCAAAGACCATCATCTTCGCAATGACCCAGAAGCACGCGGAAAGACTCGGCGGCGTGTTCGATGAGATGTTTCCACAATACCGGGGCGAGATGGCGCAAGTGATTACCTCTGACACCGAGCGTGTTCGCGATGCCTCCTATGGGGACGGGCTGATTACAAAATTTAAGAAGAACGAACTGCCCCGCATCGCGATCTCGGTGGACATGCTCGACACCGGCATCGATGTGCCGGAAGCGATGAACCTGGTGTTTATGAAGCCGGTTCAGTCACAGATCAAGCTGTGGCAAATGATTGGTCGTGGCACGCGGAACAACGAGGCGTGCCACTTTCCCGATCGCCTGCCAGAGAGCGGCAAGACGGAATTCAAGATCATCGACTTCTGGGAGAACAAGTTTGATAAGAACGCAGAAGAGATCGTTCCTCAAACCGTCCCGGTATTGGTGCGGATATTCAATACACGCCTCAACACACTAAAGCTTTGTCTACATCAACAGGACTCGGAAGACTGCATGCGCGCCGTTGCGGATGTTCGAGCGCAGATTGCACAAATTCCGCTCGATTCGTTTGCTATAAAGAAGGTATATGCCGAGATCGAGGAGGTTTGGGGCGATCACTTTTGGCAATATCTCACTCAGGCAAGTTTGGATTTTCTGCGAATGCGGGTCGGTCCGTTGCTGCGCCACGTCGCGGATGTTGACGTAGCGGGAGCGACGTTTACAAGCAAAGTCGAGCGCCTGAGGTATCAGGTGCTCACGAACAAGGTGCAGCCAGATCTGCTTGAATCAATTGCAGAGGACGTAAAGTTACTGCCGCAGTTCGTTCACGAAAAGGATACTTGCAAAGAGTCCATTAAGGTTTGCTTGTCGGCTCGCCTCGGCAACGCAACTCCGCGCGAGTTGTTCCGGATCATAGACACGCTCGCGCCTCAGATGAAATACAAGCGTGAACAACCAAGTGCCTTCGTCGTACTCGATTTGCCCGATTTCATAGAGACAAGAGGCTACATCACTCTCAGCGATGGCGGCGAGAGAATCTACGTGCAGGAATATCGCGAGCGCGTAGAACGAAAGATTCTCGAAATCGTAGAGACTCACCCAACAATTGAAGCAATACGAAAGGGACAAGCGGTAAGCGATCAGCAATTGATCGAGCTGGAGAGCACCTTGCGAAAGGAACTTGGCCACGGCGACATCGAGCTAACGACCGATAATATCCGCAAAGCCTACGGCCTCAAGGTGGGGAGCCTACTCACCTTCTTGCGGCACCTTTTGGAGTTGGACTCATTGCCGGACTACGAGACCGTCGTGCGCCGGCGCTTCGAAGAACACATTGCGCGCCATCAATACAACGCAGACCAAATTCGTTTCCTTCGCGCTGTGCACAGCGTCTTCTTGGAAAAGAGATACAAGTTGCAGCTTGCTGATCTCTACGAAGGCCCGCTAGAAACCTTTGGTCTGAATGCAGTCGATCGGCTATTCACCACAAAAGATGTCGACGATCTCCTAGCCTTGACGCAGGAACTGGCAGCGTGATCGCAAACTGACAAATGTTAACCGACAACGTACTTCGCTCAAAGATCGATAACCTCTGGGACAAGCTCTGGACTGGAGGGCTTTCGAACCCTCTCGATGCTATTGAGCAGTTGTCCTACTTGCTCTTTATGAAGCGGCTTGAGGACGCCGACGACGCACGGGATCGAGCGGCGCGGCAGCGCGGTGTCAAATACCAATCAGTCTTTAGAGATCGACAGCTCCGCTGGTCTGAATGGACACAGCGACCTGCCGAGAATGCTCTGAAATTCGTCAAAGAAACGGTATTCCCCAAGCTGAAAGAGATGGGCGGGTCGGGTAGCTCTTTTGAGTCACAGATGAAGGAAGCCGAATTCAAGATCAACAAGCCCAGCTTGCTAATTGAAGCTTGCAAAGCCATCGACGAGATGAAGATCTCCCAGCAGAACCAGGACGTGCAGGGTGATCTTTACGAGTATCTGTTGGGGAAACTAAACACGGCGAAGATCACGGGACAGTTTCGCACCCCTCGTCACATCATTCGTATGATGGTCCAGATGATCGCCCCACAGCCCCGCGAACGCATCTGCGATCCGGCAGCAGGGACAGCAGGCTTTCTCGTCAACGCGTATCAATACGTTCTCGAACAGCATACGAGCAAGGAAATTCTTGAGTACGACGATGACGGAATGCCACATCACCTCACAGGCGATCTCTTGAGTCAGCAAGAGCGAAAGTTTCTACAAACGAAGGCAATCACCGGCTATGACAATGATTCCGGCATGACAATGTTGCGCATCGGCTCGATGAACCTGATGCTTCACGGCATCACCCATCCGCAGTTTCACTATGCCGATACATTGTCGAAATCATTCACCGAGGCTAAGCGATATGACGTGGTACTCGCGAATCCGCCGTTCAAGGGAGCGATTGATTCCTCTGACGTACATTCCACGCTGCCGACAAAGTATAGGAAGACCGAATTATTGTTTCTCCATCTTTTCTTGCGCCTGCTGGAAATGGGTGGGCGGTGCGCGACCATTTCGCCGGACGGCGTTTTATTTGGGTCCGGCAAGGCGCACGTTGAGACGCGCAAGATGCTGGTCGAAGACAATCGGCTCGATGCGGTAATCTCGATGCCGAGCGGCGTCTTCAAGCCTTATGCGGGCGTGTCGACCGCAGTACTCATCTTCACAAAGGGAGGGACAACGGATCGTATTTGGTTCTACGACATGGAACACGATGGGTTTTCTCTCGACGACAAGCGAACACGAGCTTCTGAAAACGACATTCCTGACCTCCTCCGCTGCTGGGAACAAAGACATGACGCCACGTTCACACAGAAGCGCACCGCACGCCTAGTCGATCTTAGACAACGCATCGAGCCTCTTAAAGCCCAACGACGGCGACTCCAATCTGATATTAACCGCCTAACTTTCGAGTCGGTGATTGCCCTTGATGGTGTAAAAAGAAAAGGCCCGCTCTGCGCTTGAAGCGGACCAGCGAAAATTGGATAAGCTGCAAAGCCAAATTGAGCCGCTCCAAAGGGACATCAATCAACTCAACCGTCAATTCTGGGTTAGCAAGGAACAAGTAAGGGAGCGGAATTACGATCTTTCGGCAAGCCGATATCGCCATCCCGAACAGGATGATCTTTTGTTTGAATCGCCGTCTGTCATTCTTGAACGGCTTGAAAAGGCGGAGATCCTGTTGGTGGAGGGAGTATCCGATATTAAGACCCTGCTAAAATGACGGCCAAAAAGATAGAACTTGGAGATGTCGCTGAAGTCTTCAACGGAAAGACTCCTAGCAAATCCGAACAAAGAACAATGGGCTTTCCTGTTCTCAAGATTCGGGACGTTGACGTGTTCGCTAACTTCACCGGTCGGTTCGGTTCCTTCGTTGATCCTAATCTAGCTAAGCGACACCCGACCAAAGTGTTATGTGCAGGCGACACGTTGATACTCAACGCCGCTCATAGCGCCGCGTACGTTGGGTCGAAAACCTTCTTTGTGTCAGGCCGCGCCGAGGGCGCATTAGCAACGGGAGAATGGTTGGTTATCCGGCCGCGGAAAGCGCTTGCCGAACCTAAGTTCATTTTCTTCTGGGCGCAATCGGAACAAGTAAAGCGGTTCATTAGAAACGCGATCAAGGGAATACACCTCTATCCGACCGACGTTTCATCTTTTCCTATTTCACTTCCAGACTTGGCCGAACAAACGAGCAGTTTAATTATCCTGGAAAAGACCGATGGCATACGAGTGCTTCGCCGTTACGCGAACCAACTCAGTGAAACCTTTCTACAATCCGTTTTCGTTCAAATGTTCGGCGACGTAACACGAAATACCAAGGATTGGGACCGAGAGAAGTTCTCAGCCTTGGGAACACTTGATCGGGGTCGTTCAAGACACCGTCCTAGAAACGCGCCGCATCTCTACGGCGGGAAATATCCTTTTATTCAAACCGGAGATATTGCCAATTGCGCTAATTACATCACCCATCATCAGCAAACGTACTCCGAAGAAGGTCTTAATCAGAGCAAACTTTGGCCTGCAGGAACCCTTTGCATAACCATAGCCGCCAATATTGCGAAGACGGGCATCTTGACTTATCCATCTTGTTTTCCTGACAGCGTCGTGGGTTTCCTACCCGGCGGGCAGATGACTACTGAATATGTTCAATACTGGCTGGGCTTTCTGCAAGCTGATCTTGAGAGGATAGCCCCAGAGTCCGCGCAGAAAAACATCAATCTTGAAATTCTACGAGACCTGGCTGTGCCTTTGCCTCCTCTTTCACTCCAGAAAAGATTCGCTGAGATTGTTCGCCTCTTCGAAAGGCTGCGCACGCAGCAGCGTGAAGCTGCCCGTCAGGCCGAACATCTTTTCCAAAGCCTTCTCCACCGTACTTTCGATCCCGCAATTGGCGCAGTCGCGAGACCAAGATCGGTCAAGCGGAAGCCCTCGGTTCCCGCGCGGAGGAGAACGTACACGCCGGGAGTCTTTTATCGTAGAGCGTCAATTGAAGCCTACATAATCAACGAGCTTCGCGGGGATCCATATCTTGGGCGCACAAAGCTTGAGAAGATCGATCATCTGATCGAGTATCACTGCGGCATCGATCTTGAGCGCTATCCTGTGAGGGATGCGGCAGGGCCTGATGATTACTTATCGAGGATGAAGTTGGAGCATCTCGCTAACAAAAGGAATTGGTTCTCGGCGAATGACAAGAACGATGGTTCGATAGTCAGATACCTACCCAAGCGAGGCTTCATGAGTGCAGCGCACAAGGGCGAGCAGGAAATCGGAGAGAAGCGTAGTGCCGTCGATAGCTTGCTTGTGCTGATGCGTCCCCTCGACACTAAACGAAGTGAAATCATCGCAACCCTGTACGCTGCGTGGAACGATTTCTTGCTTGGTGGTAGGAATCCATCCGATGACGAGATCGTCCAAGATGTTCTTAACAACTGGCGCCCTGAGAAGCAATTAATTCCAGAACGTCGCTGGCTTCGAGGGTTGAAGTGGATGCGCGATAATGGTCTCGTACCAAGAGGTGGTGGCAAACCGGTTCTCAAGGCTATTTAGGGTTAGAGTATTGGTGCAATCAATTGATCCGAGTTGAGATCAAACCAGAGCTGTTGAGTTGGGCTCGTGAGCGTGCGGGCCTCGAGGTTGACGCCCTCTCGCATCGCTTTCCCAAGCTTGCGGCTTGGGAGAGCGGCACTGTCAGGCCAACGTTCAAACAAGTCGAAGAATTCGCCAAAGCCACACATACGCCCGTAGGTTTTCTTTTTCTCGAGGAACCGCCCGTCGAAACAATTCCTATCCCTGATTTCCGCACGATCCGAAACAAACCGATTGCACGTCCCAGCCCGGACCTCCTCGACATGATTTACGTTTGCCAGCAGCGCCAGGAGTGGTATCGCGACTTTGCTCGATCCGAGCGAGAGTCGCCGCTCTCGTGTGTTGGATCAGTGAGTCTGGACAGCAGCGTCGAGCAGACTGCCGGAATCATGCGTGAGGTCTTGAAGTTTGAAATCGAAGAACGACGGCGGATTCCAACATGGACGGACGCTCTGCGACGCTTCATCGCACAGGCAGATGAAGCGGGAATTATGGTGATGTGTAGTGGCGTGGTGCTTAACAACAATACTCGTCGCCTCGATCCTGAAGAGTTTCGGGGCTTTGCGCTCTCGGACAATTTGGCACCGCTGGTGTTCATAAATGGCGCCGACACAAAGGCTGCTCAGATGTTCACGCTCGCGCATGAACTCGCGCATATCTGGCTTGGTCAATCCGGGGTTTCCGACACACAAGCTTCGCTGATCCCAGACCATCAACTCGAACGTTGGTGCAATAATGTTGCTGCCGAACTTCTCGTTCCTATCGAGATTCTCAAAGAGGAATTTAACGCCGAATCGAAATTGAGATCGGAACTTGATCGTCTGGCAAGACTCTTCAAGGTCAGTACGTTAGTGATCCTTCGCCGGATTCATGATGCTGGCGGCCTCACTAGAGAAGAATTCTGGGGTGAGTATGATAAGGAACTGAAACGATTGCTGGCAATTTCCAAGAGCAGTGGCGGCAACTTTTACTTGACGCAAGCCGCACGTGTTAGCAAACGTTTCGCGCGAGCACTCGTGATAAGCACCCTTGAGGGGCAGACACTGCACCGTGATGCCTTCCGCATGCTCGGCTTCGCAAAGCTCGACACATTTCAGAAACTGGGGCGCAGTCTCGGAGTGGTGGCATAATGCCGTACCTGCTTGACGCAAACGTCTTCATCCAGGCGAAGAACCTCCACTATGGACTCGATTTTTGTCCAGCGTTTTGGGACTGGCTTATCGCAGAGAATGCCAATAACAATGTGTTCAGCATTGAACGAGTTGGCGACGAACTTTTGGCGGGCAGCGATGAGCTTTCAGATTGGGCCGATGATCGAGGTGCTGACTTTTTTCTCAAACCCGACCCGAGGCTGCTTGCAGCATTGAGTACAGTGAGCACGTGGGCCGCAGGACAAAGCTATGAGCCGGCAGCGGTCAACACCTTCCTGCAAGTCGCGGATTACTATTTGGTTGCTTACGCTCTCGCGCACGGGTACACGGTCGTTACGCACGAGAAGGCCTCAACTTCGACCAAGAAGATCAAGATTCCTGAGCCTTGCATCGGACTCCGTATCAAATGTGTTACTCCCTACGAAATGCTGCGAACGGAAAGGGCACGTTTTATCTTAGGGCCATCTCCAACGTGATCGCGCTTATCAATTCCTCAGCATGCTCTCGGTTGCTATAAGAATTCCATGAAAAGAATGTCTGCCATAAGTATTCGCCAACCTTATGCCGACCAGATTTTAAGGGCCAAGAAGAAGACTGAAGATCGGAACATGCCGACAAACAATCGCGATCGTGTTTATCTCAGTCAAGTTTCATGACGACCGAGCTGGTGAGAAAAGGATTACTGAATTCGGCCCGCTCGCCGGCTTTCTTTCCAGGGACGGGGAAGAGACGAGCGGAGAGAGGCTTGTGAAGTTTGGTCGAGAGCGCCGCCACATCCCGAATTAACGCCGCGAGTTCATTTGCCTGCGTGTCACCAGCCAGCGGGACGACGTCAAGGCCAGTGCCGCAGACGCTGGAATAGAGCAGCAGCTCACGAACACTGTACCGCCCTTCGGCGGCGCGTTGAGCCAGGATCGGGTCCTCAAGCACGGGCAGCATCAGTCCAGAGTAGCCACATGTTTTGATGCTGAGACTGTGCAGCACATCGGTAATCGCATCGCACGCCGCCAAGGTTGAGGCACTTCCAAACGGCACTCGCGTCAGAGCCTCGATAGCCGCGCCGATGCTCGCTTCCTTTGATGGAGCTGGTGAGACATCAATTCCCAGGTACTGACGATGTTCGTCGCGAGCAACTCGTACCGCCAACTTTTCGACTGGGCCAAGCTCAGACTCTAAGAGCGCCTTGAGCCTCGCCTTTGCCTCCTGGATGTCTCTGGATTGTTCAAACGCTTCCTGCAGCAGGCCGGGGGATTCCAGGCCGATGCTGAATGCGTCCGGGCCCTGATGATAAGCAACCGGAAAGAATGGCGTACCGGCGAGACAGTTTGCCGCCGCGGTGAAACGAAAATTGCCTTCGCCGCCGGAAGATGTGCCGGCAATGGCAACGATTGCTTCTGCAGCGGTGAGTGCGGTTTGACTGTGAATACCTCGCCCAGGTGACGCCACCGTAACGCTGAAATTGATGTTCTTAGTTTCTTTGACAAGTTGAGTGGCCCACAAGGCGAATTCCGGATCGTGGCGATCATCGGTGATCACCAGCCCGATACTTAGTAGCACTCCTCTGGCAGCAACCACTTCGTCAATCTTCTTTAGATCTGCGAGAGCTTCGCGGCGCGTCTTGCCGTTGAGGTATTCGGGGAAGGGCTGAGTAGCGATGCGCAGAGTTTGAATCTCGTATCCTTCGTCCTCGAATTTCTTCTTAGTTCGCTGCAAAAAGCTTATCGCCGATTCGACGGTAGCAAGATCGGATGTGTTCTTGAGATTGATGCCGGCGGTTATCGTGCGGATCTTAAAGTGGTGCGATTTAGGGGTGACAATCCTTTCTGAGGCAAGCGCAAAGGTACTTTGGGCTTTCGGCGATCGATCAACCCCGATATACGCACTGCTGCTAAGTAGTGCAAAGAGAGATAGCGTGAAGAGTTTGATTGTTGAGTTATACATCCAGCGTTCAGCGTCTTAAGGAGTTTTCGTTTTTCCTTAGCTCCTCTAAGCTAACACGCGTGGCGTGCCCTTTCCCCAACGTCAGAGACATGTATGTTGAATGTCAGGGCGAGTCTGAACGAGTAGCCCAGGAGGAAATCGACGATGACAGTTCATTCTCAAGTCCCGGCGTTTGGCGCCTTGCTTCTATTCCAATCTGAAATGGAAGTCAACAGAAGAGGTCTTCGGATAGTGTCTGAAAAGTGTGTTGCTAGATTATGGAGAAGTGCCGACTCAACTATTCATTAATCAATTTGCCACCAATAATTTTCCGAAACCGGTCTATGATTGATTTGCGAGTTAGATCGACTTCATCCACAACACTGCGTAGTTCTCTTGTGGCGTTGATAACTTCTTCCGGTATTTCCCTTGTAATACTGAGCTCCTTCTCGGCGCGTTCATTTCGCGAACTGACTACTAATTCTTTCAATCTGCGAACAGTTTCAAGATAGTGGTTCGACAAAACTTTATCTTGCTCTTCTAGGTATAAGGCGTTTCTTAGAATGTAACGGTTTACTCCGAGCATTAGGTTGTTAAAATCTGCGAGACTTAACCTCTCAGTCCTAAGTTTTACATGGACCTCTTCAAGCTTCTCCCACAAGCCTTTGTACGCCACCTGTTTATCTACTATGAAACTTGCATAGCGGGCATTGTTCTGCTGACGTTTCCACTGGCGGTAACCTATGAAGACAGTGATTAGCGTTCCGATCAACGCTACGCTGGCTGGAAAGATAATTTTTAGGTAGTCATTCACGGGATGAAGAAGATATCCAACGTCAGCGTTGACGCCGCGTCAGCGCGGCAATTATGAGCCTGTCTCGTCTCACAAGGCAACATCGCTTAGAATTTCGTGGCCGCATTTAACAAGTCTTCAATGCTCCATAGATGCTTGACGATCCCTGCGGCCATTGCCGGAGTCGAGCCTTGTAGCGTTTTGTGCTGGCGACAAAAATTATAGTGAGCGAGATACAGCGCCAACGCCGCACGGTGATTGTCCCACTTACTAAACGCATTCGTCAGGCGGGTGAATCTGCGATTTCCCATTCTCACGCTTAAATTGTGGCGCTCGATGTAGGACGTGCTTACTTTGTCCATATCAGGCGATCCCATGATCGCTTCTTTGCGAGCGCCTGTACATTCGGCCGGAGAGTATTTTGATTCGTCCATAATCGGCGCGCGATAGATTTTGACTAACTGCGCGAATGAAACGCGCCGTGCGCCAAGACTTGCCTTAAGAGAGATGATTTCGCTCCTTGAGCGAAATCATTTCTCTTAAACATTCAAGT
>Ga0137378_10002443_pt1 | contig 15928 bp, 18 predicted proteins | sample SagtaG_21_FD_104813 | JGI IMG/M metagenome (GOLD analysis project Ga0137378, IMG submission 104813) | Vadose zone soil microbial communities from Sagehorn Ranch, Mendocino, California, USA - Sage2_L_60_16 metaG | ecosystem: Environmental > Terrestrial > Soil > Vadose zone | place: USA... | reverse complement strand
TGCCGCATCCGCAGTTATCTCTCGACGATGCAGAAGCAAGGCCACTCTATGCTCGCTGCTCTGACTGCTGTTTTCCACGGTCACCCTTTACCGGTCGCTTGGGGCTCCTGAGTAGTTACAAAATATCGCAAATATAGAAAAACTTGCTAATATAGTTTCTAATGCACAAATATTTATTGATAGCATCAGAAATAAGCTCACTCGACTAAATGATTTAACTTTAGTTGATGGACAAGAGGAATGATCGATCAAATATAATCACCAATGATCGGCATTCCCCCTGCTTTTAGGGAATCCCCTTGTTTGTTTCTAACTAAAGAACGATGAGAGGAAAGAAAAAGTGATGGATATTAAGTTCATCTTAGACAACATATATACCGGTCCCAGAAACCTGGGTACACTTTATAATAGACTCTTTCCTCAATGCGTGTGAAACGTATATAGTCCCCGAACAATGCCGCGAAGACGTATGGACAGGAATGATTGGGTATTACTGGCGAGAATGTTTAGGCTGTCCAATTGAACTGGGGGATGTAGTAACGCTTACCCTGATGCTCCGGCGAGATAAATTGAACGGCGAGCAGAAAATAGGAGGTTACAAACTTTACGCACCTCAATAACCAAGCTTATATAATATGATGCATAACCCTGATCTGCTATTTCATTCAGCTCGTCTTACTCTCATCTACTGTGACTGGTTCGGAAATAAATATGCTCAAAGCTTTGACTATGACCATAACAGGAAATCCTGGATATTTGTATCACCCGACTGTTATTGCCCACATTCCGCAGTTTGATGCGAGCTTTTTCGGAATATCATGATTCGCCAGTGAAGGAATGATTTTATGCATGAAATACATGTATCGCCTAATCTTTGTGGTGAGTTTTCCGAAGTTCTGTTTCGATTTTGCGTCTCCCGGCACTTTTCATAGAGTAACAAAACGAGCGAAAGATGCACTAGATAATACTCGGAAAATCGTCCTCCGAAACTGCGGAATGTGGATTGCCGAAGATTTCTTAGATTTGTTATAAGGCATAACTGACCTTCCTTATTTTTGAGGCTCGTACCAAACGGCGTATCGTCTCCCGTGAGACACCATAGTCTTTAGCTACTTTGTGGTAGGACTCATGGTTTTCTAAAACTCGTTGAAGCACCGTCGGCCATTCTTCGGGAGGGATGCCGTAGGGAATATCTTTCGGCCCTGGTCTGCGCTGTGTCTCAATGACAAGGAGTGACTGGACATCTTGTGAAAGGACGATTTGGAGTTTCTTATAGAGGGGAGAAGTAGGGATTTGGAAGAGGTATAAAATTGGCGACAGCGAAGTCGATGCCCGTCGGTTCCGGTTCGATTATTTATTGATATTTCTAGTAATATCGGAACACTTGTTCTTTCGCATCGAAGTCTCCTCCCTGCGCTGGCTCTCTTGACTCTGCGTGCTCACACACGCTTCAGTGATGCAGTGCTGATTCCTCCTCCGCATCCTTACTCAGTAATCAAGGGCCTTCAGGTCGTATTTTTCTCTCATCATCCTAGAACAGATACACCCCGTAGTGAGTACAGGCATCGAGGTTCGTGTCTATGGTCACGAACTGGGGCATCTCGACAGTGGCCGGCAGGCAGCCTCCTGTTTCCAGTATGGGTGCGTGAAGAACTTGTAGCACGCGGGCGCAATCCCTAATTACATCCTCCCCAAGACTGGGCGGGTCAGATACTACCTTAGTGGGCCTGAGCGTGTTCCAGGTCCGAATGTTCCTTTTTGAAGGGAGCCAGTGAACGATTCGGGGAGCTGGTATGCTCCCAGGGCGAAGCAAAGGAGCATTATGTGGTGAGTTTTTTTGCACGTTAGATCCCTCTTGTTGCGGGTAAGTGAGGACGAAGTAAGACCGTGTAAAGGGGAAGCCTGCGGAGATAATCCGCCTTCTCTGGTCAGTTGTGCCGCAAAAGGCCCCTCCTGCTAAGTTATTTTTACGACTTCTTAGCTTAAGCCAAGCGTGGTGCTATCGAATGACAAGATGGCTTCATCGAAAAACATGCGCTCAGTGGATGAAGCAAAGGTATTATCGAAGTCCCTTGGTAATCGCAGGAATGGCCACCTCCACCGTCGAGAGGGCAATGCTCGAAGATTACTTCTTGCATTTGGAAGCCTGAACCTCTACAATCTTTACAATGAGTAATGACACTCGATCAGTTCGTAACTCAACACCCACTACGAAGACTTTGGAGGTATGCATCTATGCCTCGCGCATTGATCACTGGCATCACGGGACAGGACGGTAGTTACCTAGCCGAATTTCTTCTGCAAAAAGGCTACCAGGTCTATGGCATGATTCGTCGCACAAGCACATTTAACACTGAGCGCATTAGCCACCTACTAAATGATATCGAATTGATCGATGCTGATCTACTTGATCAATTGTCGATCGTCCAGGCTCTACGTTACTCACAGCCGGACGAAGTGTATAATCTTGCAGCCATGTCATTTGTGGGCAAATCGTTTCGGCAGCCGGTTGCCACTGGTGAGTATAACGCACTGAGTGTCACACGTATGTTAGAGGCCGTTCGATTATGCGACTGGCCCATCCGCTTCTATCAGGCCTCGACTAGTGAAATGTTCGGCAAAGCTCAGGCCGTCCCTCAGAACGAGACGACTCCATTCTATCCGCGCAGTCCCTACGGAGTAGCCAAGCTCTACGGGCATTGGATTACGGTGAACTTTCGCGAGAGCTACAATATGTTTGCCTGCTCAGGCATCCTGTTTAACCACGAATCGCCGCGACGTGGACACGAGTTCGTAACACGTAAAATATCTTACGGTGTGGCTCGAATTCGCCTGGGCCTGCAGAAAAAATTGGTACTGGGCAATCTAGAGGCTCAACGCGATTGGGGCTTCGCCGGCGACTATGTAGAATCTATGTGGCGTATGTTACAACAGGATAGCTCCGATGATTTCGTGATTGCTACGGGCATAACTCATAGTGTTCGCGACTTTGTTATAGCGGCCTTCGAGTGCGTGGGTATCAACGATTGGCCAAAGTATGTCGAAGTAGACCCAGAGCTCTTTCGGCCCGCTGAGGCCGATAATTTAATCGGAGACGCCTCCAAAGCTCACAAACAACTAGGATGGCGTCCCAGGGTAACGTTTGAGCAACTAGTAGCTATGATGGTAGAGAGTGACCTGGAGCTCGTTTCAGCGGAGTTAGGATAATCTGTCTAAGTAGATATCATTTAGCACCGGTGAGTACAGCCTTTGTTTTGTCTCAATCCATGTCTTTTGAAGGAAATGTGCACAACGGAAAGGATATCTGCGAATATGTTTACTCCTACAAGTAACCTTATTACAGGGTTCTTAGGCTTTGTAGGCGGATATTTTTAGTAGAACATTGTCGTACCCTTTATCCACACGCACATCTCTTTGGATTTTGTAGATTTTCCACACCCGCGCTACTGTAGCAGCCATGCGCAGTGTAACACCCATCATAGCTAATATCACCGAACCAGGGGATGTGCGCCAGGCAGTAAGGCAGCCACGACCGAATCTCATCTTCCATCTTGCTGCACAATTATCAGTTGCAGCATCCTGGAGTGATCCTCTCTCTGCGCTTCAACTTAATGCTGGAGGCGCCGTACACTTGCTCGAAGCATTGCGAGCAGAACGTTTATCACCTCGGGTTGTGCTGATAGGTTCAGGAGAACAGTATGGATTAGTAAAGCCAGAGGAGCATCCCATCAACGAGGAGACTTTGCCTCGATCCATAAGCCACTACAGAGTCTCGAAACTGGCATAAGACCTGTATGGCTACCAATACTTCATCACTTATGACTTACCAGTCTTGCGCGCTCGCCCATTCAATCACTTTGGCCCCGCCAAGGGCCTACATTCGCGATGGCAGATTTCGCCCGGCAGAACGCGCTCATTGAGCAGGGGCAGGTCGAGCCGGTATTGTCCGTCGGCAATCGTTTGCCCAAGGAGTGCCTGGGCCGTCATCGTTTGATGGGTCCGTTCAATGATGGCGTGATCGGTGGGACAACGTTTGCGCGTAAAGCGCACCTAGATCCCTAACGCCAGGAGCCACAAATGCAGCCGCGTGGGAAAAGGAGAGGACGTTGTAGTATCATAGAGGACCGTGCCGTGGTCTAGCGTCAGCGTTTCCGGCAAGCCATAGGTTAAGAACGCTCGGAGCAAGGTCAGTTGATAGTCGGGCAAACCAGGATTCGTGGTTTTCCATGCCTGGGTAGCTTTCGACCTTGAGCCGACTGACGATATCAATCACACTGATCAGGCTCACCTGCCCCACCCTTTCGACCCGCATGATGCGGATGCCGCATCCATCTGCCATTCCTGATGGGGAATGCTCAGTGGGACTCGAGGCGGTTGGATCAAGACATGATGGGGTTGATAGCGGCGTGTCTGGCCAGCCTGTTTGAGCAGTTCGCGATGCGTGCTCGGCTCGGCAGAGGCTGATCTCGAAAGTCAACATGCGTTTTGAGTGCAGCTAACAGCGGGTTCGGTCCCCAGCCAGGATGGAGCTTGCGCAGGTGCAGGACGGCCCATCGGTTTCGCTAAGCCAACGCGTCCCTGCTGCTTGGCGCGTCGCCGCCACTTGCGTACCGTCCACACGGAGCAACCGACTGCTGTTGCGAGCTGTGCGTCGTTCAACCCAGCAGCCGCATACTCGCTGATCTCCAGGCGTGTCTGAAACGTCGTCGTTTGTCCTCGCTGTCGCATATGCTCTCCTTCCCGTTACCATTCCAGTTTTCTGAAGAAGATCCTAGCTCCTTCGTGAAGGCAGCAAGGGGTACGAGTTTACGAGACTCAACAATAGAATTATTGGCACCTGTAGAATATATCAGTTCAGCAACTCAACAACTTCAGTATCAGTTTTCACGATTTAGGATAAAAATGGCTTCTTTTTGTCAGCACTGAGGCTAATGCGACTTGAAAGTTTGTTTATCAGGAAGAGGGAAGATTTGTATGAACTCTTCCATCCTTAAAACTGGCCTGAAAATTAAGTAGAGCCTTTAGAAGTTATGCGGAAGGAAGCCTTGCATACGCGAGGAAGCTTTATTGGGCCTGAGACAGAGACACCACTACTTGCCTTGGAGCAATCCCAGAAGTCAACGGAAATGCCTGCTGGTACATTAAATGAAACTGGACCACCTAACTTCATATGCACTCCGTTCGGGTTTACATACCTATTGCTTTCAACGAGTTGCTCGAAGCGGCTAAGATTACATGTTCCACTACTACTAGGAATACACCATGCTTGTACCTTTTGTAGTGTCAATCCTGTTGCTTTTGGCGAGGGAGTTGGAGTAGAAGGTGGATGAATGATAGACGATTTAAATAAGATAAATATAATAATAAAGGATATAACTATAAGTATGAACACAGCAAAGAGCAAAGAAGGTCTTCGGAAGAAGTTTCCATGTGATCTTCTAGGGGATAGAGATAAATTGAAAGGCTGTAGCTGAACAATTGGAAGATTCCCAGTTTTATCGTTAATAATGCTTGACCAGTAGCGAATGAAGTCGCGTAACAATGAGCGTTGTTCAGTATTTTCAGTAAATGTTCCTGCTTGAGCAAGGGTTTTAAGGAATCCTCTCACTCCCTCGAGGAACGCTTTCATTTGTGGAGCGTCAAGGTCAACATCATCAATTTCCGAAAGTTGACGAAGCAGTTCTTGATGCTGCTTTTGAATTTCGTCAAATGTTGGTTGTTGAGTCAAAGTGCAAGCTCCTCAATATTTTATCCGAAAGTTGATCAACTTGATCAACTGCCATTAATAGACGACCATTAATCCACTGGAGATGAGTACGACATTTATGAAGAAGGTCATCCAATGCATCTCCCATTCCTTGGATATTCCGTTCTTCCAGACTTGCATCAAAATCATTTTGTGCATTTAGTAATTCTACGATCCACAAAGGACCGCTCATGCTATCATTTCCAACTTTGAGGCGTCTCTCTTCTAGATATGTCATTTTCTGTTCAGCAAAATATCTTAAGGCTCCGATTTTTCTCCATACTTCCCGCCATTCGTTTTCAATGTAGTCAATATCTGGCATCACTTGCACTTCTTTACGTTTGGAAAATGAAAACCAACGTGTAAGTGGTGCTAGTGCCACTTCTACTTCGTGCAGCATATTATGCACACTTTTTAACTCGCTAACTTTCTTCTGCTCCTGACCGAGTTCATCTAACACATTTATGATACGTTTAACTGCATCTATTTGCTCTCCTGAACCCTTTACAAGTTTTTGTACAGCTTCCCTTACAATTGGATCTCCTTGAGGTAGAGGTTTTCTCAAATCATCTACGATTCTGCGAATCTCATCTACAATAGCCACGAACGCTTCATCAGATTTACGCCAACTTGTAACGGGTTTTCTATTTGTAGGAAGTGCCTGGAGTTTACCAAAAAGTGCTCCTTGCCAATGGACTGGACGAAGAATAATGGGAATAACTCGCGCCTCACTCTGCTCATGGCGTTCCAATGCTCGCACCATCTCTTTACTATAGCAGTAATCCGATGCTATAAAATCTGGACTGACCAGCAAGAGAATGATATGGGCTATGTTGAGGTGCTTGTTGATCTCCTGCTCCCATTCCGCTCCTGCACCAATATCTTTGTCAGCCCATATTCTGATATATCCCTGTCGTTCTAGTGATGCCAGGTGCGTGATGAGTTTCTTTAAAAGTGCTTGATCTTCGTGAGCGTAACAACAGAAGATTTCTACCTGCATGAGCACCCTACCCCCAGCCTATTTTGCGCGTTAATCTGTCTACACTTTCTAGTAGTGCTTAATTATAAGCTAATTCAGCTTTGGTATCAATGAGAGCGAGTAGTCTTTTCTCACTTCACACAATTTTGCTTTTGCGGCGTAAGCGGCTGTTTTGAGGCTAAAACGCCCGTGGCAGGTTCTCGTCATGTCTTGTTTCCCGCTTCTCTATCGAAAACAGGGTGTTGTCCACTAACATCTTCTGAGTTTCACTCTATCGTCTCAGGAGCGGTGGGTTCTGTAGAGACAACTTCTTTGTGCCACATATTAAGATAGGATATCTGCCAGAGAAAATCGAGTATACAGACAACTGCTGATAAGGCTAATCTGCTGTAGCAGGCTGGAAGCGAGTCAGCCCAGTCAGGAAGTATAATTGCAATGTTTTTAGCCCATGAATATGGTATATGGGTAAGTACTAGAGTAGCTGAGCCTATTAGCGGCGAACAGAAGTATTGAGCTATATAGAAGCAGCTCCTCCTTCCTTTGATCGAGAATTGGATGGCTCAATCTTTCCGCCCACCGCTGTAGCGGTAGTTTGTGGACTGGGGAAATATCGGAACTGGCTCTCTGTTGAAGGCAGATGAAAGTTGGGCTCCTCAGACGAGAGAAAAAAGCACTTATTTCCTCTCCGAGCGCGGAAATTCCCTTGGCGACAAAGTACCGGTAGTATAAAGCTTCCAACAAGAGCATTTGGATAGACAATAGCGGAGATAATGTTATTAAAGAACATAGTGGGTATATAGGGTAGAACTGCACTCGATAGCGCCGGTTTCATGCGTTTGCTATCTTCGAACCAGTTCTACTAAATTTGCCAGCGTCTAGTCTGAACTTCCTCTTCCTTTGGCAGTTTTGACTAGCGCAATAGGCGATCATGAACTTGAGTCGTGAAGTTGCAGATTGCGAGACCAGCCTTGCGGAAAAGCTTTCTCTTCTCTGATTTGACGCTTTTCAATCTCCTTACGAATCTCCCTACCCCTAAAAACTCGAAAAACCTCCCTAGTGTAGGCCACCATAAAGGCAAGCTCATAGCGAGACATGCCAAAATAATAGCCGTCATTGGCAAGATACCCCACATAACTTGCAAGTAGAGAGGTGTCTCTTTATGAGGTAATACATCTGACAAAGGTGGGACATTCTCCCGGTCCCATACAATGATCCCGTTTTCCAATTGTTGCAGGCGGTGCCACCCTGAGAAATACAGTAAGGGATCATAGAAGTGATCATTGGAAAAAATGAACTTCAGGTTATACTTATCTGGCGCTATCAGGAATCTCTGGAGTGAACGAATTGCTAGTACGCCATGATATTTTGCCCCGTCTAGGCGTTCGACAGGATAGGAGGTGAGTTCCGGCAAGTGACGAGCGGAATGGTAATCTCCATCTACCGTGGTAGCGGTAGTTTGAGTTGAAAGCCAAGCCATCTGATCACCAAAACCGAGAGTTAGGTAACGCCAGCGCCAGTGCTGATCACGGTCCCAAAAATTGACAATAGGTTGCATATCAATCGGATCGGGCTCAATACGTACAAATCTGGTAAAATTAGCAACGCCTATTGAGATTAGCAAGTAAGCTATTAGCAGACCCACCTGCATACTACGCCAAGTAAAAAAACCAAAATGCTCCTGGAGGTACTTTGCTAATCCCCCATGTCGCAGGCTCACTACGAATTCACCGAGTAAAGGCAACGCAATAGCAGCAGCCCAAAACGTGAAGCGATCGAATGTTAAAATATCAAACACTCTTCCCAAGATTAAGCGAGGGATAGGAGTAGTGCCGCCTGTACCTAGTAGGAAAAGCATCCCAAACGAAATAACTAGAGGCCAAGCCTTTGAACTCAGCCCTCTGTAGAGAATATAGGGTAAAGCTATAAGAGATAGACCATAAGGGATCAGCCAGAAAATCACCCCAGCATTAAGATTGGCAATATACGAGTCACGCGAAGGATGTGGAATAGGAACCTGAGTAATTGGATTATTAATACTCCACACCCAGTATGGTAGCACCACTACTACCATTACTATGATCAATCCTATTCCGTACCCACCTGAACGTAAGATCGTCGGTGTAATGTGACGTAGACGACACAACATCAACGCCTTTAAATTCTGGAGAGTAATGCGAGTAGTGTGCTGAGGGAACTCATCTGACAGGGGCTGGCGAAATTTCTCTACGGTAGCCGAAACGATCACTGGACCGATAAAAAAGATCATTCCGAACAAGGTAGTAACATGATGGCTTGCAATTGCAGCAGCATTGACCGTCCAGGCTACTAGCAAACAACTCCACTTACCCTCTTCCAGCCATCGCTTCAAATAAGGGAGTGAATTGAGCAATAAACCCTGGGAAAAAGTGGTCGGTAATTGCCCATAAATATGCACCGTTTCCGCTATGCTGGAAGAAAAAACTGCTAACAAAGCAGCGTATCCTGCGGCCTCCTCGCTCACCCACAGACGAGAGAAGCGATACACCCCACAAATAATACACAAAATACTAAGAAGCTGTACTATAATAAAAGCGTTCTGCAGGCCCAATAAAAACGATAGCAGCGCAATACTTTGATGTGCTCCCGGAGGGTAGCTGGTCATGGAAAAACCTGTGTACCAACGATATTCCCAATCATCGAACCAGGCACGGGCATAGTGGTCAGCAAAAAAAATGTGGAGATAGGCATCATAAGTCTTTGTATAACTACCAGAAACCAGTAGCCCACCGTGATAAATAATAGCCAAAACGAGGGCCAAGAGAAGATGCGGATTAAGATTCCTGAACAGGGGCTTTATTAGGAACCGTTTTTCCTCTTTTTTATAGACAGTCAACTGTACAGTCATTGATGTACATTCCTTCCGTCTCCGAGCACATTTCTCTTCAGCCTTATCTGCCCGTTTTCAGTCCCCCACTGGTACTCATCTTCCGCCTTCCCTTTCCCTGTATATCAGGAGTTTCATTAACCATTTGGGTACTATAGGTCTTCTCTTGCCTGAGAGGTGATCCCTTAGTTACACTTCTTCCCAAGCTCCTGCTTAGATTCTCTGCTCGCCGTTACCCTTCCTCTCGCTGAGGATCGCTATAACAAGATACCCTCCAGCCTACTGATATGCACTACCTCGGACCGTCATTTAGGCTTTATAATACCATCAATGTCAAAGACGTTACGAGGTCCACGCAACTAAAGTTTAGGCAGTATAGTCTAAACCATATTAGAGAATAGTTGACAGGTATAAGTGGAATTAAATCGCTCTACCTTCCTAGTAACATGCTTTTGAGAAGTCCCTGTGCAAGGTAAAGCCTTGCTTTACGCTCGTTGTCCACTTGTGGTAATGTAAAAGAGGCGACCATAATCCAACGCTCTTCCATCACGAGTGGAACAGGGCTTAAACCTGTGAGCTCGGCGATGCTAAAGCCGAATGCATGCCGTTTAAGCTACCCGCCCCACTCATAAGAGCAGGTATCAACGCGGCCTTCACGGTTCGGAAAGAGGTGCCTCGAGAAGCAAAAGTATTAATGTTGTGCCCTTTAAACTCCTCAGTTCCAGCTTACTTTGCTGACAAATATCTGAGATTTCGTAGTCAGGATATTGCAGAGAATGAATAGACAAAAACCAGGAGTTCCTCCTGTTCTTGACCTGAAGATGTTCTAAGGAGATTTTGTAATAACGCAATTACCAAAGTCTAAGATGAGAATTCTCTTCGTTATCGCTCATTCACTAGATAAGGGTACGCCTAATCAATACGCCTATCACTTTGTGCTCTATTTAGGCCGGCCGGAAGTGAGTGATCTCATCCTATTGATCGGCTAATTGTCGGAAGGCCAACACTTGCTGAAGCTGCTTTGAGAATTGTTGAAGAGAGTGACAACTCGAAAGTATGCCCAAATTATGATACAAAGAAGCAATCTACAGATTGCCCGCAAATCTCATAATGCTATAACATGGCTGAAAGAGAGGCCTTTGCTAATAAGTAGCGCCCTCTTTTTTGGTAGCACTATCCTTGTGAACATGGGCAACTATCTCTTCAATCTGATTCTGAGCCGCTGGCTTGGCCCAGCAAAATTTGCCGATCTTAGCCTAATCGTTACATTCATGATGGTGACAACCTTCGCAACAACAGCCTTGAGTACAACCACAGCTAAGTTTGTTGCCTCTTATGCTGCTGAGGAAGACATGAGCAGTGTAGCCACTTTGCGCTCATGGTTAGGTTACAGAGCATTTGCTTTGGGAACTGTCTTCTTTCTCTTCTTAGCTCTAGGGGCGCCCTTTCTAACTAGGATCTTTCAGATGCGCTCATCCTGGCCTTTCATGACTCTAGGTGTTGGCTTTCCGATTTTTTTTATGCTTGCTATTGATCGAGGCGTACTACAAGGAAGAGCACATTTTGGACGGCTGGCTTTATGTAATCAAGCTGAAATGTGGGTAAGGCTGCTGGGGGCAATAGGATTTGTCGTGATAGGGTGGTCGGTGATTGGTGCAGTAGCGGCATTACCCCTTTCATTTGTGGCAGCATGGTTGGTAGCCCTCAGCCCGAGAAAAGGCTTACCAGCAAGATTTCAAACGCTCAGCCGGGCAGTGCGCACCGAGGTTACACATTACTTCTGCCTAACGATTATAGGGTTGATTGGACAAATCCTGATTAATAACAGCGACATCCTGATCGTCAAAAGCTTTTTTCCCGCACAACAAGCTGGACAATATGCTGCCCTCGCTCTGATTGGCCGTATGGTCTTTTTTGCCACGTGGTCAGTCGTAATGGTAGTGTTTCCTGTGGTAACTCAGAAACATCAGAGAGGTGAATCGCATCGATTTCTGTTATGGACTTCACTTGGTGTTATCGGGCTAGTTTCTGGAGGCATCGTCACCATTACTCTACTGATACCAAAACTGGTAGTAAACGTTCTGTTCGGTGCGCAATATTTGCCTATCGCCCCTCTTCTCTGGCTCTACGCTCTGGCAACAGCAATTTATGCCCTAGCTAATGCAATCGTAAACTACTACCTGTCATTGGGCAATGGCAAAGGTAATTATCTGGTATTGCTGGCAGGGATAGCACAGGTCGGTAGCTTGTTACTCTTGCATACTGACCTTTTTATTGTTGTGGCTGTACAGTTAGGTATCATGGTCAGTTTGCTCATTACATTAATGATATGGGATGTGTTTATCAAAAGAGAATTTGCAAACGAAAAAAGGAAGGTAAAATGAAACCACTGAAATGAAGAGTGCCATCAAAAGAGTTTACTTCGAGCGGGAGGCTGGAGTAGAGGTAGCGATGGGAACAGACTTAGGTGTAGGTTTTCATGGAGAAAACTGTAGTGGATTATGAATCTTGGAAACCAACATGAGAACGTATAATATGTCCAAGAGGAGGCAACAAGAGGGTGACCATCCATTGCAGCTTTACCTCGGGATTCAAGGCGCAGGTCGTCTTAGAGGTGCGAACGGGAGTCAGAAGCGCCAGCGAAGCTTGCTAGCATTACCAACTGAAGCCAGATCTCATCTAGAGATGGAAAGCCCAGGCTATAGAAGGGGCAGCAAAGGCTTTCCCATGGAAGCACAGAACAATCCTGCCTGAGCACGGGTGGCTACACCGGAGCAAACATTTTATGATAACCGTATCATTTATCATCCCAGTAGCTAACGAAGAGAAACGGCTGGAGAAAACATTTACAGCTCTGCAAACAGTGCGGGTCCCGCATGGGATCCGTTTGACAGAAGTTATTTTTGTCAATGATGGATCAACAGATTTTACTGCTTCGATGATTAAAGAATTTAGCAAACATAATAAAAGAGTGCGTTTAATCAGTTATACACAAAATCAAGGGAAAGGCTATGCTGTAAGACAAGGGATGCTGGCGGCGACCGGAGACTATGCACTCTTTTTTGATGCAGATATGTCAACCTCCCTCTCACAAATCAAAAAATTCGTCCCCTATATGGAAAATCATACTGATGTGATTATCGGCACGCGCAAAAATGGGAAATCAACAGTAATCAGACGTCAGCCATGGTACCGGGAGCTAATAGGAAAATGCTTTACCAAACTTACCCAATTTCTATTACAAGTTGACGTAACTGATTTTACGTGTGGCTTTAAAGCGTTTTCACAAAGTGCACGCCTTACTATTTTTCCACGTAGTATTATCAATGGCTGGGGATTTGATGCAGAAATTTTGTTATTAGCAAAAATAATGGGCTTCACTATCGCTGAAAAAGCAGTAGCATGGACCAATGATGAGAATACAAAAGTAAATTTAGCAAAAGCAATCCCCCAAACATTGCAAGAACTAATACGTATTCATTGGATACATATAGTAAAACGGTATTATTTTCGTCCGTCAAAATTCCCTCATTCATTTGATGAAGTTAGGCAGTATCAATTTGGCGAGTTCTCCCCTCATCTTAACTCTCTACCCGAGGAGAGGGAAAAATATCATCTTTTAGGAGGGGAACAGGTGGAGGAGTCCGTTTTCTCGATAGGAGTGGAGGACGATAGTACGGAGGAGGTTTCAGTCCTCTCCTTAGAGGGTAAACTTGCCAAATGAAAAAGCAAAATATTGTCGTTATTGCAAGTTATCCTCCACAAGGGAAAAAACACCATCACAGTGTTGTAGGTGGCGCTTGGTATGCTAAAAATACTGTGGATGCTCTACAGAAAATGCTAAACAAGCATCATAAAGAGCATCAATATAGTATCACTGTCCTAGCTGAGCAGTTAGAGGGGGGGACATTTGCTCAGTACAATGAAGATAGCATACAAGTAGTACGGCTATGGAAAAGGAATTCTTTGTTAGCATTTCCAAGGCTTTTGCAAGAAATTTTGTTCCATCAAAGATATGCAAATATCATTTTGCTGGAATTTGAACTAGCAATGTTTGGAGATCAAGCAACTCTTCTGCTACTCCCCTTTTTTTTGTTTATTTTACGCTTATTTGGTAAGAAAATATATTGTGTCTGTCACCAAGTTATTGCTGACCTTAATACAGTTAGTGGACATATTAACTTACAAGAAAATGGATGGAGAATTTGGATCTTAAATATATTTCAAAAAATATTTTATCTGCTAATGTTTATCCCAATTAACAAAGCCATCGTTTTTGATGATGCCCTAAAAATTAGGTTACAAAGGATTATCAAACATCCACGTATTGTTGTTATTCCTCTTGCTGTTGAATTATTTAATACTTTGGTAACAAGAGAACAAGCACGGAAACAACTAAATATACCGGAAGAAAATTTTGTGCTTCTCTGTTTTGGTTTTCTTGCCTGGTACAAAGGAACCGATTGGCTAATCCAGGAGTTTGAAATAATCCCCGAAGAAATAAAAAAAGGTCTGTTCCTAATTATTGCAGGCGGTCCTAACCCTAATCACAAAAATAAAAAGTTCTATCAACAATATATTTCAAAAATAGAAGAAAGATGCAGAGTTAATAACATTCCATTGACCGGTTTTGTGGAGGAAAAACAAATTCCTTTGTATTTCCAGGCGGCAGATCTTATTATTTTTCCCTACCGAACATTCATGTCTGCCAGCGGACCATTGTCCTTTGCGCTATCTTTTGAAAAACCGTTCCTTGTATCTGAGGCCTTACAAGAAATATTTACTACTAAAGATATGCAAGATGCTTTAGCAGAAAAGCATCTAATAATAAAAGATTTTGTTTTTTCACTTCAGGATATTAATTTGATAGAAAAAATACAAACGATTATGCATAATCGAAAATATCAGCAAACGCTTATAGACTTTGCTAAAACCGTAAAACAAAAAAGGATTTGGGACACTATTGGAGAAATGTATTATCACGAAATCTTTGAGTAAACAATAGAAACGTTAGTTAAATCTTTGTAATGCACTGTGCTGGCTACGTGCAATCCCTGCTACTTGAGTGATCTGTTCTACAACATACCAATTCACATGGATGAGCAGCACGAACGACACCGTGTTGGCTCCCTGTCAGCGCTGCTCTCACAGGCGCCTTTCAGGATGTCTGGCCGGCCCAAAGCAAGCAATTTCGCTGCTCCGCAGATAGTGGAGACAGGAGCGATCGTGCGTGAAATGGTGCTCGCTCAACAGGATGTCGGTAGCAAGCCAGTACATATTTCACGCAGCACTCGCCGGACTGACTCATACGACATGCGCGTCCCCATGCGCGGTGTGACGGAGCGGTTCAACCTGCTCGACAGGCTGGAACATGGTTCCCCATTCCGAGGAGGGGATCTGGAAGCTGAGGCTCGGGGGCAGCTTGAGGGTGGCCAGGCAGAGATACGAGCAGCGGATGGTCAAGGGCAGAGGTGAACCGATCAGCTCGGGTGAGGAAGTGGCAGCATCTTTTCCTGTAAAAACTATGCCCGATTAGAGAATCGCAACCACCCTCTCCGCTGTGCTCTGAGCAGGGCACACAGGTGTTCAGGGCGATGGGAAAGCACAGCGCTTCTGCCCGGATGGCAGGCTGAGAGCGTTAACAAACGTCCGGCCGACCCTGCTGGCCGCCTTTTCCCGCCCTTTGCCCAGGTACTCCCCGTGTTCCTTCCGCTCTCCTCTGCTACACTTTCCCTGTAGCGAAGGTCCAACCTCGTGGGAGGGACACGTGCTGTCTGGTCTCCGACAGGCACGGCACCAGGAACAGGCAGGGGAAGGGAAAAGCCTCCTATCCTGCTCGGTGGTTGCGAGAAGTACGAAGAATGCGCCTGACAGTTTCGTGGGACACGCCGTAATCAGCGGCAACCTGGCGCAGGGATTCATGATTTTCAATGACACGGCGGACCACATTCGGCCATTCTTCAGTGGGGATGCCGTGTTGAGGCTCACGTGGACCCGAATACTGTTGTGAGGTGAGGAGAGGAGGAAGACTGCCAAGCATTTGCTCCAAAGCGAGGAGTCTTTGCAAGAGCTTACCGTGAGGAGCAACAAAGTGAATCAACACTGGTGAGAGAGAATTCGATGCCCGTCGGTTCCGGTCGGTTCCGCGATCATGCCCAAGTCTCCTATCGGGTCTTGGGCATGTCTTTTTCCTCCTCCCTTGCTCTGAGTGAAGAGGGCTCTGTTGCCTATACACAAGGGGGAACATGCTGGGGAGGAAGTCGCGCTTCTTCCTCAGTTGAGGCTGTCTGTGGCAACAAGCTCGAATAGCAGCCCTGCCTCCAAGAGCATTCTCTTCCCT
>Ga0137378_10002442_pt1 | contig 15930 bp, 10 predicted proteins | sample SagtaG_21_FD_104813 | JGI IMG/M metagenome (GOLD analysis project Ga0137378, IMG submission 104813) | Vadose zone soil microbial communities from Sagehorn Ranch, Mendocino, California, USA - Sage2_L_60_16 metaG | ecosystem: Environmental > Terrestrial > Soil > Vadose zone | place: USA... | reverse complement strand
TGGCGACCGGACACGCGCGAATAGCCGTCGGCCATGTGCCCGGCGCCCTGCTCGTGCGCGACCGAGATGAAGCGGATCCCGGCGAGCGGAAAAAGATCGAGAGCGTCCATATACGCCGAGCCGACGATACCGAACACGTCGGTCACGCCCTGCGCGACCAGCGTTTCGACAAACGCCTCCGACGGCGTCATTTTCTGCCTGCCCGCGACGACGGTGCGGTCGGAAGCATTCTTGATGTCTGTCATGGTGTTCATGGCGATTTCCTGAACGACGTGAATAGTTGACTGCGCTACGCCTGAGAGAGCGCCTTCGCGGGATCGACATACGCGAGTCCGAGCGCGTCGGCAACGGGCTTGCAGGTGACCTTGCCGAACGCGATGTTGAGCCCGTTCATCAGGTGCGGGTCCTCGGCGAGCGCGCGTCGCCATCCCTTGTCGGCGAGCGCAAGCGCGAATGGCAGCGTGGCGTTGTTGAGCGCAAAAGTCGACGTGCGCGGCACCGCTCCGGGCATATTCGCCACGCAGTAGTGGATGACGCCGTCGACGACATAGGTCGGGTCGGCGTGCGTCGTCGGGTGCGACGTCTCGAAGCAGCCGCCCTGGTCGATCGCTACGTCGACGATCACCGATCCCTTTTTCATCTGCTTGACCAGCGCGGCCGAAACGAGCTTCGGCGCCGATGCACCAGGAATCAGCACGCCGCCGATCACCAGATCCGCGGTCGTCACGTGACGCTCGATGGCGTCGTGCGTGGAGAAGACGGTGTTCAGCGGGCGCCCGAATTGGCGCCAGAGCGCGCGCAGGACATCCGTATTGCGGTCGAGCACCCACACCTCCGCGCCCATGCCGAGCGCGATGTGGCATGCGTGCGAACCGACGACGCCCCCGCCGAGAATCACGACCTTGGCCGGATCGACCCCCGGCACGCCGCCGAGCAGCACGCCCAGGCCGCCATGCGCCTTTTCCAGAAAATACGCTCCGGCCTGGATCGCCATTCGACCGGCGACCTCCGACATCGGCGCGAGGAGCGGCAGTCCTCCCGTCGGCGATGTCACGGTCTCGTAGGCGATGCACACCGCACCGCTGTCGACCAGATCGCGCGCCTGTTTCGGATCCGGCGCGAGATGAAGATACGTAAACAAAAGCTGCCCGCGCTTCAAAAGCTTGCGCTCGGACGCCTGCGGCTCTTTGACCTTGACGATCATGTCCGCCCGGGCAAACACCTCGGCACCCGCAGCGACGATCGATGCACCCGCCTTGCCATACGCATCGTCGTTCATGCCGATGCCCTCACCCGCGCCGGCTTCGACAATCACCTCGTGACCGTGTGTGTGCAGCTCGCGCATGCTCTCCGGCGTGAGGCCGACGCGATGCTCCAGCACCTTGATTTCCCGTGGAACGCCGATACGCATGCTTTTTTCGGTTGGAGTCATTCGCGCTGGCGCCGGACCGCGGCGTCGGGCGCGTTACAGACAGGCGCAAGCTGGCGTAGAATCGTAGCACAGCCGCGCGCCTCGCATCGGCGCGCCGCCGCTTGCTTCGAGCGGCATCGAGGAGACCCTTCATGACCCACGCTGAAACCACGCTACGCGACGCCATCTCGGCGCGATCGCTTTCGATGGACGAGTACTGGATGCCGTTCACACCCAATCGCGACTTCAAGCACGACCCCAAGATGGTCGTGCGCGCGGAGGGCATGTACCTGTGGAACGACCGCGGCGACAAGATCCTCGACGGCTCGTCGGGCCTGTTCTGCGTCAACGCAGGTCACGGACGCAAGGAGATCGCCGACGCGGTCGGCGCGCAGCTGCGGGAGCTCGACTTCATCGCACCTTTCACGCGTGGCCATCCCAAGCAGTTCGAGCTTGCCTCGCGCGTGGCCGAGCTCACCCCGGGCGACCTCAACCGCATTTTCTTCGTCAACTCCGGCTCGGAGTCGGTCGATACGGCGATGAAGGTCGCGCTCGCGTACCATCAGGCGCGCGGACAGGGCGGACGCAATATGTTCGTCTCGCGCGAGCGTGCCTATCACGGCGTCAATTTCGGCGGCGTGTCGCTGGCGGGGATCGTCAATAACCGCCGCAAGTTCGGGCCGACGCTGCCCGGCATCGCGCACATGCGCCACACGCACCTCAAGGAGAATTACTTCGCGCGTGGCGAGGGCGCGCATGGCGCCGAGCTGGCCGAGGATCTGCTGCGCTTCGTCAATCTCTACGGCGCCGAAAACATCGCGGCGTGCTTTGTCGAGCCGATCGCCGGATCGACCGGCTGCCTAGTGCCGCCGAAGGGCTACCTCAAGCGCCTGCGCGAAATCTGCGATGCGCACGGCATCCTGCTCGTCTTTGATGAGGTGATCTGCGGTTTCGGACGCACTGGATCGGCGTTCGCCGCACAGAGCTTCGGCGTCACTCCTGATCTCATGACCATGGCCAAGGGCCTCACGAACGGCGCGCAGCCGATGGGCGCCGTGGCGATCAGCGAGCGCATCCACGACACCATCATGGCCGCTGCGGCGGACGGCGCTATCGAGTTCTTTCACGGCTATACCTACTCGGGGCATCCCGCGCCGTGCGCCGCCGGACTTGCAACGCTGGACATCTACAAGAAAGATGGGCTGTTCGAGCGCGGCGCGGCGATGTCGCCGTATTTTCTGGACGGCATCTGGTCGCTCAAGGACGTTTCCCCGGTTTCCGATCTGCGCGGGTACGGTATGTTCGCGGCGATCGATATTCACGCCTCCGGCACGCCGGGCAGCCGCGGCCACACACTGCAAAAGAAGCTGTTCGACAACGGACTGCATCTCAAGGCAACTGGAGACTGCGTGATCGTCGCGCCGCCGCTGATTGCGGAAAAGGCGCACATCGACACGCTGGTCGACGTCCTGCGCAAGACCTTGGCGACGATATAGCGCTATCACTGAACGGAGGGAGCATGAAACGCATTTTGGGAGGACTGTTGTTTGCGGTTGCGGCGATCGCGGCGCTGCCGGCGTTGGCGCAAAAGACCGTGACGTTCGCGTACCAGGACATGATGAATCCATGGCGGTGGGTGCAGCAGAACCAGGAGATCGAGAAGGCGACGGGCTTCAAGATCAACTGGCGCCAATTCGGCGGCGGAGGCGATGTCATTCGCGCGATGGCATCGGGCGACGTGCAGCTCGGCGAAGTCGGCTCGACCGGCATCGCAACCGCCATCAGCCAGGGAATGGATGTCGAGCTTTTCTGGATACTCGAGGACATCGCTGCGGCCGAGGCGCTGGTCGCGCGCAACGGCAGCGGCGTCAACACCATTGCCGACCTCAAGGGCAAGAAGATCGGCACGCCGTTCGTATCGACCTCGCACTTTCAGCTGCTCTACGCCATGCAGAAAGCCGGGCTCAAGGCCTCCGATGCGCAAGTGCTCAACATGCGCCCGCCGGAAATTGCCGCCGCGTGGGGACGCGGCGACATCGACGCAACGTTCATCTGGGACCCGGTGCTGTCCAACGTCAAGAAGACCGGCAAGGTTCTGATGACGTCGGGCGACATCTGCAAGGAAGGCGCATGCACGTTCGATGGCCTGATCGTGACGCGCAAGTTCGCCAAGGAGAACCCGGAGTTCATGGTCGCGCTGGTGAAGGCGCTGGCCAAGGCGGACAACGACTATCGCAGCAATCCGAAGGCATGGACCAGCGACACGGCCAAAGTTGGAGCCGTGGCGAAGTGGTCCGGCGGCAAGCCCGAGGATGTTGCCGACGCGATGGCGCTGTATGGATTTCCAAGCCTGCAGGCGCAGGCATCGCCCGCGTGGCTGGGTGGAGGTGCGAACGGGTCGGCGGCGAAGGCGCTGCAGCAACAGGCGAACTTTCTCAAGGAGCAAGGCAGGCTGACCACGGTCGTGCCTGATTACAGCAAGAACGTGACGATCGAGTGGGTGACGAAAGCGATGTAAAAGCATTCACGGGCAGCCTTGCACATCTAAGCGGCGGCGCGCGATGCGCCGCCGTTTTTCTGCCAGAATGGCTGCAGTCCCCTGCGAATGAATTCGCACCTACAGGTCGCAGCTTGCAGCGTCGGACTGATTGGCACCTAACATCGAGATCCCTTTGCCCGAACTCGATATCCACAACCTGGGCGTTCGATACGCCACGCGGACCGGCACCGTCGAAGCGCTCGCCAACGTCAGCCTGAAGATGAACGACGGCGATTTTGTCGTCGCGATCGGTGCGTCGGGGTGCGGCAAGACAACGCTGCTTTCGTGCATTGCGGGCTTCCTGCCGCCTACCGAAGGCACGATCGAGCTCGACAGCAAGCCTGTCACGGGTCCCGGTGCCGACCGCGGCGTGGTATTCCAGAAGCATGCCCTGATGCCGTGGCTCAACGTCGCTGAGAACGTCGAGTTCGGTCTGCGCATGCGGGGATTCGCGGCGCCCGAACGCCGTCGCGTTGCCATCGAGACGCTGAGACTTGTGGGCCTGGAGGATTTCGCCGACCGCGCCATCTACGAGCTTTCCGGCGGCATGCAGCAGCGCGTGGGGATCGCCCGCGCGCTCGCGAGCGACCCCGAGCTGATGCTCATGGACGAGCCGCTCGGCGCGCTCGATGCATTCACGCGCGAATCGATCCAGGAGCTCATCCTCGATGTCTGGGACCGCACCGGCAAGATGTGCTTTTTCATCACCCATAGTGTCGAGGAAGCGCTGTTCCTGGCAACGCATCTTGTGGTGATGACGCCGCGTCCCGGCCGGATTTCACACGAGTACGAGCTCGATTTCGGACGGCGTTTCCTGCGCTCGCGTAACGCCCGCGCCGTCAAGTCCGATCCCGAATTCATTCGTGTGCGCGAGGAAGTGCTGGCGGTCATCCTGCATCGCGATGATGGCGCCGCCGGAGCTATCGCACCATGAGCGCCGTCGCCAAACCGGGGACCGCAGGCGGGCGGCCGAAGACCTCGGGTTATTCGACGCCGGGCGAAGGGCCCAGCACACTGATCTCGGTCGTCACCATGATCGCGATCCTCGCGCTATGGTGGATCACGAGTCACCTCGGCTGGATGCCGCCGCTGTTTCTGCCGACGCCCGAGAACGTGTTCCAGCGGCTGTGGGAGTCGGCCCGCGGCCAGCTCACCGACGCGCCACTCGCCACGCACTTTGGCTGGTCGATGTTCCGCGTCTTCAGCGCGTTTTTTCTCGCCTGCGTGACGGCGATTCCCGTCGGCATCGCCATGGGGGTCTCACGCATCGCCCGCGGTATTTTCGACCCGCCCATCGAGTTCTACCGTCCGTTGCCGCCTCTAGCCTACCTTCCGCTGATCATCATTTGGTTCGGCATCGACGAGCTGTCGAAAGTCCTGCTTATCTACCTCGCGTGTTTCGCGCCGCTGGCGATGAGCGCGCGCGCCGGAGTGCGCTCGGTGTCTCAGGAGCAGATTCACGCAGCGTATTCGATGGGCGCGTCCAAGTGGCAGGTGATCCGGCACGTGATCATTCCGGCCGCGATGCCAGAGATACTTACGGCGATGCGAATTTCCATCGGCTTCGGCTGGACGACGCTCGTCGCCGCCGAAATGGTCGCCGCCACCCACGGCTTGGGGCAGATGGTGCTCAACGCGTCCAACTTTCTGCGCACCGACCTCGTCATCATGGGCATCGTGGTCATCGGCGCGGTGGCTTATCTCTTCGACCTGCTCATGCGCTATGTCGAACGCCTCGTCGTTCCATGGAAGGGGAAGGTGTGAGCAGCGAGAGGGGACCACGCGAGCAGTGCGAGCGGGGGTCGAGCGTCCGCGAATCACCTTCGGAGGCCGACTCGCCAGCGTGAACTCGTGACACTGGCCAAAGGAGACCGAGGTGTAAGCAGTAAGCAGGGGCCCCGCGCCCTGCGCGGGGATGCGCACGACCGCGAGTCACCTTCGGAGGCCGACACGCCGTGTCGATTCCGCGGCAATCGTTGAAGGAGGCCGGGGTTCAGGACGGCTAACTCTCACCCCTCCCCCTTCTCCCGGACGGCGAGGGGGAAAGTCGTGCGACCTTTCTCCTGCCCGGAGGGGGTCGGGTAAAGGATCGACGGCTGCTCCCCTTCGATGGCCGGCTATCGGCACAGGGTTGACAGTCCCGGCGCGCTTTGCCACGCTCGGTTCATGGTTACCCGCCCGCATTTCCAGCGCCTGGTCGAGCGAGTCAGGACCTTGTCGTCGCTGACGACCGGGATCGTCTACCCCTGCGATCGCGATTCCCTCCAGATAGCGCTATCAGGCCAGTTCGCGGGCTACCTGACTCCCGTGTTGATCGGCCCCGAGGCCCGAATTGCGGACGCCGCAGCTCAGGCGGGGCTCGACCTGTCGCGCATCGAGCTCGTCGATACTCCGGATGACCCTCATCTCGCGGCTCAGCGCGCGGTCGCCCTTGCGCGGAGCGGCGAGGTGCGCGCGCTGATCAAAGGCAGCCTGTATCCGGACGATTTGATGCGCGCGGTCGCGGCGCCGGAATCGGGCCTGCGCGGCGAGCATCGCCTGACGCATGCGTGCTTTCTCGACATTACGGGTTTCCCGCGGCCTTTCGTGCTTTCCGATGCGGTGCTCAACATCGCGCCCAATCTCGCAGCCAAGCGTGAAATCGTGCAAAACGCGATCGACTTCGCGCAGGATCTTGGCATCGCGACGCCGCAGGTCGCCGTGCTCGCCGCCGTCGAGGGCGTCACGCCCGCGCTTCCCGCCACAGGCGAAGCGGCGGCGCTCGCCAAGATGGCCGCCGAAGGACTGATCCATGGGGGCGCGGTCGAAGGACCGATGACTGTCGACAGCGCGCTATCTCCGGCGGCGGCCCGCGCCAACGGCATCGAATCCAAGATGGCGGGGTCGGCGGACGTATTGATCGTTCCGAATCTCGAGTCGGGATCGATGATCGTGCGCACGCTGACGGGAATCTTCGGCGCACTTGCCGCGGGAATCGTTCTTGGCGCTAAGGTGCCCATCGTTCTCGCGGGACGCAATGAAACGATGGAAGTCCGGATGGCCAGTTGCGTGCTTGCGTCGCTGGTCGCGCAATCTGCACGCGCAGCGGAAGCTCAAGCGGCTGACGCCGACGCGGTGGCTGACCGCGGAGTGAAAGTCGCCGCCTGATCCGTCGCGCCGCCGCTCGTGCCTCGGCCTCCGCTACGTTCTACGAGATATTAACCACCGAGTTGTCGGCCTCATGCGTCGACTCGCAATTCCCCGTCGATCCCCACGCTTCGCGTGGGGCCCCGCGCCGGGTGGCTCGCGACTCGGTCTCCGCTACGTTCTACAAGATATTAACCACCGAGTTGTCGGCCTCGTGCGTCAACTCGCAATTCCCCGTCGATCCCCACGCTTCGCGTGGGGCCCCGCGCCGGGTGGCTCGCGACGCTACTTCGGCCGCACGCAATCCACGTAGTAGCGCAGCTTCCCGGCATCGCTCGTCTCGACGAGGCCGTGGATGTCGGTATCGAACCCAGGAAACTGCTGGTTGAAATTGCGTGCGAACTGCAGGAACTGCACGATGGTGCGGTTGAACCGCTCGCCGGGAATGAGCAGCGGAATTCCCGGCGGATAGGGCGTCAGCAGCACGCTGGTCACGCGCCCTTCGAGCTGGTCGATCTCGACGCGATCGATCTCGCGATGCGCCATGCATGAGAACGCGTCCGAAGGCTTCATCGCGGGCTGCATGTCCGAGAGATACATCTCGGTGGTCACCCGCGCCACGTCGTGTGCCTTGTACATGTCGTGGATCTGCTGGCACAGCTCGCGCAAACCCACGCGCTCGTATTTGGGCTGCTGCACGCAGAACTCGGGCAGGATGCGCCAGAGAGGCTGGTTCTTGTCGTAGTCGTCCTTGAACTGTTGAAGAGCGGTCACCAACGTGTTCCAGCGGCCCTTGGTGATGCCGATGGTGAACATGATGAAGAACGAGTAGAGCCCGGTTTTTTCGACGATGACGCCGTGCTCGGCGAGGTACTTGGTGACGATCGATGCCGGAATGCCGCTCTTGGCGAACTTGCCCGATACATCGAGACCCGGAGTGATGACGGTCGCCTTGATCGGATCGAGGATGTTGAAACCCGGCGCAAGCTCGCCGAAGCCGTGCCACTTCTCGTTGGCCTTGAGCATCCAGTCCTCGCGCTTGCCGATCCCTTCGGCGGCGAGGCTCGAAGGACCCCACACCTTGAACCACCAATCCTTGCCCCATTCGTCATCGACCTTGCGCATCGCACGGCGGAAGTCGAGCGCCTCCGCGATCGACTCCTCGACCAGCGCGGTTCCTCCGGGCGGCTCCATCATCGCGGCCGCGACATCGCACGAGGCGATAATCGCGTACTGCGGCGATGTCGACGTATGCATAAGATAGGCCTCGTTGAACATCTCGCGGTCCAGTTTCCGCGTCTGCGATTCCTGGACGAGGATTTGCGACGCCTGTGAAAGCCCCGCCAGCAGCTTGTGCGTCGAGTGCGTTGCATAGATGATCGCGTGCTTGCTGCGCGGACGGTCCTTGCCGATCGCGTGCATGTCCCGGTAGAACTCGTGGAACGCCGCGTGCGGAAGCCACGCTTCGTCGAAGTGCAGCGTGTCGATGGTGTCGTCGAGCGTCTGCTTGAGCATCTCCACGTTGTACGCGATGCCGTCGTAGGTGCTCTGCGTGATGGTCAGGATGCGCGGTTTCTTGTTCTTGGCCACGCGCGCAAACGGATTAGCCTCGATTTTCTTGCGAATGTTCTCGGGCTTGAACTCGTCCAGCGCGATCGGTCCGATGATGCCCAGATGATTGCGCTTGGGTGTGAGAAACACTGGAATCGCGCCGGTCATGGTGATCGCGTGCAAAATGGACACGTGGCAATTTCGATCGACCACGACGATGTCGTTCGGAGCGACGTTCGCATGCCAGACCATCTTGTTCGACGTCGACGTGCCGTTGGTGACGAAAAAGCAATGATCCGCGTTGAAGATACGCGCCGCGTTGCGCTCCGACGCCGCGACCGGCCCGCTGTGGTCGAGGAGCTGGCCGAGCTCGTCGACCGAGTTGCATACGTCCGCGCGCAGCATGTTCTCGCCGAAGAACTGATGGAACATCTGCCCGACAGGGCTCTTGAGGAACGCGACGCCGCCCGAGTGCCCGGGGCAATGCCACGAGTACGATCCGTCCTGCGCATAGTGCACGAGCGCGCGGAAAAACGGTGGCGGGAGCGAATCGAGATACGCCTTCGCCTCGCGGATGATATGGCGTGCGACGAATTCCGGCGTGTCCTCGAACATGTGGATGAAGCCGTGCAGCTCGCGCAGCACATCGTTGGGGATGTGGCGCGAGGTTCGGGTCTCGCCATACAAGTAGATCGGAATCTCGGCGTTCTTGAAGCGGATTTCCTCGATGAACGCGCGCAGCTTCACGACCGCGGGGTCGAGCTCAGGTCCCGGAGTGAATTCCTCGTCGTCGATCGACAGGATGAACGCCGACGCCCGAGACTGCTGCTGGGCAAACTGCGAAAGGTCGCCGTAGCTGGTCGCTCCCAGGACTTCCAGCCCCTCCTTTTCGATCGCCGCCGCGAGGGCGCGAATGCCGAGCCCCGAAGCGTTTTCGGAGCGGAAGTCTTCGTCGATGATAACGATGGGAAAGCGGAATTTCATTGTGGGATGCAGCAGCGGCCCGGATGGAAGGATGCGGCCTCGCGGAGTGGAAAGGCGCGAATTATGCGGCGATTCGCCAGCGAAGGCTACCGATTCGGCCCGCCCACGTCACGGGCCTCCAGCCGCGGTCCGGGTACTGCCTCACCGCGCGGGGTACGGAACGCCTAGATCTTGGGCAGGGTGACGCCCTTTTGGCCCTGGTACTTGCCCCCACGGTCCTTGTACGAGGTCTCGCAGACCTCGTCCGACTCGAAGAAAATCACCTGAGCGACGCCTTCGTTGGCGTAGATCTTCGCCGGGAGCGGCGTCGTGTTCGAGAACTCCAGCGTGACAAAGCCTTCCCACTCGGGCTCGAGCGGTGTCACGTTGACGATGATGCCGCAGCGGGCGTACGTCGACTTTCCGAGGCAAATTGTGAGCACGTTGCGCGGGATGCGGAAATATTCGATGGTGCGGGCGAGGGCGAAGGAATTGGGCGGGATAATGCACGAGTCGCCCCTGAAGTCCACGAACGACCTGTCGTCGAAATTCTTCGGGTCGACGATCGTCGTGTTGAGATTGGTGAAAAGCTTGAATTCGTTCGAGCAGCGGATGTCGTAGCCGTAGCTCGACGTCCCGTACGAGACGATCTTATGCCCGTTCGCCTCGCGGATCTGGCCGGGCTCGAACGGCTCGATCATCCGGTGCTCGGCTGCCATGCGGCGGATCCATCGGTCGGACTTGATCACGGAACTCGACTCCCGTGCCGTCATTCCCGCGGGGGCGGGAATACAGGGCGCACCATCGGACCCCGCCGTCGCGGAGCTGAGGCCATCGTCTAGGTATTCTGAACGACGATGGTCGGAAACTTCGCCGAAAAATCTTCTGCCTTTTGCGCCACGAAGACCGCGACCTTGCGCGCGATCTCCTTGTACACCGACGAGATCGCGCCGTCGGGGTCGGAGACTACCGTCGGCCTGCCCGAGTCGGCTTGCTCGCGTATGTGAATGTCGAGCGGAAGCGATCCCAGGAACGGGACCTTGTAATCGTCGCACATTCTCTGCGCGCCACCCTCACCGAAGATGTGCTCGGCGTGGCCGCACTTCGAACAGATGTGAATCGCCATGTTTTCGACGATGCCGACGATGGGAACGCCGACCTTGTCGAACATCTTGAGGCCCTTGCGCGCATCGATGAGCGCGATGTCCTGAGGCGTGGTGACGATCACCGCGCCGGTCACGGGGACCTTTTGCGACAGCGTGAGCTGGATGTCGCCGGTGCCTGGCGGCATGTCGACGATGAGGTAGTCGAGATCGCGCCAGTTGGTGTCCTTGAGGAGCTGTTCGAGCGCCTGCGTCACCATAGGGCCGCGCCAGACCATGGGCGTGTCGACGTCGATCAGGAAGCCGATCGACATCGCCTGCAGGCCGTAGGCCTCGAGCGGCTCCAGCGTCTTGCCGTCCTTGGACTCGGGCCGGCCGGCGATGCCGAGCATCATCGGCTGCGAAGGGCCGTAGATGTCCGCATCGAGCACGCCGACTTGCGCTCCCTCCGCGGCGAGCGCCAGAGCAAGATTGACGGCCGTCGTGGACTTACCGACGCCTCCCTTGCCGCTCGCGATCGCGATGATGTTTTTCACGCCGGCCACGAGCTTGACCCCGCGCTGCACCGCGTGCGAGGCGATCTTGTGGGCGATCGTGACCGTCACCTTGCCGACTCCAGGAACGTCGGCGAACTCCTGCTGGATGAGCTTGCGCAGGCGCTCGTGCTGGCTCCGCGCCGGGTATGCAAGCAGCAAGTCCACGGTGACGTCCTTGCCGTCGACCTGCACCTTGCGCACCGACTTTGCGGAGACGAAATCCCGTCCCGTGTTGGGGTCGACCAGCGTGCGAAGGCGAGCCTGTACGTCGGCCTCGGAGATATGCATGGGAAGCGTTGAGCGCGATCAGAGATTGAGTGATCAAGTTTAGCGAAAAACCAAGGCGCTCGGTACTAAGTCGATACCCGCTTTGCTAGAATCGCCAATTCCCCTGCCGCATCAAAGGCCTTCGCAGCATGTCGCGCCGCACCTTATTTGTCACGACGGCGTTGCCGTACACCAACGGCCCTTTCCACATCGGCCATATCATGGAGTACATCCAGGCCGACATCTGGGTGCGCTTCCAGCGCATGCAGCCCGACACGACCGTGCACTTCGTCTGCGCCGACGACACGCACGGCGCGGCGATCATGCTCAGGGCGGAGGCCGAAGGTTTGACCCCGCAGCAACTCGTCGCGAAGATCTCCGCCACGCGGCCGAAGCACCTGCAGGGATTTCATCTGAGCTTCGATCACTGGAGCAGCACCGACTCGCCGATCAACACCGAGTTGTCGCAGGACATCTACCTCAAGCTCAAGCGCGCCGGCCTTATCTACAGCAAGCCGGTCGAGCAGTTCTTCGATCCGGTCAAGCAACTGTTCCTGCCCGACCGTTACGTCAAGGGCGAGTGCCCGCGCTGCGGGGCCAAGGACCAATACGGCGACGCCTGCGAGAACTGCAGCTCGGTGTATTCCCCGACCGAGCTGAAAAATCCCTATTCGACCTTGTCCGGTGCGACCCCGGTGCTGAAGACGTCGGAGCATTTTTTCTTTCGCTTGTCCGATCCGCAATGCGTTGCATTCCTGCAGGAATGGACGCGCCGCGACGCCGAGGGCCACGCACGCCTTCAACCGGAAGTTTTCAACAAGGCGCAGGAGTGGCTCGGCGCGGATGGGAAGAGCCTCGCGGACTGGGACATTTCCCGCGACGCGCCCTATTTCGGCATCCCGATCCCTGATGCGCCGGGCAAGTATTTCTATGTCTGGCTCGACGCGCCGGTCGGCTATCTCGCGAGCCTGAAGGAGTACGTCGCTTCGGGCAAGGCGCGAGCAGCCGGCGAATCGCGAACATTCGAAGAGATCCTGGCCGATCCGGGGACACGACAGATCCACTTCATCGGTAAGGACATCATCTACCACCATACGCTGTTCTGGCCCGCGATGCTCAAGTTCGCAGGCGCGCCGTACAAGGTTCCGGACAACGTTTACGTGCACGGCTTTCTGACGGCGCTCGGAGAGAAGATGTCCAAGTCGCGCGGCACCGGCATCAGCCCCGATTTCTATCTCGACCTCGGCCTGAACTCGGAATGGCTGCGCTACTACATCGCGGCCAAGCTCAACGACCGGGTCGAGGACGTCGATTTCAATCCCGACGACTTCGCCGCGCGAGTCAATAGCGATCTCATCGGGAAGTACGTCAATATCGCGAGCCGGGCGGCGCCTTTCTTAACGAAGCATTTCGACGGAACACTTTCGCACGCGATGCCGAAAATCGATGCGAAAGCCGCCCACGAACGAAAGTCCGAAAAGGAGCGCAAGGAAGCCCCGCCAGGCACCGGCTCTGCTTCATTGGATATCAAGATCATTCCCGCGCAAGATGACTTGATCGACCGCTTTCGCGAGTTCGCAAAAGAGATCCATAAAGGCTACGAGAGCAGAGAATTTGGAAGAGTCTCGAGGCTGGCCGCTGAGCTCGCGGATCTTACGAATCAATACTTCGATTCTGAACGACCGTGGGAACTCGCGAAGGAGGAGTCGAACCGAACAAAGCTTCACGAAGTTTGTTCCGCTGCTATTAATCTTTTTCGACTGCTCACGATCTTTCTGAAACCGATTGTGCCAAAGCTTGCTTCCGATGCAGAGGCATTCTTGCGGGTTCCTCCGCTAACCTGGAACGATGTAAACACACTGCTGATTGATCATAAGATCGGGCCTTATCAACATCTGCTCTCCCGCATTGACCCACGGCAGATTGACGCACTTCTCGAAGGCCCCAAAGAGGCGTCAGGCCCGCCAGCGGCGCCCGCCCCTTCCGTTCCACCGATCTCGATCGACGACTTCTCCAAGGTCGAGTTACGCATCGCGAAGATTGTGAACGCCGAGCACGTCGACGGCGCCGACAAGCTGCTCAAGCTCACGCTCGATATCGGCGATGGGCGCAATCGCACCGTCTTTGCCGGAATCAAGGGAGCATACAAGCCCGAGGACCTCGTCGGGCGCCTCACGCCGATGGTCGCGAACCTCGCACCGCGCAAGATGAAGTTCGGCGTTTCCGAAGGCATGGTGCTCGCGGCTTCGGGCGACGGTCCGGGTATTTATCTGCTCGCCCCGGATTCGGGCGCGCTGCCGGGCATGCGCGTCAAATGACGCATCCGTCCAAGAGCGCAAGGCGCAGCCGCCGCGCGATTGGAGACGAATGCGTCATCCCGGGCGAGTGCGAAGCGAGACCCGGGATCCAAGTTGAGTGACACCGCGACGCATAGATCGACATACTCGGGTCCCGGCCTTCGCCGGGACGACAGCCTCGTAGAGTGATCAGCGCGCTACATCTCGTCGTCGCGGCAATCGTCGCATGGCTCGCGATCGGCGCGCTGGGCATGGTCAGGCCGCGCCAGCGGCTCCAAATCATACGGCTGCTGTTCATCGTGGGCGCCGGTGTCGGGCTCATGTTGGCGGTGGTGGCGCTTTTTGCCATGGGCCAGATCGCCCAGACCCTGGTGCTTCCGCTGGGTCTGCCCGACCTTCCATTTCACCTGCGCCTCGACTCGCTATCGGCGTTCTTCCTTCTGCTGCTCGGCGCCGCGGCGGCCGGCATCTCGGTTTTCTCCGCAGGGTATTTCCGCGAGAGCGAGGGCACGGCGCCCGGGTTGATCTGCCTGCAGTATCACGTATTCCTCGCGGCCATGGCGCTGGTGCTCGTCGCCGATGACGCGTACGCGTTCATGGTCGCGTGGGAGACGATGGCGCTCGCCTCGTACTTTCTCGTGACGACCGATCACCGCATTCCGGAGATACGCCGGGCAGGATTCATCTACCTCGTGATCGCGCACGTCGGCGCGATCGCGATTCTCCTGTGCTTCGGCGTGCTTCAGGGCGGCAGCGGCGACTATACCTTCGGCTCGATGCGTTCGCTCGTTCTTCCCGGAGTATGGGGGTCGATCGCGTTCCTTCTCGCGCTGTTCGGGTTCGGCGCCAAGGCAGGTCTGCTTCCGTTGCATGTGTGGCTCCCCGAAGCGCATCCGGCGGCGCCCTCGCCGGTATCGGCGCTGATGAGCGGCGTCATGCTCAAGACGGCGATCTACGGGCTCCTGCGCGTGACCTTCGATCTGCTCAACGGCCAGCTGTGGTGGTGGGGCGCGGTCGCGCTGGTGCTGGGGCTGCTCACGGCGCTGTTCGGAGTCATTTTCGCCACGGTCCAGACCGACATGAAGCGCCTGCTCGCGTATTCCTCGATTGAAAACATCGGCATCATCGTCGCAGGGATCGGCCTTACCATCCTGTTCAAGTCCTACGACAAGACGCTGCTTGCCGCGCTGTCGCTAACGGCAACGCTGTATCACGCGCTCAATCACGCGTTCTTCAAGAGCCTGCTCTTCCTCGCGACCGGCTCGGTGCTGCACGCAACGCAGGAGCGCAGCCTGGGCAAGCTCGGCGGCCTGATCCATCGCATGCCATGGGTCGCGTGGCTCGCGCTCGTCGGCACGCTGGCGATGGCGGGCCTGCCCCCCCTCAATGGATTCGTCTCCGAATGGCTGCTGCTGCAGGCGTTCCTTTTCACACCAAGCCTGCCGCAGTCGTTCGTCAACATGCTCGTGCCGCTCGCGGCCGCGGCGCTCGTCCTTGCCGTCGCGCTCGCGGCGTACGTCATGGTCAAGTTCTACGGCGTGGTCTTTCTCGGGAGGCCGCGCGAGCCCAAGCTCGCATACGCCAAGGATCCGGGTCGCCTCGAACGCGTGGCCTTCGTCTGGTTCGCGCTCGGCTGCGTCGTCCTCGGCCTGTTTCCCGTCAATGTCATCGCCTGGCTCGACCCGGTGGATGCCATGCTCGTCGGCTCGATCGTGGGCGGACGGGGGGCAAGCTGGCTCCTGCTGGCGCCCGTCAATCCGGACCGCTCGAGCTACAGCCCGATCGTCGTGCTGCTGGTGATCGTCGCGGTCGTCGCGCTGACCATACAGGTGGTCCACCGCCACTATCACGGGCGTCTGCGCAAGGGACCGGCCTGGGATTGCGGCTTTCCCTTGCAGACGCCGCGCATGCAGGACACCGCGGAAGGTTTCGGGCAGCCGATCCGGCAGGTATTCGAAGTCTTTTTTCGCATCGAGCGCACCCTGCCCTCGCCGTTCGATGCCAAGCCGCAATACCGCGTGAGCGCCGAAGACCACTTTTGGCGCTGGCTCTACGAGCCCGTGATGCGAAGCGCCGACGCAGTGGCGCGTCTGGTCGGTCTCCTCCAGCAGGGTCGTATCTCGGTTTACCTCACCTA
>Ga0137378_10002437_pt1 | contig 15956 bp, 10 predicted proteins | sample SagtaG_21_FD_104813 | JGI IMG/M metagenome (GOLD analysis project Ga0137378, IMG submission 104813) | Vadose zone soil microbial communities from Sagehorn Ranch, Mendocino, California, USA - Sage2_L_60_16 metaG | ecosystem: Environmental > Terrestrial > Soil > Vadose zone | place: USA... | reverse complement strand
GAAAGACCACTCGCCGTTGACCGACTCGTGCAGTTCGTCTTCGGGGAGAGCTTGCGCCCGAGTGATCGTCTTCGCCCACTCGTCTTCGAGTGCCGCCCACGCCGCGCGCATGCCCTCCGGGTCCGGCTCAACACGTCGGCTGCCTGCAGGACCTCGTTGGAGGTCAGATAGCGCGGCGGCCCGAAACCGCAGTCCTCACCGATCGGGGTCCCACCAAAGATGACGTCGAGGTTGCCGTCCGTCGCCTGGTCCAGCAGATAACCGAGCACGGCCCAGGCCTTCTCGATCGAGATCCAAGGTTCGGTCGACGGGCTGTTCTCCCAGCCGAGTGTCATCGACGCCGTAGACGCCTCCATGAACGCTGCCGGATCACGGTTGAGCCGCTCCAGGTCGCTGGGTGCGACCCGCACGTACAGACCGGTGATGCTCATCTTAGTTCCCGCCTCGTTCACGCCGAAGCGCCCGCTGCCGCCGAAGCACTCGATGCCGGGCGCAGTCCCTCCAGGCGGAGCGCAACTGGCCGGCCATCGCGTTGCCCAGTACATCCGCGCCTACCTCGACTCCGCATACCAGGTCACCCCGCCGTTCGCCGAGTGGGAACTTGAACTCCACGGACCTTAGCCAACCAAACAATAGTGACACCGCGAGCATCGCTACCGCCTTGCCCTCACAGTCTTGCCAGCTCACCTCCACGCCACGGCGTCCGTCATCTCAACGACCAGCAGCAAGAAGCGATCGCCCCTTTCGTACTCCAGGCTCGCGGCGTCCCAACACCAGCACCTTCCAACGCCGCTACCCCTCTGGGATCTGGGATTGCGGCGCCGCCGAGCCGATAGGGTCTCAGGTGAGATGAGCCGGCAGCAGCGTGCGGCCGTGGCGGCCGAGACCGTGAAGCTCCTGGGAGACGGAGGCTACGTCGCACCCTCGGGCCGCCGCGTGGACCTCCGCGCAGACGTCCAGGCCGCGGTCGCCCGGACGCGGCTGTACCTCCCGTCCGAGCTGTTGCTCCAGGCGGCGGAGCCGATGGCGGGGCTGGAGACCAGCATCCAGGTCACCGGTGAGTCGACGCTCGCGGCCACACGCCGGCTTGCGGCGAGCGCCGACGGCGAGGTCGGCGCGCTCAACTTCGCCTCGGCGCGCCACCCGGGCGGCGGCTTCCTGAGCGGAGCCTCCGCGCAGGAGGAGAGCTTGGCCCGCGCCTCAGCGCTGTACGCCTGCCTGCAGGCGGCGCCCGACTTCTACCGCTACCACCACGCCACCCGGGACCCGCTCTACAGCGACCGGGTCGTCTACTCGCCCTCGGTGCCGGTCTTCCGAGACGATGCTGGCGTCCTGCTCGAGGAGCCGTACCGGGTCGCGATCCTCACCGCGGCCGCGCCCAACGCGGGCGTGCTGCTTGAGCGTGAGCCCAGCCGCCTGGCACAGGTGCGGGCCGCCTTGGGGTCACGCAGCGCCAAGGTGCTGGCGGTCGCGCATCGCCACGGCCACCGGGTGCTGGTGCTTGGTGCCTGGGGGTGCGGGGTGTTCGGCAACGACCCCGAGGACACGGCTGCGGCGTTCGCCGAGCACCTGCTCGGCGGCGTGTTCACGGGACGCTTCGCCCTGGTGCTGTTCGCGGTGCTGGATCCCACACCCGGTCGGCGGATCCACAAGGCCTTCGCCCGCACCTTCGGGTAGGCGCCCAGAGCGATCGCCACTGCGGCCGCCCGATGGCCCTTCTCGAGCGACCGCGTTAAGCGCCAGATAGCCGCCCGCCCGGGCCTTCGCGTCGGCCCCAAACCGTGGAATACCGAGCACCCGGACCAACAGCGGCCTATTGTCTGAACATGCCAGAAAGAGAGCTTACGATCCGCCGGGCACGTCCCAGGGAGACCGATGCGGTCGCCAAGCTCCTGGTCCGTGCGTTCGCAGAGCTCGAGCGGGGGTTCTACTGGCCCGACGGCTGGGACCGCTACCTCAGCGGCGTCGCCGACGTGGAAGGCCGGCGGGACCAGGCACAGCTCTGGGTGGCCGAGCTGGACGAGAACATCGTCGGGTCGGTCGACTACTATCCGCCGGGAAACGGGGGCTACCACCCTGCCATCACCTTCCCGCCGGGCTGGGCCGCCTTCCGGTGTCTTGCCGTCGACCCCGAGCGGCGTGGCACGGGCGTAGGCCGCGCGTTGGTCGAGCATCTGGTCGCCCTCGCCCGCCGCGACCAGGCAACGCACCTGGTCCTCCACTCGATCCCGCTGATGACCATCGCGGTTGGGCTGTACCAGCGCATGGGCTTCGCGCGCCTTCCCAGCCACGACTTCCGGCCGCGGGCAGAGAGCTCCCACCAGTGGTTCGCCTACGGGCTCGCCCTGGGAGGATAGCGCTCCGATGGGCGGAGGGGCGGCGGCGCCGAACAGACGGATCCCGGTCCCGATCCGGGTCCGGGTGACGGTGGCCGGGTCGGGGGACGCCTTCGGCAGCGGGGGCCGGTTGCAGACCTGCGTCCACGTGCAACCATTGGGCCAGGAGGAGGCGGTGCTGCTTGACTGCGGCGCGAGCGCGCTGACCAGCCTCAAGCGGTTCGGCCTTGAGCCGAACGACGTGACCGTCGTGGCCGTGTCCCACCTGCACGGCGACCACTTCGGTGGCCTGCCGTACCTGTTGCTGGACGGCCAGTTCCGCCACCGCGACCGGCCGCTGCACTTGATCGGACCGCCGGGGCTGCAACAACGGCTGGAGGAGGCAATGGAAGTGCTCTTCCCCGACTCCACCCGAGTGCGTCGCCGCTTTGCCACCCACGTGCACGAGCTGGCATCCGGCGCCACGCTGGACGTCGAACAGGTCACCGTGCAGGCCTTCGGGGTCGACCACGCGGCGGGCGCGCCCGCCCTAGGCCTTCGCCTGCGCGTGGCCGGCCGGGTGATCGCCTACAGCGGCGACACCGCCTGGACCGATACCCTGATCGAGCTGGCCGACAACGCCGATCTGCTCGTCTGCGAGGCCTACACCGCCACCCGGCGCATCCGCTACCACCTGGACCTGCCGACCCTGCGCGCCAACCTCCAACGCCTGCGGTGCACACGGCTGCTACTCACCCATCCCAGCCCCGACCTGCTGGCCCACCGGGCCGAACTGGAGCCCGACCTGGCCCTGGCCGAGGACGGCACCGTCGTCGAGCTCGATTGATCAGCCGGCCCTCAGAGGGCCCCAGGGCCTCGCCGGCCGCCTGGTGGTCGCCTACGTGGCCGTCAACCGCCACCGCTTGGTCGCCCCTGATGAGCTCGCGACGCGCTGTGGGGCGAGCGCCTGCCCAACGGGGCCGATACCGCGTTGACGGTGCTGCTGTCCAGGACCCGCACCGCGCCGCATCCGGCCGGCGTGGAAGGCCGCGGCGAGCTTCGGCTCGCCCTCCGCCGGACGCCTGGATCGACGTGGAGGCTGCGCTGGAGGCGGTACACTGGGCTGAATCCGCCATCGCGCTGGTGCGCTGGCGCGACGCCTGGGGAGCGGCCCTGGTAGCCCGGTTCGTGGGCACCCGGCGCTGCCTCGCCCGCCATGAGGCGCCCTGGATCGACGCCCGGCGGCGCGCCGGCTGGCCGAGGTCCTGCTGCGCGCCTTGGAGGCCTACACCGCCGCCAGCCTCGGGTGGGCGGGACCGAGCTGGCCGGCGCCGAGCGGACCGCTCTTGAGCTGATCGAGCGGGCGCCGTACCGGGAGAGCGGCTACCGGCTGCTGATGGAGGTCAAGGCGGCCCGCGGCAACGTTGCCGAGGCGCTCCAGATCTACCAGCAGCTCCGACGCACCTGCGCGAGGAGCTCGGCGTGGCACTGGGACCCGCGACCCAGTCGGTCCACATGCGGCTGCTCCAGCTCGCCGATGACCAACATCGCAACGAGTAGCAATCGCCACACCGACCGTCACGCGCGTGTGCAACCGGTAGGTGCCGTCGCCTCTACACGCGAGCCATCCGGTAAAGCCTGACGCTCCAGCGGTTTACGGGCTCGAGTCTGCACGGTGGTGCCTGGCCGTGCCGGCACGATCGGAGGGAATCACCTGCGGCAGGAGCAGGTTCCTCTGCTGAACGGTCAATCCAAGCTCAAGGAGCCACGTAGGTGAGACGACCGCTGGTTATTGCCGCCGCGTCCGCGGCGATCGTCCTCGTCGCCGCCGGGTGCGGAAAGAGCAGCTCGAGCAAGAGCTCATCGGCCAGTCCGCCGACGACCAACCCGCCAACGGCAGCCGCACCAGCCACCACGGCGGCGGCCGGGGGCGTGACGGTCGCCGTCAAGAGTTCGAAGCTCGGGCGCATCCTCGTCGACGCCAACGACCACACGCTGTACCTGTTCGAGAGAGACAAGGGCACCACGTCCTCCTGCTATGGCGCCTGCGCCGACGGCTGGCCGCCCTACACCACCTCCGGGGCGCCGCAGGCCGGGAGCGGCGCGACCGCGTCGTTCCTGGCGACCACGAAGCGGACTGATGGCACGAGCCAGGTTACCTACAAGGGCCACCCCCTGTACTACTTCGTGGGCGACACCAAGCCTGGCGACGTCACCGGCGAGGGCGTGAACGCGTTCGGCGCCAAGTGGTACGTCCTGGCCCCGAGTGGCGCCAAGATCGACAAAGACTGACCGCCCACAGCGGCGCCGGTGGCCCGGTGCTGCCGGAACTGCAATGGCGCCGTTGAAGGCGAACGGTTCTGAGAGCGGTTACGAATCGCACTGAGGTGAAGATATCGGCTCTGACGGCCTGAGACCCATCTGGGCCACTCGTAGCCTATGGAGCGGCAATCGCAGCAGCAGTTACGATCTATTCGTAACGCTATTACAATGAGGCGAGCGACAGGACGGTAGAGCAAATAACTGACACCACTTTGCTCCGCAGGAGCCTGCAATACAGCAAGTGAGTACAGCGTGCAAGCGTGGGTATTTAGGAGGCAGTTGCTCTATCCGCTGAGCTACCAGGGTTCCTGTGGAGGGTCGAAGTGCCGTTGAGCTGCGGTTCCTTCTCTCCCTGCTGCTGGCGCGAGGCTGGCACACGCTGCAATAGCACCTGCCTTCCTGCTGCTACGCTGAGCGCTGCCAGGATAGAGGCCGTTGCCCGCTCCTTCGGACGGTCCCTGCTGGCCGAGCGCAGGTCCGAGCGAACCGTCGATACCTACTCCGAAGCACTTGAAAGCCTTCGCTCACCGCTGGCGTGCCGCAGGAAACAACGCCCCGGCCTCGTGCGCCTGGCCGGCTGGCATTCCCCAAATGCTTCGCCGCTACGCTGCCTGTCCCGCCGATGCCCGCGCCTGCGAAGCCCACCGCCGCCTCTTCCTGGGTCGACCAGCTGGAGACGTCTCTCGATGACCAGGACTTCGTCGGGTCACTGCCACCTCACCGTTCTCGTGGTTGGGCAGGGCCGTCAGTCCCTGTAGAAACTCGGGTGAAATTCACGACATGATTTTCGGACCGTCCGTAGGGGTCAGCATGTGAACTATCTTCGGGGAGTGGTGGCTGCGAGGTCGTTCAGTGTGGCGACCACGACGTACCAGCACACATTGAAGGTGTCGCCGTCGGGCACGTCGCCGATCCGGAATTGGACGGGGACGTGGACGAGCGACCGTACAAGGGAAGGGCTCTGAGAGAGGAACCGATTCGGCCTCTGACCTGCGGCCTCTTCGCTCCCTCTCGACCTGGCCGAGGCTAGCACACCGCCGCTTCAGCATAGAACTTGTCGTCTCCCAGCCGATGGCCGATGCCAGGATAGACCCCCTTGTCCGTTCCTTCGAGCGGTCTCTGCGGGCGGAGCGCAAGTCCGAGCGCACCATCAAGACCTACTTCGAGGCGCTGGAGCAGCTCAGCGCGCTCCTGCACGAGCGCGGGCGGGGTCTGGCAGACGCGACTACCGCCGACATCCAGGACTATCTCCTCGACATCATCGAACATCGCCGGCCGTCGACCGCCAACAACCGCTTCCGCGCCCTGCACCGGTTCTACGCATGGCTCGAGGACGAGGAAGAGATCCCCAACCCCATGCGGCGCCTCAAGCCACCAGCCGTCCCGGAGGATCCGGTTCCGGTCCTCGACGATGAGGCGCTGCGGCGGCTGTTCGAGACCTGCGAGGGGCGCGGCTTCGACGAGCGGCGCGACACCGCGATCCTGCACCTGTTCCTCGATGGCGGCCCCGCGAAGCCCACCGCCGCCTCTCGCCGGTGGATCGGCTGTAAGGAACGCGTCTTGGCGACGGGGCCTCGTCGCCGGCTACTCATACGTTGAGGTCGTGCTTGCCCGTTTTATCACGTTTCTCCGTCTCCTCGAACACGAAGTTGAATTCGCCTTGGTGGAGGCCGCTGCTCGTGCAAAGCTCGAAGGTGCCGTGGTAGGTGTCGACGGACCAGAGGTCTCCGGTGGCCGGGTCGCGATAGACGCTGCGTTTGTTGAGTGAGCTCAAGCGGGTGTCGTACTCCCACTTCTTGCCTTCGGCGACCTCGGCGGCGGCCCGCTCGATCTCGGGGACGCGTTCGTTGACCGGCAGCCGGCGTATCCGCTCCTGGAACGCCGTGTTGTCGAACGTTGTGGATGCGCCTTTGCCGGGCGGAGGAGCCGTGTCGATCCTCGCCAGTGCGTCGGCGGCTCGGCGCTCCACGGCCATGAGCTCCTCGACCGCGCGAAGGGCGTTCAGGCCACCGCTCCGGACGCGGTCGTCCGGCGAGAGGTCCTGGAAGACGTCACGCTGCTTGCCGAACTCCACGCGAAGGGTCTTGGCCTCCCATTGGAAGCGGGTTCGCAGCTCCGGCCGCCGTTCGAGGGCCAGTTCGACGGACTTGATGCGCTGATCCGCGGCCTGCAGGACTTCTGAGGAACGGGTGGGCAACGTGCTGGCCGGACTTTCCTCGGGTCCACGGCCGGCCGCTTCGTCGGATGCCGCGCCTACCGGCTCGGGGTGGGCGCCGCGCGGCGTGGCACGACCGTCGAGGAGGTCGATGGCGGCGCGTAGGGCGGGACTGTCGTGGCTCTTCGGGCCGACGCTGCCGACCAGGCGCATGAACTCCAGCGTCTCGGCCTCGCTGCCGCCCAGCCGGGCCCGCACCACCTCCCGGAAGGCGCGGTAGTTCCCGTGCAGGATGGCGTTCTCCACGACATCCACGCCGAGCCGGTCCTTCAGCAGTTCGACGAATGCCACGTTGCGGTCGTAGGCGTGGTTGCCCGCCGCCAAGCCGAGCCGGTCCCGGGCGATCGCCTCGGTGATGCCTTCGTTGAGGTACCGCCCGAGCAGTTGCTTGGCCAGCGGCGCGGTCTCCTCGGCCACCTTGTGGATCGCCTCGTGCAGCACAGTGCGCAGGTCCCCGTGCGGTGAGATGTGCAGCTCGCCGGTGTTCGGGTCGAAGTAGCCGCCGCTCGGCACCTTCAGCCCGGGGAAGCGCCGGGCGAACTGCGTCTCATAGCGTTTCACGTCGTCGTAGAAGAAGGCCTGGCCCCGCATCGGCCGCACCGGCCGCCGCAGCGCCTCGGCGGCGAAGTCAGTGAGCTCGGCAGCGGTCATCCTCACCGGCTCGGCTCGCGTACCGGGGGCCGGCGACGCCTCGACCGGCTCGACGGGGTGCCCGACCAGCGCCTCGGCCGGCCGGCTGGACGGCCTCTCGGGCGCGATCTCCGCCGGACCGGGCAGAGCCATCGAGGTGCGGCCGGGCACGTCGGCGGGTCCGGCGGTCACGTCCTCCGTCGGGCCGGTGGCGCTGGGCTCGGCGACACCGGCCCGCTCGGCCGGGGCCGGCTCGGCGGCTCCACCCGGCCGCCTCGCGTGCTCCTCTGGACTGACGGCCTCGGTCACGGCGTGGGCGATCTTGCCCTGGCCGTGGGTGAGCAGGAAGTTCCGCACCGACAGGTCCGCGGTGAGGGAGCGGCCCTCCAGCGCGGCGGTTGCCTCGATGCCGGCTAGCGTCGAGGCGGCGGAGATGGCCTCCCTGCCGGCCAGGCTGGTGACGAAGCGGTTGCCGAGCAGCCCGGACAGCTTGCCGACGCTGCCGGATCCGATCACCGAGCCGAGGCCGCCGAGCAGGTCGTGTTCGAGGCTGGCCAGTCCGTAGTGGTCCTGCACCGCGGCGTTGGCGGCCACCGTGGAGACGGTGTTGACGATGAGGCCGCGCGCCAGCTTGACCGCGCGGGCCGCCAGCACGGCCGCCTCGGCGCCCTCGGCCACCCGCAAGATCGCCGCCGCCGCCGGGGTGAGCAGCGCGGTCAGCGCGACCTGCAACGCGAACGCGGCGACCGCCTCGAACGTCGCGCGCAGCTCCGCGTTGGCCTTCTCGTAGCCGGCTCGGTCGCCGCGGATGGTGGCCCGCCACAGCCGCATCTGGTGCAGCGCCTCAGAGTCGGTCCCACCACCGGTGACGAAGCGGACGAACAGCTGGCGGATGTTGCTGATGGACTCGTCCATCAGCGCCCGGGCCTCGTTGCCCCAGTGGTCGCGCCACCAGCCGGTGAATCCCCGGTTGTCGATGGCGTACTGGTACTCCCGCTCGGCCCGCGCGGAGATGTAGCGGGCCTCCTCCAGCCCACCCTCCGTCGCCGGCCGCTGGAGGTAGTCCTCGAGGGTGAGCCGGTCGGCGCCGGAGGCCTTCCCGCCGGTCCCGGTCAGCGCGGCCATCGCATCGGCGACGTCGTTGTCCTCGCCGGCCGTCGTGGGTGCGCTGCCGAACAGCTCGGCCTCCAGCTCAGGGAACCGCTGCCTGATCTCCGCGATCTCGGCGGCGGACTTGCCGCGCAGCGTCCGCTTGACGGTCTCCAGGTCCTTGCGGTCTCCCGCGAGGGCAAAGCGCAGTTCGCTGACCGGGTCGAGCTGGCCGCCGGAGAATCGCAGCGTCTGGTTGAGGACGACGTCGGTCAGGGTGCCGGTGCTGCCGACGAGCCGGTCGAGCGTGGGCGCGTCGGCCGGTCGCCCGGCGTCGTAGGCGGGGGGGAGTCGGCGGAGGTAGTCCTCGGCGAGCGAGCGCGCGGCGGCGGCCCGCGTCGCCGGGTCCTCCAGCGGCATCGCCTGGCCGGTCTGCTGCTCCGCCTGCTCGCGCAGCCCCCGCAGCGTTTCGGTAATCGCCTCCCCAGTCAGCGCGTCGGCTTCGCGGAGCTGGTGCAGGTGGGCCGCGGCGCGGGCTGCTGGATCACCGGCGGCCACGGCCCGCAGAGCGGCGGCGTCGGCGCCACCCAGGCCGGCGGCCGCCTTCTCGACATCCCCGCCGAGCACCTCGCGCATCCGGTCCTTGGCCGCCTGCTCGGCGGCGGCCTGGGCGGCTGCAGGCTCGGCCAGGTCACCCTGCTCCAGTGCGGCCTTGCGGGCCTCGTCCCCGGCCTGCCCGACTCTGGTCTCGATGTCCGCGACTACGCCCCGGCGCTGCTTGCGCAGCTGGTCGATCTCCACCGTGGCGACCATCTCAATGCCGGGCCGCTCCTGCAGCTCGGCGATCTTGGCATCGATCCCGGCGACCCGGCCACGCAGGGCGGCGACCTTCAGCGAGTCGGCCGCCCCGGCGGCCCCGCTGAGCAGCAGTACCGCCCGCAGCAGGTTCCCGCCGAGCCGCCCGAGGTCCCCGGCCAGCTCGATGCTGGAGAGCGCCCGGTACCGCTTGGCGAGGGCGGCGTTGCCCGCGGCGTCGCGGCGCAGCAGCGTCATCACGCGCTCGACGTCGGCGTCGGGTAGATCGCCGTGCAGCAGGGTGTGCAGCTCGGCTGCATCGGCGTCGAGACGGTTGAGCTCGGCGAGGTCGACCGCGAGATCGCCCTCGCCGGGTGCGGCCCTCGTCCCATCAAGGAGGACCCTCACCCGGGTCAGCCTGTCGGAGGTGAGATCGGTCGGGAAGCCCGACTCGCCGCCGCCCAGCAGGTCCATCCTGAGCGGGCGGTGCTCGAAGGCGGTGTAGGCCCGGTCGATGTCCTGGATCTGGTCCGTCGTGCGCCCGCTGAGCGCCGCGACGACCGCCGGAAGGTCGACATGCCGCTCGAGCGGTGGCGTCATCCGTTTGAGCTGCTTCTGGTCGATCGCCTCGACCAGCCGGTGCGCGATGTCCTGCGGGTTGAAGCCGACGTCCAGGTCGGCTGGCTGGCCCGCCTGCGGGGCGCGCTGCACCTCTCGGGGGCGCCGGCTCAGCAGTGACACCAGGGCCTGGTTCCCCGCGTTCCGCTGCAGCCCGGCCAGATCCTGGAGGATGCGCGCCCGGGTGGGCGCTGGGGTGCGGGCACGGGCCCCAGCGCTCGGATTCACGATCGGCGACGGCGGCGAGGTCCGGTGGCGAGCGCGCGGAGGCGGCCGCCCAGCCGGCTCGGGGAGTTGGTGCGGCATCGGCGCGATCCCCCGTTCAGCTCTTCCCGCTACGGTAACAAGGGACCGTCTGCCCAAACGGGCACACTTCCCGGGCCGCCCGGACGGACGTCCGTCCCGGCACCTCGATGACGTCGCCGGGCTCGCCCCACCTTCGTCTTCCTGGTCGGCGGGTATGTGCTCGGCCCGGCGGGGGTGGCGCGCTTAAAAGGGCCTTGGGAGTTGAGTTGACGGCGGCCTGGGTCGCGATCGGCGACGCGCCGTCGGGGGCGCTGCACCGTCCTGGTTGCAGAGATCTGGCCGGCGCTGTGCCGGGTGGCCCTGTAGGGTGGCTCGGTCGCTGGTCATGACCGTGTTGGGGGGTGGACGGTGCGCGCGATCCTGATGACCGCCGTGGGCGGGCCCGAGGTGCTGCAGCCTGCCGAGGTCGCCGAGTTGGAGTTCGGCAGGAGAGACGTCCGCGTCGAGCTGCGCGCCGCGGGGGTCAACCCGGTCGATGCCAAGCTGCGCGGCCGGGGCACGATCGCCGGGGCGCCGCCGGCGATCCTGGGGCGGGACGGCGCCGGGGTCGTCTCCGACGTTGGCGCCGAGGTGACCCGGTTCCGGCCGGGTGACGAGGTGTACTTCTGCGACGGCGGGTTCGGGACCACCCAGGGGACCTACGCGGAGGCCAAGGCCCTGGACGAGCGGCTGGTCGCCCACAAGCCCAGCCGGCTGTCGTTCGTGGAGGCCGCGGCCGCGCCGCTGGTGACCATCACCGCCTGGGAGGCGCTCCACGGGCGGGCCCGCGTCACCAACGGCCAGCGGGTGCTGGTCCAGGGCGGCGCCGGCGGGGTGGGGCACCTGTCGGTCCAGATCGCCCGCACCGCTGGGGCCAGGGTGGCGGCGACCGTGTCCGCTGGGCCCAAGGCGGAGCTGGCCGCCAAGCTCGGCGCGGAGCGGTGCATCGACTACCGCGGCGAGGACGTCGGCGAGGCGGTGCGGGCCTGGGCGGGTGGCGACGGGGCCGACGTGGTCCACGACACCGTCGGTGGGCGGACCTTCGCGGACAGCTTCGGGCTGGTGCGCCCCTACGGCGACCTGGTCTCCAACGTGGAGAGCCCCTGGCCGGCGGAGGCGATCCAGGCGATGCAGCAGCGCAACCTGCGCGTCTCGTTCACCTGGACGCTGGCGCCGTCGGTGTTCGGCTGGTTCGACCAGCGGGAACGGCAGACCGGGATCCTGGAGGACGCCGCCCGGCTGTTCGACTCCGGCGCGCTGACGGTGCAGGTCGGGGCGACCTTCCCGCTGGAGGAGGCCGCCGCCGCCCACCGGGCCCTGGAGGCCGGCCAGGTGCTCGGCAAGGCCGTCCTGACCATCTGATCCGTGCTGACCATCTGACCGTGGCGGCCCGACCGTTGGTGTTGCTGGCGGAAGCCTGGGTGCTGGGCGGACAGGTCAGGCGCGGAGCCGCCATTCAGCGTCGGACCGAACAAGGGCAGCGCCCAGCGAGCGCATACTCTCCCGCAACCCGCCCGGTCCCCCAGGCGCCGGGTGACTGGTCACCGTGGCCCCTCCCTGACTGTCTCCAGCTCGGGACGCAGGCTGGCCAGGGGCAGCAGCCCAAGCCCCAGGAGCGTGTCATGGAAGCCGCGGACCTCACTCCCGCCAGCCACCCACCGCTTGCGCAGGTCCTCGATCTCAAGCTGGCCGATCTTGTAGGTCAGCGCCTGCCCCGGGATCGCCGAGTAGCGGTCGGTCTCGCTGGCGGCCAGCCACACGTCGCAGCCGCTGGCACGCAGGGTTGCGATCGACTGCTCGCGGGTCCATCCCAAGGCGTGGATGCCGGTGTCGACCACCAGCCGCGCGGCGCGCAACGCCTGCAGGTCGAGCATGCCCAGGCGTTCGACGTCGTCTGCGTACAGCCCCATCTCGTCGGCAAGGCGTTCGCTGTACAGGCCCCAGCCCTCGACGTGGGCCGCGCCTTGTAGCTCGGCGGCGTTGCGACGCAGCGCGTGGCGGCCTGGTGTCTCCAGTTCCAGTGCGGTTTGCAGATGATGGCCGGGGTTGGCTTCGTGGAAGCTCGTCGCGGCAAGATCGTATGCCGGTCGCGGTGCCCGGGTGTTGACGAAGTAGGTGCCGGCCCGTTTGGTGGTCCCCGCAAGGTAGTAGTCGCCAAGGTCATCCTCATGGGCGAGGTCTACTGGCGCCACCTCGCAGTTGCGGCCAGGGAGCCGGCCAAACCAGTCCGACAGCGCTTCCCAGGAGCGGGCTACCTGATCGCGTGCAAGCGCCAGGATCGCCCCCCGGGAGTCCAGCCGCCCGCCCGGCCGGCCCTCGAGCGCGGCGACCGCTTCGGCCGGGTCGGCGTGCCCGAGCCGGCGCGCCAACGCCAGCCGTTGATCCTGGACCTGTTGCAGCTGCTCATGGCCCTGCTGGTGCACGACGTCGGGCTCAAGCGGCAGCGTCGTCCATCCTAGGACTTCGCTGCGGTAGGTCTCCTCCCCGCTCCTCAGCGCAAGAAGCCCGAGCGTCTCCTGCGCCCGGGGCAGGTAGTCCCGCAGCACCTCCAGGAACCGGGCGTAGGCCGGGTACACCCGCTCACGAAGCACCTCGACCCCGCGCGAGCGCTCCTCGTCGGTGCCGACCACCAGCGGCGCAAGCGCCGGGCTATCGGCCACAGGTGTGGCCAGCAACCGTTCGACCTGCCCGATCGTGCGGGTGACGACCGCACGGGACGCGACCACGCCGCTGGCAAGCCCGTCGGCGGCGTTGGCTGCCACGGCCTCAAGGTAGGCCGGGAACGCGGCCAGCCGTCGCAGATAGGCAGCCCGCTGCGAGGCGGTCTCACCAGGTTGCTGGAACGCCACGACGCCAAGCAGCAGCCCCGGCCCGTAGCGGTGGCCGATGGGCATGTGCCCCACCGCCCACAACCTGTCCATGTTGTGCGTCAGGCAGCCCAGCTCACGGCGCGCCAGCGCCACGGCCAGCAGCAACGTCCGCCGCTCCTCGGGATCAAGACCCGAGGCGTCGACACCGGCGGCAGCCTCAAGCAGCCCAGTATGCACCCGATGCCGCTCCGCGCGGCCCTCCTCAGACGGGTCGGGCAGCACGTCATCGAAGCGGGCGTCGCCCACCGCCGTCGCGAACAGCGGCTCGACAGCCAAGAAGCGGTCCCAGTAGGCATCCACGATCCGCACGGCCCCGCTCATCACCCTCCACCTCGCTATATGAACAACCCGACCGGCACTATGGCGAGAATGGCCCTTGAATGTCCCGCCTTCCACTCCGCAGGGGTAGGCGCCGACGGCCTGCCCCGAACCGGGCGCTCACTGCAACGCCTCGGCATGCGCAAGGGCCCTCGCCATCTCACAACGAGCTGCTCGCACCACCGAAGCATCGCAAACTCGATGGAATCCCCGCAGGCCAGCGGGCCATATCCGCTGGGCGGCTCGGGGTTGGGTCAGAAAAGGCGGCGCCGGATCCGCCAGAAGCACAACCCTGCAAGGCCGAGGGTGAGGGCGGTGTAGATCCCGGTCTCGTACCACTGGAAGGGCCAGAAGTGGCTGGAGGGCTGGTAGGTCAGCTGCTGTCGGTAGCCGAGCCGCGTGACCTCGGCGAGGCATGGCGAGAGCCCCTGCTGGGGCGCGCAGGGTCCTGAGGACGGGGATAGGGACGGGGACGGGGGGATGCTGCTGATCGCGTGTCCTGACGCGTCCACGGTGTGGCTGGACAGGACCCAGGCGCCCGTGTCGGCCGGCTTCGCGCTCACCCGTATGTAACGGTCAGGACCCATTGAAAAGGAATCCAGGTTCGAGTCGGTGATTTCGACCGTCGAACGGGTCGGCGGGAGGAGGTGGGGCCGGACCAGCAGCGGCATGGCGATCTGGAGGGCGACGAAGACGGCCAGGGTGATGGCCATGGCGGGCAGGGTGCGGCGGACCAGCATCCCGACGGTCACGCCCAGGGCGAAGGCGAAGGCGGCGTAGGCGATGGGGACGATGCCGCGTGCGTCGAACAGCAGGGGCCCCATCTTCGGGAAGTTGGCGTTGGTGGCGGTCTTGTCGATGGGGCTGGACCACCAGGTCACCGCGAGGCTGCCCAGCCCCGCGGCGGTCATGGCGGCCAGGCCGGTGAGCGCGAGTTTGACGGCCAGCCAGCGGGTGCGGGTGATGCTCTGGTTCCACACCAGCCGGTGGGTGCCGGCCTCCAGCTCACGGGTGATCAGCGGTGCTCCCCAGAACAGCCCGATCAGGGCGGGCAGGACCAGCACGACGGCGCTGACAGCCAGGAAGGGGCCCTGGTGGTCGTTGAAGAAGTGCCGGACGAAGTCCGAGCAGCCGCCGCTTTGGGTGGTGCAGGCGGCGATCCCGGTGGCGTAGTCGTTGGCCATGCCCGGGCCGGTCAGGGCAAGGATGGCGGCGAGCGCGGCGAGCGCGGCGGCCATCACCGTGGCTGCGGCGCGGAACTGTCGCCAGGTCAGCCAGATCATCGCTGTACCTCCAGAGGCGGCCGGTGGTTGCGGCCGGTGTGGGCGGTGTGGGTGGGCGTGCCCATGTAGGCCAGGACGAGGTCTTCCAGGCTGAGCTGGCTGACGGTCCAGGCGGGGTCGTGGATCGGGGCGTCGGTGCGGACGATGAGGGTGGTCTGCCGGTCGGTGTGGCTGGCGGCGACGACGTGCTGATCGCTGGGGAGCAGGGTGGGGTCGCGGCGCGGGCCGCTGAGCCGGTGGTGGGTGGCCAGCAGTTCCTCGACCTCGCCCGCCACCCGCACGCGCGACTCGACCAGCACGATCAGGTAGTCGCAGACCCGTTCCAGGTCGGAGACCAGGTGGGAGGACAGCACCACACTGAGCTGGTGCTCGGCGACGGCCTCCATCAGGCCCTGGAGGAACTCGCGGCGGGCGAGCGGGTCGAGCGCGGCGACGGGCTCGTCCAGGATCAGCAGTTCGGGCCGTTTGGCGACGCCGAGGGTGAGGGCGAGCTGGGCGCGCTGCCCGCCCGACAGCTGCCCCGCCCGGCGGCCAGGGTCCAGGCCGAGCTGTCCGATCCGGTCGCGCGCCAGCGCGGCGTCCCAGCCGGGGTTGAGCCGGGCGCCCAGCTTCAGATGGTCGGCGACGCTCAGTCCGGTGTAGGTGGGGCTGTCCTGGGCGACGAAGCCGACCTTGGCCAGCTGCGCCGGGTTGGCGGCGGGGCGGCCGCCGAGCACCTCGATGCTGCCCGTGGTCGGCGCCAGCAGCCCGACGGTCAGATGCAGCAGTGTGGTCTTGCCGGCCCCGTTGGGGCCGACCAGCCCGACGACCCGCCCGGCCGGGATGTCAAGGGTGCAGTCGGTCAGCGCCCAGCGGCGCCCGTACCTCCTGCCCAGTCCCTGGGCCTGGATGACGGCGGTCATGCTATGTCCTCCTCAGCGGCGGTCCGAAAGGTGGTCATGAACAGGGCCTCGATGCTCTCCTCGTCAAGCCCCGCCCGGCGGGCCTTGGCCAGCCAGCGCCGCAGGTCCTGACGCAGGGGCCCGTGCGCGGCCAGCGAGGCGTCGGCGAGCGTCGCGGTCACGAACGTCCCCACCCCTGGCCGGGCGGCCGCCAGGCCCTCGTGTTCGAGTTCCCGGTAGGCCTTGAGCACGGTGTTGGGGTTGATCGCCAGCTTGGCCACCACCTCCTTGACGGTGGGGAGCTGGTCACCCTCGCGCAGCAGGCCCAGCCGCAG
>Ga0137378_10002436_pt1 | contig 15960 bp, 7 predicted proteins | sample SagtaG_21_FD_104813 | JGI IMG/M metagenome (GOLD analysis project Ga0137378, IMG submission 104813) | Vadose zone soil microbial communities from Sagehorn Ranch, Mendocino, California, USA - Sage2_L_60_16 metaG | ecosystem: Environmental > Terrestrial > Soil > Vadose zone | place: USA... | reverse complement strand
TTGTCCGGCACGAATGGACGGTGCTGCGCCCCGACCCAGAGCGGCTGCTCCGCCTCGGCGATCTCCTGGTCGTCCCCTTTGAGGCTCACAAATTTTGGCAGTGCGGCATCGCGCCGCTGCGCCAGACGGCTCACGTAGGATCCGAACGACGGCCGGCGTTCCCGCTTGGGAAAGCCGGTGAAGATTTCGATCCTTTGGTGGTCCGGCTCCTGCCACGTCACGCTTCGCACCACGGCAAATTTGTCGGCGATCTTCGCCTGGCGCGGCAGCAACTCGCTCAGCTCCATGCCCGGCACGTTGGTCTTGATGGGCCGGAACTCGCCACGGATCTCCGCCGGCGCCTCCGGCTTCATATCATACGTGTCCACGTGGCTAGGTCCGCCGCCGAGGCAGATCATGATCACCGATTTCCCCCGACGCTCGGGCGCCACTGCGCCCGCTGCCTTGAGGCGCAAAAAGTCTGAGAGCGTCAATCCGCCCAGCGCCAGCCCGCCGGCCCTGAGAAAACTGCGGCGCGAGACTCCGTCGCAGAAGCGCTCAGAACACCCGTTGAGGAATGTCAGCATGGCTGAAAATGCCCTCGGGTGATGGCTTTCATAGTAATTCGATTCGTTCCGCCAAGTTGCCGGAGCCACATCGGTCCAAGAATAATCTGACGCTGGCGAGCGGTCACGCCATCAATTTATTCAAATCAGGGTTTAGCCACAATGGGGCTGAACAAAAGCTGGCTTGCGCCCGCCGGGCTGGACACCCACCATCTTCCATTGAAAACTCCCGCAACATGGTCGAAGAATGATGGTGCTCATGGCACTGGCTTTTGGAAGCACTCCCGATGGCAACTGCTGGGACAACTGAGGACTCGAAGCCGCGCAAATCCAGCGTGGCGAATGTGGCGCTGGCCGATGCGCTCGACCGCCTCACGGTCGCGGGCAGGCTCTGGCGCGCGGAGGGGGACCGCATCCGCTGTGTGGCCTGCGGTCATCGGTGCCTGATCGGTGAGGGACGGCGGGGAATCTGCAAGGTGCGCTACAACCAGGGCGGCCAGTTGAAGGTGCCGTTTGGTTATGTGGCGGCGTTGCAGTGCGATCCGGTCGAGAAAAAGCCGTTTTTTCACGTGCATCCCGGCAGCGATGCGCTGACTTTCGGCATGATGGGATGCGATTTCCACTGTCCGTACTGCCAGAATTGGGTGACCAGCCAGGCCCTTCGCGACGAAGCTTCGCTCGCGCCGATTCAGCCGGTCTCGGCCGATGAACTGGTCGCCGCTGCTCGACGGTCCGGCGCGCGCCTCGTGGTCTCCAGCTACAACGAGCCGCTCATCACCGCCGAATGGGCGGGAGCGGTCTTTGAGAAGGCCAGGGAACAGGGATTTCTCTGCGCGTTCGTCTCCAACGGCAACGCCACCCCCGAAGCGCTCGATTTTCTCCGTCCCTGGATCGTGGCTTACAAAGTCGATTTGAAGGGCTTCAACGACCAGCGTTACCGCACGCTGGGCGGCACACTCGCGCACGTGCAAGAGACGATTCGCCTGGTGCGCGAGCGGGGCCTCTGGCTGGAAGTGCTCACCTTGATCGTGCCCGGCTTCAACGACAGCGAGGAGGAACTGCGCGCCATCGCGCGATTCATCGCCGGCCTGAGCCGCGGCATTCCGTGGCACGTCACCGCGTTTCATAAGGAATACAAAATGACCGAACCGCCCAATACCACCGCGAGCCAACTGATTCGCGCCGCGGAGATCGGGGCCGACGAAGGCCTCCATTTCGTCTATGCCGGGAATTTGCCGGGCCGCGTGGGCGAATGGGAAAACACCCGCTGCCCGCAGTGCCGGAAAACGCTGGTCAAACGTTATGGCTACCTTGTCCAATCGTATGAGATCACGGTGCAAGGAAAATGTCCTGGGTGCGGCTGCGCGATTCCCGGTGTCTGGCCGGAGCCGGCGGAAGTTCGCACCGGCCACGGCCAGGCGGATTATTACGCGCGGCTGCCGCGCCCCGTGGCACTTAATTAGGGAAAATGAGCGCGTATGGATAATTCCGTTCAGGGGCGGGGCATTCGGCCGGCAGCGGTCGCCGGCGCGTTTTATCCGGAAGAGCCGAGCCGGCTGAGCCGGATGCTTGACTCCTTGCTTGAGAGCGCCTCGCCGCCCGCCGCGCCCCTGCCCAAGGCGATCATCGCGCCCCATGCCGGCTACCAATTTTCCGGTCCCATCGCGGCTTCGGCTTTTTTGTCATTGCGCGGACGAACCGAAGTGCGCCGAATCGTTTTGCTCGGGCCGTCGCATCACCATTCATTTGCCGGAATCGCCTTGAGTCGCGCCGAAGCGTTTGCGACGCCGTTGGGGCCGGTGCCGTTGGACCAGCCGGTCGTGCAGCAGGTGAGCTTTCTCGCCGCCGCGCGCTTTTTCGATGAAGCCCACGCGTTGGAACACAGCCTTGAAGTCGAACTCCCCTTCCTGCAACAAACCCTGGGCCATTTTACCCTCGTACCACTGGTGGTCGGCAATGTGGCCGACGAAGAGCTCCGGCAAGTGATCGACTTGCTATGGGGAGGGCCAGAGACGGTCTTTGTCATCAGCTCGGACTTGAGCCATTACTACGATTACGAAACGGCCCAGTGGCTCGACGGCTGCACCGCGCGCGCCATCGAACAGTTATGTCCCGGCGAAATCGGTGTCGAGCACGCCTGCGGACGCATCCCCATCCGCGGCTTATTGTGCGCCTCCCGCGAGCGAGACCTGCGCGTCACCACGCTGGATTTGCGCAACTCCGGCGACACCGCCGGCCGGCGCGACCGGGTAGTCGGCTACGGCGCCTTCGCGTTAGCGTAAAGGCCAGAGCCGAGTTAAAAAGTAGTAGCCGCCGAGGTAAGGAGGCGGATTCTGCCATCAAGCCCGGTCCGCCTCGTCACCTCGGCGGCTACGGGAACCGGCGTCGTTCCACGGGCCGTTGGTCGTTCCTACTCCACCACGAGGTTGAAGCTTTCCGAGTGGCTGTTGAATTCCGGCGCGTAGAGGCATTGGATTTCGGCCATGCCGGTCTGATACTGGCCGCGATGCTGGATGCGCGTGGAGTATTCGAACACGTAGGCGCCCTTGGGCAGGTAATCGATGAAGAAATGGCTGGCGGTGTCGCGCGTCGATTCGTAGTAAGCCAGGCCGTCCTGATATTTGTAACGCGAGATGACGTTCACCGGCTCGGTGCCGCTGCCACGCTGGTCTTTGAGGTGCACGTACTCCATGTCGCGATCCACGCGCAATTCCAGGCGCACGACCAATTCATCGCCGACTTTCAACGGACTTTTCCAAGGTTCGAGCACCTGGCCCTTCTTCGTATTGGTTTTTGTGTAGAGCGTCTTCTTGAGCCGCAGCGGCGTGCCCTCGTACGGTGTTACCTTGGTCATGTCCTCGAAGTACTGCCAATGGATGCTGCCCCAGGCAACGCCCTGGTCGGTCTTTGTGACTGTGATCTCGCCCAGCTTCGGCTTCACTTCGGCGGCGGCGAAGGTCTTCTCGTAGAAACCAGTGCCAGCCTCGACCGCAGGACGGTCCGCCGATGCGTGAGCCGGACCGATCTTCGTCCCGCCAAGTGAGACTTCGACCAGCGCCTCGGAGGCCAGCAGGTCGCGGCCGCGAAGCAGCAGCGCATAGACGGCATCCGCGGTCGCCTTGGTGGTTTTCCAATCCTGCGTTTGCTTTTGTTTGAGCAGCCAGACGCGGCATTCCTCGACGGCTTTGGCATCGTTCATCACTTCGTCGAAAGCCTCGATCATCAGGGCCTGCGTCTCGATCGGAGCACGATACCACCACCATGACAATTCGGTTTCGCGCCAGTACATCCCCAGCTCCTCGCTCGATACGGAGCGTTCCCGGATCGACTTCATGATTTCGGGCGGCGCCGTTTTGTCGCCGAAGCGCTTCAGGGCGATAGCCAGGTGGCCCTGGGATTGGCGGTTCGCCAGCTTCAGCCAATGCGTCCGCGCCTGATCGAGGAAGTAATCCACGGCGGCTTTGTGGTTCGCGGCGACCGGCTTGTCTTTCAGGAAAAAACTCCGGCCGTAGAGATACAGCGCGATTGTTTCGCTGAGATGATTCTCCTCCGGGCGGCCCAGTTTCAATATGTCGCGATAGGTTTCATCGATCCAGGAGTCGAGCCGGTTGAAGGCACGAATCGCCGGCGCCACGCTCAGGTCCACGCCGAGATGGCGCAGGCGCCCGAACCCGGTGGTGATGTACAAAGTGATGTAATCATTGCCCCGTCCGCCGGGGAACCAGGGCCAGGAACCGTCGGCCAACTGCATTTCGGAAAGCTTTTGCAAGGCCCGGTCGGTTTCGATGCTGAGCCGGTCGTCGTCGAAGAGAATCCCGATATTCTTGCGCGCCTGGCTTTCGGATTGCGCCTGGCGCAGCCAGGGCGTTTCCTCGATCAGCAGGCTCTTGAGGTCCTGATTCTTCTCGAGCGGGCTGTCGAGCGCCGGCGTGCCGCGCCATTGCGCGAAGACGCGGTGAATCTTCGGATCGGAATTGGCGATGCTGCGCGCGAGGGCATTCGCATAGAGCCGGTTGAAAGTCTGCTCCGAGCATTCGTACGGATATTCCATCAGATACGGCAGCGCCAGCACGGCGTACCAGGCGGGATTCGACACCATCTGGACGGTGAGGCCCTGCTGGCGCAGCGTGGCGGACTTGCCGGACTGGAGGAGCCTGGCGAACTCGAACCGCTTCGTCGCCGGACCGCGGATCGGCAGGGGCAGGGACTCGGTGAGGAAAATCTGCCGCGACAGCACCGGCAAAAATCCTTCCTCGCCGTCCGATACGCGGCCGGCCGCGCCAACGGCCTTGTAGCTGAGAAAGCCCATGCCATCCGGCACTTTGATGCGCCACGCGTAACTGCGCGATTCCTTGGCGGGAATATCGAAAGTGATCTCGGGCGCGGAGTTGCCGAGCAAGCGGTCGGCGGACCGGTCGTTGACGGATTCGTTGAACGTCAGCCGGACTTTGCCTTCCTGGCGGGTCGCCGTCTGGTTGGAGACTTTTACAGTGAACTCGAGGGTGTCGCCTTCGCGCAGAAAGCGGGGCGGATTGGGCTGCACCATCAGGTCTTTGGCCGTGACCGCCTCGTCGGTGAAAAAACCGGAGCGGCACTGCGCGTCGTGGGCGAAGCCCATGAATTTCCACCGGGTGAGGGCCTCGGGCAGCGTGAACTCCAGCCGCACCACGCCGTCCTGATCGGAGAGCAACTGCGGGAAGAAGAACGCCGTCTCATTCAAATTTTTACGCGCCGTGACCTGGCTCAAGTCCGGGCCTTTGGCGGCGGAACCACCGGGCTGTGTGTCGGCCGGCTCGCCGGCGGCGGCTTTATCTATTTTGGCGGCGAGACCGTCGGCGGCTTGAGCCGCGAGAGCGGCCGGCGCCGGCTCCGCCTCGCCAAGGAAGTCGGCCCGTTTTTCCCTTTCTCCTGCGCCGGCGGCCGGTGAGTCCTGCATCCGCATTACTGCGTTCCGGGCGAACTGATAGCCCCAGAGATTCGCCATCAAATCCGGCGGGAATGATCGATAGCTCGACGCCACCGCGACGTAGTGTTGCTCCCAGGCGCCTTTCAGATGCTGGAAGGATTTCAGCGCGTTCGCGAAGTCGCCGCCGCGATTCGAGTAATCCCGCCGGAAAAATCCGAATCGTTGCAGCCAGGAATGCGGCAGGAAAGCGTCGAGCGATTCGTCGTAAAGCGTCGCCGCCATCTCCGCCACCGCCTTGTGGGCGCCGGGACCGGTAATGACCGCGGTCCAGGTTTCCTTCTGGCCGGGCTGAAGCTTAGAGACAAAATGCTCCCATTTGATTTCGAGACTCTTGTTATTCCACGGCACCTCAATGTGACGCGATTCCAGGTAAGCGCGGTTCTCGCGCACTTGCGTGACGTGCAGCGTGAAGCCGCCGCGCATCGCCTCGGTGACGGCCTGCTTGATCGCGGACTGCGTTTCGCCGGGCTTGGTCCAGTAGCGTTGCAGCATCCGGCGCCGATGCTCGATCTCAATGAACGCGCGGCCCGCTTCGTAACCGGTGCCCCAGAGCGCCGTGAATTCCTGGCCTGGCTCGACCGACCAATCGGGCGCGGCGAGCAGATGCGGAACCTTGATGGCGAGCTTCGTCTCGCTTGGCTTGAGCACTTGAACTGGCAGTCGCGCCGTAACTTTTTTTCCAAAGCGGTCCTGTGTTTCGAGCATCGCCCGATAAACGCCGACGCCGAGGTTGAATGGGATCGTTGATTTCCCTTCCGCGTCCGTCGTGAAACCTTTTACCGCGATCGCGTCGGCGAGTTCCCAGTTGTTCGGGTTCGACATATCCAATTTCGGGGCGTCGGCGTCACCGCCTCGGGAATAGTACCAATCACCGCCCAACGGTGGCTGCTGCGCTTGGGCCGGTTCCTTGAGCCGGTAAATCTTCAGGGAACCTTCGGCGGCCTGCGCTTCGCCATCGAGCGTCGTGGTTTGGATGCGCACCTCGACCGGTTTGTCGTCGGTCTGCCAATCGGCGGCGCTAAGATTCGCGGCGAGGGCGGCGAAGCCGACATTCACGCTCCGTTCGGCCGAGCGCGTCTCGCCACTCGGATCAGTCACATCCACGTGAATGACAAAGCTGAACGAGGCTTCGTCCTTCTCGGAGACACTCGGGTCGGGCCGGGCAATGAACTCAATCATAAACGAACCGTCCGTTTCGGTTCTCGCCGTGCCGTGGGCGGTTTCCTGGCTCGCCTGCGCCCGCGATGGGCTTCGCCGGTAATAACCGCTCCACCAATAAGGCCAGCGCACTTGGCGCACGACGCGATAGGTCACCTGCGCGCCATCCACCGCCGCGCCGGTGTAACTCAGCGCATGGCCGGACAGGCTCACTTTGTCGTTGAGCTTCGCGGCAACCCGGGGCGCTTCGAGTGTCACTTGAAATTTCGGCCGCTTGTATTCCTCGACATTGACCGCGGCGGCGCCGGCCGGCCCTTGCGCCACATGGATCTGCATCCGGCCCGGCAGGCGATCGCGCGGCGCGGTGAAACTGCCGGCGAAGGAGCCATAGTCATTGGATTGGTGCTCGGCTTTGGCGATTTCCTTGCCATTCGTATCAAGGAAGAAGACCGTGAGTTTGCGGGCGGGCAGCACTTCGTAGTTGTCCTTTTCCTGGTCCACTTCCAGGCAGATGCCCTTGTATTGGATGGTCTGGCCCGGTCGATAGAGCGCGCGGTCGGTGAAGAAAATGGTTTGGGAAGAGGGCTTGGGCCGAGTTTCGGCATAACTGTAAAATTCCTGCATCGACCCGAGTTCCTGGACGACGCCGTTGAGGTTAGCCTGGACCCGAATAAGGGCGCCGCGGTTTTGCTTCGCCGCCATGCTGAAGAAACCGTTCTCGTCGGTATGGTCTGGCGGGCCGTTGGGCGCGCGGTTCCCCTGGTTATCCGCCGACCACGCCATGATTTCCGCGCCCGCAATCGGCTCGCCCGAATTGGCCGCCAGCACAAAGCCTTCGATCTTGCCGTTAAACGGCCGGACGACGAGCGCCAGATCGCTCACCCAAACGCCGGTGAAGGTGACTTGATTGTTCCGGTCGGTGAAGCCCGGATCGTGGCTGGCAATCAGAAAGTAAAAGCCCGGCTTCAACCGCTCCGGCGCGGGCAACTCTTCGAGGCGCTCCTTGAAATCGGTGGTCGCCGGAAGTTTCGCTGACCACTCGAGCGCGGGGGCTTTGGCCAGGAGTTCCTTGCGTTCCGATTCGTCGAGCCATTCGGGCTGGCCTTGCTTTTTGAAGACGTTCCACTCCCAGGCCACGGCGCGGAAATGAACTTCGGTGACGTTGCGGTAGCGAAGCTGGATTTTCGGCCACGGCGCGTTCCAGATCCTCTCCGCGGTGATCGCGGCAGACCTGGCCTCGATCTCTAGAACGAGGTTCTGGCATTGTTTGCCGCCGACGCTCGCCGGGAAGGCCTTCGCTCCGCGCTGGGCCACGCTCCGGGCCTCGACCAAATCGCCTTCCTGCTGGATCACGCGCGCCCAGGAGTGCAGTGCCGACGCGGCGAGTTCGTGGTCGCCCCATCGATCCACGAAGTTTTTGAGCGCGGTCTTGTAACGAAGGTTCTTCGCTTCACCGAACGCAACGTTGTAGCCATAAACCAGCCGCGCCAGATCCAGGTCGAGGAAGGCCGTCACGGTCTTGTCCGGCTGGTGGAATTTCAGCAATTCCTGATAAAGCTGGAACGCCTTGAGCGGGGGAGAATCGGTGTCGGTGACGTTTTCGCCGATCTTCCACCCCAGGAATTGTTCGGCGGGCGCGAAAACCGGGCCGTCGGCGGACACTTCAAAAGCGTCCTGCGGTTTGGCTGCCGCCTGTTCGCCCGCAGTGTAGAATCGCAGCGCTTCCTGCCCGATGAAGTCGTAGAGGGTCGGACGATAGGCATCCGGGAGCGAGCCTTTTTGCAGCAGGCTGTCGAAAGTGGCGATGGGGGTGGCTTTGAGGCGGTCCGCGGCGGCGAGGGCCGCTTGAAATTGGCGGTCGATCTCGGCGAACAGACGAGTCAGATCCCACGTCGTGAAGTCCTTGCCCGGGGCCTGCGCGGTTGCGGTCCGCTGCATGAAACGCCAGCGGTTGTTTTGGAAATAATGCCAGTACCAATTCGCCAGGATCGTATCCAGCAACGGCACGATTTCCTTCGGCGCCTTGGCAATCTCCGCCTCCAGGCGGGTGATTTTCTCCTCCGGTTTGTTGCCCTGAATATTTCCTTCGAGCACGATTTTTCGGGCGATTGCTTTGGTGGCTTCGCCCCAAGCCCGGTCCTGGAGCGCGCCTTGGATAATCGGTTCGAGAGCATCGATGGCGGTCCTGGGCAGACCTTTGTTGATGGCCTCGTCCACTTTTTTCCACTGGGCGTCCCGGCTGGCGGCGCAAAGAGAATTACTCATAGCCAGGACCAACGCTAACACGGCAAGCAGCCTTTTCATAAGCGACATCGTAACAGCGCGCCGCGTTGGACGGAATAGCCAAGGCGCCGCCGCGCGTCATTCGACCACTTCGTACACGCTCTGGCCCAGCACGAATTGCACGTTGCGGCCCAGCGACAGCCAGGCGAGGGCCTTGGGGTGTTGCTTCAACAGCTCGAAATACTCCGGCGAATCGAACTGGACGCGGACGCGTTTGGCGTTGGGCATCCGTTGAATTTCGAAATCTATCCAAGTCGCGCCGTTTTGGTAAAACGCGCGGCCGTTCAGAAACCGGCCCTGCCCGGCGTATTCCCTCGCCACCGCGATCGTCGCTGGCGTATGAATCGTTCCGACCGTTAGAGCGGGAACTCCTGAGCCACCAGCGCTGCCCGCACCCGCAAGGCGCTGCACTGGCGTCGCGGCCATCGGCTCGGCGCGTAGCGTCTCAACGTTGCCTTGCGCGATCGCCTCGGCCGCGGACTGCGCGGACTTCAGACTGTAGAACGCGCGCGCGCCGGCCACGGCAGCGTCGCCGTCCTGGGCGCGGTTGAACGTGTAATAGACTTTACCGGCGGCGCGGCGGGCGGGTTCATTTTCCTCAAGCTCGCGCAAAGAGAGGGAGGCTGCCGGCACGCCGCGCTGCCTCTCGTCTTCGAGGATGAGATAGGCCGTGTAGGGGGTGACAATGCCGTACTTGCGGGCCAGTTCGGTGACTTCATCCTTCAACTCGGCGTTCTCGCCGCGCAGACGAATTTCATCCAGCAAGTAGCCGACGCGGCGAGTGGCCCAAAGCCGGGGAATGAACTCGTGGTCGCTTGCTTCGTCGGAAAACTTCACGTCATACGCGAACCTCCGCGCCTCCCCGTTTACTGTCCCTTCGATCTCGACTGCGCCGCTCCCGCTGCCGGCATAGCGGCCGGCGAGGATGATTTGCTCGCCTTTGAAAATGTCCGGCAGGGGCGACGGATAGAGCTTTGTCGCGCGGATGCTGGCCGGGAAAGTCATCTTCGGATTCGCCAGCACGGGTTCCTTTATCTTGGTGAAGAAGCTCGAAACCTTCACTTCAATGTCCTCCTCCGGCAGCACGTATTGGCTGAAGGCCTTGGTTTCCTCGGTGATTTTGTCCAGTAGGTGCGTATTCACGTCGGTGCCAATGCCAAAGCAGAAAATGCGCACGTTGCCTTTGCTTGATTTCGTGACGCCGTCCACGATTTGGTTCTCGTCCGTGTTGCCCACCGTGGGCCGGCCATCGGTGAGGAAAATCACGACGTACGGCCGGTCGCCTTTGTCGGGGCGCAGCGCCAGGGCTTTGCGCAGGGCGTCGTCGATGGCCGTGCCGCCGATGGGCCGCAACTCCTTGATGAAATCGCGGGCGCGGGCGCGGTTCTCCTTCGAGGCGTCCACCAGTTGGTCGAACAGCGGCTCGACTTCGGTCGCGAAGCGCAGGATTTCAAAACGGTCGTTTTCGTTGAGGTTCTCGACGCAGAAGAGCAGCGCCTTCCGGGCCTGTTCCAACTTCGCGCCCGCCATCGAGCCGGAAGTGTCGAGCACGAAGGCGACATCCTTGGGAATCAGTTTGGCGGCTTTCCGTTCCACTCCGGACGAAGCGAGCAGAAGGAAAAAGCCATCCTCCTTGGCCGCTTTATAGGTCAATAAATTGACCCCGAGGTCCCCTTCCTCCTGGGTGAAAAACAATTGGAAATCCGTGTCCGGCCAGGCGTCACTGGTTTCGTAACCGATGGTGGCGCGGTTGGGGCCGTCTCGTTTGATTTCGACTTTGTGGCTCGGGGAATAAATCGACTTGAGCGCCCGCTTCGATTCCAGTTCCACCTTCAAGCTGACGGTTTTGATCGGTTTGGCTGAGAATTTGCCGGTGTCGAGTGGCAATTGGAAGTTCACCACTCCGCCGTCGGACTTGAGCACTTGCGAGTAGGCGAGGTGGATGCGTTTCGTTGAGTTAGGCTCGATGGGGAAGACCCGCACTTTGAACAATTCGCGCTCGGCGTATTCCAGGAGGGCCGGGTCCTTGAGTTTGCGCACGATCTCCTCGTAAGTCCCCCGCGCCTTGTCGGCCGCCAGCAACTCGGCTTCCACCTGCTTGCCGTTGATCTCCATGCTGAACTTGTTGATCTGCGCTCCCTTGGGCACCGGGAAGAGAAACGTCCCTTCGAGCTGGCGCGGATTCGGATTGTAAAATTCCTGATCGATGGAAGTCACCGCGATCTGCTCCTTAATCTTGACGCCCACCTGGGTGAGCGTGGTCTCGAGCGGCGCCCACACTGGCGGTGGCAGCCGGTGGAGTGGCGGCCCCGGAGCAGGCGGGGTCGGGATGAGAGGCGGGTTAGGATAAGGCCACGGACGCCGCCAGAAGTCCTCTTCGTGAACGATGATCAATCCGGCGGTTTTCCCGGGCACGGTCGCCGCCGCCCAAATCAGCAAAATCCAAAGCGCATGTTTCATACCCTGATTGGACGGAAAAGCTCGGAGAATGCTCCGCGGAGTTTGTAATAGAAGGCGCGTAGCCTCATGCCCAAGCGGTAGGTTATATTACACTAGTCGGCGGCCACAAAATTTGCTTTCCACACGGGCCAGTTCGCCGAACACGTGTCGGTCCGACATAGTATGAGTGCCAAAATTGGCTGCGTAGGCGGTTCCATTTCTGAATCCTCCGTGAGCGTAATGGCCTGTCAAATTTCTCACAGTGAGAAATTTGACCTCCCTCACGCCCACAAGCAGTTAGCGAGGTGTCTCAGCTCACTCTTTACAATGCGTCCAGCCGTGAGCGCGACGGCCCGCAAAGCCGCAGCCTCGACAAAGCAGGAGCGGCTCCAGCGCCCCCCACCGCGCCGCAAAGCAAGCGCCCTCCTCCGGAAGCCGACAAACGAACCAATTTCCGAAATTACTGGCTTGATCAACCCGTATCGGCTGGTTAGCCATCGAAGTGGCGCTTACGTAGTCCAAAATCGGATCGCCCATGAACTCTCAAGTACGCAATCGGCTCTGGTTTGGTCCCTATAAAACGCCCAACGTGCGACCAGGGCAGATGCTCTTGTGCGCGGTGCGCGGGCGAGTCTCTGTGGACGCGATCAGCAAAGCACCGATCCCGTGGCCGCTCAACTGCGATAGTCGTCCGGTGTTCATTGTCTGCGGCGACTTGTTGCGGGCGCTCGGCCAGGAATCCATCCAGGCGATTTCTCACCATTGGGCCGTGGGCTACACGACGGTATCCGGCTGGCGGCGTAGGATCGGCATCACCGGACGAAACCCCGGCACCAAAAGACTAATGCGTGCCTGGCTGCCGGAAAAGATGATGCCAGTCAACCGGTTGGCTTTGCTCTTGAGCGGAAAACCTGGGGTCATCCGCGCGCACGCTGAAAACCTGCTCGTCAAACCGCTCCCCGCGACGATGCGAAAATTGGTCCGCCGGCTGGCAACGCATCCTGCCTCCAAACGCGCCCGCCAGCGCCTCTTCCAGTACGCCGCGCGGCATCGGTGGCAAAACCCGGAGTACCGCTACCGAGTGTGGACGCCGGCGGAAGACCAATTATTAGGCGCGAAAACCGACCTGGAAGTAGGAAAGCAGATCGGGCGCAGCGAGAAAGCGGTGCAAGACCGGCGCCGTTTCTTGAAGCTTCCCAGCGTGTACAGTCTCAAAGGCATCGAACCCTGGACCCAAGCCGAAAAGGCGGTCGTCGGCACGGCCCCGGACATCACCATCGCTCACAAACTCGGCCGGACCAAAGAGGCGGTGACCCAGATGCGGCAGGCACTCGGACGCATCGCGATCCGACCGGACGGCCAGCGGCCTTGGACCGCCGCCGAGTTGAAACTTCTGGGCACCATGTCGGACCAGCGGCTGGCGCGCGGGATCGGTCGCACCCCGGCTGCCGTTCAAGCCCAACGGTCTCGCCTCGGAATTCGGTTGGGGTGAACCCGGACTCTCTTCTTCCCTCAAAAGGCAATCGTCAACGCCACGATCCGCCCCTGGCCCTCGACTTCGCCATTAACGCCATTCCAAGCCGCCCGCTCCGTCCCAACCCGAGGCTGGCTTTGCGGCCTGGGCTGTGCCTAGCTTCGGTCGAGTGGTAATTGACAGCTCGTCGAATGTTTCGCTGGTTTGAACATCATCAGGTCTTTGCGCCGTCCTCCAAAATGGTGGCGAGCGGCGCGGATTTGGGGCGCCCGTTCGAGGATGTTTATTTCACAACCAGCGACGGAGTCCGGCTCAACGGTTGGTTCTTTCCGGCGGATATAACTTCGCCGCGCTCGCATTTGGTGTTTCTGCTTTTGCACGGCAACGCCAACAACATCAGTCATCGGCTCGCGTTTTATCAGGCCTGGCTCGAGTTGGGGGTGAATGTGTTCGCCATCGATTACCGCGGCTACGGACGCAGCGATAGCGTCAAGCCCAGCGAGGAAGGGACTTACCTCGACGCGCAGGCGGCGCATCAGTGGCTCCGGCGCAGAGGTTTCGCGGCGCGGCACATCAGCGTGGTGGGCAAATCGCTGGGCGGCGGCGTCGCCTCCGAACTGGTGCTGCGCGAGCCGTGCGGCGCGCTGATCCTGCAAAACACCTTCACCAGCATCGTCGATCTGGGCGCCGAATTGTTCCCCTGGCTGCCGGTGCGACGCATAAACAGCATCCGCTACGACACACTTGCCAAGCTCCCTCGCATAGAAATCCCCGTGCTCGTGGCGCACAGTCGCGACGACGAGTTGATTGGTTTTCATCACGCGGAAAAGAACTTCGCGGCGGCCAACGAACCGAAAATGTTCCTGGAAATTCAGGGCAAACACACTCGCACCATCGAAGCCGGACGCGCGCACTACCTGCGCGGCTTGGAGAAATTCCTGGACGAGTATGTCAAATGAGCCGGGCGCCACTGGCACTGATGGCGGGGAAATGATTCCGGAAGGGCTGTAAGCCGAATTCTGTCTGCCCGGCCCTTACTCAGGGCCGGGGAGAGAATCATTTGTCTGAGCGGCCAGTACCCGAGACCCGGCTTGCGCCGTGGAGCGGGCCGCTCCGTGGTCTCCTATTTGGCCTTGCTCCCGATGGGGTTTTCCCTGCCTCCGCGATCACTCGCGGAGCGGTGGGCTCTTACCCCGCCTTTTCACCCTTGCCGCCGACACACAGCTTCCAGCGGCGGTATGTTTTCTGTGGCACTATCCGTCGAAAAGCCTTTCGGCTTTCCTCCCGCGTCTATCTCAATCCGCACAGACTTGAGTTACGCGGCATCGCGCCCTGCGGAGTTCGGACTTTCCTCCCCGGGCTTGCGCCCGGAGCGATTCTCCGCCCTTCCGGAATCGCTTACAGCTTACCCGAATGGGGGTCGATTGCAAGGGAGCCCGGGATTCCAAAAGCGCCGACGGCTTCGAGAATCCAATCCAGCTCGTCGTGCTCGGCGCGGGCGCGGCGACCCGGCGTGTCCTCAATCGGTCACGGCGAGGTCCATGTCGCGGGTGTAGTAAAGGATGCGCCCGCAGTTGGGACAGGTGACGAGTTCGGCGTCCGCCCGACAGGAGACGACGACTTGACGGCTCAACTGCATGTGGCAGCCGCCGCACACGCCGTGCTGGATGCCCACCATGACGTTTCGCCCTTTTTGTTTGAGGAGCCGCTCGTAGCGACGGCGCGTGCCGTCGTCAACCGCCGCCGCCAGTTCTTCGCGGTTGGTTTCCAGGGCGCCCAACTCTTGCTGCACATTTTTCTCGCGCGCTGCCAGGTCGGCGAGGCGGCTGTCAATCGTTCGTTTGGCGTCCGCGGCGGCCTGCGTGAAAGCGGTGACTTCCTTCTGCGCCTGTTCGGCCCGCTCCATCAATTCGAGTTCCTGGTCCTCGAGTTGAACGATGATTTGCCGGCAGGTTTCAATTTCGTGCGACAGCGCCCGGTATTCCTCGTTCTTTTTGGTCTGGAATTGCTGGGCGGAATACCGCTCGATCTGCTGCTTCTTGGCCTCCACGTCCAGCTCCAGCTTTTTCCGGTCGGACTCGATCTGTTTGACACGCGTCTTGCCGCTCTCCAAGCTGGCCTGCGCCGCCGCCAGCCGGGCGTGGAGTTCCGCGCGCTCGGAGGGAATCCGCGCCAGTTCATCCCTGAACTTCAGGATGTTACGGTCGCGGTCCTGCAGGACCAGAAGTTTCTCAATGACTTCGAGCATCGCGCGCGTGGAGAGATTATCCATCACGCGGCCACAAGTCAATCCGCGGGTAGGCGAAATGCTGGAGCTGGCATTTTGAACGCTTTGGTGATTAAGGACTCCAACCGATTGAACGATAGAGTTAGATAGAGTGATGAAGCAGGTCCACGTGAAAACCATTCTGACCGCCCTCGTGGCCGCCGCGGCTTGTGGCCTGGGTCCCGCTCCGGCCGCCGCTCGAGAAACTTCCGCCGCCTTGGACCTGGCCCGCCAATTGAACCAGGCCTTTATTGAAGTGGCCGAGAACGTTTCCCCAGCCGTCGTCGTGGTCAAGGTCGCGCACAAACAGAACTTCATCGACGCCGAGGAGGACGACTCTCCGTTCGGCGATATGTTCCGCCAGTTCCGCAAACGATTCGAGGACCAGCAGCGCGAGAAGCACAAGAAGGAGAGCCGCGAACGGCCATCAGGGGAACCGGTTTTTGACGGGCAAGGCTCCGGTGTTGTCATCCGCGAGGAAGGCTACATCCTGACCAACGGTCACGTGGTGGAGGGCGTGGACAAGATCAAAGTTCGCTTCAAGGATGGCAGTGAGTACGACGGCGAAGTCCGCGGCGTGGACGCCCAGTCCGACGTGGCGGTCGTGAAGATCGATCCCAAAGGGAAAAAACTCCAGGTGGCCCGCCTGGGCGATTCCGACACCACGCGCGTCGGCGAATTCGCCATCGCGATCGGCGCGCCCTTTGAGCTGGATTACAGCGTCACCTTCGGCCACGTCAGCGCCAAGGGCCGTTCGCGCATCATCCCGGATGAGAAGGCCGACCAGGACTTCATCCAGACCGACGCGAACATCAATCCCGGCAACAGC
>Ga0137378_10002433_pt1 | contig 15970 bp, 11 predicted proteins | sample SagtaG_21_FD_104813 | JGI IMG/M metagenome (GOLD analysis project Ga0137378, IMG submission 104813) | Vadose zone soil microbial communities from Sagehorn Ranch, Mendocino, California, USA - Sage2_L_60_16 metaG | ecosystem: Environmental > Terrestrial > Soil > Vadose zone | place: USA... | reverse complement strand
CCGGACCCTCCGAGTCGTCGCAGTCGTGCGCGCACGCGACGAGCATGGCGTTTGCCTCCCCAGACGAAAGGCGTGGGATCCACATTCCAGCCTGCGACGGTTTGTTCCAGCCAGTCGATGACCGCTTGTGCCTGCTGGGGATGTTGTCCAGCCAGAGCGCGCCGCACGATGATACGCTGGAGCGATTCGGCCATATTGAGCCACGAACCGCCCAAAGGCGTATAGAGCGGCATGATGCCATTGTGAAAGAGCCAGGGGAGCAGGTCGTGGGAGAGATGGCCGGCCAGATTATCCCACACCAACAAGATGCGCAGAGGTGGCAGCCCCTCGTCGTTCTCATGCGGCCACAGCCAGGTGCGCCAGCGCGCTCCAAGAGGGCGCTCAGCTTCCGCTGGCCTGCCCACCTCTGACTCGCGCTGCAGCATCGGCTGCAAGATCTGGGTCAGTTCCTCTTTCAACCAGGGATGCAAGACGGCATTGGGAGCCGAGAGCACTCCTTTGGCGCGCACCTGGCCAGTCGCCGGGCGAAACAGGGTCAGGAGTTTGGCCGTGCCTCCACGCGCATACTCATGGGGCAACTGACGTGGATATCCCTGCAGGTGCCAGTCTTCTCCTGGTTGGGGAATAGCCTGATAGGGTCCGGCTTCATCCTGACACCAGAGTTCTACTCCAGCCGCCTCCGCGATGCGGTAGGCCAGTTCAATCAGGCGCTGTTTCTCCTGTGCCTGCGGATCGTGAACGGTGACGACGCCCGCTTTGCGCACACGCACCGCTGTGCCTGTTCGACACCAGGTGCGGCTGCGTCCGAAGACGTAGCCTGCCTGATGCAAGACACGACGGATGGTACTGGCTCCGATACGCGGCAGCAGGTCTCGACGCAAGGCCCGTTGCAGCAACCTGAGGGACCAGGTGGCGCTTTGATCCTGCTCCCGATCGGGGGCGCTCCGCAACTCCTCCACGATCTGCTGTCGCTCTTGGCTGCTGTAGGTGGCTTTGCGTCCACGCCCGGCAGCGATGAAGAGGGCGGCCAATCCTGTTCGATGAAAACGCCGCACTAATTTGCAGACGCTGTCTGCTTCTTTGAACCCCGCCTGTAGCGCCGCCTGGGTAAAGGATTGTCCGTCGGTCAACGCCAACAAGGCCCTGGCTCGCCTGACGGTATCAACCCGTTCGCTACTGGCTTTGACGATCCGTCGTAATTCGCGCGTTTCTTGCACCGTGAGCGACCGCAGCGGCTCTTTTGGAGGCATGGACATCTCATTGTCCTTTCTGTTTGTACTGGCTCTCTGCCCGTTCGCACGATCGTGTCTGCTTCCCAGAAGCAGACGTGAATCTCCACTATTCAAGGCCATGGGATGGACTGCTTCACGAAGAGCCGTTAGCGGGGGGAAACCGAGAAAAGAGGTAAATTAGTAACTTTCCTTCCTTCTATCACATGCACAATGCCTACTCAATTGCGGCGTGACCCACTAGTATGTATTGTCAAGCTGTTCCAGTACCGTCTGTTGGGGAGTGCCATCTCCTAGTTCTTTCAGACGTGCTAAACGCTCACCTTCGAGGAGCGAAACACCTTCGAGAATCTGGGAAATGCTATCCGGTCGCGGGGTGCCGATGTCGTTGCTTCCGCTCTGCCACCAGTTGCGCAGCTTGAGCAGCATTTGCTGCCCTTCCTTACCACGCTTAAGACAATGGGGAATAATAGGCTGCAGAGTCGTTCCATGGGGTCGTCCGGTCAATACTTCGTCCAACAGGAAGCGGTTGTAACGTAGAGCGCAGATAAGAGCCACCTGATAGCAGCGAAATGCAGCATCGAAACCGCTGTCCCACTCAGGAATGTGACCATCCCACACAAGGTGACCTTTGGTAAGGTGCAGTGAAGCCAGGTTATCATAGTACTCATTCTGTTGTGCCAATGGTTCAGCCTGATCGAACAACGATGGGATGAGGTCATACTGTTGTTGGCTGTACCTCACGCGCATCATACCAGTCAGAGCACAGCCATCAAAGTAAGGACGGCCCAACTTGTATTCTTCCAAACACTGACGGTAGCAGTTTTCGGCCCTGTCCCACATATGGCGAAGCTCGGAGAGTTCCCCAAGCCAAAGCAAAACTTCAGGAATACCTAATGTATCCTGAGCTTCTTGTTTGATCGCCAAAGCCTCTCCTAAATAATGTTCCGCTTCTTCAAATTCACCTTGCTTGGTATATACAGCGCCCCAGAGGCCCCGGAAGACACCCTGGAAATCTTTTCTCCTGTCCAGACCCAACGCTTGCTGGATGGCAAAGCTTTCGTTAAAATGCCTATGCGCCTCGTGAAATTTTCCCTGCATACCCTCCCCAAATCCTACCCTGTAGAGGCACTCTGACTTCACATAAGGATCGATCATCTGGGGAAGCACGTCCTCGACAATTTTCCTATGATTGTCTCCATATTCTCGGTATCTGCCCATCCAAATGTGTCCCCAGTTGACCCGCAAGGCCTCTTCCTTCCAGGCGGGCGAAATATCCAGAAAAGGTGCTATACTCTCTACACCAGTTTCATGGGCCTCCAACATCTTCTTCCAATTTCCTCGTAACATATAATGCCATCTTAAGTCGAAGCTGACATTTGCAACTCCAACAGCATCGCCTTGCTCTTTATAAAACTGGAGCATCTGCTGAAGGTGATGTTCAGCCTGTTCCATATCACCCTGAAATTCATAAACGGCACTGAGACTCTTATGGCCTACTACTAATTTCCTATCTAAAGGAAAGAGACTGAAAGCTCGTTGAATAAACTCCACAGCATTTTGCGAACTTCCTTCTTTCCTCTTCCATTCTAGCTGTGATAAAATCCGCCCATGGTCACAAAGTACGTAAGCACGTAGTTTAGGTTCTGTCTTCTTCTCTTCAATCTCTTGATAGATGCGCTCTGCCTCCTCCCACTTTCCTTCCAGGTAGGTTAGCTGTGCACTGTAGTATTTCAACCACAACAGGATATTCTCTTCATCCAACTCCCGTTTATATGTCTCCATATCTTTCAGCAGAGAACGCAGTCGAACAATAAAGCGGTAGAGTACAAACGCTTCAGCAGTCTCTTGAAATAACTGTATACCGCTCTTCTCATCAGCAAGTATGCGGTGATAGATGCGTTCCAGCGTGTAACGTTCGCGTTCTTCGCCTCTTGCATTCTGTAACTTCGCTTCATAGAATAGCATAGTTTGTTGATGAAGGGCATGAAAACGCTCTGGCTTGTTCAGACGTAGTGCTTTGTTTAGCAACTCACGCATGGTATCGTGTACGGCTAACCCTTCACTACGTGAGTGGATAAACGGCCAGCGCCGCAATTTGGCATACAGATCATCAATGTCACTGCTACCGAGTAGGGCTTGTAATATCTCAGTATTGAAGTAACGCAGTATCGCCGCTAACTCGAAGACTGGTCGCATCTCCTGTGGTACACCCTCTAGGAGCCGATCTGCCAGGTCAAGCACTACCTGTGATCGTACGGCCTGGAAGTCCTCTACACCTTCTTTTACCCACAATCGTACAGCCGTCGTTGCTACCATCGGCAATCCCCGTGCGAACTGCACAATGGCTTCCACTTGATTCGGGTCAGGCTCGCCCTCACCGTGGATATACGTATAGTAGCGATGTACCAACTTGCGTATATCGTCGGGTGTCATTTCTTTCAGTTCAACGATTTTCGCCTTTCCTATCCACTCTGGCCAGGCGCGATCCCATTGAGGCACATCCCGCCCAGCGATGACAAGCAACAAACTCTCGGGTAACCGCTTTGCCAGGTTGCGTACCCAATCGTCCAATGTTGTCATCTGCTCAAAGGTATCGATCACTAAAACAATACGATGACGTGAGGCTGCCTGGCTCACGTCATGGAGAAAATCATTGGTCACACGCGCTGTTGGGTCAAGATAGAACTCCAGGTCGGGTTTAGAGAGCGAACTTTGCAGGCGTTTCGCAATAGCCTCTACAGATGCAGCGCCCAGGTCACCTGCCAATGAGTTAATGATGGGTATGGGGATGAGACTGGTGGTCGCTCTTACGATGCTTCCTAGAGCATCCTTGCTCATCTTGGCTGTACGAGGCATCTCCTGCACGCTGATTTCCACTTTACTCTCTAACGCACGATAGTAAGCCAGGGTTTTCTGAAGAGTGGGTAGTATAATATTGTTGGTCGTCAATTCGCTTGCCCATGTGCCCAGTACATCAAGGGACGATTTTGCCTCTTCCCCACGAACGAGTGCTATAGCGATATGCTGTTGGAGGCAAGTGAGGTGATACATCATCAATAGAGTCGACTTCCCTACGCTGCCGATGCCGTGAATCACAAGGAGACGTTTAGAGAAGGGTACCGTGCTTATCAGTTCTTCGAAGGCATTGCATGCCTCTTCGCTATCAGTAAAGAACTGTTTTAAGTCTGTGTCTTCCTTATTGGACGAGGTCTGGGTAGATCCTGGGCTAAACCAGCGACTCAAGAGCTTGCTCAGAAATCGCAGCATCATTTCTCTCCAATTCATTCAGGCTGATCCTCCGAGAGGAGGAAGGACCAGGCAACAAAAGTTGCATTGGGCCTGACTCAGATCAACTGCACGTAACACGTTACCTCTTCACCTATTGTTCTCATTTAAATTAACCAGTATTTTATATCTTTTAAGGTCAAGTGTAAACTCCCTGGTACAGCCCCAGAAACAGGGTGTATGAATGACTCTGCTGGGAAATTTTGTCCGGACATCATGACGCCACGAGCGATCGCAAGCGTGCAAAGGGAGAGAGAGGACGCTTAGGCCGGGGCGAGCGTCCCAGCTGTGTGTGTTGCAGCATGTGACGGATGCGAACCAAGTTGATAGCAGCCGCTATGGCTTGGGCCTGCAGCCGCGTCTTTGGCTGACCACGATAGCGTGCGCGGCGTAGCCCATGACTGCGAATCCCTTCGGACAGACTGCTTTCGATGCCTGCCCGTAGCGCATAGCGCTGCTGAAAGGCAGGGGTGTCTTGTTCGGCTCGGCGACGCTCGCGAGCCTCATGCACGGGCTGAGGCGAAAGGGTGAGGATCCTCCCCTTCTGTTTCTCGCGCTTGGTACAGAGCTCTTTGACCGGACAGGCCTGACAGGTGACGGCGGAAAAGCTCACTCGGATCACCTCCTCGCCTCGGTTGCCTCGTCCGGGCACCAGTTCTGCGAGAGGTGCCCTTGGGGACAACGCACCTGCTGCTTCTGCCAATCCACTTGGAACGCGCTCAGGCCATAGCCCGTCTCGTGTTGCCATCCCCCCTCCTGCTTGAGCGGGCCCAGGAGCTCGATCCCGAGCTCGGCGTGGTTGGCGAGCACTTCGCCACTGACATAGCCACTATCAACCAGCCGCACCGCTGGGACGAGGTCGCGGGCTTGCAACTCGCGCAGCGAAGGCATGGTCTCTTCGACATCTTGCTCGGTCGCCGTCGTGATCTCTGCTTGCACAATCAGCTGTACCGCTTCGTCTTCCCCACAGGTCTCGGTCAGATGCACTTTGTACCCTACCCAGTCGGTGTCGCGCTTGCGACTGGCACGCGCATCCGTCTCATAGGGCGAAATGACCCGCTCAGCACTCTGGACTGCCGGGCCATCGCGAAAGCCGATCAGCCCGTCAACCCGCTCGAAATGTTGGTGCCACACCCGTTGCAAGAGCATCAGACTGGGACCATCCCGCACCTGTTGAGGAGCGTGCTCGTCCATTGCGGCTTGCAGCAGATGCCAGCCGTCTTCTCCCACCTGCTTGCGTAAGCTGTCTTGGGCAGTCTGGCCTTTAGGAAAGCGCTGCAACTCAAAGCGATGCACATAGCGATCAAACCAGTCGGGGCTGATGATCCCCAGCAACCAGTCCGGCTCCACTTCTGCAATCTCGTTGAGGACCGCTCTCAGGCTCTCTTCCACACTTTTCAGACTACTCAAACTGCGCACATTAGCAATCACCCAGGTCGAATCGGTACGCTGTTTGCCTCCTGCCTGGAGCCAGCCGTGTTCACGACAGACCTGCAAAATCGGCTCCAGCAAGAGCTCCTGCGCTCCATGCTCGACCAGACGCTCACGAAAGTCCACCAGAATACTGGCATCAAAGCCCTCATCATCCAGCGGCAGGGACAGCCCATATTTCCAATCCAACCGTCCCCGCACCATCTCAGCAGCCTGGCGGTCGGACAGGTTTTCCAGCGCTTGCAACACGGTGACCAACGCCAATCTCCACGGCGCTTCTGCGGCTCGTCCGCATTTGGGAAAACTCGCGTGCGCAATCTGGCTGGTCAGTTCGGGAATAGGTTCGAGCGGATGAGCGTGCAGTGACATCTTGATCCTCCTTCTTGTCTTCATGAGGGAACTCCTCATGACCTTTTCCCTCTACTCTACCCTCTTCTTTTTCCCTTGTCCACTTGTCCGGACAAAATTTCCCAGCAGAGTCATTCATACACCCCAGGGAATACGCCCACTTGACAGCCATAATTTATATGTGGTAGATGTAATAAAAAACTAGAAAGAAAACTATTAAGGTGAAAGATGAAAATAGGACTTTTAATGCCAAATATTTGGATGGAGAAACAATTTGAAAACAGAGTATTTTTTGGTAGGCAACTTTTTGTTTGGGTAGTTAATGCATTAGCTGCAAGAGGAAATACTGTTTACACATATAGCTCATCCGTTATACCTAATCCATTTTCCTTGCCTTCAGGTAATGAAAAATTAGCACAAACCTCTCTGCTTCAAAAGGAAGTACACGGTTTTGAGGGAATAGAACCCAAGACGGTAGAAATTATTTCTAGATTCACTACTAATAGAGAATATGATATAGATTTAACAAGCAGAGCAATCGATCATGCAAATACTGTAGGTGTCGATATTCTTCATGATTATGGAGGATATTTTCCTCCTTATTTTTTGCCATTTGCTCAGATGCCTATGGTGTTCTCTCTTCATGCTGGTGCTCCTGAGCCAGGAACTGTAGAACACTACAGAATAAACAAGTTCAAAGAGTGTTATTTTATAGCAGCTTCCCGCGCCCATAAAGCGAATTATGAGGTAGTGGGTGCCAAAAATATCTTTGTTGTGTATCACGGAGTTGATCTAAATGCATTTCCCTTAAATATCGAGCCGCAAGCTTATATGGTCAATATTGGACGTTTTGTGCCTGAAAAAGGGATAGATATAGCTGTACAAGCAGCTGCCAAGCTGAAACGAATGCTCAAAATCACCATTGAAGTAGAACCAGACACGGAGTATTTTCATCAAAAAGTCAAGCCATATCTTGCTTCTGAATGTGTACAAAAAATGCCCATTCTTGAGGGTGAAGAGAAGAGTATGCTTCTTAGGAATGCCAAACTCTTCGTTTTTCCGATTCAGTGGGAAGAGCCATTTGGGATGGTGTTGATCGAGGCGATGGCATCAGGGACTCCGGTTGTGGCTTTCGCCCGTGGAGGGGTTCCTGAAATCGTCAAAGATGGTGAAACTGGTTTTCTTGTCAATAGCTCTGATAGCGATAAGCGTGGGGACTGGATCACTAAAACAACAGGGGTGGATGGTCTATGTGAAGCTATTGAAAGAATTTATGCGATGTCGCAAGATAGGTATCAAGAAATGAGATACGCAGCTCATTTACATGTCAGCAGATATTTTACTATCGCTAAGATGGGGATAGAGTACGAAAAGGTATATCAAGAGATCATACACCGTTTTAAACGTGCTGTGTAAAGATTTCGCAGGCAGGCTCGACCGGCTCTAGAAGAGGCTTGAGTGAAAGGATTAAATCTCTCTTTTCACCATTGCGAGCCTTTCTCTCATCCAAGAGAGGTACTCTCAACCCCCTTCCCAGGCAGATTCATTTCCCGTATTCCGAGTTTTTAGCAGAAAGCAGATGAAAATGGTGGAAAAGATGCTGTCGTCGTTCTCATGCAGTGCTTTTCTTGATGAGCAAGGAGTGATGAGGAAAGCGCATATTCGTTATAAAGATGATCATTGGGTGGAGTTTCATATTAAGGAACCCCTTTCGGCATCTCCTGATGATGGTTATCTAGCAGCAATGCTCCCAGTAGAGTTTCACTGTCATGGTATGGGGAGCAGTGATTTTAGTGATTTTGAGTCTCTAGACTTGAGGGAAGTGAACAAAGAGGCGAAAGAAGAGGGCATATTATGCCTTTTATGCATGTTTCTTCCTCATCATAAGCTAGAGAGCTTTATCGATTTTATGCACAGATACGCCCGATTAACACGTAGCGGCGAACTATCCCATCTCACAGGTGTAGCCTTGGAAGGTCCCTTACTTGCTAGCTTTGGTGGAACCCCAGAAAGAGGAATGTGGGTTCCTACGAGAGGAGAGTGGAAAAAGCTATGTGCATGTGGCCAACCTGGTTTACGATATATCGTATTGTCGCCCGATGCGATGCTAGAAAAATCGAACCTCTCAAAGCAGTTTCACAATGATCTAAGCATAGATTGGATCATCTCGACCCTGCTTGAAGCGAATATCAGATCAGCGCTTGGGCATTTTCAGAAGAACAATCCAACTGAGAGCGCAAAGTGTATAGAGACTCTTTTAGAGATTACATACAAACGAACATCATCCTCTTTTTTGATCAGAGTGATTACTGATCATCTCTTCAACGACATGCCTTTAAAATTCAAGCACGCCTGGCGGACGCCAAAAGAACTGGAACGGAGGCCGCAAGAGATTGGGCTCCTTCATCTAGAGCAGTGGAATATGGAAAATCTGGATACGTTTGTTGGTGAAGTGCCAGCTACGCTCATGCGTGCCGCGCACGATGGCCTGGTCGCCTTGTGTCTCAATTTTGATGGCGCACATGTCGATGCCGCAGTTTGTCAGAAGGTCGTCGAATTGATAGATTCGAAATATATCATAGCCATGACCGATAGGTTAGAAACAAATAGGCTGGGAGATCAAAAACTGGTAAAGAACGAAGAAATTAACCTCTGGTATCAGGAACGTGGTATTGTGGCTGCTGGCTGTAGCACAATTGACCATCAAATACGCAATCTACGGGCCCTGAAGGTTCCCGAAACATCCATCTGGAATATGACATCTCTTGTGCCTTCTCAGCTTCTTGGCCTTTCTTCGCAATATGACGAGCATGGTTTCCTCTCCAGGTGTTGTTATGTCTCACCTTCTGGCGAGCGTTTCTACATAGAGAGTGATGGTAACTAATAATGGAGAAGATAAACACGCAGGACACACATTCAAAACTGATACATGCAGACCAGGTTATTTTTGCTTCAAATCGTGGTCTGTTCGAACATTATATACAGCCAGATCACACGCTTAGTCAGCGACAGAGTGCAGGGGGGATGGTTACTGCGCTTGCTGAAGTTGCAGCGATTATGAACGCGACATGGATCGCAATGACAATCACTGAAGGTGATCGTCTCTTCTTAAAGATGGCACAACAAAGAGGTGATAATGCTCAGGACTATGCGAATAATCAAACGATGCGACTGAAATATGTTACGGTCCCAGAAGAGACGTTTCGTAAGCACTACGAAATAATTAGTACCGAGCTGCTCTGGTTTACCCAGTATTATATGCATCATGTCGTTGATGGGCTCAGATCCTCTCAAGAGATTTCAGACGCTTGGGGAAATGGCTATTATGCAGTGAATCAGGCTATTGCTGATGCTGTATGTGCTGAAATCGCAGCCAAAGTAGGGACGAGTGTGGTGATGTTGCAAGACGCGTTCCTTTGTTTAGCTGCTTCAATGATTAGAAAACGCTACGCCTCGGTTGTGATACAACAATTTATTCATTGGCCCTGGCCTGAAGGACGCTACTGGTGCTTACTACCGAGCTTCATTACGAAAGATATCTACCGAGGGCTCCTTGGAAATGATATTGTCGGCTTTCAAACGGAGCATGACGTTCATAGTTTCCTGGATGGTGTACGAACCATAGTAGATGAAGCAAGTCTTGATTTTCAGGCAAGTGAAGTCTGGTTACATGGACATCGTACCCTGGTACGTGCTTATCCTATATCAATTTCAGTTGCAGAGGAGCGTAATATCGTAGGAAGTGCAGCAGGCAAACGAGAAACAAAGAACATAGAGCCCTTTCTTGAGAAGAAAATTATCATGCGAGTAGACCGCATTGATCCGGTAAAAAATATTCTACCTGGCTTTCAGGCATATGCGCAATTACTGGATGAACATCCAGAATTTTTAAATGAAGTTACTTTCCTGGCCTTTTTGGTTCCCACACGTGAAACAGTGCCCCTTTATCAACGTTATAAGGCAGAAGTCCATCAAATTATTGATGAAATTAATCAAAAATATGGCTCGAACGCGTGGACACCTATTCATGCATTTTATGGAAATGATCGCACACGAGCCCTTGTTGCCCTGCAATTTTACGATGTGTTGCTTGTTAATCCAATGATCGACGGTATGAACCTTGTCGCGAAAGAAGGCGCTACTTTAAATCAGCGCAATGGCGTACTTGTCCTTTCGCGGACCGCCGGGACATTTGCAGAATTAAGGGAGGCTTCCATTCCCATCTCTCCCAAAAGTCAAGCAGAGACCGCTCACGCGTTATATCAAGCCTTAGTCTTACCATTGGCAGAACGGCGAGAGATGGCAGCGCAAGCCAGGAAGATAGTTGAGCTTCATACACTTCAGGATTGGATAACGCATCAGATACACGATATTAATGAACTTCTTGCGCAATAGTTCTTCTAGCGGGAGAGGAGCACAGTTATGAAGGCGGTCGTCCTTGCGGCAGGAAAAGGCACACGGTTAAGTCCACTTACTCACTATAAGGCCAAACCAATGGTGCCTGTTGCTAATCGTCCAGTAATGGAGCATATCATTGAAAATTTACACAAAAACGGCATTCGAAATATCTTTTCCAATTTATATTATCGACCCGCTGATATAATGGGTTATTTTGGAGATGGTTCCCGGTGGGATGTCTCTATTCACTGGATTGTGGAAGAGCAGCTTACGGGACCTGCGGGAGGTGTTGCTACCTTTGCCAACTTTTTAGAAGACGAAGAGATGATCATCGTTCTTTCTGGTGACGCTTTGCATAATATAGACTTACAGGCATTAGCAGACTTTCATAAAAATCATAACGCCTTGCTCTCCGTCGTGATGAAAAAGGTAGTAAATCCGGGCCGATACGGAGTAGGTTCGGTTGACCAGGACAACCGTATTGTTCGTTTCGTAGAGAAACCTGCAGTCGATCCTGCCAGTCAAGGGCTTGTGAGTTGCGGCATTTATTGCCTTTCAAAAGATCTTGTAAAACGTATCCCTCAAGGGGTTGTCTACGACTTTGGCGCAGATCTAATTCCTGCACTTGCAGCAGCGAATGAAGCCGTATTTTGCTTTGAAACATCGTCGTATTGGAAAGATATCGGTACCTTTGCAGAACTCAGGCAAGCGAATCTGGATGTTGTTGCAGAGAAAACCGGCGTCTCTGTTCCTGGTAACGAAAACAGGCAAGGAGTATTTATTGAGGCTGGAGCGGTCATAGACGCTGACGTTGAGATTGTACCCCCAGTACTGATCGGCAAAGGCTCCCGCATTGGCAAGAATGTTTATCTCATCGGGCCACTCGTCTTAGAAGCCTCTGTCATTGTTGAAGAGGGTGCATATATTTCCAACTCTGTCGTGCTTGAAGGAACTCACCTATTGCCAGGGACCATGGTCATAGACGGCATAATGGGAACATTCTTATCGCTGTGAGCCAGCCATCCCGTTGTATTCGTTGCGATTCCTCTGCGTGATAATGTGTTCTTTTTCTCTAGTCTGTCTCTTGCGGTTCCCTTTTGACCAGTCCCTTCTCACTTTTAAATAGCCCTGCTTTTTCAATCTCTGGCGTGATACCTTGACAGTATGCTATGATTGGACAAATAGAGGGCATGTTTGGTGCCGGAGTGTCCGAAAGGAGAATGACCGTAAATGACCGTAAATGACCGCTTTTTAAGCCACACAATAGTGGGAAATCGTCTGGGAAAATTTGTTCTAAAACATGATGACACGTTTATGGTAGCTTATGCAAGCAGTGACTTATTCGGTAGTGAAGAGACCGGCCTCTTCAGGCAAGGAACACGTTTTCTCCACGTTTGTGACCTCTTTTTAGCCAATCAACCATTGGCAACAATCTCCTATTCTGTTCTGGATAATGGGAGAGAATGTCTTATAGATCTGTGTAATATAGCCCCTCCTATTAATCAAGAGGCTGGCCTGGATCAAGGAGCAATCAGTGTGCGTCGTCACATTGATTTGCTGAAAAATAGCTTGGTCGAAACATTGACGATAACGAGCTATCATTTCGGTGCAGATACGATAAATTTGCAACTTGGCTTGAGAATTGGTGCCGATTTTCGCGATATTTTTGAGATACAGGGAAGAACACGTCCCGCGCGCGGTGAAGCCTATATACCTCGAATAAGCCAGTCAGAAACAACTCTCAGTTACCTCGGTCTTGACAATATAAAACGTGAGACACAGGTCATGTTTACCCCTGCTGCTGATAATCTTACGAATGACGGAATATATTGGGACCTTCAACTAACCAGAGAGCAGCCTGTGAACATACGCGTAACTACCACAATGCACGAGCATCTTGTAAGTTCCAACAAAGTTGCTAACAATACTAAAAATCCATACAATAGCCTCTCATTGTGTGAAATACGTACCGATAATATTTTGTTTGACAGGCTTTTATATCGGGGGATGAACGATCTGGCTATGTTGTGTACTGAGACAGCATATGGTCTCTACCCCTATGGGGGTATTCCCTGGTTTGTTTGTCCTTTCGGGCGCGATGGCCTTATTACAAGTCTGCAATATCTTCCGTGGTTCCCTGAAGTAGCACGGGGAACGCTGGCTTTTCTCTCGGCATACCAGGGTACAAAATATGATGAATTCACCGAAGAGATGCCGGGGAAGATCTTACATGAGTTCAGGCAAGGGGAGATGGCGAATTGTCGTGAAGTTGTTTATCTCCCGTACTATGGCACTATGGATGCTACCCTACTATTTCTCATTGTGTTTGAGGCATACATCCGCTGGACAAATGACCTGCCTTTCCTCAAACAGCACTGGGCCAATGTAGAGGCGGCTGGCAGGTGGATCACAAGGGATGGAGACGTTGATGGTGATACCTTTATCGAATATCGCCGGATAGCTGAGAAAGGTTTAGGTAACCAGGGATGGAAGGATTCTGGTGATGCTATTTCCCATAGAGATGGTCGCCTGGCAGCTTCCCCTATAGCGCTATGTGAAGCACAAGGCTATACCTTTGCTGCTTATAGGGCTCTAAGTTATATGGCTACTCTGCTTAGCAAACAGACGGAAGCAATTCAATGGCAACGTGCCGCCGTGCGACTACAGGCCAATTTTTTACGTTGCTTCTGGTGGGAGGACGAGCAACTTTTCTATCTGGCACTAGACGGTGAAAAGAAACCTTGTGAGGTTGTTAACTCCAATGCAGGCCAGTGTTTATGGACGGGCATTGTCCCCGATACTTTTGTAGATGCTATGGTTTCCCGCTTGATGAGCAGCGATATGTACTGTGGATGGGGTATTCGCACACTCTCGTCGTCTGCCGCGCGTTACAATCCTATGAGCTATCACAACGGTTCCGTCTGGCCGCATGATACAGCATTTATTGGTGCCGGTTTTGCTCGTTACGGCCATAAGGAGGAAACTGGGCGATTACTTCGAGACCTACTTGATGCCAGTTCTTACTTTCGGGATGCACGTCTACCCGAGCTGTTTTGTGGTTTTGAGCGTCAAGGTGCATATGGACCTACCCATTATCCTGTGGCATGTTTGCCTCAGTCCTGGGCCTCGGGTGCGCCATTCCTTTTGTTGAGCGCCCTGTTAGGGCTTCAACCTGATGCCGAACATCGGCGGCTTGTTGTACATACACCAACTCTTCCTGGGTGGATGAACAGGATAGAGTTGAGGCATCTACAGTTAGGGCAGCACAAACTCTCTCTGAAGTTTGAGAGATTAGCAGATGGTACAAACGTTTCGCTGATGGAGGGTATAGACATCGATATTCAGGTCGTTCCAGCGTAACAGTGATACAGGAATTGTTACCGGAATCACCTTTTACGCGACTGAGGAATGGGCGCCTGCTGTCCCAACGATTGCGATTAGCGAGAGCGCGCGTAAAGAAGAGGGAGCGCTCTTTCCGCTGAACTTTAAGAGAAGTATACCGAGGTCTATACTCACGGTTCACTCATTTTTTAGGGCATAAAATGAATTGTATTCCCCACTTGGGGCCAAAAAAGATGACAAAACAGCGTCTTTTCCCCACTTGGGGATGATAGCTTAGACCAAGGTCAAGCATTTTCCATCGAAGTGGAACTTGACCACTCTTCAACGACTCGAAACATCCATCTTTTGGAGCGATTTGTTCGAACTGATGAGCAACTAAAGCACCCTTGTTCGATCTTTTGGCCTCAAGAGACACAACTTACGTTTTGTGCGAGTGGTTTAGACGGCAAGGTCAGCTAACTGGAGGACCGGTCTTCCCAAAAGGAGGTTCACCATCATGCCCACGCTATGAGCGGTTACTTTGGCAGCAATTCTGGTGATCAGGCCCCAGGTACTTTTCGCATAGTGCTTGGACAAGTGCAATGGCTCTTGTAGCTGTGCATTGACCGTCTCGCAGATCAAGCGTAATCGGTTGAGCTGTTGTTGCGCCTGCTTGGAACGCTGTGGCTGTTGGTTCACCTTGGTAGGAGCCAGCAACTCCAGTGAGCGATACTGCTCAAGAAAGCGAGGCACGAGTGGCATCATGGTAGGCCCCATCTCCAAGCAAGCGCTTGAGATGATGCGAAAACGAGTCCAGCAGTTCCACCACGGGCTGATTGTCATAGGGACTGGCTGGCGTGAGCAAGAAGCTCATGATGACTCCTGTCGGGCTGACCACGCTGTGCAATGTGTAGCCAAAGTACTTCATGGCTTTGCTGCTACACACGCCAGAGTCGGCACTGCCGACAAAATCACTGGCCTGTTTGGCCCGCTTGTAGCCAACACAGGGGACAGGCGCCGAGTCAATGGCTGCCGTCTCTTGCAACTGCAGCGCATCGAGCACGATCTGCAAGCTCACCCGAACGGCCAGGATTACCGACCAGAGATCCCGCTTGCTGCGAGTAGAGCGACTGCGTTCATTGAGTCTGGGGAAGAACGTCTGCAGACTGGCTTGATGCAGTCGGAAGAAGTGATCCTCTCGGGGTTCACCGATCAGTTCCTGATAGAGGGCGATGGTGACCAGCTCGCTGTCAGAGAGCTGCGGGGCTGGACCAGGCCGGTCCAAGCTGTGTTGGATCACTGCTGATCCTTTCATTGTGTCATCGACTATGGTAAAAATGGTGGTGAGAACGGTGGCTTTGTCAAGCATCTGGAGTACGCTCCTTGTTTGTCTATGATGGTTACAAACGGAAGGGTACTACCGTTCTCCTTTCCTGTCAGCAACTCGCACAAAGCGTAACTTGTGTGACAATTCTTAAAAACCGCCCAAAAAATGAGCGAACCATGAGTCTACAAGCAGGTCATTCAGATGAGCAGAAACGTTACACCATCAGAACTCTTTCCTACCAATGGGGGAATAATAAAGTCTCCTGCCCTGGGAAAACCAAAGGTTTCCCCACCTCGCATGTTACCGTCCTCGACTCTTTCAGCGCAATAAAAAGACGTAGTTGGATATGCAACGCTCATTACAGTAGCCCAGGTACTCAGTGGTACCTGGGTTCTCTTCATCTCCATTGGGCTGTGATAGAATGAGAAGACAACGTATTTAGCAAGGAGAACCCAATGGCCAGCAAAAATATTTATCCCATCGGCACCCTTCCCCTCCTGGGAGAGGTTCCTGAGTACATGTATGCGCAGGTCATACGCCAGGACCGGCTGGGCGAACCTCGTGATGCCTTCCAGATCGAGGAGATGGAGGTTCCAGATATTGCCTCGGACCAGGTGCTTGTCGCTGT
>Ga0137378_10002432_pt1 | contig 15970 bp, 13 predicted proteins | sample SagtaG_21_FD_104813 | JGI IMG/M metagenome (GOLD analysis project Ga0137378, IMG submission 104813) | Vadose zone soil microbial communities from Sagehorn Ranch, Mendocino, California, USA - Sage2_L_60_16 metaG | ecosystem: Environmental > Terrestrial > Soil > Vadose zone | place: USA... | reverse complement strand
TTCCAGCAAGATGCTGGGCCTTGTCGATTGGGAGCTGCTGATACTGTTCATCGGCTTGTTCGTCGTTAATCACGCGCTGCAGCAGACAGGCCTGATCGATAAGATCGTGAGCGATCTCAGTGCCTTCGGAGTGGATTTGCAGCACCCCGCGCCGCTGTTCGGCGTCACGTTCGTGCTCTCCAATATCGTCTCCAATGTGCCGGCGGTGATGCTGCTGCTTCCGCTCGCCACGCATACGATGGCCGGGCCGATCCTCGCGCTGGTCAGCACGCTGGCAGGAAACCTGCTGATCGTGGGCAGCATCGCCAACATCATCGTGGTGGACGCTGCCGCGCGGCGAGGCATCCGTATCGACTGGCACCGACACGCTCGCGTCGGCGTTCCTGTCACACTCGCAACGCTGGCGATTTCTGCCGCGTACTTTTGGCTGCGGCTGCGGGTCGCGGGCTAGCGCACCCGGAACCGGGCTGGGTCCCCGGCTCCTGCGACGCTCGGTTCCCTTGTCTTGGCTCTGAGCGTCCTCATCTAGTGCTGGACGCCCCCCAGGACGACAACCGCAGCTCGGTACAGACGACATGCTTCGATTCTATGGTTACGCCCTGCTTTTGCACGGCTATATTGGATGGCGCCTGCTGCCCGATATGCCATCCGACGCGCTCGGATGGGTGACTGGCCTGTGGCTCGCTGCTTCGATCTGCCTGGTGCCGCTCGGCCTCCTGGCACGCCGAATCAGGCGGCAACCGCTTTCGGATGCGCTCAGCTGGGCGGGATTGCTGGCGATCGGCTCCTTTTCATCGCTTCTGGTTCTCACTTTCATTCGTGACTTGGCATTGCTTTGCGCCTCTGCCTTGCTTGGATGGGCGATCGAAGCGGATGCACTGAAGCTATTCCAGATTTGGAGCGCTGCCGCAGTGCCGGCCCTCGCAGCACTATTTACGATCGTGGGTCTGGTTAATGCTCGGCGGCTCGCCCGGGTGCGATCGGTCGACGTTCCAATTGCGGGGCTGCCTTCTTCGCTTGACGGTTTCACGATCGCGCAGATCAGCGACGTTCACATAGGACCGACGATCAAGGGCCGCTATCTCGACGCGATCGTCGATGCCGTGAACGAGCTCGACGCCGACATGATCGCCGTTACCGGTGATCTGGTGGACGGAAGCGTCAAACAGCTTTCCCGGCACACGCAACCCCTGTCGCGCCTCTCGGCGCGCCACGGCGCTTATTTCGTCACCGGAAATCACGAGTATTACTCCGGAGTACGCGCGTGGGTGCCCGAGCTGCGCCGGCTCGGCTTGCACGTGCTCATGAACGAGCACGTCGTCCTGCAGCATGACGGCAGCACCGTCGTCGTGGCGGGCGTCACCGACTACGGTGCCCATTACTTCGATCCTGCACAACGCAGCGATCCGGCCCGTGCAATCGCAGGCGCTCCGGCCGACACCGCAGTGAAGGTCCTGCTTGCGCATCAGCCGCGATCGGCCTTCGCCGCAGCGCCGGCGGGCTACCAGCTTCAGCTTTCGGACCACACGCACGGCGGTCAATTCTTCCCCTGGAATTTTCTGGTGCGGCTACAGCAACCCTTCAGTGCAGGATTACACCGCCTGGGCGCGCTTTGGATCTATACCAGCCGTGGGACAGGCTATTGGGGACCGCCGAAGCGCCTCGGCGCGCCTTCGGAGATTACCCGCCTTAGACTCGTGCCCGGCTAGGCGTGGTCATCCCACAGAATTCCGTTCCCGCTGCATCCTGCCGATTCGTCGCAACGCGGCATCCCGGGACGACCGGGCAGCGGGAAGCTGAGGCGCCGTAAATTTCCTCCATGCGCAAAAAAACGGCCGCGTGCGCGGCCGTTTCTGGTGGGTTTGAGAGGTTCCCGAAATTCAGTCGGATGCCTGCACACCGGGTGGTCCGATTTCCAACCGTTTGCGCCGCGCTTTTGCTGAGTCCCGGCCTGTCGGGCGCACCGGCCCTCGCCTGTGCCGCGCGACGTTCCTATCTGCCGCAGCCTGTCAGATTTCACCGGGGGTCGACTCCGCGCCACGGAAGTCTTTTATGGTCCGCTTTTTGCTGCGATAATCCGATGCAAAGGGTGCGCGGCGGCTTGGGTCTGCCGTTCGCTGCCGAAAACACCTTCGCGACACGATGATGGGGAGGTTTCAGTGAGTGCTTTTCAGATTTCGGCGGAGCGCCGCGCACGCTGGTGCGCAGGAGCGCACTTCGTGGTTGCGATCGTGTTGCTCGCGGTGGTTGCGGGCCGAATGATCGTCGCGCCCGAGTCGTTCTATGCGGGGGCGCTATTGATCGGCCCGCTCGCCTACTTCGGCGCCGTGTTCGCGGTCTTGTTTTGCTTTCCGCGACAGCTGCCCGGTTGGGCAACCTGCATCCTACCCAAGACAGTGCATGCCGAGTACCGCGATTTGTTCGGGTTACCGGCACGGCGCTAGCGAAATACCGAGCCAGGCTCGGCCGAGTGAAGATCGCCACCTGGAACGTCAACGGTATCCGCGCTCGCGAAGCGCAGCTATGCGAATGGCTGGATCGCGACCAGCCCGACATCGTGTGCCTGCAAGAGCTGAAGGCGGAATCTGCGCAGATCCCCGAGCGGTGCAAGCACGCGGACTACCACGCGTACTGGCACGGGCTACGCGCTTACTCCGGTGTATCGCTTCATGTCAGAAAAGGATTGTTCGATGGCGAGCCCACATTCAGCCATCCCGAATTCGATATGGAATCGCGGATCGTGCAGGCGGCGTTCGGCAACTTGATCCTGGCATCGGTGTACGTGCCCAATGGCGGCAAGGACTTTCCCGCGAAGCTCAATTTTCTGACCCGCCTTGTCGCGTGGGCGAAGCAGTTGCACGACGAGGGACGCGAGGTCGTCTTGTGCGGCGATATCAACATCGCCCGCGCCGACATCGACGTGCATCCGCGCGAGCTGAAGGCCGGCGTCATCGGGCAGCGACCGGAGGAACGCGAGCTCTTCGAGCAGCTCCTCGGCGGGCATTTTGTCGACGTCTGCCGCGAACTCAATCCCGGCAACCCGGGCTTGTTCACGTGGTGGCCTCCGTGGCGCAACATGCGTCAGCGCAATATCGGCTGGCGCATCGACTACATCCTCGCTTCGAAGTCGATCGCCACGCGAGCGACGAATTGTGTGGTCCTTGCCGACGTCGGAACGAGCGACCATGCGCCGGTGTTGATGACCACAGCTTAACCCCGGTAACAGTATATTTTCCAATATGGCAGGTGGCGCAGCTCTGCGTCGCCTCGATCGAGCGCAGACCGTAGGGCGGCACAAGCCCCGAGAGCGAAGCCGGCCCATCGGCCGCAAGCCATTTGTTGCAGCCAACAATCATCCGTGTCATGTGCGAGCCCGCGCCGCAAGCTTCGGACAGACCATCAGTGCGATACGCGAATGGCCGGCAGGCAATTCGACGGTCCGGAACCTCGCTATTTATTCACGTTCATCAAAGCAATCGTCCTCGGCTTGTACCGTACGCGTTTCGGAAAATCAGTGATCAGGCAGCAGCGACGATCCCGTGTCGCACCTGCCGCCCGATCTGCGGCCCTTTCTTGTTAGCGAAGATCACTGTATTTTCCTGCACGTGAGCGCACAATTCCCGCTGTGTGTTTCCGACGCGGGCGCGATCGTAAGTTTGAGATCATCACGTTACCTGGCCGTCAGCGCTCAAGATTAAAGGTCGACGGACACGGTTCCTATGACGATAAATTTTTCCGCTCCGCGCCTTGGACCAGATTCAATCGGAATCGAGCTGGTCTTTCAGGAGACCTCTGAATGATGGCGTGCAAGTTTCTCGCGAGGTCGATCGGAAAGTGCATGGCATTTCCGACGCGCAACGACCGCGCGAGCCACCGTGCTCCCGGCGTGCGCGTACATCTTGGCCGATGGCTTCGGGGCGCGTTGCTCTGGACGGTCGGAGGTGCCGTCATTGCGGCAGCGGAGGCGCAGCCGTTTCACTGCCCCAATGCCTGGCCGCTTCGGCGCGCGCTCATCGCCTATGATGCGCCGGATGTTCATTACAGCGCGCAGCTGCTTGACTACCTGGCCGCGCGTTTCGAGTTCTCCGACGAAATCAATGCTTACAACGTCGGGCAACTCAAGCAGCGCAATCCCAATTTTTATGCTCTGTCGAGGAATTCACTGAGCGACAACTTCGTGTACCCGTCGACCCAGACCGACGAACACGATTGGCTGACCGCGCACGCGGCCGACTATGGAGTTGGCCCGGAGGACATCTATCTTCACTTCTGGACCGATACCGAAATCGTTCTCGAGGGTCAGAGCATCGTGGTTCCAGGATGGCAGCCGGGGAGCCCGAAATCCGGCGCGACGGCCGCAACGCGGGCAGACTCCCGAGTGCCCGTCTACTATAAGAACCTGACTCGTCGTGCCACCAACTTTTCGACCGCACCGATCCGCGCGCTCAACCGGGCCTACAGCCTCTCGCGCGTGGCGCAGCCGATCATCGGCGGCATCCACTGGGAAGGATTTTTCTTCGACAACGCCGGCAACTATGGACTGGTCGTCACTATCGCGACCGGCGGAGCTTACCCAAGCGGTGGACAGCTCGCGGAACACCCTTCGCACGGGGTCATGAACAGTCCCGCGTTCAAGGATTGGTACTGGTATCAGGGCATCGGCTTGTTCATGAAGGAATTCAGAGAATGGATCGCGGGAAACCCGCCTGAGCTCGGAGGTCGCCGCTTGAGGATCGTGCCGAATGTCTACAACCTGCCGTATCTGGATACGGTCGATTGGGAAAACGCCTATGTAAATTTCCGCGCGGGCGACGTGCTGTTCCAGGAATACGAACTCAATCCCGTCCGCGATTCGGCGCGCCGCTTTCCGGAGATCATCTTCCAGAAAAACTCGCTGGCGCAGGCGTCGGGCATCGAGCTTTTCCAGCCGGGGTTGTCGGTGACCGCCGCAGCACCCAATGCGGGAACCTATACAAGCGACGAGGCTCTCATGAGCACCCTGAGCCTGCACTGGGTGACGCGCACGTCGAACGTTCTCATACTGGGCCATCAATCCAATGCGGTCATGCGCGACGATTGGCCGCAGAACACCAAGGCCATCTTCGACGTCGATCTGGGCCCGCCCCTCGGCGACCCTTACGTGCTTGCGACCGGAACGGACGGTCATTCTCCGGCGTACCCCTACACGATCTACGCGCGAGAGTTTTCCTGTGGCCTGGCCATCGTTCGCGAGCGCGGCACGTCGAACGAGGACATCGATCCCACGACCAGCACCGTCGTGCAGCTTCCGCGGCAATACATCCCCGTGGATGCGGACGGCAACACCGGTTACGCCACCAGCCAGTGGGACCTGCGCAACGGCCAGGGCCAGATATTCATTTCATCGAATGTGATCGACCCGCCGTGCACACCAGCGTGGGGATGCTTTGCCAATTACCAGGGCCTGTGGTGGAGCGCGCCTGCAGGATCGGAAGCGGGCTGGGGCATCAACTTCGCGCATCAGGGCGACACCATTTTCGCGTCCTGGTTCACTTACGATGTCGCCGGCAAGGGATGGTGGCTGGCGATGACCGCGGAGAAAACCGCATCCAACACTTATTCAGGCACGCTCTATCACGCGCGTGGGCCGCCCTTCAACTCTGCTCGATTCGACCCGGCCAAGGTCGTGCCCTTTGCAATCGGCAATGGGACGCTGGCGTTCAGCGACGCGAACAACGGCACATTCGCCTACGTGGTCAACGGTTTCCAGCAAACCAAGGCGATTCAGCGTGAAATGTTTGCGAGCCCCGTTCCCACCTGTGGCGTCGCCAAGGAGGTCGATCTCGCGCAGGCCACCAACTATCAAGACATGTGGTGGGCGGCGCCGCCCGGTTCGGAATCCGGGTGGGGCATCAACTTCGCGCATCAGGGCGACGTCATTTTCGCAACCTGGTTTACCTACGATCTCGACGGCACGCCGCTGTGGATGTCGGTTACCGCACGCAAGGCCGGCCCGGGTCTCTACTCGGGTACGCTGTACCGGGCCACCGGACCGCCGTTCAACGCGACGCACTTCGATGCCGCCGGAGTGACGGCGGCTCCGGCCGGAATCGCGACCTTTGCTTTCGCTGACGGCAACAGCGCATCATTCAATTATTCGATCACTGGTGCCGCGCTTCCCGTGGCGACCCAGACGAAGATGATCACGCGGCAGGTATTCCGCAAATCGGGAACGGTGTGCCGCTAGCTTCGAACGGATCGCGTTCGAGCCGCTGAAAGAACGTGGTTGCCTCGCCGCATTGATCCGTCGATGCCGTACGTGCATCGATGCCGCTTCGAACTGAAGCGGCCGACGGTCCCGGCCCGCTGCGCCGCGAGCGCAAATGTTCAATCGGCGTGCGCAAACCTTCTCAATTGATACGATGACGTTCGGCCGCCGGACGATTACGACATCAATGGCGGACCTTTTGCCTTTGAATTTCTAAAGGGTGGATAGCGCGATGCCGGTGGAGATGCGATCGGGGCAGACAGCAAGCACGCGCTGGGATCCGACGCTTTATCGCAGGTTCTCCGACCAGCGGCTGCGCCCTGCGCTCGAGTTGCTCGACCGCATCGCGCTCGCATCGCCGAGCGTGATCTACGACCTCGGGTGCGGGCCGGGACAAATCACACGCATCATTTCGGAGAAGTGGCCGTCCGCAGCGGTGTTCGGAGTCGACAATTCGAAAGAGATGCTCGAGCAAGCCGCCGCGCAGCCCGGCAAAATTCAATGGATCGAGGCCGATATCCGAACATGGTCGCCCGACAGACCTCCCGATCTCCTGTATTCGAATGCGACCTTGCATTGGGTGGAAGATCATCATGTTCTTTTCCCACGTCTTGCTGGATTTCTGCAACCAGCGGGGTGTCTGGCGGTGCAGATGCCATTGAGCTGGGGTGCGCCTTCGCATCGGCTGATGCGCGAAACGCTCGCCAATGGAGGCGTGAACGGAACAGCGCTTGGAACCGAAGAGCTGCGTCGGACCATCGCCCGCGACTGGGTCGCCTCGGCACACGCGTATTACGACATTCTTGCGCCGCGTGCGAGGAGCATCGACATCTGGGAAACCGAGTACCTGCAAATACTCGACGGCGACGACCCCGTCCTCGAATGGGTCAAATCGACGGGGCTTCGCCCGATCCTGAGTGGACTCGATGACCGTGCGCGTGAAATCTTTCTTGTGGACTACGCACGGCGGCTGCGGGAAGCGTACCCCAAGCGCTTGGACGGGCGCACGCTTTATCCATTCCGCCGCCTGTTCATGATTGCGAGCGTCTAGAGCGACTCGCGACTGCGGCGTGAGTGTGCGCGCCGCTTGTCGTGTCTTTCGACCGTCGATCGGAAGCGGGGTATCGGTTGATGACGCCGTTTCTTACACTTGCGCATGCCGCTTCGGATCGCTCTTCGGTAACTCACCGCAAGACAACGAAAAATTCTTCGTGGCTCGAAGGTTGCTAAGTTCTGCGACTGCGCGTCGACGCAAAAATCGGCCTCAGGGAGAAAGCATCATGGCTCAGGAAAGGCAAGCGATACCGATCACGGAACCCGTACATCTGGGCTTCAGCGAGCAAAGGCAGCCGGTGCTCCGTGGCGATGCTCAACATCACATCGTAGCGCGCGGAGACCAGCTCGCGTTTGCAGCCGAAGTGGTGCGCTTTGGATTTGCGCCGGATGACTTCGCTCTCGAGATCGCGAGGGTTCGCGGCAAGCGCGACCCGCAATCGTTGACGCCGACGTATGCCGTGAAAGTTGAGAACACGCGCACGCGGCGCAGCGTCACGTACTACGGCGGCCCGGGCAGGGCCTGGGTCGCGGAATTCCTGGCCGATCTGATCGCAGGAGAGTTCGGACAGCCCTAAATCTCGGGGACGACACCGGGTCGGTATCCGGTCGCCTTGGAGAGCCCGACGCCTCCGCCCGCTTTCGTCGCGCTGCGATCTCCGTCGTACGGAGCGTCGGCAGGCTCGGCGAAAGGCATCCGGCATCTCCAGGGCGTACCAACGCGAGAGGGCTGCGAGATCGGTGTTCGCACATGATCGCGAACGTCCTTGGCCGGCGTCACAACGGCCTTGTCGTCTTTTTCCGGATTCCGCAGTTCTCGCACGATCTCGTTCTCCCGCAAAAAAAGTGGTTGCAGCCCGCTAGTGCCGGCGCCTTCGAATGGGCAGCACGTTTTTCAGCGATTCCACCTCGACCACAGCCTCGGTCTGACAGCGGTGGCGAAGCTGGCGGCGAACGCGCGCGAAGGTCTTCTTGAGGTCTGTATCGACGCTCTTGATGTAGCGAAACGACGGATCGAGGATGGATTTCATCGTACCCGCTTCGGGAATGTCTGTGAGCTACGTGGATTTGTAGCGCATAACGATGCAAGATGTATTCCTGACAAGACGAACTTCGGAGCATCAGCGACTTACGATGACGCTGTCATCGAGGTAAAGGGTCTGTCGTAAATTCCGGCGACACTCGCAGCGCATGGAACGGCTTCTCAGGTTGTCGCCCACATGTAGCATGTAGGACTGACACCGACAGGTCGCGAGAAACTCGCCTACACAGGGCTGAAGCCTGGAAAATAGCGGCGTGTAACAGCGTTCGTGCGCATCAATGCGCGGCGAAGCGGTACAGCAGACGCGCCTCTCACGCTGCGCGAGCTTCGTCGCTGCAACCTCGCTGAACATGCGACGGTGCCACGCGCGTGAGAGTTCGTCCTCTCCTGCGTTGTGCCTTCGCCATGCCCGAGCCGCGCTGCCGGTTGCAGAAGCGCCGTCTCGACGCTGGACGGGCGTAGAATGGCCGCGGGGGGACGCAGTCGACGCGATCGCCGAAGCGTCGGCGCTAGATTCGATGACAGACGCGATGCACCGTTGCGGCACGTTCTCAGGCAGGGTCCTGGCGCTCGCGGTTGTCGCGCTCGCGAGCGCTTCCGCTTTCGCCTCCAGCACAACGATCTACAAATGTTTCGATAGCCGCTTGAGTCTGGTTTACACCGACTCGCCATGCAAGGAAGGCGAGCGCATGGACATCGATCCGGGAGAGGCTGACCCCGTCGCCGTGTCCAAGCTCGAGCATGCGCGCGACATGCTCGATCGCGCCGCCGCCGAGCGCATCTCCGACGAGCGCCGCGCGACGGCGCTGCGCGACATCGCGGCGATGATGCGCTACCGCGCCGAAGACGATCGTGGTATCGCCGACTATCCTGCGCCTTCGGAGGCCGACTTTGGCTATCCGCTCTATCCGGCCTTTGCGAGGCCGCACCGCGCGCGGCATGGTACGCCCAAGCATGCGCAACTGCATGGCTTCGCTCCCAATCCTCCCTTTTTCGTGCCTCGTCGCTAGATTGCCGCGCGGATCAGGCAGCCCCTATGCCATCACTGGAAAGCGCCGAAATCGCTGACACTCCGAGGCGACGAGAGTGCGGGCGTCTCGCGCTCGCGATGACCGCATCGAGCCTTCTTTGGTGTTTGCCGTTCGACGCTTTCGCCTTGATCAAGTGCGTCGACGCGCATGGCAAGGTCAGCTACCAGGAGAGCATTTGCGCCGAGGAAAGCAAGGCGCAAACGACGTTCAAGGTCCCGGTTCCGGCCGCGAGCGCATCGGCGCAGTCGGGCGCGCCGGCGCCGCCGAGCGGCGTGCAAACGAAAAAGCGCTCGCGCGTGCCGACGGAACAGGATTTCAAGGGCCCCCGCGAGGCGTGGCAGCGAATGGAGCAGGCGCTCAACCGCGGCGACAGGAGCGCAGCGTTGAAAGAGCTCACGCCGGCGGCGCAGCAGCGCTTGGGCGAGACGATCGACAAGCTTGCGAGCAAAAGCAAATCTCCGGAGGCCGATCAGTGGGGTCCCGTGCGCTCGGTCACGCTGACCGGAGACGACACCGCCACGGTCACGCTCTCGCGCAGGAAGAGCGACGGCATCTACGCGTACGAAGTCATGCTGATGCGCGGCTCCGACGGAAAGTGGCGCATCGACAATATGTAGCGCCGGTAAACCGAGTCGCGAGCCCGCCCTTGATCGCCTGCGATTCATAGACGTCATCGCATCGTCGTCGTTGGTCTTGCGATCGTTGATCCGCCCGACCATAATCGAGGCCGCCGCCCGGAGAGCGACGGCGCGGCATTCCGTCAGCAATCATCGAAATCAGGGGAGACGACGATGAACTGGTACCTTCAGGTCCTGAAAAAGTATGCCGATTTCAGCGGCAGGGCACGGCGCAAGGAGTACTGGTTTTTTGTGCTTTTCAACATCATCATCAGCGTGGCGCTCACCGTCATCGATGTCATGGTCGGTACGTACAGCCAGGCGATCGGCATCGGGCTGCTCGCGTGCATCTATGCCCTGGCCGTGCTGATTCCGGGAATAGCCGTGTCGGTTCGAAGGCTCCACGACACCGACCGCAGCGGCTGGTGGCTGCTGATTGTGCTCATTCCGATCATCGGACCGATCGTGCTCATCGTCTTCATGTGCATCGACGGCACGCCCGGCACGAATCGCTTCGGTCCGTCGCCCAAGGAAGCCACGGTCGCAGTGCCGGTGCCCGGCTAGAGAAGCGCTGAGCAAGTTGCCCGTTCGCCCTGAGGTTGTCGAAGCCTGCCCTGAGCAGCGTCGAAGGGGGCGGCGACTAACTCATTGATTAACGTGGATGACGGTCCGTTCATGGTTCGACAAGCCTGTCCTGAGCCACGTCGAAGGGCTCACCACGAACGGACTAATACTGAGGTTTCCTAGCGGCGCGCGTCGCTGTGGAACGCCCAACTCCGTCCAGGCGCGGCAGCGAACAGCGCGCGGGTGTATTCGTGTTTCGGATTTGCAAACACTGCGCCGACCGGCCCTTCTTCCACGATGCGCCCTTTGTGCATGACCGCGACACGGTCGCAGACCTGCGCCGCGACGCGCAAGTCATGCGTGATGAACAGCATGGCCAGGTCGAGCCGCGCGCGGATTTCGTCGAGCAGCGCGAGCACCTGCGCCTGAACCGAGACGTCGAGCGCTGACACGGCTTCGTCGGCGATGAGCAGAGCGGGCTCGATCGCCAATGCGCGCGCGATGCACACGCGTTGACGCTGGCCACCCGAGAACTGGTGCGGATAGCGGTCGAGCGATTTCGGATCCAGCCGCACGAGCTCCATCAGCCGCCGGGCGTTCGCGAGCGCGTCCGCGCGCGTGGCGCCGTAGTTCATCGGACCCTCGACGATCGACTCGCCGACCGTGCGCCGCGGATTGAGCGAACGATACGGATCCTGAAACACGATTTGCACGCGCCGGCGCAACGGCCTCAATGCGGCGGCGCCGAGCGTCGCGACGTCCTCTCCGTCGAGATAAATATGCCCGGCCGTCGGCTCGATCAAGCGCGCGACGCAGCGCGCGACCGTCGACTTGCCCGACCCCGACTCGCCCACGATGCCCAGCGTCTCGCCGCGGCGAACCTCGAGCGACACGTCCGCAGCGGCGTCCACGGCTTCGCCGCGTCGCAACCATCCGCGAACGTAGGTCTTCGCGAGACGCTCCGTGCGCAGCACGATCGCTGCGCCCGTCGAAACCTCGCGATGACGCGGAACGAGGCTCGGCACGGCGGCGATCAGCATGCGTGTGTATTCGTGCGTCGGATGCGATAGCAGCTCGCGGGCCGGCGCGAATTCGACGACACTTCCCTGGCGCAGCACCGCGACGCGATCGGCGATCTCGGCGACGACGCCGAAATCGTGGGTGATGAAGAGCACGCCCATGCCGTGCTCGCGCTGCAACTCACGGACAAGCGTGAGTATCTGCGCCTGCGTGGTGACGTCGAGCGCGGTCGTCGGCTCGTCGGCGATCAGCAGGCGCGGATTGAGCACCAGCGCCATCGCGATCATGATGCGCTGCCGCTGACCTCCCGAGAGCTGATGCGGGTAGGACGCGATCATTCGCTCGGGCTCCGGGAGACGAACATCGCGAGCGATCTCCAGCGTACGTGCCCGCCGCACGGAGCCTGAGAGCGCCGTATGCGTGGCGAGCACCTCGTCGATCTGCTCTCCGCAGGTCATGACCGGATTGAGCGCGGTCATCGGCTCCTGGAAGATCATCGACATGCGGGTGCAGCGCAGCTCGCGCAGGCGCGGCTCGCTCACCGCGAGCACGTCCTCGCCATCGAGCAGGATGCGCCCGGAGGCGGTGCGCAAAGCGTCGGGCAGGAGTCCCATCGTCGCTTGCGCGATCACCGACTTGCCCGACCCCGATTCGCCGACCAGGCAGACGATCTCACCCGCCTCGACCGAAAAGCTCGCGCGATCGACTGCCAGCGCGCGGTCCGCTCCGGCGGGGAGCGCGATGGTCAGGTCACGGACATCGAGGACCGGCGTTGACATTTCAATCGACGCAAGTCAAAGACGATTACCACAGAGGCACAGAGGGCTCCGAGAAATACGAGAAATATTCATGCGACGTTTCTTCTCTGTGTTCTCTGTGGTTCTGTGGTCGATCTTTTTGCTTCTAAAGCCGCTTGCTCATCCTGGGGTCGAGCGTGTCGCGCAAGCCGTCGCCGAGCATGTTGACTGCGAGCACGGTCAGCGCGAGGACGATGCCGGGGAACAGGATGTTGTGCGGAAATACGCGGAACAGCGCGCGTCCCTCGGCCATGATATTGCCCCAGGTCGGCGTCTGCGGCGGGATGCCGACGCCGAGGAAGGAGAGAATCGCCTCGATGAGAATCGCCGACGCGGCGATATACGTCGCCTGGACGATGAGCGGCGGCACGGTATTGGGAAGAATATGGCGCACGATGAGCGGCAGTGTCGGCGTGCCGACGGATACCGCGGCTTCGACGTAAGGCTCCTCGCGCACCGACAGCACGACCGAGCGCACGAGGCGCACCACGCGGGGGATCTCGGGAATGACGATGGCGACGATCACAGCGAGCAACCCGGCGGAGGAGAGCGACACCACTGCGATCGCAAGCAGGATCGCGGGAATCGCCATCAGCCCGTCCATCAGGCGCATGACGATGCCGTCGAGCCAGCGCAAGTAGCCGGCGAACAGGCCGATGGCAAGCCCGATCGCGACGCTGATGACGGCCACTGCGGCGCCGACCAGCAGCGACGCGCGCGCGCCGTAGATCACGCGGCTGTACACGTCGCGGCCGAGCGTGTCGGTTCCCATGCGATGCACGATCACTGTCTGACTGCCATCCGCGTTGCGTAGAGTCTCCTCGAAGCCCGGCAGCTTGTTACGCACCGCGGGATTGATCGCGGCAGGATCGATCGTCCCCAGCCAAGGCGCGGCGAGCCCGATGAGCAGGATGATCGTCAGGATCGCGGCGCCCGCCACCACGACGGGATTGCGCAGCAGTCGGCGGAGCGACCCGCCGGCCAATACCAGCGGCCCTTTCGCGATCGCGGCGGGATCGTCGACGGCACTCATCTCAATAACGAATGCGCGGATCGAGCACGGTGTACATCACGTCGACCAGCAGATTGATGAGCACGTACACGAATGAGAAAAGCAGGATCACGGCCTGCACCGTCGGATAGTCGCGCGCGAGCACCGCGTCGACGGTAAGCCTGCCCAGCCCCGGGATGCTGAACACGCTTTCGGTGACGACGACGCCGCCGATGAGCAATGCGATGCCGATGCCGATCACGGTGATGATCGGCACCGCGGCATTGCGCAAGGCATGCCGCATGAGCACCACGCGATTGGAAAGTCCCTTCGCGTGCGCGGTGCGGATGTAGTCCTCCCCCAGGACCTCGAGCACGCTCGTGCGCGCGATGCGCGCGATCAGCGCGATATAGATGACCGACAGCGTGATGCTCGGCAGGATCAGCCGCTGAACGAACCCGCCGATCCCCTCGGCTATCGGCTGATAGCCCTGCACCGGCAGCCAGTTGAGCTTGATGGCAAAAACGTAGATCAGCGAATAGCCGATCACGAACACCGGAACGGAGAATCCGAGCACCGAGAAGCCCATCACGATGCGGTCGATCCACGTTCCCTGCCGGTACGCGGCGACGACGCCGAGCGGCACGGCGACGAACACCGAGAGCAGCATCGTGAACGCCGCCAGCGCGAGCGTCGGTCCGGCGCGGTCCAGGATCAGATCGGCGACCTGCTTCTTGTAGAAGAACGACTCGCCGAAGTCGCCCGTCAGCACGCGGCCGATCCAGATCGCGAACTGGGTGACGATCGGCCTGTCGAGCCCCAGTTTCTGCCGGATATCGACGATGTCCTGCGACGTGGCGGCGGCGCCGGCGATGATGGCGGCGGGATCGCCTGGCGTGAGACGTAGCATCGAAAACACGAGCACAGCGACCACCGCCATGACCGGGATCGTAGCGAGCAGGCGGCGGGCGATGTAGGCGAGCATTACGATTCGCCTTTCGAAGTTCGATCGAAATCGTGACTCTGTCTTCGCGCGGCGGCCAAGTCCGCGACGGCCGCCGCTGCGCGTCGCGAGGAGGCCGAGATGCTAGGCGCCCGCACGCGAGGAACCGGAGTGTACACGCTAGTACATGAGGATTCCGAGCGGGCGAGCAACAACGCAGATCGGCCCCACAGCAGCGCGGCTGCGCGCCGTCATTTGCCCGTCTTGCTGATATTCCAGAACACGGAAGCGGGCGCTACCACATAGCCGTCGACATTCTTGCGCGACGCGCCGGGCTGGTACCACTGCCCGAGATGAACGTGTGTCGGGTACTGCGTCCAGCGCACCTGCACTGCTTCGGCGATCGCCTTCTGCTTCGCCGGATCGGTCTCGCGAGCGAAGTCGTCGCGCAGCTTTTCGATCTCCATGTCGCACGGCCATCCGAAAAGCGCCTTGTCGCAGCTTGCGTTGAGAAATGCGGTCGACACCGGATTGAGGATGTCGGCCGACACCCACGACGTGATGAAAGCGTGCCAGCCACCTTGCGACGGCGGATCCTTCTTGGCGCGTCGCGCAACGACCGTTTGCCAGTCCATGTCCTGCATGTCGACCTTGAATCCCGCTTTTTCCATGAGCGATTTGGCTACCGGCGCCAGATTGGTCAGCACCTGAAGATCCGTCGAATGCAGTAATACGATCGGCGTGCCATCGTAGTTTGCTTCCTTTAGCAATGCCTGCGCCTTGGTGAAGTTCGATTCGAGCAACCCGTCCATGCCCTTGTTCGAAGCCAGCGGCGTTCCGCAGACGAACAGCGCCTTGCAAGTCTTGTAGTACTGCTTGTCGCCGACCACCGCCTGCAGAAAGTCCGTCTGATTGAATGCGTAGAGCAGCGCCTGGCGTACCTTGGCGTTGTCGAAGGGCTTGGCGGTGGTGTTGAAGCGGAACGCATACTGGTTGCCCAGCGGATTCCAGTCGACGAGCTTGACGTTGCCGTCGTTGCGCAGGATCGGCAGGAGATCGTGCGAAGGCTGCTCGATGAAGTCGATTTCTCCGGTGATGAGCGCATTGACGGCGGTCTGCTGATCGGCGACGACCCTCCATTCGACGCGGTCGACTTTCGCAAGCTTGCCGCCGGCGAGCCCCGAGGGCGGCTCTGCGCGCGGCTTGTACTTGTCGAACTTGACGTACACGGCTTTGTCCCCGGGCTTCCATTCGTCTTTCTTGAAAACGAACGGGCCGGAGCCGGTGTAATCGGAAATCTGCTCGCTCGGGCTCGTCTCCGCGACGCGCTTGGGCATCATGAACGGCACCGCGGACGACGGCTTGCCGAGCGCGGTGAGAACGAGGCCGGTGGGTGCGTTGAGCACGATCCTGAAGGTCTTCGCGTCGACGATCGGCATTTCCTTCACGAAGGACATCATCTTCTGCCCCATCGCGTCCTTGGCGCCCCAGCGCTTGATCGAGGCCACGCAATCCGCCGCGGTGACCGCGTTACCGTCATGCCAGAGCAAGCCGTCGCGCAGCGTGATGGTGTAGGTGAGCTTGTCCGCGGAGAGATCGTAGCGGTCGACCATTTGCGGCTTGATCTGGTTGTTCGCGTCGGTCGCGAACAGCGTGTCGTAGATC
>Ga0137378_10002425_pt1 | contig 15994 bp, 16 predicted proteins | sample SagtaG_21_FD_104813 | JGI IMG/M metagenome (GOLD analysis project Ga0137378, IMG submission 104813) | Vadose zone soil microbial communities from Sagehorn Ranch, Mendocino, California, USA - Sage2_L_60_16 metaG | ecosystem: Environmental > Terrestrial > Soil > Vadose zone | place: USA... | reverse complement strand
TGCTTTTTCCACATCGCCTCGGTAACAGTAAAGCCAAAGCCTTCGCGGATCGAGCGTTGCAAGATCACACTGGAATAGCGCTGGAAGGCATTGACCGCCTCGTGGGTGATGATGGTTGGATCGGAAAGCAGGTGTATATCCGCATCTCCATGCACGTAATGTTGCTGCAAATCGGTCAGGATCTCCATAGCTTTGATATCGTCTTTCGCCTCCATAGCCCCGACCATCGCCAGTTGCACGGATGGCATTTCTTGCTTGACCAGGCGGTAGATCTCGATGACCTGCCAGGGGTTTTTCCAGACGCCGAAGCGCGACACTTGCGTGATCAGCGGGCGAGCTGGATCAATCCCGCAGCTGCTCAAGATCTGCAAGCCCCTGTCCCTGGGCAGATCGCGGTTTTTGACCCGGAAGGGGTCGATGCCGAGTGTAACCACCCTGACCTTCTCTGGGAGGAGGTCCTTGAAGACAGATGCTGGAGAGTTGAAACACGTAATTGCATACGGATCCAGGAACTGCCGAATGTACTGCTGTGCTGAAGGGGTGGGGTGGGCCGTATCGACATGACAGAACCAGATGGCCGGCCTCATCCAGGGGAAAAACTGCGCGAGGGGAACGAGTTGGAAGTCGTGGATGAAGTAGATATCAGCCTGATACTCTGGTCCTTTACCCACTGCATGCCGTAACTTCTCCAGAAACACCTGTTTTTCTGCTTCAGGAAATGCCCCGGTATCATATCCTTGCAGCATGTCGACCAGGCGAGCCGTAAAGTAGCCGGAGGCCTCATCTAAGGAGATAACTTTCCAGTCATGTCGAATACCAAGCTCTTCTACCAGCGGGAGCAAATCGCTGAGGATTTCCGCAACGCCGCCGCCCTGGGCTGTCGTATTAATATGCAACACATGCAAGTCCGCTAATGAATGCGCTACTTCGTAGATCTGCTGGATCAGTGATGCGCTTACAATGCCCTTGTAGCGATCTAAGAGAGGCGAGGTTTCCATAAGAGCTGCTCCTGTGAATCCTTCGCGCCAACGTAATGGGGCGGTACCCATAGCTGTGATCATCGACCACTCTTGTGCAAAACAAGGTCAGCATGCGAATGACTCTCTCCGCTGCGTCGCTTGCAGAGAACATGCCGTGTATAGATCATAGCTTTCCTCTTTAGATATGTGCAAGAAGGATTCATCTGTGATCAGCAGCGCGTATCTCTTGAAAGGAAGCATGCCTTGTGAACATCACGTTTGTCTCTCTTTTGCCAGGTTTGTATCACAAAAAGATCACAGGTAGTGGCTCACTTGAGAAGGAGAGCCCGCTCTGGGCACGTGCTCATTCATGGCCGCGATCACCAGCGCTTCCACCTCTGCCAGCTTCTCCCCAAGCGCTGTCTGTGCTCTGGTTGGCATCGTGTTCTTTTCCTTTCCTCCGGGAGGGGACCACCCGCCTGGCGATCCCCTCGTCACGTCACGCCCGCACCCCCGGCCCTTGCGCAAGGGCCGGGGGAACGTAAAGCCTTCTTCCCCTTCAGATGCGGTCAAAGGCGCTGATCTTCTGCTCCTGGGGAAGCGAGGCAGCCAGGTTGCCGTCCAGGAACCGATAGGCCCGGGCATAGTCGTGGTCTCTCAAGGCCGTATAATATTGGTCAACAGTCATGCTCGGCCTGGCAACCGGCCAGAGGGCCAGCAGCCCGTTCCCGATGCCCAGAATGGCCGCGATGCCCAGCACGACCAGGATCCCGGGCCACCACCAGGAGGTTGCGGCCAGGACGGCAAGGCACACGAATCCGTCACAAGTTCATCCCCTCTCGTGGATGACGACGCAACATGTGCATCACAACGCTCCATATCATCAACACGCGCGGAGCTTGCGCTGGCACTCTCTGGATGAGCGCGCTTGCCGGCTAATGAACACTTACCGACAGGGTTTAAAGACGTCTATAGTGACTGTTTTGTGACGCCAGCTTCTCGCGCCGTGATGGATCTGTGACGTGCAAATACTATGCTTGTATGGAATGAAGAGAGAAGCGCCTGTTCACGGGGGCGCGCGGCCTCTCGGGAGAAAGGAGATCACCGAGGTGATAGTACGAGACATCATGACGACGAAGTTAGTGACGGTAGAGCCTGATGATACGCTGGGCCACGCCGCTCAGCTCCTGCGCCAGCATCAGTTTCACCATCTGCCCGTGGCGAGAACGGTGAAACAGGCTGCTTCGCAGAGGAATGCGTATACCATGCAGAAGGTCCTCTACTTCGAAGGCGTTCTCACGACACAGGATCTTGAAAGGGCGGCAGCGCCCGTCCCCCACGATTCTTCGCGTGAGGGGCTGCAGAGACCCTGGCAAGAGCAACGGGTTGTCGAGGTCATGCGCCCCACACCGATGTGTGTGACACCGCTGACTGCCGTGGGTGCGGCCGCCCAGCTGCTCGTTGAGCGCGGGCTACAGTATCTGCCTGTCGTCGAATATACGCAGTCAGAAGCAGAAACACAGACGATCCTGCTCGGGCTGCTGACACGCAGCGATCTGCTTCTCGCGTTCGCCCACTCGATGGGGACGGATAAGCCAGGAGTGGACGTGCATATCCCCTTTACGGCGGGGAATATGACCCCGGTGGCACAGGCGCTCCTGCTGGCGGCAGAATTGCACATCTATGTGCATAGGGTTTTCGCCGTCCATCCTGCAGGAGGGGCTGCGCATACCGCAACCATACGCCTGGGCACCATTCACCCCGCCCCGTTACTGGCTCGCCTCCACGAAGCCCATATCCCGTACACCTTCGCGGATCCCGCCAGAGAGGATGACGCCTATGTCTAGCACACATGCCCAGACCAGGGCACGTCTCATCTTTGATGCCTGTGAACTCCTGTACGATTTTGGACACGATCATCCCTTCCAAGCTCGTCGCCTGGCTGCGCTGATCGATTTGCTCGAGAGCAGCGGCCTATGGCGCAGCGGCGATGAGCGCCAGTCATTGCCTTTCCGTCCAGCCAGCATGGAAGAATTGAGCTTGATCCACCACCCTGAGTATATCTCTGCAGTCCAGCAATTGAGCATGCCGGAAGAAAACCTGGGCGACCCCCAGCAAGAACAGGCAAAACGCGCCCAGCTGGCCCGGGAATACGGCTTTGCGGAAGGAGATACGCCGGCAATCGCAGGGATGCATGAGGTAGCGGCGCGCATCGCAGGTGGTACGCTCGTCGCATTGAGCACGGTGATGGGACTGGAGGAAGGTGAAACAGGTGCGCCTGAAGAACGCCCACTGCATATCTTTCACCCGGCTGGTGGGCTGCATCATGCATGGGCTGAGCGCGCTTCTGGTTTCTGCATCTATAATGATATTGCCGTTGCTATTGCCCATGTTCTGCGTTCTAGCGAAGCGAAGGTGTTGTATATCGACTTTGATGCGCATCACGGGGATGGCGTCCAGCGCGCGTTTTACGATGAACCGCGTGTGATGACCATTTCACTGCATGAAACAGGGCGCTATCTCTTCCCCGGTACGGGTGATGTCCTCGAATTAGGCAATGGGTTGGGGCGTGGCTACTCCGTCAATCTGCCGTTAGCGCCATTTACCGAGGATGATTCCTACATCGAAGTGATGAACGCCTTACTGCCTCCACTCGTCTTGTCATTTGCCCCCGACGTCATCATCAGCCAGCATGGCTGCGATACCCATGCCTGGGACCCGTTGACCCATCTTGAACTGACCACGCGCAGTATCCAGGCTCAGGTGCGCTGTGCCCACCGGCTAGCACATACCTATTGTCATGGCCGGTGGGTAGCATTGGGCGGAGGTGGATACGACCAGTTTCGTGTCGTGCCGCGTGTCTGGAGTATGCTGTGGGCGGAAATGTCGGAGCAGGCCCTGCCCGAGCAGTTGCCCGAGCAGTGGATCGAGCGCTGGCGCCCCGCATGGGAAGCGGTCAAGGAGCAAGAAGTGCTTGAACAGGAGCTCGCGGGAAAAACGTTTTTCTTTGCCGACTTCCCGACGACCTTTGAGGATCAAGCGGAACATTTCCCTCCCCAACCGCGCAGGTGGTCAATCAGCCTCGAAAATCGGCGCACGGCTGCCATGCTGCGCCAGATCCTGGTGCCCTCGCCCATCCGCAAAGTTTTTTCTGCGGCACAGCGCCAGTCTCCTCTGACCGACCTGTATGACCTGCTCCATCCTGGCGGCGCTCAGGCTGAGCAAAGTGAAGTCTTTGAGACACCCAAAGAGAGCATCTTGCTGCGGAATTTTTGCCCACCATCACTGGTCGAACGGCTGACGGTCGATAGCGGACTGCACGCCTTTGCTCGCCTGCCTGAGCGAGAGCACCAGCTCCTGGTGGATATTGCCAGAAGCCCTGACTGCGCACTGACCCTGGCGCATACTTCTGCCGGAGCAATCGTAGGTGAAGTGACCTTGACCTTTGGTGACGATTGGTGGGTAGGTCTGGAGGACATTTACGAGGTGACCATCGAGGTAAGTTCGAATTGGCGAGAGTTAGGTATCGCACGTAAATTATTGGCCTTTGCGCTTGAACTCGAGACCCTGGAAGATATGATTCTCTTTGCCATGGGTTTATCATGGCACTGGGACCTCGAGGGAATGGGCATCACCCCCCGCCATTACCGCGAGATGATTAGGCAGCTCTTCGCCTCCCAGGGCTTTAGCGAATACGAGACGACCGAACCGGATATCAATCTGGAGCCCGCCAACATCCTGCTCGTGCGCATAGGAAAGCGCGTTGACCAGTATGTAGCGAACCGCTTCCTGCGACGCATCAGCAGTTCTCCTCACCTGACGGGTCTTTAGTTGAGGTCTGTCGGCGAAATTCACCGGGGGAGCAACTTTAAGGCATTGTAGTACCGTCAGTCTGGCATATGACAGCCGGACCTGACACGGCACAAGGAGAGCCAAGAAGGCGCCGTTGGCTTCTTGCTATTTGTGATGGAACTGAGAAGTTGCTGGCACTTTTGTGCTTTCGCTGTGAGGATGCTCAGCCTACAATGTGGGGAAAGGCGCAAAGATCTGGTAGAGTGTGAGGATGCATAGCGAAGAGAAGCGAAAGAGGAATGAAATGGAAGCACAACAGACACAGGTTGACGAGAGGCTCAAATCCGAAGTCCTGGCAGCACTGCGCGACATGGCACAGCTCTCACAGCAGGGCACGGCTTTGTCCGCTGCCCCAGATGCCATTGCCACGGCCCTGCTTGAACGGCTCCTTTTGCTCTGCTCAGCACAGAGCGGCGCTCTGCTTCTCACCACACCACAGCTTGCTGATGGGAAGCACTCAGTTCTCTCTTCTTTCACCAGCAGGAAGGAGTTCCACCTCCTGGCATCTCAGGGCATGAGTGAGGAGGAGGCGCTGGCATACCTGGTTCCCTTCTCATCCGAAGGGGCGGCCATCCACTCGCCTGCGCACGAAGCCTGCTGGCTCCTCTGGAAACTGCCCGTTTCGCTTCCTCTGCCCCGTGATCGAGAGGAAGACGCCAGGCAGGATAGCGTGGAACACAGCGAGCAGACATTGGAACGCATCCAGGCCTTTCTGATCCTCGCATGGGCAGACAAAGATGAGGGGAGCTGCGCCTGGGCTGTGGCGAAGGGACAAACCATCCTTCCCCTGGTGGCAGATGTGGTGGCTACAGTCATTGCAAATACGCTGTTGGTGGAACGCGTTGATGAGCTTGAAACCATAACAGACTCGCGGTCCCTGCGCGAGATGGATCTGCTCAAAGCGGAACTGCTGGCCACAGTGAGCCATGAATTACGCGGCCCTTTAGCATCGGTCAAAGGCTATGCGGCCACTCTTCTGCGCCATGAACGCCGTATCTCGCGCGAAGAGCGGCACGAGTTTCTGCTCGCCATCACTGAGGCGAGTGATCGCCTGGCCGTGGTGATTGATCGCCTCCTGGAGATATCGCAACTGGATACAGACGCTATTACGATGAAACCTTCCACAGTCGATCTGGTATACCTGGTACGCGAGGCTCTTACTGCCAGCGAACAGCGTTTTATGGCCTCGAAGCCGGCAGAAGACGCTCTCCATGTTCTGAAAAGGTATACCTTCCAACTACACCTCGAAGATATACATGGAAAGCCGTGCGTTGAGGAACCGCTCATTCAGGGTGATCGACATCGCTTGAGGGAAGTTCTCGACCAGCTCTTAGAAAATGCCGTGCTCTATTCGCCAGAGGGTGGAACAGTGGAAGTGGTGATACGTCCCATTGTTATACCGGGTCAAGCAGGGAGCTCGCCGGCTCCGCTGGGTCACGACGAGAGTCGTACGGTGCAAAGAGGGACCTCTCTCTCAGTGCGAGGGCCACAACAGATGATGGAGATTTGCGTGCGCGACCAGGGGATAGGCATCCCACGAGAGCAGCTTGAGCGTATCTTTGAGAACTTTCATCGCCTCGATACACGTCTCACGCGGGAAGTGAATGGCCTCGGATTGGGACTGGCAATCTCCAAACGCATTGTGGAATTGCATGGGGGAACCATCTGGGCGGAGAGCAAAGTTGGCATGGGAAGTACGTTCCATGTCCTGTTACCAGTAGAAGGGAAGGCGGGACTTGATCCTCACGAAGATGCACAACCCTGAAAAACCCCGCAAGAAATCCCGCTTCCTGCGATGGGTTGCTTCAAGCATGATGCCCGGATCCCCTGGGATCGTGCATGATAGAATGTCTGCTTCAGGCCATCTGGTCCGTTAGCTTCCCAGTCTCTACCAGCCAGCGGGCGAACTGCAGGCGCCGGAGGATGACCGCTTGCTGCCTTTTGATCGGTTTCCTCGGGAATCACACGTGCAACAAACCATTGTGACGGATTTGAGTTGGTAGAGGCTCCTACACCTCAGCCTTTACCTCTAGATGCTCCTCAAAAAACGCCAGTACTCGCCCCCATGAATCCTGTGCCGCCGACTCATTATAATTTCTGATTGTATCATTGAAAAATGAGTGCTTTGCACCGGGATATATTTTAATATCGTGCGGCACATGATAACGGTCTAATTCAACATCCAGCTTTTGCCCCGCCGACGTCGTAAAATCCTTGTCAGGGTATGACCCCACCACTGGGCAGAGGCGGGCAACGGCCTTCAGGGGCCGCGGATTCGCCGCATAATAGGGAGCAATCGCTTTTAACCTCTCATCCGTGCAGGCCCAGGCAATCGCGAAACTTCCACCAAGGCAGTACCCAACTGCCCCCAATCGTGAGTCATCAACCCCTGGCTGCTCCGACAAGAAGGTCAGCGCCGCTTTCAGATCATGGATGCCGCCGTTGTGAAGCGAGTTGAGTAACAGGCCACCCATCACGCGAAACATACACACGGCGCGATTGCGGCCAGCAAACAGGTCTACTGCCAGGGCAACGTATCCTTGCGCGGCAAAACGACGGCTAATATCTTTCATATTCTCATTGAGGCCAAATAGCTCGTGGATAATGACAATACCGGGAAAGGGCCCATCTCCCTCAGGACGGGCCATGTAACCCTCGAGTTGGCGACTGCCAGACTGAAACGAAGTCATCTGCGCTACTTGTGTCATAACAACTCTTCTCCTAAATCCAAAAGCATACATCTACATCATTGTATTTATTGTACCTCATTTACATCTCGGGTCGGGACAGACGCTCAAGAGTCCGTGCGACGAAGGCACACGGGCTAGCAATGGCTACCATCTCAGACAAGACGCGCTGGAATTAGACGCTCTCAGGTCGAGAAGGAATGTCAGCTCTTCCGCTTCTTGCTTGTACGGCGCTCCTGGCGTTGTAACTATGCGCTCCCAGGTCGAGCAGCAATGCCAGGGCGACCCAGAGCCAGCCCCAGCCGGTCACGCTTCCAGAGATATAATAGACGAGGACATAGACCAGGGTGGTAATTGGCAAGAGGATGATCCCCAGCAGTGGCAGGATCCAGCCTCCGTGGAATGCGCGGTTCACCAATGGTGTCAATATCCAGACGAATAGCAATGCCAGGCGGGCTAAAAGAGAAACAAACCAAGCCATGATGGATACCTCCTACTATTGAAGAATGGGTGGGCGCCGTACCGCGCGCTTCTCGACGATCGATCAAAGCCCACGAAGAGCCGGAGCGCACGAAGTATACATTGGAGCGCATGATCCCTGCCCCCACCTCCATGCAGTACACACCGGGGGCGATTTCCTGTGGCTGGGAAGTCCTATGACGTGCTCGACCCACATGAAACAGTGCAAACATCTTCGTACTCCTCCTTCACACAGCACCCATCCGCCAGGCCTTCCAGCACTGCCGTGCGGGGCGAACATACCCGCAGGCTGCGGTCCTGATGGGACAAGACGCTCAGTCTCTCCTCCCCCCATCGCGCCTCTCATCCTCTTGTGCAGACCTTTCCAGGATGAAGTGTCATGCACGGACATTACATGGCAGGGACAAGACCGAGTTGTTGGAGCATGCCGAGCATGTCATCAATGCCCCACTCTTCCGCAATCTTGCCGCCTTCGATGCGGACAATATCGATGGTCGAGATCGCCACCTGCTTGCCAGTTGGGGGGATGCTCCCAAACGCTCCTTGCTGTGTTCCACGCTCAGTAAAGCGGACTACAACCTTGTTCCCTTCCGCAATCATGTCCTCAACCGTGACGCGCATGTCGGGGAAAGCTGTCAGCATCATGCCGACGAGTTGTCTGGATCCCTCGGGACCGACTGGTGAACCGACAGCACCAGCAGAATGATCAATGTGATTGGGCGCGATCAATTCATCAATAGCAGACAGATTCTTCTTGTTGAAAACTTCCTCGATGAAACGGCGCACAAGGGCCTTGTTGTCTTCGGTTGACATACAATGTTTTCCTTTCTATGTATTGCTTCCTTCTTCTCCTCATCGTCTCAGAGCAGAATGGCTCTTCCTTGATGTCCCTGGAGCTACGGCCTGTTCTGACTCGCTAGTGGAGTCGCCGATCTCTCCACTCCAGGCTTTGCCTCTTTCTTACGTGGTCTCATCACCCTCGCGAATACACGCATCGTCAGGGCAAGTGGCGACATGTGTGTAATCTGTGCTCCAAAGGCATTCCTACGTCCCTCGACGGCATAAGGCCGCCCCTGTTCCAGAGCGCGCAAGCCTGTCATAACCACCGCCTCCGGTGTGTGCATGCTGCCCATCATCGGCAACTCGCCAGCACCAAGGATCGTGAAGAAATTGGTCGCTGTAGGACCCGGACACAGTGCTAGCACACGCACGCCAACCTTCCGATACTCCGCCCAGAGCGCCAGGCTGAACGAGAGCACAAACGCTTTGCTCGCCCCGTAGACCGCCTGATAGGGTAGCGGCTGAAAGGCGGCGATCGAGGCCACGTTGATGACGCCTCCTGCTTTTCTCTCGGCCATTTCCGGCACACAGGCATGCGTGAGATCCACCAGGGCTGTGACGTTGAGCATGATCTCCTCGTGTTCCCGTTCAAGGGTAAGCGTGTCAAAGCATCCAGAGGTGCCAAAACCAGCATTATTCACCAGCAGATCGACAGGAACACCCAGTGCTTGCGTCCGCTGGTAGACCTCCTGCGCAGCGCCTTCGCCGCAGAGGTCAGCCGGGACGACGTCGGCACGGATGCCGTGCTGTTCACAGAGTGTCTGCGCCATCGCGTGCAGTTTGTCTGCCGAGCGCGCCACCAGGACCAGGTTCATGCTGCGCGCGGCCAGGATCCGTGCAAATGCCTCCCCAATGCCCGACGAGGCCCCGGTGATCAAGGCGGTCTTTCCCGCATAGCTGAACATACGTTCTTTCTCCTTCCCTTTCATGACACAACGCAAATCTTTCCCCTATGGAGTGTAATGCACGGACATCACAGAGATATAACCAAGGCAGGCATTACTCTTACAGAATCATCACATCATACGCAAACCCCGGCTCCCTGCCTGTTGTGAAGAGGCTCACCTGCTCCTTACGCGTGACTGATATGCCTGATTTGCAAGTGATGACGGCGATGCTCAGCCATCCAGAGGTACGTGGCCAGTCCAGAGATCAGCAGACCAAGCCCAAAGTACAGGCCAAGAGTCCAGGATATCCCTTGCTTGAGCATCACAACCTCCTTTTGTTGAGGCAACCGCTACGATGCCGCCCGATCCTCCAGCTTCTTCGCCATCCTCGCATGTGAACTGCTCGATCCCAGCCGGTAGAGTTTCCAGCCGACCGCGAGAAACCAGATCGGGAGGAGAAGACCGTAGACGTAGTAGCCAGGGCCGAGAATGTCTCGAAAGGCCTCACTCACGATACCCAGGGCGCCCGTCACGATGCCCAGATAGGCAACGCCCTTATGGAAGACGCCCTTGAGCATGACGAGCGAGAGGATCAGCATGCTGATCGCGGTCAAGATACCGGCGGCATTCACGGAGTTACTCACTGCGACCAGGCCCTCAGCTGCAGTCGCGAAGGCGGCGCGTTGTGCCGCGGTAGTGGCCGCCACGTAGTGATCGCTCAGGTACACCAGGCCGCCGTTGAGCGATGGGGGGCTGCTGTTGTAGGCCAGAGCGATCACCTCGGAGGCGATACCGACTAGGGCACCGAGTGCAGCGTAGCTCTTGTTCAGGTGTTTGAGCGCCCCGTAGAGAGCCAGGAAGACTACCATGGCCGGGAGACTTAGTCCCACAAACGATACGAGTTCAATGATGTAGACCGGCTTGTGTGAGGCGATGTATTGGAGCGTGGCAGCCCCGCCCGAAAGCGGGGGCTGCGGCATGGTGTTGAGAAGCACAAGTGGTACGATGATCAGGACAACATAGAGAGCTGCTGAAACGCCCCCTGCTCGATAGAGACCTCTCCATGAGGGGTGTGGAGAAGCCACAGCCTCTCTCGAGGATCTTCCTGCACTCAACGTTTCCATTTTAATCTCCTCCTTTCATCGCATGACAGGATGAGAAGCCTCCAGCTTGTTGAGCAGCATCCGAGCCCAACTGGCAGCTCGCTCCACTTCCCCAGCCAGCATGGGACCCTCTTTCTTCATGGCCTTCACGAAGAAGCTCTCCGGCGGGACCAGGGACTCGACTCCCATCGTGCGCAGTTGCCTGGCCATCCGCGACACGGCAGAACTCTTCCACAGTGCCCCGCGGAAGCGGGTATCAAAGCAAGCGACAGCCAGGCCGCCCAGCGATTGGAATGGGACTGTTCCAAGAAAGGATTGCATCGCCGGGGTCGGTCTAAATCCCTGCGTTGGGCACCCCAATATGAGCAGGTCCACCCCCTGGAACGAGACCGGATGTGTCGGATCGACACGGACGGCTTGCGCCTGTCCAGAGGCACGCAACGTGTCGGCGATGGTTTGGGCAATGCGTGCGGTATTCCCGTATTGTGAATCATAGACAACCAATGTGTTCATATTTCCTCCTTGATAAATGCAGGCTACTTTAGCTCTTCGCTCTGTTTCATTCTCTCTATCCCTCCCGCTGATGGGACAAGACGTTCAGTCTCCGATCCTTACCTCGTCGTGCGCTCATCATCATCGTGACAGATCTTTTCAGGGTAAAGTCTACGGCATGGACATCACGAGGACAGCACATAAGTGGGCCGCCTGCTCACAGAGCGATCACAGGTGATCGAGGCGGGTCCAGGGGAGGGTGAGCACCAGAGGCTTGCACATCTGTGGAAGCCGCGTCGAGACCAGGTCTGCTTCGATCTCTCCTGTGTGCTGATCGCCGGTTCTCATATTTCCGCGAGTGGTCAGTGCAAAAATACGTACACTATGATCAAGTTTGAACCTGCTTGCTTCCAGGCCAGTTATATCGCAATGGGAAGTTTGAATATGAGTAACCGATCATACGTTTTACTGGATGTCAACCCAGGCAGCATAGTAGCCCCTCTGAAGCTCTTTGACGATATGCCATACTCTGGCATAGAAAGGACTTCAAAAAGAGCGGCCTTCGCGCCCTTTTTGAGTCTTTTGCTGCTGATCGAGAAGTTCAAATTGCAGCCGTGCGAGTTGCTGCTGAGACTCGATATACGCTTGTTCAACGAACAGTAGACGCTCAACTAGATCAGGTTTGCGCTCACGTAAGTAGCGCCGACGAACTGCCCCTGGATCTCGCCCAGGATCGGTTGGCAAGCGGTGAGTCCTTCCAGCTTTGTGCGAAGCCCGTCTTGATGTGGCAGCATGGGAAGGCCGGTGCTGTTGGTAATAGGCATAGGCTTCTGCATTTCCCAAAACACCTGCTTTTTTGATGCCTTTTCCCTGTGGATCAAGTTGTTGGCTCTGCTGACAAATGGCCTCAATTGTTACTGCTCTGCCATCCTTGACGAGCCGATCTACAGCCGCTTTTACCAGGCGTACCGTGCGTTCACGCACTGCCTGGTAATGCTGCTGTAGCCACGGACGATCTTGCTCAGGAGTGGTGTTCGACATCGAGTATCGGGTCATAGCTCTCATCTTTCCTGTATTGTTCTACAAGGGTCATTTCTTCCAACTCAGCGTCACATCGCTGGAGTAATGCCTGCATTTTGATAATCTCTGGCCCGACCCCACGACGTTTCACCTGCTCTAACCGGATCATGGCCCACTGTTTCTGTTCTAGCAGTTCATCGCGCAGAGCTGGATCGGGAACCTTGTAAGCACAGCCTGTACAAGCGAATGAGATTGGGCAGAGAGCATGACAGGTGCATTCCCCTCCAATGACGCGCGTGAGAGTTCCCGCAAGTTTGCGGGCATTCTCATATTGCTGGCGAAGTTCTGCTGGGGTTCGCACCATGGCAGCTTCAATTGAGCCCAGATGCGTTGCAAAGCGATCTAGGAGCATGTCTGTAGCTGCTACCACTTGCTCCCAGCGTGGAGCTGCGTAGTAGCTTGTCACCTCCAGATTCTTCTGGTGCAAAATGACCGCTATCACGTCTAATGGAAGTTGCTCAACATGACGCGCGTGGGTAGCAAAGACATGCCTCAAGCTATGCGCTTTGAGCGAGACAATCTGCCCATCACGGGTTTCAAAGACGAGTCCATGACAGAGAAAACGCATGCAGGCAGTTACAGCAAAATCAGAGAGATGACGTTTGTTGAGCTGAAAGAGATAGGGACGTGCGGGAAAGCAATGCGCTCTGCCATTGTTAGGATCAAAAGGGACTGAAGGCAGGTGGCCGCCAGGTGGAAGCTGATAATGGTCCCTCAGTACTTGAACGGTTTTCTCAAAATTCCGCTGTGTTTCCATACCGACAAAGTAATCAGCAGGCTTGTCTGTTCCTTTGGGGACAAGTCGGAGGACCAGTCGCTTCGCTCCCTCGACGACGACGGTGTGTAGGCACTCTGGTGCCAAACTCACCTGCAACATTTCCGTAATCCTCATACCGGTGGTGGTCAGCAGATCGATGCCGGTCAGCCCAAAGGTAGCAGCGGCAAAGAGCGGCTCAACCTCGAAGAGGATTTTCTGCGTATGGCGCTGCGCCTCGATGAGAAAATGGATCTGGGCTTTCGGGCTGGTTAGCAGGCCAGCAACACTGGTACGAAATGGAGCACGAGCCATCTCCTCGTCTTCACTCAGGTATCCCCAGGATTCCAGGTAAGATCGCTGCCGTTCGACCTCTACCAGATCACCGCGAAAGGGATGGTCTCTGAGCAAGCCATAGCGTAAAAGATCACCAAACCAGAATGGGCCTTCATGGGCGCCAGCTGTGTCCCCTGTTGGCGCTAGAGGCTGGGCACGCACAAACTCAAGAAAGTACCATGCCTGCCCTTGATTCTGTTGTTTCACCTGCTTCTTTGCCCTCGCGATGGTTGATGCCCGATAATGCTGCGCGTGTGCCAGAACAAATCTCGGTCGATCCCACACGATGAAGTGCAGTCGCTCGCCTCTGTTTACGTCTTCATAGGAGAAAGCGAGCGGAACCGTTTCTTGCCCTGACGAGATTTGGCCTAGCGCCTCCTGAAAGGTAGAGCGTAATCGCTTCAATTCGTTCCATCTCAGATGAGCTTCTCCTCGTATTTTAGCGAGGTGCGGGGTGAGTGCATCGGTTTCACGTTTCCGTCGCGTTTTTTGTTCTTCGATGATTTCTGATCGGCGAGAATGTTGTTTTGTTACATACTTAGGGACGAGTGGCAGTATCCATTGTTGATAGAGAGCCTGTTCAGCTTTGGGCAATGCTCTCCAATATGCTTGGGAGTACTCTGCCACGACTGTGTAAGCACGAAAAAACTCATCGCGCGTTTGGAGCGTATCAGAGAATTGTGGATCAGCCAGATAGCGCGGGAGATGCTCTTCTGGCTGCCAGCAAGCCCAACTCGTCAGTCCATAAGCTGGGAAAAGGGCGCGCCAGCGACAATGAAGATTGGGAAGGTATTTCTGGACGGTTGATGGGTCAAGGCCGATGTAGGTTTCCAGAACAGCGGCAAGCAGCACCAGGTGCTCAAACCACAAGGCCCCATCTCCATAAACCGTGCGAATGAGATATTGGAAATACCGGGAATCCATTTGACCCCAATCAAGGCGAGGTGCATGAAGAATGGCAGGCGAAACTAATCCTTCGAGATCCTGCCACTGATATCTCTTTTTGGGACGAGGTTCCCGCACGAGTGCAGCATTAGTCATCTCCCATACCTCCAACTGCTAAGAGATCTCCCCATCCAACTTCCTGGTTACTCACAGGAGCATATCTGTCAGACTGTGGAGGTAAGGACGCCCTTTTTCGTAACGAGGTCTTCTTTTGTTGCGCTTGCGCCAAGTAGCTCTTCAGCTTTTCATCGAGTCGCTGGTGCAGCACATCCTGCATTTGAGCATGATGAATGGCTTGAAAGTAGTGTTCGTACGCTTTTAAGGTATCAGGGCTGCGCCAAGCCATATACCTGACCATTTCTTCCTTGCGGCGCTCAACCTCTCCAGGGGTATCGGCGGTCTCATGAATGAGTCGCATCATCTGGCAAACATACCAGTGGCGGAGTCCGTGAATATTCAAGTCAATACCGATGGTCTTACACAGCCGTTCCCAATGGGGAATGAAGGCGTCATAGCCATAGGGTTTGCGCCTACCCGACAAAAACAGCGGCTCGTGGTCGTCTAACTGAGCAAGAGTTCGATAGCGTGGATCAACACGCACTCGATCATCGTTCACATAGCTGTGTAGGAGTTTAGCGGTCTCCATACTAAAGCGGATTACCTTCACCCGTCGTCCATGGCTTCCTTTGCTACAAGCTGCTGCCTCTTGCTTGCCTCCTCGTTTCCTCCAATCTCCCACAGTGAGAGTGAGCAACTCAGTAATGCGTGCGCCTGATTCGTAAGCCATGCGTATGACAATCTGGTCACGCCTGCTGATCCTGGCCTGTGTAAACCCATTACTGAGGTGTAGGTGCAAGGAAGGATCGTCGATGGGTTCTGGAATCCATTCTTTGTCCACAAGACGGAAGTAGTTATCCGACGTTCGTTTTCGCTGCGGTTCCTCAATACCGCTTTCTGGCGGCATCTTGGGACGAGAGCGAGGTATCTCTGCATCTTCCTCATCAATTTTTTCAAGCAGATGAATCACTGGACTGGTGAGAGGATGCTCGTGGAGATACTCACTCGCGAGCAATGCTCCAGCGTAAAATCGCTTCAAAGCAGAGAGAAATACTCGCACCGTACTCGGACTTTGTGCAGAAAGCACAACCATCTCATACATGCCATACCGACGAACTTTGCAGTGTAGTTTCTGAAGCAAGTAATCTCGAACCGCTTCCCGGACACTTTCAGGTGGGCTGTCCCATTGATCTTGCCGCTGCTGCCTCCAGGGATCGGAGTCGAGAAAAGTAAAGTAAGGCAACAGGGCTGAAAGATAGGTATGGGCAGTTCCATCAGAGAGTTCCTGGCGGAGCTGCTGGTAGAGTCGCGTTAATGCTAAATGAGGATGCCCCTGGCCATCTACTACTATTCGTTCAAATTGGCTCACGATTCCCTCTGGCCTCCGTACAATGTGGAAGCCTTTTTGTTGTGTCATCACCCGTTCAAAACCTCCTGTTTCTTAGAACGGAGTATGACATATCCGGTAAGGCTCCAGAAGACTTATTGGCTATCTTTTGTTAGAATCAATATTACACTATGA
>Ga0137378_10002423_pt1 | contig 15997 bp, 20 predicted proteins | sample SagtaG_21_FD_104813 | JGI IMG/M metagenome (GOLD analysis project Ga0137378, IMG submission 104813) | Vadose zone soil microbial communities from Sagehorn Ranch, Mendocino, California, USA - Sage2_L_60_16 metaG | ecosystem: Environmental > Terrestrial > Soil > Vadose zone | place: USA... | reverse complement strand
TCTGCATCTATGACGACCTCTCCAAGCACGCCACCGCGTATCGGCAGATGTCCCTTCTCCTGCGGCGGCCGCCGGGACGCGAAGCGTATCCGGGCGACGTGTTCTATCTCCATTCGCGCCTGCTCGAGCGCGCGGCCAAGCTCAACGAACAGCTGGGCGGCGGCTCGCTCACCGCGCTCCCCATCATCGAGACGCAGCTCGGCGACGTGGCCGCGTACATTCCGACCAACGTCATCTCGATCACGGACGGCCAGATCTATCTCGAGTCCGATCTCTTCTACTCCGGCATCCGGCCGGCCGTGAACGTGGGCCTGTCCGTGTCGCGCGTGGGTGGCTCGGCCCAGATCAAGGCCATCCGACAGGTCGCGGGCAAGCTCCGCCTCGACCTCGCCCAGTACCGCGAGCTGGCGGCCTTCGCGCAGTTCGGCTCCGACCTCGACAAGGCGACGCTCCAGCAACTGGCCCGCGGCCAGCGCATGGTCGAACTCCTGAAGCAGGGGCAGTACGCACCGCTGACCGTGGAGAAGCAGCTGGCCATCATCTTCGCGGGCAGCCAGGGCCTCCTCGACGATCTGCCCGTCGACCAGGTGCGGCCGTTCGAGGAGTTCCTGTACCCGTACCTCGAGCGCAAGAATGCTCAGCTCCTGCCCGAGATCGCGAACAAGAAAGAGCTGACGGACGAGCTCCGCGAGTCGCTGACCAAGGCGCTCACTGCCGCTAAGTCCGAGTTCATTGCCGCTCGAGGCATCAAGGCGGCCTAGGGCGCGCAACAATGGCGACGCTCCGGGATATCCAGCGGCGGATCCGATCCGTCCAGTCCACCCAGAAGATCACCAAGGCCATGAAGCTCGTGGCCGCGGCGAAGTTCCGGCGCGCCCAGGAGCGGATCCTCGAAGCGCGGCCGTACGCGAAGAAGATGAACGAACTGTTGAGCGGCCTCGTCGAGCGCACGGGCGACGAGACACATCCGCTCCTCGCCCGGCGCGACACCGGGCGCAAGCGCCTCGTCATCATCACGGCGGACAAGGGACTGTGCGGCGCCTTCAACTCGAACGTCCTGCGGGAGTCGCTGCGTTTTCTCCGGGGGGCGGAAGAGACCTCGGTGACGCTGGTGGTGGTGGGGAAGAAAGCCCGCGACTTTTACCGCCGCCGGCACTTCACGGTCAAGTCCGAGATGCTGGGTTTCTTCGACCGGCTGGCCTACGCCCACGCGCAGGAGATCGCGAATGGGCTCATGCACGACTATCTCGCGGAGGAGGTGGACGAGGTCCACCTCATGTACAACGAGTTCCGCTCCGTGGCCGTGCAGCGGCCGGTCCGCCAGCAGCTCCTCCCCATCCCGGCCGATGCGGAGAGCGACCCCAAGGACGACGCGGGGCCCCACGAGGAATACCTCTACGAGCCCGGCCCCCAGGCGATTCTCGCCTCGCTCTTGCCGCGCCACGTGACCACCCAGGTCTACCGCGCGCTCATGGAATCGGCGGCAGGGGAGTACGGCGCCCGTATGACGGCCATGGAATCCGCCTCGAAGAACGCGCGCGAGATGATCAATGTCTTGACCATCCAGTACAACAAGGCCCGCCAGGAGCGCATCACCAAGGAGCTTCTGGATATCGTCGGCGGCGCGGAAGCCCTCCGCCAGTCCACCGAAGCGTAGCGAGAAGCAGAGAAAGGAATCGTCATGAGCCAAGGCAAGATCGTCCAGGTCATCGGCCCGGTCGTCGACGTGGAGTTCGAGCCGGGGAAGCTGCCGGCCATCTACAACGCGCTCGAGGTGCCGGGAGCGGGCAGCACCGACGTCTTCGCCTACTCGGCCAAGCTCGTCCTCGAGGTGGCCCAGCACCTGGGCGAGAGTCGCGTGCGCGCCGTGGCCATGGCGGCCACGGACGGTCTCACGCGCGGCATGCCCGTCAACGACACGGGCCAGCCGATCTCCATTCCCGTGGGCAAGGAAACGCTCGGTCGCATCATCAACATCACGGGCGAAGCCGTGGACAAGGCCGGGCCGCTCAAGGTGACCAAGACCATGCCGATCCACCGGCCGGCGCCTACCTTCGAAGAGCAGTCGACCAAGGTCGAGATGTTCGAGACGGGCATCAAGGTGGTGGATCTGCTCGAGCCGTACACGAGGGGCGGCAAGACCGGCCTCTTCGGGGGCGCGGGCGTGGGCAAGACCGTGCTCATCCAGGAGCTGATCAACAATATCGCCAAGCAGCACGGCGGCATCTCGGTCTTCGCCGGGGTAGGGGAGCGCACGCGCGAGGGCAATGACCTCTACCACGAGATGAAGGAATCAGGCGTCATCGACAAGACGGCGCTCATCTTCGGGCAGATGACCGAGCCCCCAGGCTCTCGTTTGCGCGTGGCCCTCACCGGCGTGACCTCGGCCGAGTACTTCCGCGACGAAGAAGGGCAGGACGTGCTCCTCTTCATCGACAACATCTTCCGGTTCACCCAGGCGGGATCCGAAGTCTCGGCCCTCCTCGGCCGCATGCCGTCGGCCGTGGGCTACCAGCCGACCCTCGGCACCGAGATGGGCGCGCTTCAGGAGCGCATCACCTCCACCAAGAAGGGCTCCATCACCTCGGTGCAGGCGATCTACGTGCCCGCCGACGACATCACCGACCCCGCGCCCGCCACGGCCTTCGCCCACCTCGACGCGACCACCGTGCTTTCGCGGGCCCTCACCGAGCTCGGCATTTATCCGGCCGTCGATCCGCTGGCCTCCACGTCGCGAATCCTCGACCCCCTCATCCTGGGCCAGGAGCACTACGCGACGGCCCGAGCGGTGCAGTCCATTCTCCAGCGCTACAAGGACCTGCAGGACATCATCGCCATCCTTGGCATGGAAGAGCTCTCGGACGAGGACAAGCTCACGGTGGCGCGGGCGCGGAAGCTCCAGCGCTTCCTCTCCCAGCCCTTCCACGTGGCCGAGGGCTTCACCGGTCAACCCGGACGTTACGTGAAGCTCGCCGACACGATCCAGGGCTTCAAGGAAATCGTCGAAGGGCTCTGCGACGACATGCCCGAGCAGGCCTTCTACATGGTCGGCACCCTGGAAGAGGCGCGCGAGAAGGCCCGCAAGATGGGCGAGACGAAGTAGTGCTCTTCGAGCTGGCCACGCCGACGCGGATGCTCGTCAGCGTCGAGGCCGACGAAGTCGTGGCTCCGGGCACGGAGGGGTACTTCGGCGTCCTGCCCGGTCACGCCGCCTTCCTGACCACCCTCAAGCCCGGAGAGGTGACCTACCGCAGCGGCCAGACCGAGCACCATCTCGCCGTGCTGGGGGGCTTCGCCGACGTGCGCGCCGAGCGTGTCATCATCCTGGCCGAGAATGCCGAACGGCCCGAGGAGATCGATCGGGTCCGCGCCGAGCGCGCCCGACAGCGCGCCGAGATGCGCCTGCAGGGCCGGAGCCCCGACGGCGTGAGCGAAGAAATCGACTTTGCGCGCGCCCTGGAGGCCCTGGCCCGCGCGCTCACGCGCCTGCTCGTTCTGTCGCACGCGGAATAGCTGCCGCCGGCTGCACCGCGGGCAGGGCAGACGGGCGGATGAGCGCCCCGCCCCCGTGGCACCGTAGCGCCCGCGCCGTTTCCCAACTCTTCGTCGCGTAAGCGTTTCCTCCTTGGCATGTGGTTCGCACTTCTGTCTGGGCATGACGACAATCCTGATAGTCGATGACGAGCCCCCCATCCTGGATCTGGTGCGCTTCACCCTCGAAGACGCCGACGTGCGCGTCGTCGAAGCGTCGGACGGGGTGGAGGCGCTCGTGGTCGCACGCCGGGTAAGGCCCGACCTGATTCTTCTCGACGTGCACATGCCGAGGCTCGACGGTCTCGAAGCGTGCCGGCAGATCAGACGCGATCCCGCCTTGGCGCGAACGCCCATTGTCATGCTCACCGCGGCGGGCCAGGAGGCAGACCGCGCCCGCGGTCGAGAGGCCGGGGCCGATGAATACCTGACCAAGCCCTTTTCGCCGCTGGCCCTCCTCGCTCTGGTCGAGGCGCTGGTGCCGGAGACACGGTCATGGCGGCCGATGTAGCGCTGTCCCAGGCGCTTGCCTACGCGCGGGACCTTCGAAACCTCTACGAGGTGACGCGGGCGCGCGAGCAGGAAGTCGAGCGGGCGCGCGACAAGCTGCGCGCCGCATACCAGCAGTCGCTCACCTATGCCGTAGACCTAAAGAAAACGCACCGAAAGCTTCAGAGCTCCATTCTCCAAAGCCTCCTCGGCTTGGCCAATGCGTTGGAGGCGAAGGACGAGTACACGCGCGGGCATTCGGATCGCGTGGCCACTCTCGCGAGGCGCTTGGCGCTGGCCGCGGGGCTCGGCGCCCGCGAGGTGGTCACGATAGCCCAGTCCGGATTGCTCCACGACCTGGGCAAGATTGCGGTGCCGGAGCGCATCCTGAGGAAGGCCGGGCCTCTCACGGACGACGAATGGCAGGTGATGCGTCGGCATCCACTCACGGGGGCGCAGATCGTGGCCCCTCTTGAATTCTTCGCCGACGGCGCCCTCATCGTCCGCCATCACCACGAGCGCCATGACGGCAGCGGATACCCGGACGGGCTCGCGGGCGAGACGATCCCCTTGGGCGCGCGCATCATCGCCATCGCCGACGTCTACGATGCGCTCACCTCGGACCGGCCGTACCGACGCGCCCTCGATCATCGGGGGGCGCACGAGCGGATGACAGCCGAAGCGGATCACACGCTCGACAGGCGGCTCCTTGGAATCTTCTTCGACAAGGTGATCGATGCGCCTCCTCGCCCATCGCCTCGAGACTGAGCGATCGGCGAGCGTCTCCGCGATCGCGGGGCAGCTGGGCTTGGTCGCGGGCCTGACGGCGCTGGGCAGCGCGCTGGGCGTGGCCGCCGACTCGCTGGCCGGGCTCGGCAGTAGTCTTGGCCACGCCTTCGCCAGCGGGTCGGTGCATGCAGGGTTTCTGTCGGCGGGCTGGGTCTGGGCGCTCCAGGGTCACAGGAGCTGGCAGGGGCCCGCCCTCCGGGGAGCCGGCGCGCTCATCGTCGCCTCGCTGGCCGCGGGGCTGTCTCCCGCGGGCGCCGTCGCCTATCTTCTCGTCCCTCTTGTCATCGCGCGGGACGCCACCGTTTGGCATGCCCGACTCGAGTGGATAGGCTGGCGCGCTCCTCGCGAGCTGCGGGCACCCTTCGTGGGCGCGGCTTCGGGGATTTTTCTCGGGATTCACCTTCTCTTCGCGGCGTCGCTCATGCTGGGCTACCCGGTGTCCGTTCCCGATGGGCGTCGATACTTGGCCGCGGTGGCCTATGACGTCGGCGCCAACGCGCTGACCGCCGAGTGGCTGTTCCGGGGCGCGATTTTTTCCGCGCTCTGGCGCCGTTGGAGCTTCTGGCCGGCCGCCGCGGCGTCCACCGGTCTCGCCCTCGCGCGATATCTTCTCGACCCCGCTCTGCCCCAAGCCGCCGAGCTGGTGGCCGGCGCGATGTTCTACACAGTGCTTCTGGGTCTCGGCTGCTGCGCGCTTCGAGCCTGGAGCGGCAGTCTCTTGCCCGGCTACCTCGCCACCGTGGCCTTCTTCGCGGCCTATCGCATCCTGCTCGTGTGATTCCCGGCGCGCTGGGGCTGGTCGCGCTCATTGCCCTCGCGGTCCGGGTCGCCGGCGGCGATCATCTGTCGTTGCTTCCCCATCTCTATCTGCTCCCCGCCCTCGGGGCCGCTCTGGCTCGGGGCGTGACGGGCGGCGGCCTCGTTGGGCTCCTCGCGGGCCTCGTCCAGGCGCTGAGCGTCTTTCCCCTGATCGAGCGGGCGGGCCCGTCGTGGTCCGCGGTGGATGGAATCGTCTCGCTCTCGACCCCCCTCACGCTGGGATTGACCGTCGGACGACTGGTGGATCAATCACGCGGCCGCGGCGTCCAGCTCGACGCCTTGCTCGATATCCAGCGGAGCCTTGCCGGCCAAGGGCCGCTGGGGCAGCGGTTGGCCGTGGTGGCCGAGCTCACGCGACGGGCCTTGGGAGTGGATCGGGTGCGGCTCGTTCTCGAATCCGGCGGCACCGACCGTATCGCGGCCAGCGCGCCCGAGGATTTCCGTCCAGCGGAAACCCTGCCCAAGGCCGCCGCCACCCCGTGCCGACAGCTCGTGCTGCCGCTCGATGCAGGGCAGGGGCCGGCGGGAGCGCTCATCGTCGAGAGGGACGGGGACCTCTCCACGGCCACGCGTAGCGTGGCGAGCGCTCTCGCGCTGCATTTGACCCTCGCCATCGAGAATGCGCAGCTCACGGAACGGCAGCGACACTTCGCCCACGAGCTCGAGGAGAAGGTGGCCGGTGCCACGCGCCGCCTGCGCGAGCTCGATCAGGCCAAGAACGAATTCCTCACCATTGCCTCGCACGAGCTGCGCACCCCGCTGACCGCGCTCCAGGGGTTCAGCGAGCTCCTCCTCACCCGCGAGGTTCCGCCCGATCGGGCGCGGCGATACCTCGGGCACGTCCACATGGAATCGAAGCGACTGGGCCGGATCGTGGGCGATCTGCTCGACCTTTCCCGAATCGAAGCGGGCCGCGTCCCCGAGCTGCAACGGGTGCCCCTCGACCTCGGCGAGATCATCGAAGCCAATCTCGAGATCTTCGCGTCCCAGCATCCGCGTCACCACTTCGGTTGGAGCGGCGCCGGCTCCGCTCCGCCCCTGTGTGCCGATCGGGATGCGGTGGACCGCATGTTGAAGAACCTGCTGTCCAACGCCATCAAGTACTCCCCACGCGGCGGCCGCGTGCGGGTCGAGACCGGTATCGCCTTCGACAGGCCCGGCATGGTCGAGCTGTCTGTCGAGGACGACGGCGTCGGCATCGCCGCCGAAGCGCTGCCACGCATCTTCGACCCTTATGTGCGCATCAGCCATCCCGAGACGGCGGCGGCGCCCGGCCTGGGGCTTGGATTGAGTCTGGTCAGGGGGCTGGCGCACGCCCATGGCGGCAGCATCGAAGTGGAGAGCCTGCCCGGGAAAGGCTCGCGCTTCCGTGTGCTTTTGCCCGGCTGAAAAACCCGGATTTGGCCGTTTTTCCGGCCAGTTCGCTTGACACCCTCCGACGGCTGCGTGTAGTCTCGGACGGGCTCATGTCGAGGCAGAACGAGATCGCGGGCAGGATGGCGGAGGCCGTGGTCAAGCGGCTGGTCGCGAGAAAGCTCGCCGAGATCAAAGACGAAACGCGGGCCCGGGAAGTGGTTCGCCACGTGCTTTCCGAGAACTTCCTCGCGGAAGAGAAGATCGACAAGGAGGTCAAGAGTCTCCTCCTCGACCATGCCAAGCTCATCAAGGACTCGGCCTCGGACTACAAGCGGCTCTTCACCATGGCCAAGACCAGGCTCGCCCGCGAGCGAGGATTCACCCTGTGATGCGCATGAGTCGCGAGCGGCTCTTTGGCCTGGCCGAGCGTATCGTCAGTGATCTGGCGGCGACGGAGGGTGTGGTCATCCGGCAGATCGCCGACGACAAGGTCCGCAATCAGCTCCGCACCGAGATCTTTCGCGTGCTCGAGGAAGAAGGTCGTCTCGAGGAGACGGTGGATCAGGAAGTGCGGAAAACGCTGAGCAGCTATTCGCGTCCTGCGCCTGAGGGCAGCTCCGAGTGGGAAGTCCTCTACAACAAGACGCGCGACGAGGTGTACAAGCGGAGGCTCCGGCTGTGAAGCGCATCGTGGTCGGCCTCTCCGGGGCCTCGGGAGCGATCTACGGCATCCGCTTTCTCGAGCTCCTGCGAGGACGGCCCGGGGTGGAGGCCCATCTGGTCGTGTCCGATCCCGCGAAGCGCACCATCGTGGAGGAGACCGACTGGACGGTGAAGAACGTCGAGGCGCTGGCCACCCATCGCTACGACAACAAGGACATCGGCGCCGCCATCGCCTCGGGATCTTTCAAGACCGACGGCATGGTGATCGTGCCGTGCAGCGTGAAAGCGGCGGCCTCGGTGGCGCACTGTCTGGCGGGTACCTTGTTGACGCGCGCGGCCGACGTCACCCTGAAGGAGGGTCGCCCCCTCATTCTCGTGGTGCGCGAGACGCCGCTGCACCTCGGGCACCTCCGCATGCTCACGGCGCTCGCCGAGATGGGAGCGATCATCATGCCGCCCATGCCCGCCTTCTACAACCGGCCCAAGCAGATCGAGGACCTCGTGGATCACACCCTGGCCCGGGTTCTCGACAGGCTGGGCCTGCCCCAGGAGATCGTTCCAGAATGGCCGGGCACCAACCGGCGCACTGACCCGCCCTCGCGCGGGTGAGCGCCATTGCCGCCACGGGGACCCGCGGGCTGGGCGCGATCGACCTCTCCATCGTCATTCCTGTTTACAACGAAGAAGAGAACCTGCCCGTGCTCTGGCCCGAGATCCGTGAAGTGCTGGATCCCACCGGGCTCAACTACGAGGTGATCTTCGTTGACGACGGCAGCCGCGATCGGAGTGCCGAGATCGTGCGCGGCTTCCGCGAGCAGGATCCCCGTGCGCGGCTCGTCCGGCTCAAGGCCAACGCGGGCGAGACCGCGGCCACCGATGCCGGCTTCAAGTCGGTGCAGGGGCGTTGGGTGGTGGTCATGGACGCCGATCTCCAGAACGACCCGCACGATATCCCGGGCATGCTGGGTCATCTCGGCCAGTGGGACGCGGTCACCGGCTGGCGGGTGAAGCGCGGCGACGGCGATTCGTGGGTTCGTCGCGCCTCCTCGAGAATCGCCAATCGTATCCGCAACAAGCTCAGCGACGAGACGATCCAGGACAGCGGCTGTACGTTCCGGGCATTTCGCCGCGAGTGTCTCCGCGATCTCGTCCTCTACAAGGGGTTTCATCGCTTCATGCCGACCCTGCTCAGGATGCGCGGTTATCGCGTGCTGGAAGTCCCCGTCAACCATCGGCCGCGCCGTTTCGGCGAGTCCAAGTACGGCATTGGTAATCGTGCGTGGAGCGCCTTCAAGGACCTGCTCGCGGTGCGCTGGATGAAAGACCGGCTGCTCCGTTACGAGGTCGCCGAAGACGTGGGCGGCGAGGAGAGCCCCCGCGCATGAAAGTGCTCCTGATCGGCCTGGGGCGCTGGGGGGAAAAGCACCTGCGCGTGCTGGGCGAGCTGGGCTGCGAGCTCTGGGTCGCCGACCGATCGCCGGAGCGCCGGGCGTTCGCGGTGAAAGCGGGGGTGCCCGAGGCGCGCGCCGTGGCGGATTTCCGCGCGGCGTTGCCCCACGTGGACGTGGTCGACCTGGTGACGCCCGCCGACAGCCATCTGGCGCTCGCGAGCGAGTGCCTGCGCGCAGGCAAGGACTGCTTCGTCGAGAAGCCCTTGACCCTCACGGTGGCCGAGGGGCGCGCTCTGGCGGACGTCGTGCGCTCGACCAAGCGCGTGCTGCAGGTCGGTCACATCTTCCGCTTCCATCCGGTGACGCAGCTCATGCGCGAGCGGATCCGGAGCAGAACCATGGGAGCCGTCCGCTACGGCACGGGGCGCTTCGCGGGATTCAAGCGTCCGCGCACCGACGTGGGGGCCACGCAGACGGACGGTATCCACTACTTCGATCTCTTCGCGTACCTGCTCCAAGAGAATCCCACCGCGGTGACGGCGACGCTCCGTGATTTCCTCGGCCGCGGCATGGACGATGTCGGTTTCTGTACTGTCGAGTACGGCCGCGTCCCCGCGTTCGTCGAGGTCGGCTACTTCGCGCCGGGTACCTACCGCGACTGCGTGATCGTGGGCGAGCAGGAGACTCTGGCGGGAGACTTTGGCACTGCGGAGGTCAAGGTCCTCGCCAATCGACACGTCAAGGAAGGCGGAGCCTGGAACGCGCCCGACGGGGCGGGGGAGACGCTCAAGGCGTCGGGGCCCGAGCCGCTGAGCCAGGAGCTCACGCTCTTCCTGGATGCCTGCGTGCGCCGCACCGCCCCGGCGGTGGACGTGGAGGCCGGGTTGCTCGCCCTCAAAGTCGTGGAAGCGGCGCATCGCTCGTCCGAGCTCGGACGGCGTGTCGAGCTGCGGGAGCTGGGCTAACGCTCCGGCGGAAAGCTACGGGAGGAAGCCATGAAGTCCATTACGATCGACCGGAACCGACCGCTGCGTGACGAGCCCAAGACGGGACACAATCGCTGGCACCCGGATATCCCCCCGATCGTGGAGGTGGACGAGGGCGAGGAGGTCGCGCTCGAGACACGTGAAGCCACCGACGGGTATCTCACTCCGCGGTCGACAGAGGCCGATTTCGCCGCACTGCAGGCGGGGGCGATCCATCCCCTGACCGGGCCCGTCCTCGTGAAGGGCGCCCGGCCCGGTGATCTGCTCGAGATCGAGTTCGTGGACATCGTTCCCCAGCCGTGGGCCTTCACCGCGATCATGCCCGGGCTGGGGTTTCTGCGCGACATCATGACCACGCCGTTTCTCGTCCACTGGGACATCGCCGATGGCTGGGCGACCTCGCGGCAGCTCCGTGGTGTGCGCATCCCCGGGGCGTCGTTCATGGGGGTGTCGGGCGTGGCCCCGTCGCGGGCGCAGCTCGAAGCGTGGACCCGGCGCGAGGCCGAGCTGCTCGCTCGCGGAGGCATGGTCTTCCCGCCCGACGCGGCCGGCGCGGTGCCCGCCGCGGGACCGGTGGCCATGCACGGGCTTCGAACGCTGCCTCCGCGTGAGAACGGCGGCAACTTCGACGTGAAGCAGCTCAGCAAGGGCGCGAAGCTCTTGCTGCCCGTGGCCGTCGATGGCGCGCTCTTCTCGACGGGTGACGGCCACTTCGCCCAAGGCGACGGGGAGGTGTGCGTCACCGCCGTGGAAATGGGTGCCACCTGTGTCGTGCGCTTCCGCGTGCATCGGGGCGAGGCCGAGCGCCGCCAGATCCGCTGGCCGAGATTCCAGCGGAGCGACTACTTCATCGACCCGCGCTGGGCGGCGCCCCAGCGATTCATCGCCACCATGGGGATGCCGATCGACGAGCAGGGCGTCAATCAGGGCGAGAACCTCAACACGGCCTGCCGGAGCGCCCTCCTCAACATGATCGCGCTGCTCCAGGAGCGAGGCTTCACCCGGGAGCAGGCCTACGTCATCTGCAGCGTGGCCGTCGATCTGCGGATCAGCAACGTAGTCGATGTACCGAACTACGTGGTGTCCGCTCTGCTCCCGGAGGACATCTTCCAGGGCTGATCCGGGGGAAGAGGCTAGGCAAAAGTTGCCAACGCATCGGCTTCGGTCTCGTACAAGTGAAGCAGGCTGTTGAAGCCCGATACCTCCATCACGTGTTTGACCGTGGCGTTGGCCCGGCAGATCTTGGCGGCACCGCCCGCACCGATCAAGCGCAGCATAATCTGTCGCGGCGGGATGAAGAGCGGTGGAGGTGTGTCGGCGCCGCGCATACAAGACGCTCCGTCGACTGTCGGCTGGTCTGGTTGAGTCAGCCGGGGAGGTGCCGATGCCGCAAGCCATCAATCGCAAAGACGTCCAGCGGCTCATGGGGGAAGGGGCGCAGGTGGTGGAGGTGCTGCCCAGAGAGGAATACGAAGAGGACCATCTTCCGGGGGCCATCAGTCTCCCGCTCCGAAGCCTCGAAACCGAGGCCAAGGGGAGGCTCGATCCGGCGAAACCAGTCCTCGTCTACTGCTGGGACGCAGCCTGAGACCTGAGCCCGCGAGCCGCGTGGCGGCTCGAGAGCCTCGGGTTCAAGCAGGTGTATGACTACGTAGACGGGAAGCTCGATTGGCTGGCGGCCGGGCTTCCCTCCGAAGGGAGAAACGCCACACGTGCTCGAGCGGGAGACATCGCTCGCCAGGATGTCCCGACGTGCAGATTGGGGGACCCGATACGCGCGGTCCGTGAACGCGCGGCGGCGGCGGGATGGGATGCGTGTGTGGTGGTGAACCACGAGCGCATCGTTCTGGGGCTTCTCCGGGCCGAGGAGCTCCAGAAGGGACACGAGGAGCCGGTCGAGCGAGTCATGCGGCCCGGTCCCAGTACGTTTCGCCCGCACATGTCGCTCGATGACATCGCCAAGTTCCTGGTCGCTCACGACCTTCCGAATTCACCGATCACCACGTCCGACGGCAGGCTGGTGGGCCTCATCAGGCGAGAAGATGTGTCCAGAAGAGTGATAGAGGAAAACCAGCGAAATCGAACTGCCTGATCTCGACATAGGCCGCTATCCGGTGACCTGAGCTCTCATACTGGGTCGGGTGAGCGCCAATCTGTTTCGCGCAGTCGCGCTTGGATTGATCTACGGCATTGCAGTCCGACGGCTCAGCTTTTGTCCCCGGTGGTCGACGAACGGGTCTGCGCCCTTCCCGGCGTCACCGACGGCAAGATCGATCTCGTCTTTGATCCGCCCTGAGATCAGAGTCGAATGTCGGAGGCCGCGAGGCTTTAGCTGGGGCTGCTCTGAGCCGGAGGGCCGGTAGGTCGCGCGTAAGGGAGTAGTGACGATCGACTCAACTGCCGCAGCTGCGCCCACACGAATAGCTACCAAAACATCCCCACGGCCGCGTCACGCTCGCGACGTCGACACGTGGGGGAATGTTTTCAAGCATGGGGATGGCGTATCCATCAGGTCGCCCAGGTCGCCGCGCATCTCCGCGTCCGTCCGACCGGATCGAGCCGGCACGACGGCGGCAAGCACCATGGCTTGCGCTAGCGGGGGAGCGCGGACATCCCGCGGGCCGCGGCGACCTGGGAGGAGTTGCTCACGGTCAGCCGTGTCGCGGACGGAACCGTTACTTCTGACCCGTGAAAAACTCCTTGACGTTCTCGCCGCTGAACTTGGCACCTTCCACGACCGTATGACCGATGCCCGCGAACATTTCCCTGAACCCGAGGCCGACCTGACCCTGGCCGATCTGCTTGGCGCCCCGCTCGACGCGTTTGGTCGCCTGGTCCACCTTGGTCTTGTCGGCTGCGCCGGCCGTCCCACTTGTAAGAGCCAGGGCCGCAAGAAATCCGGGAGCGATCCATACCCAGCGAAGTTTGCGTGTCATGAAGTACCTCCGTCAGTGCGCTTGATCGACAAACTCATGCTCTCAGCAGCGAGGTCCCGCGCGCGTACCCGTCCGGCGCGGCCTTCAGGCAGAGGCGTACGGCGCGGGGCTCTGCACCGGCACCTGGTAGAGGTACTCGCGCAGATACTGGACCTCCTCCTCTCGGTCCCGTAGGACGGCCCGCGTCAGGTCACGGATCGAGATCATAGACAGCATCTTTGATCCGCTCATCACCAGGAGGTGTCGGATGCCCGCCTCGTCCATCGCGCTCATGGCCGCCTCGTAGTCCATTTCAGCGTCGGCGGTCACGACGTCCGGGCTCATCACCTCTCCCACGGGAAGGGTGGCAGAATCCAGGCCTCGGTGCAGCACGCGCCGGACGACGTCGCGCTCGGAGAAAACGCCGGCGAGCCGGTCGCGATCGAGCACGATGACGATGCCGACGTTGTGGTCGGCCATCAGATGTATCGCCTCGGAGACCGTGGCCGTTTTCTGCACTGTAAAGAGGAAGCCCGATCGCATGATGTCGCGAAGCTTCTTCATCACTCGCCCTCCCTTGGCACCGGTTCTTGGGGGATCCGGAAGACGTTCCCCAAGAGCAATCCGGCCCATCGGTAGATGCTCTGCTCGTCCGGCTGGCGCATCCGGCCAGCCCGCATCCCCTTTTTGAGGCAGCATCGGCCGTGCCAGGCGATGTGTCGGATTCAGACGCGGTGAGTTTGGGCATCCTCGGCCTGGAAATGCAGGGATAGCCAGCTGTTGGGGGAAGATCTGACGGCCCAGCCGTCGTGCTGGAATCCTAAGGGCATCGCTTTCGCGAGGGATTCGGATCGCCAGTGCGTCAAAAGTTCCCGCCACCGAGTCAGAAATACCCGCACCTAGGAGTCTCTATTTCTGCGACGCACTTCCATTTGCTCCTGCTTTCGCTCCGCGCACCAATCGCGTTGGAGGGGACGCAGCACATTAGGTGCGCCGCTCCATCGCATGCCCCTCAGTCAATTGAGCCAGCGGACCCGTCAAATGCGACTCCGCTTGGCCAGCGGGTAGGGGATATGCCGTACTTCGGCCCACGCATTGGGAAATTCCGAGCTCATGTAATGTGGTTGCCGGTGACCTCTGGTTTCGCGAGTCTCTCCTCAAGACCCGAGCGCGGCGGGCGAGCACGGAGGTAGTGCCATGGTGAGATGGTGCGCGGCGGCATTGATGCTCTTCCTGACCAGCCTCGCATCGGTCGAAGCGCAGGACAGGTCAGGCGCGCCCGTCTTCCCCACGCCGGACCGGCCCGTGGCGGGCATCACCTCCCCGTCGACGGCCATGGAGAAGCGGAGCGCATCATGAATCTCCTCGGCATCACGTCGGGCCAGCGCGTGGCCGACATCGGCGCCGGCCTCGGCTACTACACGGTGCGCCTCGCCCGCCGGCTCGGGCCCGGCGCCACCATCTTCGCCACCGACGTGAAGGTTGAGTATCTGAATCGGCTTAAAGAGAGGCTCACGCGGGAGCGGATCGCGGGTGTGCGGGTCGTCCTGGGCCTGCCGAGAGATCCGCGCCTGCCGCCGGACTCAGTGTACGTGGCGATCCTCTCGCACATGTACCATGAGATCGAGAATCCCTACGAGTTCCTCTACCGCCTCCGACCGGCGCTGGTGGCCGGTGCCCGTGTGGGCATCATTGACACGGATGAACCCACGCAGCGTCACGGCACGCCGCCCGCCCTTCTCCGCTGCGAGCTGGCGGCCGTCGGGTACCGGGAGCTCGACTTCGTCCTCCTGACGCCAGCGGACGGCTATCTCGCCATCTTCGCCACGCCCGAGACCTTGCCCCAGCCCGAAGCCATCACACCCTGCCGGGCCTCCGGTTCACGTTCGACGCCGACCGGATTTCGCTCACGTCCGTCGATATTGGCCGTGAGCCCGAGCGCGTGGCCCACCCGCTCCTTGGCGATGACGATGACCGAAGATCGGGCGCAAGCTCGGACGCATGAGGTAGTATCGGAGGAGTCGTTGGTCCGTAACTAGCTGGTGCCGAAGGGGGGACTCGAACCCCCACACCCTTGCGGGCACATGACCCTGAATCATGCGCGTCTGCCAATTCCGCCACTTCGGCCCGGAAAGCCTCACTAGGATACCGAGCGAGCCCGTGAAGTCAAGGGGCGAGCGGGTCTCGGTGCGCTATGGCCGTTGACAAGGTCATCGCGACCAACCGCAAGGCCTACCACGACTACGAGATCCTCGAGACCTACGAGGCTGGCATCGTGCTGCGCGGCACCGAGGTGAAGTCGCTGCGTGAGTCGCAGGTCAATTTCAAGGACTGCTATGCCGCGGTGGACAACAGTGAAGCGTGGCTGATCGGCTGCTATATCGCGCCGTACCACCATGGCACCGACGCGAACCATGATCCAGAGCGACGGCGCAAGCTTCTTCTGCACCGACGGGAGATCGGGCGCCTGCTGGGGAAGGTCGCCGAACGCGGGTTGACCCTCATCCCACTTCGTCTATACTTCAAGGGAGGACGCGCCAAGTGCGAGTTGGGTCTGGCGCGCGGCAAGAAGCTTCATGACAAGCGCGCGAGTATCCGCGAACGCGATGCGAAACGCGAGATGGCCAAAGAAGCACGGGCGCGGCAGTGCGCCTGAGAAGGGGGCGACTGGTTTCGACGGGGATCAATGAAGCGCAGGTGGCATCCCGAGGTGCTCGCTCCTCGTAAAACTGTGGGCACGGTTATAGCTGCCGACAACCAGCTAGCTCTGGCGGCCTAACACCCGCCAGCGTCCTCCGGATCGGGTCAACGGGGTCTGGGTTCGGGCGTCATATTCCGGTGACTGGCCCCAAGCTCCGCTCTTGAGTAAGGGGCGAGACTTTTAGGAGCTGGCCGCCCTGACAACCAGCCGGTTGGAGGGAGGGGTGGCGAGAGCAAAAGACAACCGGCTATGGATGTAGATGCCTGTCGCGGAGGGTTTCCGGACGTGGGTTCGATGCCCACCGCCTCCACCATTTGAGCTGTAACGTGGTGAAGTAGTTGAAATAGCGGCTCCTTT
>Ga0137378_10002422_pt1 | contig 16002 bp, 16 predicted proteins | sample SagtaG_21_FD_104813 | JGI IMG/M metagenome (GOLD analysis project Ga0137378, IMG submission 104813) | Vadose zone soil microbial communities from Sagehorn Ranch, Mendocino, California, USA - Sage2_L_60_16 metaG | ecosystem: Environmental > Terrestrial > Soil > Vadose zone | place: USA... | reverse complement strand
GGCGCCGCTGGTTGCATCACATCACCCCGGCATGCTCAAAGCGCAGGAACAGATGAGGAGCGCACAGTGATGAAGCTGACCAGAAAGCACGTGGTGACCGGGCACTGCGGCGGCAGGTACGGCATGCGGGCCGGCCAGCAGCTGGTCATGACGGCCGCCGCGGACTACCTCGGGCTGAGCCCGACCCAGCTCCGCACGCCACTGCACGCGGGCACCTCGCTCGCCGGCATCGCCACGGCGCAGGGCAAGCCGGCCTCCGGTCTCAAGGACGCGATCCTGGCCGCCATGACCAGCCGCATCAACGCAGACACCGCGCTGACCGCGCAGCAGAAGGCGGCCATGATCAACCAGGTCAAGAGCCACCTCGACACGATGATCAACATGGACATGGACCATCTGCCCGGCGCGGGCATGGGGGCGGGCATGAGCTCGCACATGGCCGGGACCGGATCACCGATGGGCGGAATGCGGCGTTGAGCCACCCGGTGCCGTGGGCGTGACCGAAACGAGCACGGCACCGTCCTGGAACCAGGCACCCGCCGCTGGCCACGGCGGAAGTGCCAGGACGAAGGAGACGGACGACGATGATGTACGGGTACGGCAACGGAATCGGCGGCTGGGGATACGCCCTGACGGCGACCGGCATGATCTTGTTCTGGGCGGCGGTGATCTACGGCGTCGTGGCGCTGGCCCGCTACACCCGCCGGGACGGCCCGCAACGACCAGAACCCGCCGGACCGCCAGCACCCGGACCGGAGCGGCTGCTCGCCGAGCGGTTCGCCCGCGGCGAGATCGACGAGGACGAATACCACCAGCGCCTCACCAGCCTGCGGGCCGCGGGCCCGGCAGCGGCGCGGTGACGTCCGCGCAGCTGAGAGCATGCCGCCGGCTGCGGCATGAGCGGCCCGGACCGGGCAACGGGCGCCGGCTCCTCCTGGTCACCATCACGGTGACCTTGGTGTCGTGCGCTGCTCTCGCGCTGACTCTGCGGGCTAGCCTGCCTGCAGGTATCCCGCCCGGCGGTCATCGTTGAAGACGGTCCAGGCGTGCGCGCATGATCGGGCCAGACAGCCTTACGGTGATTGCCGGGCTTCGGCGATCCTGGCGCGTGCCCAGCGGCGGGAGGTTCGCCCGAACGTCTGGGCGAGCTTCCGCTCGGAGAGCGGGTTGCCGGCTTTCACACTGAGCCGGTACGCGGCCGCCGCTGCGTCATTATCGGCACCGGCTCCGGGAACCCCGTCAGCATGCCGCGCGCTGGCGGGGGTGACCGCCTGCCCGGCCAACTGACCCGTCGGCTGCCAGCCCTGGGCGGGGAGGTCGCGGTTGTTCCGGCTGTACTGCCCGCTGCCGATGGCTGGGGCGGAACGCGCCGCAGCGCGGCACGCCGTATTCCCGCAACAGTGCTCTGGCGCGGGTTCGCGTTCCAGCGTCACCGAGGTGCGGATGAGCCAGACCAGGAGTTCATAGGAGCCCACGAGGCTGGCCGCTGGCCAGGCCGCGATGACCGCCCCGGCGGGACCGTGTGCCCAGCCCTGGGCCATGTTCGCGGTGAGGGTGGCCGCGATGCCCAGCCCAAGCAGCCAGCGGGCCAGGGAGGGTACTGGTATCCGGTGCCTGGCCGCGTACAGGATGGCATCGAACCGGCGTAGACCAGGCCGTCGATCGTGGCCGGCTCCAGCCGGGCGGTGATCCCGCTCTCGCCGTGGGCCCGCACGACCGCGTAGGCGTGCCCGTAGGAGACATACGCCGCGATGCCCGCCACGCCGAGCACAGCTGCCGCCGTTAGGCTACCTGTTAGGCTGCCTGCCACGCCTCTCAACGAGGCCCTATGCCTCTGACCTGCGCCCCGACCGCGACTCGAACGCGGGACCTACTGCTTAGGAGGCACTTTCGTAACATCGCTCGATGTGGCCCGGCACGGCTTGACGTGCCGTTCCGCTGCAACGACTATGGCTGGACGTTGCCTGACGCAGCTCGACGCCTGTAGTCGCTGGCTCCCAGTTTGGCTCCCAGTATCTCATTAGCAACGCTAATGAGATACTGGGAGCACTTGTCCTTAGTCGCTTGACAGTCGCTTGCACCCCAGAGACCGGCGACGTACAATTTCTTGTACGTATGCGGTTGCGGCTGAGGGAAGAGGTTGGCTGGTGAAGACCATGACGTACTCGGAGTCTCGCGCGCACTACGCCGAGACCCTCAACGCGGTCGTGGACGACCGCGAGGAAGTCGTCATCACCCGTGCCGGGCATGAACCAGTGGTCATCGTCGCGCTGGCCGACTATGAGTCGCTCAAGGAAACCGCCTACCTGCTGCGCAGCCCGGAGAACGCCCGGCGGCTGCTGGCATCCATCGACCGCCTCGAGCACGGCGGCGGGATCGAGCGGGACCTGCTGGAGTGAAACTCGTCTGGGACGAGTCCGCCTGGGCGGACTACGTCTGGTGGCAGGCCCAGGACCGCAAAGTTCTCAAGCGGATCAATCAACTGATTACCGATATCCAGCGCAACGGCAACGAGGGGATCGGCAAGCCTGAGCCGCTCAAGCACGGTTTCCAGGGCTACTGGTCACGGCGCATCACCGACGAGCACCGCCTCGTATATAAGATCGCCGACGACGAGATCCGCATCGCCGCGTGCCGGTACCACTACGAGCGCTGACCCGGGCGCTACGCCCTGCCGCCGTTACCTACGAGAAACCATGCAACATGACCGAGGAAGCCCGCGCGCCGCGTCGGTTCCGAAATCCCTTCACGCATAGGCGATTGACCCATCGGGTTCAAACCGAACTGACGCAAACGCTCCGCTTCTTCACTTCTGTTTTGCTTGATCAGCAGCTGGGGCCAGCCGCTCGGCGACGGTCCAGTCGCCAGCAGCGGTCAGGGCGTGCAGAATTTGCGCGGCCCTCTCCAGGTCGCCGCGCTGTTCGAGCAGTTCTGCCAGCCGCGCGACGGCGGTACCCGCCGCAGCCCCAGCCTGGCATGCCGCCTCTATTCCGCTCCAAATGTCGCGACCGGTCTGACCTGGGGTTTCGAGAGTCGTTTACGCGGCCTGGTGGTACTCGTTGATCACGCCGCCGAGTACCTTCCGGCGCTGCACCGGCGGCACGACGGCTGGCTCGTCATGGTCGGGTGGCCGCCGCGTTCTGAAGCGGTACAAGATCCCGATGGCCACTCCCCTCGCCGCGCATGCTCAGCCCGGCAGGCCGCGGGCATCCTCACCACCAGCGCGTGAACACCGGCCTGAGGTCCGGGCCTTTCGTCCCTGGAGGAGTCCGGCAAAGTCAGGTACGCATGTTCCATCTTGGTGGTTGATCGTTAGCCGAGCCCCGGTCCCTGGCTCTCGCTGACCGGCATCGCAGGAGAGTGAGAGCAGTGCGGCAGGTGCTTGGAGAGGAAGCGACCCCGGTTACACGCCTGGTAGAGCTGCCCGGCCGTGGAGTCACCCGGATGTGGGAGTGTGCCGGTCCGCCCGGCGGTGAGACACTCATGCTCATCCACGGGCTGGCGTGCACGGCCGAGCTGAACTGGGGGAAGGTCTTCGCGCCCCTGGCGGCTCATTTCCGTGTCGTCGCCGCCGACCTGCGCGGCCACGGCGACGGGATCAGGGCCGGGTCGCGGTTCCGGCTCGAGGATTGCGCCGACGATGTCGCCGCGCTGGCGGCGGTCCTCGGTACCGGCAAGTTCACCGCCGTGGGCTATTCCATGGGCGGCATGGTCGCGCAGCTGGTGTACCGGCGGCACGCCTCGCTGCTGTCGGGTCTGGTGTTGTGCTCCACCGCGGGCAACGTGGGATCCCTGGCGCAGGAGCTGGCCGCCTTCGCGCTGCCGGCGGCGGCCGCCGGCCTGCGGTGGAACCCGGTGCTGCAGCTGGTCAGCGCCGAGGTCCTGGGATCGGCTCTGCTGGGCCCCATCGAGGACCCGGCCGCCGCCAGCTGGGCCCGCGCCCAGCTGGGCCGGACCACGCTGGTCAGCGCCGTCTCGGCCATCCAGGCCGTCTGCCAGTTCAGCTCGGACGGCTGGATCAGCCAGGTCGACATCCCCACCGCAGTAGTGGTCACGACCAGGGACCGCATCGTGCCGGCCGGCCGTCAACTGGGGCTGGCCCGGGCGATCCCGGGCGCATCGGTCCACGAGGTCGACGCCGATCACGCGGTATGCATCACCGCGCCGCAGGTGTTCGCCCGAACGCTGCTCGAAGCCTGCTGGTCGGTAGAGCCCGGCCGCGGCCGGGATGATCCCCGGTTCGGCGCGGCTTAGCCCTTACGGCCGTTGCGCTCGGGTCCGCGTCACCATGGGCACGGCCGCGGCGGGTTCGCCACTAGGCAGGTACGGGTGGCTGGCGCCCCGGTGGTGCTGCTTTGGCCGAGGTCGCCGAGTCGGCCGGCGCGGCTGACCTGCACCGCGAGCGAGCCGGGCGGTACAAGCAGGACCGCGAGAGCTGCGGGCTCGGCTCAGGCAGTATCAGGGCCGCTGGGCGGTATCCGTCTCGGAGCGGGACAGCTGCTGGCCGCCCGGCGACCCGGCCGAGTACAACGAGATGTGCCGGTGGCCGGTGATCGTTGATGACGGCGAGCGGGCACCGCCGACGCTGACCCGGGGCCGCGGAGACCGCGTAAGGAGGTAGCTCGCGCGGTCAGCGGCCCGGCGCCCCTGATGGTGACCTCGCCGGTGCAGACGTCCATGCCCTCTACCTCGCCGGCGAACGCGCGGCCGTCACGGCTGGTGACTACCGCGAAGTCACCAAGGAACCAGCGGTCAGGGCAGACCACCGAGACGATGACCGTGTCCTCGCCGGCGGCGATCTGACCGGCGGTCAGGCTGCTCGCGAACTGGTGAGGCACCGTGTCCGTGATGCCGTCGACGTAGGGCTGTGACATCATGGTTCGTCTCCCTTTGCCTGGTTTGCTGAGTGAATGCACCCGGCTGGCTGCGCCCAGATATATTTCGGGCGGCGCCCGCTAATTTCCTGTGGCGGAAATTAGCGGATCGCATAGCGCCCTGCCTGTTAATACGGGATTCCCTTAGCCTCTGGGCTATGACATTTTCGGTCTTTATCCAGGCTCCGTTGCGCCGGAAGTCTCTAGCCTACGCACGCGACGGCCGAAGACAAGGCCTGGTGTCGCCCAGGGTCTTCTGGTGCCGCTCAGATCGAGTTCTGACCTGCGGAAACGCAACCCGGAAATTTCTTAATTCTGGTCGTTATCTACCCCGCCAGGCGTGCAGGCAAGGCATCTGCTGGCGTACTGCTGCTCTGGCCTGGGACTGATGTTCTCCTCGATTCAGGCGATGAACACGGCGGGATTGTGCCACTCGGGACAGAAGGTGGTGGCTAGGCTGCCATAGTCATGCGTCGATCTCTAATTGATGAATCATCAATTAGAGAGTGAACCCTTTCCACCCCGCTTATGCTTCACGGATCTGCAATACGTGGATGGCCTTGGCGAGCTGCCCGGCGCGCCAGGGACAGCAGCGAAGCTTTCGCAGGATGCGCCGCGTCTTGAGCTGGGCGTTCGCGCGCTCGCCTGGTGCGCGGAGTTTCGCATGGGCGCGGTTGGCCTGCTTCTGGGATTCGGGCTTGTCCTTCCCGCGGTACGGAATCTTGGCGTGCGCGGCGCCCTGGTAGCCCTTGTCGGCCAGCGTGACCAGGCCGACCGCCTCCAGTTCGGCCAGGACTCCCCAGATCCACTCGGCCTTCTTGTCGTGGACCGATCCGGGGAGGGCTCCGGAGACCCGCAGCATGTCGCCGCCGGGGCTGCCGATGACCTGCAGGTTCATCCCGTGCTTCTGGTGCTTCCGGAGTAGAAGGGCCCGTCGGCAGGTCAGGCCCGCGCGCCGGATTCTGGCACGGCCTCGACAGGTCCCCGCAGCCTATTGTCTGCTGCCCAAAGTCGTGACTCAGGCTGTTGCAGTTCGGCCTTCGTGTTCCATGACCACGCGAACCGCTGACATAGCGTTTAGCCTCAATTCACCGGGCCATCCGGCCTTGACGGGCCCAGGGGGCGTTGTAACAGTGAGGTTACGGAAGGCAGGCCAGCGTTTCCAGCGTTACCGGCTGCCCTGTAGCTGCACCTCCTAGGAGAGGTCATGGAGACTAACGAAGGACGCGCCGGCACCATGGGCATCATGTCAGAGGTGACTGAGGCAGCGGCCGGCATGCTGCCGCTGGACATGGTCAACGCCCTGGCCGAACTCGTCGACCCCGCCGCTGTCGCGAAGGAAATGCCCTGGCTGGCCGGGGAGATGGCGAAGATCGCGCTCGGTAAGTCGGAGATCTCGTTCGACAAGCGGGACAAGCGCTTCACCGATGAGGCGTGGCGGACCGTCCCTTACTTCCGCGCCCTCGGTCAGTCCTACCGGCTGTTCGAGATGTGGATGGAGCGGATGTATCAGAGCGTGGAGGGCTCCTGGCAGGCTAGGGCGCGGGCCCGCTTCGCGGCCGACGTCATCACGGCCGCGCTGGCTCCGACCAACTACCTGGGCACCAACCCGGAGGCGCTGCGGAAGGCCGTCGAGACCGGCGGTCTGTCGCTTGTGCGCGGCGTCCAGAACATGCTGAACGACATGGCGCGCGGCGGGATGCCCTCCATGGTTGACCGCAAGCAGTTCACCGTCGGCAAGGACATCGGCGCCACCCCGGGGGCGGTGGTGTACCGGGATGAGATGTTCGAGCTGCTGCAGTACGCGCCCGCCACGCCCAAGGTCCGCAGCATTCCGCTGATGATGATCCCGCCGCAGATCAACCGGCACTACGTTCTCGACCTCGCGCCGGGGCGGTCGCTGGTGGAGTTCGCCGTCAGCCAGGGCATCCAGGTGTTCATGGTCGTCTGGCGGAACCCGAACGCCCGGCTCGGCCACGGCAAGTGGGGCCTGAACGACTACCTGGCCGCGGAGGAGCGAGCCAACGAGGTGGTCAAAAAGATCACGCGCAGCGAGAAGATCAACTTGCTCGGGCTGTGCGCCGGCGGCATCACGCTCTCGTACGTGCTCGCGCACCTCGCCGCCGTCGGCGATGAGTCGGCCGAGTCGGCGACCTTCGTGGTGACCATGCTGACCGGCGACAAGCCGAACGTCGTGGGCATGCTCGACACAGGCCAGGCGCGCACCGCGCTGGAACAGGCGGCCGCGAAGGAGGAGATCGTCCCAGGGTCCGCGCTGCGCAGCCTGTTCGCCATGCTGCGGCCGAACGACCTGGTCTTCAACTACCTGGTCAGCGGATGGCTCAAGGGCGAGTTGCCCGCCCCGTTCGACGTCCTGGCCTGGAATGACGACGCCACCCGGACCACGGCGAAGTTCGCGATGGAGTCCAGTAGGCTGGCTCTGGATGGGTGGGACGGCAACGGGCCGACCGTGCTCGGCGTGAAGACCGACTTCGGCAAGGTCAGCTGCGACAGCTACCACGTCGGCGGCTACACCGACCACATCACGGCCTGGCGGGCCTGCTATGACACCGCCCGTCTGGTCGGCGGCAGCGACAAGCAGATGACCCTGATCCGCTCCGGGCACATCCAGTCGGTCGTCTACCCAGCGGACAGCGAGCGCTATGACCGCTGGTACGGCCCGCCCACGGCGACCGATCCCGACGAGTGGCACAAGACGGCCACCGTGGAGAACGGCTCGTGGTGGCGACCCTGGACCGAATGGCTGATCGCCCGCTCCGGCCCCCAGAAGGCGGCCCGGGCCACCCTGGGCAACCGCCAGTACCCGCCGCTCGCCCTGGCTCCCGGCACCTACGTGTTCGAATAGCCACAGATTCATACGCACTGGGACGCCGATGCTGATGGCCAGGAGCGGTCACACGGCGGTGCGGTCCCTGGCCAGGTACGCGCGGGTGAGCGCCGAGGCGCTCCAGCGGCACCAGGCGCCTGACCAGCGGAAGGTGTTTCTCATTGAGATACCGGCGGAACTCCTCCTGGCCGCGGTCCGCGCGCCTGGGAAGCAACACGATGACCTTTACCATCGGACTCACGCCTCCTCATGTCGCCGGGAACGCGCCGATTCAAGATCTGCACCGCGCTAGCCCTCAGGCCCCGGGTCACGGCGCGCGTTCATCACCAGCCGCTCAAATTCTGCCCACGTCCTGCTCCACTCGGCGAGCGGGCCGATAAGCTGCTCCAGCGCCCCAAGCTGCTCGTCGAACACGGCCAGCTGAGCTTGCAGCGCCGCGATGCTGCTTCGCTGCGCGGCGACGCCGCGGGCGATCAAGTGCAGCTGCGCCGCGGAAATGGCGCCGGGGAGCGGCAGGCCCTGCAGCGAAGGCACCGGCTGCGACAGGACAGACTCGCTGAGCCCGGTCATGCCCGCCAGCCCTTCAGTAATTGTGCGCAGCTGAACGATCCACGGCTGGAAGAGGCTGGCGAAGCCGTCAGGTACGTTCTCCTCATCGGTCATCGAGTTTGTCCTTTCCCAAGGCGCTGCGGGTCGCAGGCGTCCTTGTCACCACGCCATCATTCCCCGCCCACGCCTGCGGCAACGCCCCCAATGACCGGTATCTGCCTGCGACGGACGCAATCGCTTGCACATTTGCCCGCCCGACGCGGCGCGCCGCGAGGGAGAGCGTGGCGCGGTGCGCGGCGAGGCGGGCGGGTCACGGAAAGCAGCCATGATGCATCGGCCTCAGCCGATGCCGTTGGCTCCGCGTTTGGCTCCCCAGGTGGCGGACCACCTCTGCGCCACATTCTGGATCACAGTTCTGCCCGGTGAGCGCGTACCCGCCTGCGCATCCGCAAGGCCATGTATCAGATTGAGTGATTGCTTGCGAGCAGTACATCAATAGAACGATTATAGTTCCGAATATGAAGGATCACCTGCATCATTTGCGCCCCGACCGCGACTCGAACGCGGGACCTACTGCTTAGGAGGCACTTTCGAAGCGTGGCCTGGTAGTGCTGGGTATCGCCTGACGTGCCCTTCGGCTGGAGTGATAGTGGCTGGACGTGGCCTGGCAGGGCCCCGTGCCTGCGGTCGTTGGCTCCCCGTAAGGCTCCCCGGGATCTCGTCAGCAGCGCTAATGTCCGGGCGATTGGGACCTGATGCGCTCTCACCAGGATCGGGGACACTCCTGGGGTCGGCCGGCCCGATGCTGGCGTAGCAGCCGACCGCCTATCAAGGCACCCGCGTGGCTTCCGGGTCGAGGTGCGGACGACGTTACCGGCGGGGTGCAGTGGCTTCCTGGAGAATCGCCGCGTCGGCGTCTCATGTTTCTTCGTGATCTTGACCTTCCCGTCGGCCCGCCGCTCGATCACCGCGGCGTCATAGGCATCGATCAAGCCTGCCTTGGTATGCAGGTCCTTGACCGCCTGGTAATCGGCGTCCGCGTCGGCGGCGTCGTCATACACCCCGACATAGGCCAGGAACGTGTCCACTGCCATCGTCAGCACCTCCAATATCGCCAGCCGGGCCGGCCGCGCTACCGGTTGCGGGGACAGCCGGCCCGGCAGCTACCCGGGCCAGTGACCCATGACCCCGGTACCCAGTGCGTCAGCGTCGCCGGGGGACTGAACGGGATCCTGAACGTGCTGCTGGCATTTCTCTGACACTAGCCCTGACCGGGCCGCCGGGTGCTGCGCGTCAGCTGGCCTGACCCGCGCGGCACCACCGATAACGGTGCTCGGGCCGTCCGCCGCTGCCGTAGCGGAGCCTGATCTCGACGCGCCCGACCTCGTGCAGGTGGCTGAGGTAGCGCTGCGCCGTGGCCCGGCTCATCCCGGTCATCTCCGCCACCTCCGCAGCTGACATCTCCTGCTCGCCGGAGGCGAGCAGCCGCTCGACCGCCTCCAGCGTGTGCGGTGACCTGCCCTTCGCACCGGCAAGCTGGTCCGGTGCCCGCAGCGCGCCGAACACTCGATCCACATTGCGCTGGTCGGGCTCGTGCAGGGCGTGCAGGCGAGACCGCATCTGGGCGTAGGACAGCAGCTTGTCGCGCAGCGCCGGGAAGTTGAAGGGTTTCAGCAGGTAGTGCAGGGCGCCTCGCTGCATGGCCGCGCGGACGCTGTCCGCGTCCTTGGCCGCGGTGATGACGATCACGTCCACCGGCGGGTGCCCGTCCCGGCGTAGCCGCGCCACCAGGTCCAAGCCGTGCTCGTCCGGCAAGTACAAGTCAAGCAGCAGCAGATCCGGACGCAGCCGGTCCACCGCGGCGACAGCCTCGGCTGCCGTGTGGACCTGGGCGATCACCTCGAAACCGTCCACCTTGCCGACGTAGGCAGCATGGATGTTGGCGATACGGAAGTCGTCGTCGACGACCACGACGCGGATCATGACCTGACCGGCGCTCCCGTCGCCTCCCGCGGCGCTTCCGCCTCTGCGGCGCCAGGGCCGTCCACGCCGACGCACGCGGGCAGGACCGCGGTGAACACCGCGCCGGCGTCGTGGCCGACGCTGATCATCCCGCCGCGGCCGGTGACCACCTGCCGGACCAGCGCGAGCCCCAGTCCCCTTCTCGCGCCCGTAACCGAGGATTTCGTCGTGACGCCGTCCATGAAGATGGCTTCCCGCATGTCGTGGGGTACTCCCGGCCCCGAGTCACGGACGCGGATCATCAGGTTATGTTCGGCCGCGACAATGGTTAGCTCCACCCACCGCGGCCTGGCCTGAGCCTGAGCCGCGGCATCGACCGCGTTGTCGATGAGATTCCCCGCTACGGTCAGGACGTCACTGACATCGCTGATCGGAGCCAGCGCATGGCTATCGTCCATGACCCGCAGCTGGACGTCGCGTTCGTCCGCAAGCGAGACCTTCGCCAAGATCAGCGCGACGAGCTTGGCGTCGGAGATGCGGGCCTGCAGCCGTTCGGTCAGGTGCGCGCGGGCGGTGGAGACCTCGGTCACGAACTGGATCGCCTCGTTGTAATGGCCCAACTCGACCAGACCGACCACGGTGTGCAGCCGGTTGGCGAACTCATGCGACTGGGCGCGCAGCGTCTCGGTCAGGCCGATCGCATCGTCCAACTGCCGCTTCAGCGCCTCCGATTCGGTCCGGTCCTGAAACGTGATCACCCAGCCGAGGTGCTGGCGCTCGTGCTGGATAGGCATCCGGTTCGCGGCCAGTACGCGGTCGCCGTCCAGCACCAACAGGTCGGTACCCTCGATCTCACCGGTCACCACGTCGGCTAGCCGACCCGGCGGAAGGCCCTGTCGCAGCGGGCGGCCCACGAAGCCCGGTGGCAGGTCCAGCAACTGTCGAGCCAGGTCGTTGGCCAGCACGATCCGTTCGTTCTTGTCGTATCCGAGCACGCCCTCCCGGATGCCATGCAGCATGGCTTCCCGTTCCTGGAGCAGCGCCGCGATCTCGCCGAGCTCCAGGCCGAACGTCTGCCGCTTGAGCCGACGGGACAGGCCGAACGCCGCCAGGACCCCCAGGGCGAGGACGGCGAGGAAATAGGAGGCCAGGCCGGCCAGCGTACTGGCCACCTCCCCGGCCACCGTGGCGGTGAGGAAGCCGACCGAGACCTCGCCGATCAGACGGCCCTGGCTCAGTAGGGGGGCTTTGCCGACCGCTTCCATGCCAAGGGTGCCGCGCTGGATGCCCATCCACAGCCGGCCGGTGCGGAAAGGCTCACTGGATGCGGGTTCGTGGTCATTCGACCAGACGGGCAGCCCGATCAGCCACGGCTTGGGGTGGGAGTACCTGGTTCCGGCCTTGTTCGTCACCACCACGAACGCCGCTCCAGTGTTGCCCGCCACGGCCATCGCCATGGCCTGCACGGCCCCGCGCGCACTCACGCCGCCCGGGTCACCTGCCCTGACCGCCTGCTGCAGGCTGGGCTCCGCGGCCAGCGTCTGCGCCACCGCCAGGGCCCGGTGCTCGTACTGCTCGTCGAGCTGCCGGTTCAGGTTGTGCTGCACGACGGCGAAGCCGGCCGCCAGGGTCACCACCAAGATCGTGACCATCATGATGACGACCTGGGTGGACAGGCGCTGCACGCGAGTACTCATGACTTCCTGGCCGGTGCTCCTTACGGGGTGTTTCCGCAGTGTAACAACCGTCTTGCTCGCTTATGAAGCTGGTGGGCGATGAGCAAAACGAGCAAAACCAGCAGAACGAGACCTGGTGCCGCGCAGAATGCGCAAAAGACTCGGAAATGAAGTTTGTTTACATAACTGACATAAATATTGGCCGCCGCAATTCCTCACTTTACCTTGATGGCTCAGCCGACCAAGGAGGAAACGGTGGCAAACACGTTTGCCAAACGCCGCCGTGCGGTTCATGGCACGCGCGAGAGCGGTGCCGCCGCCGTGCGACCGGCACAGATCGAGCTCACCGGCGTAACGAAGCGATTCGTCACGCCGTCAGGAACGATGTTCACCGCATTGCGGGACGTCGATATGACCATCGGCGCAGGGAAGTTCTGCGCGGTAGTCGGGCCCAGCGGGTGCGGCAAGTCGACCACGCTGACGATGGTCGCCGGGCTGGAGCGGCCCAGTGCGGGCACGGTGCAGGTCGGCGGGCAGTCCGTGGACGGGATCGCCGCGGGCACCGGCTTCATGTTCCAGTCCGACGCGCTGATGCCGTGGAAGACGGTGCTCGGCAATGTGGCCCTGGGACCGGTATTCCGCAATGTGCCGAAGAAGGAGGCGCAGGCCCAGGCGCGTGAATGGGTACGCCGGGTCGGCCTGGCCGGCTTTGAGGACCATCACCCGCATCAGCTATCCGGCGGAATGCGCAAGCGGGTCAGCCTGGCCGCGGCGCTGATCAACAACCCGTCGATCTTGCTGATGGACGAGCCGTTCGGCGCGCTTGACGTGCAGACCAAGGCCATGATGTCCAACGAATTGCTCGCCTTGTGGGAGCAGGCCAGGCCGTCGGTCATCTTCGTCACCCACGACCTGGAGGAAGCGATCGCACTGGCCGACCAGGTGGTCGTGATGACGGCGGGACCGGGCACGGTCAAGGCGGTCTACGACATCGACCTGCCCCGGCCGCGGGGCGCCGTGCAGGAGATCCGGTTCGCGCCCCGCTTCCTGGAACTGCATCACCAGATCTGGGCGTCGCTGCGCGAAGAGGTCGAATCCGCGTACACCCGCACCGCCACCGTCGCGAGCGCCGAAGGAGGACGGTCATGAGCGCTGTGCCCGTCAACCGCAATTCTGGCCCCGCCGCCGAGGGCGCGACCGGCGACCTGGCGTCGGCGGACGAAACCGCCATCGCCGCCGACATCCGTAACCGCACGCATCGCCGCAAGACACTGCTCTGGACAGCCCGCCTCGCGACGCTGGTGATCATCGTCGGCGGCTGGCAGTTGCTCGCCAACGCGAAGATCATCGACCCGTTCTTCTGGGGTAAGCCCAGCGGGATCGTGACGCAGCTGAAGAACTGGGTTCAGAACGGGACAGCCTACGGCTCGATCTGGCTGCAGATCTGGACCACGTTCAAGGAAGCGGTGCTGGGATTCGTAATCGGCGTCCTAGCCGGTGTCATCGTTGGCGTACTTCTTGGGCAGGTCCGCTTCCTGGCCGAGGTCGCCAGTCCCTACATCAAGATCGCGAACGCGATCCCGCGAATCGTGCTGGGCTCGCTTTTCACCGTGGCGCTGGGCCTGGGCATCGCCTCGAAGGTGTCGCTCGCCTCAGTGCTGGTGTTCTTCGTGGTGTTCTTCAACGCCTTCCAAGGCGTCCGCGAAGTGGACCGCAACCTACTCGCCAACGCCCGGGTGCTGGGCGCCTCCCGCCTCGCGGTCACCCGCCACGTGGTGCTGCCCTCGGCGCTGACCTGGATCATCGCTAGCCTGCACGTCGCCTTCGGGATGGCGATCATCGGCGCGATCGTCGGCGAATTCCTCGGCGCCCAGAAGGGCCTCGGACTGGTGATCGCCACCGCGCAGAACAACTTCAACCCCAACGGCGTCTTCGCCGCCATGTTCATCATCGCGGTCCTGGCGCTGACCGCAGAAGGCCTGATCGCCTTGCTGGAACGGCGCCTGATGTCCTGGCGGCCGCCATCCCAGACCGAAGCCGCCGCCGCCTGAATTCCCCGTCCGCCACCAGCTCGAGCTCACCACCCACACCGACACAAGGAGCAACCTCATGTTCAGACCTTCCCTCAAGGCGATCGCCACCGCGGCCAGCGTCGGGGTCCTAGCAGCAAGCCTGGCGGCCTGCGGCAGCTCAGGCAGCTCCTCCGCCAGCGGCTCGGCCACCGGGCAGAACGCTGCCGCCACGTCCGGCTTGCCGACCGTCACGCTGATGGTCGGCGGCATCGACAAGCAGATCTACCTGCCCTACCAGCTCGCCCAGGACCTCGGCTTCTACAAGAAGTACGGCGTCAACGTGCAGCTCTCGACCGAGCAGACGGGCGGCGTCGGCGCCGAGACGGCGATGGTGTCCGGCCAGGTCGACATGGCCGGCGCCTGGTATGTGCACGCCATCGACTTCCAGGCCAAGGGCAAGAACGTCGTCGACGTGGTGCAGCTGTCCGGGGCGCCCGGGGAGCGCGAGATGTGCGCCAAGGGCTCCGGCATCACCTCCCCGGCCCAGTGGAAGGGCAAGAGCCTCGGCGTCACCGACATCGGCTCGGGCACCGATGAGCTCACCGTCTACCTGGCTGCCCGGTACCACCTGAACAGCAAGGAAATCACCCGTGTCGCCGTCGGCGCCGGCCCCACCTTCGTCGCCGCGCTGCAGCACAACCGGATCGCCTGCGGCATGACCAGCCAGCCCACCGCCGGCGCGGTCGAGTCGCAGGGCGCCGGCACCTCGGTGATCGATCTCGCCTCGGTCAGCGGCGCGAAGCAGTGGCTAGGCGGCGCCTACCCGGCCGCCGGCGTGCTGGCCCGCTCGGACTGGGTCGCCTCTCACCGGGCCACCGTGCAGAAGGTCGTCGACGCGCTGGTCGCCACCATGCACTGGATCAGCACTCACAGCGCTGCGGATATCGCCAACGCCATGCCGGCCGCGTACGTCTCGAACGGCATTACCACCAAGGCCGCCTACATCGCCGAACTAGCTGCCGACAAGGGCCAGTTCCTGCCCGACGGCATGATGCCGGCCAGCGGCCCAGCCACCGTTCTGGCCATCGAGAAGTTCGTCGGCAACGTCACCGGCCCGATCAACATGGCCGCCACCTACACCAACGCCTACGCCATCGCCGCGAACAAGCTCGAAGGCTTCACCAACTAACCCCGTCCGCGCAAGCCTGCCCGGGCCGGCACGCAATGGGCCAGCCCAGGCAGGCTGTGCGCTGCCACGAGAACCAGATGCAGGCTCAGGCCGCACCCTTCTTCTCCATCCTGCTCGCGGCCCTCGGCAAGCTGAACGCGGCGCGGGAGGGTGAGCCGCCGGTGTCATCGACGCCGGTGTGGCTCGAGGTGCTGGGCGCGGTGATGGTGGTCGGCGGCTTCGCGGTGGTGCTGACGTATCGACCGATGTGCTGTCCTCGCCAGCGCCCCTGAACGGCGCCCGGCAAGTTCCTCATCTCCGCACCCGGGCATGACATCCCCCGCCGTGGCCGCGCCTACCTGCTTACCATGAGGCGGTCCGGGCGACGGCCGAGCACTACGCGACTACCCAGCCGGCGCTGGACGAGATATCCCAGCAGGCCCTGACCGAGCGCCCTCCCGCGGGCTCCAGGCTCGAGGCGACCGCAACCGGGGCGGGACAATGGTTGGCGTCGAGGTAAGGCCGATCGCAAGTGTGACGCTGAGTGACGGGCGCGGTCCGGGAAAGGCGCGCATCCCCGCCGATACGGTCGGCGACTGCCCCGCCCGCATGTTTGCCTGAGCTGCTTCGCGATATGGCAGTCCTGTGCCGCTGTGACTTTGCAGCGAAGGTGGCATGCATCTGGCCACGGGCCATCAGGAGGAAACTGCAGCGCGGTTGTGATTGAGCCAGATAGTTGTCACCCGGCCGCGCCGCCTGTCACCAGTCGGCCCGGTGGTGGTGTTCGCCTTGCGACCCCCAGCTATAGGTGGCGGTTCCCAGATGTTGTTGGCGGCTGGGCGCGGCGCAACGAGACACCGCGGCCGTCCGGACACGAAGATCGCGAAACCAGGATCCCGTGGCGTCTCAGGCG
>Ga0137378_10002416_pt1 | contig 16012 bp, 12 predicted proteins | sample SagtaG_21_FD_104813 | JGI IMG/M metagenome (GOLD analysis project Ga0137378, IMG submission 104813) | Vadose zone soil microbial communities from Sagehorn Ranch, Mendocino, California, USA - Sage2_L_60_16 metaG | ecosystem: Environmental > Terrestrial > Soil > Vadose zone | place: USA... | reverse complement strand
CTCCTCGATGAGTGGGTCGATATAGCGTCAAGCGAGATGGCCGCCCCATCACTGGTTCGATTAGGCGGTTTTTCGGCCAGATGAACCGACATTGGCGACATTGCGGTAATAGAGTCCAAGACTTGAGAGCGAACCGCCGCTCAGATTCTCAATCCGCGGTGAGCGCTTCCTCGGGTACCACTTTCTTCGGAGGTGACTCGCTAAACAATCCCCAACGAACCTCGCCGGCAACGCAGGTAAGTGTTAGTGCAATGGCTCTAAACGCTTTCGCAAAAGGCGTGCAGGCGCTCATTGAAAGATGGCGCATCGTCCCAGAAAGCCGCGTGCCCCGCATTCGTCATCAGCTGAACCTGCGCATGAGGCATCGCCCCCTTGTGCTGATCGACTGCGGCGAGCTTAACAATCGCATCCGCCGCACCATGCGTAATCAGCACTGGCTTTCGGATTTTGGGCAGGAGATCGTCGTTGCTAATAGAGCGCGAGAATAGTCCTTGTCGGACATATGGCGGGACGGAAACGTTGTATCCCAGCATCAGATACAGTTCAGAAGCCGACGGTTCCTGCACAAAACACAGCCGCAGCAAGCCTTGCAGACCGCGGGTGGCAGTTTCTGCGTCCGTTGAGAGAAACTGTGGGACCACGCTGAGAAACTCAGGCGTGAGGACCGAAACGGCTTCGTCACTGCCCAGCTTGGTGACAGCGCCGACAAAGTGAAGGCCTCCGAGCCGGTCCTCGCCGAAATGCCGAATGTAGTCGAGGAACACAAGCGGACCATACGACCAGCCGGAAAGGACCGGTTGATCAAGGTCGAGACCCTGGATGACCGCGTTGACATCTTCCGCCCACAGCTTGGAGTCTTTATAGCCATCGTGCGGCTTGTCCGAGAGGCCGTGACCTCGCATGTCCAATGCGAGCAGCCTGTGGTCCTCGGCTAGACTCGAGTTCATCTGACGGCTCCACTGCGAGCCGCACTGCGAGGCACCGTGGAAGAACAGAATCGGACGACCGTTCGAATTGCCCGTTTCCACCACGTGCAATTGGACACCAGCACCACCCGCGATACTATGAGTCTTCATTGTGCCCTCCTGTCGAGATGCTTTCAGTCGGGCCTGGCCGCAGCACAGACCGGCGACCAGGAGGCTTCTTAGGCGCACATTTTACACGCACGCCTCGCCCGATTCAGCAGCCTCTGATGAACTATGGCCCAGAGAACTCCGGAACTTTCGGCAACCAGGGACCGATCCAAGCGAGCGTCACGCAGTTCAGGAATCAGGACCTTTGTCTGTCGGCGCAATTGCCACGCCGCCTGGAAACGCGCGTCGAGCTGAATGCGGCAATTGAATTCCGCAGCACCGATCGTGCGCTGCTCAAACGGGATTTGGCCGGTGCGGACATTAGCCGATTGTGTGCAGGAACGAAAGAAACCTGGACGTTACCTGGGTGATCAATTCCTCACGATTACGACGTGTCATCAGTTCGTGTCCGGCATCGGAAATCGGCAGGAGCTCAGTCTGAGCTGGGACTAGCCTTAATGCGGCTTCCATCTCGGTGATCGTACCGAATCCGTCTCGACTTCCGTGAACGAAGAGTGTGGGAATTCGCAGCATAGGAAAATGCTCAGCGCGCAATTGGGCCGGCTGCCTCGGAGGATGGAGAGGATAGGAGAGCTCGAGGAGACGTTCGACCAAAGGCGGTTGGCTTGCTGCGAGAATGGACGCTTGCCTCCCGCCATAGGACTGTCCCCCTAGAAAGACTCTGCCCGCATCGAGTCGGCGCATGGCATCTACGGCCGCCGCAGCCCTTCCTGATCTTTCCCCGCACCTCCTCGAGGTGGTGGGCCATGAGGCCTGGATTGGCGGAAAGGGAGGTCGCAGCGAAATACTGTCAGACCTGCGAAACAAAACGCATCCGCCAGGGCCGTGAGAAGTGGAGATTGGCAGTTTGATCCTGCGCCATGGGTCAGAATCAGACAATCCGCCCCGGAATCCATAGAGCGGTGCAAGTAGCCTCTAACTGGCGCATCCTTGTTGGAGAAGTCGGTGAATTCGTCACATCGCCGCATAGTTAGTTGATATGGCAGGATGCTCGCTCCGTGTTGGGATGCAGGCGTCTGCAGTAACGATCTTAATAGAAAACATTGTCGTCCGGTCGCTCGTCGAATACGCCAACTACCTGGAATGATGCTCGTTTCGCAAAACTGATTCACACTGACTGGTCTAGATGCGACTCCCATATGACTCCAAGAGTTTGTGCCGTCTACAATGCGACCAGAAAGTGCCGTGGATTTTCCGCGTCACTGATCTGGTTGGGAGCTATGATGCGCAAGCTGGGATGGAGCCACCGGTGGATTGGGTGGTCGGCTGGGTTATTGGTCGCGTTTGCGGCAGGGACAGCAACAACGTGGACGCAGGCGATTAATGTCGGCGAAGGTGACGCGGCGGCGCTGGTGAATCCCCTGATCGGGACCACCAATGGAGGCAATGACTACCCCGGCGCGACGTTGCCACTGGGCATGCTTGCGTGGAGTCCGGAAGAACCGCGGAACCGTCCACGGCGACAGGTGGAGGGCGTGCCCGGATCGATGAGCGATGACCGTGGGCGTCCAGCAGCCCCGGGCGGCTACGAGTATTCAGCCAGCCGCATCAGCGGGTTTTCATTAACACACCTGATGGGCACGGGCTGCGCGGGAGCCAGCGGTGATATTCCCTTCATGCCCCAAGTTGGCGAGGTGACCTCATCACCTGCAGACGACTCCGGTGCCGAGATCTACGGCAGCACGTTTTCCCATGACGAGGAAACCGCAAAGGCCGGCTACTACAAGGTAAAGCTCGACAATGGCATTACGACTGAGCTGACGGCGACACTTCGTACTGGCTCGGGACGATTCACATATCCCGCTGGCAAGCCGGCCGTTATGTTGGTTCGCACCGCGAATTCTGAGACGGGCAGCACAGACGCGAAGGTAAAGATCGACGCCGCAACCCGGAACGTCTCAGGATCTGTCACGAGCGGCAACTTTTGCGGATACCTTGGCACGTCCGACCGGCGAAGCTACTACACGCTTTACTTCGTGGCGCATTTCGATGAACCGTTCGTGAGTATAGGGGCGTGGCAGGACGCTGTGGTTCGGCCCGGGACGAAGGAGGCGCACGGCGGCACCAGTTATGGCGCGAAGGGTTTTGTCCCGGTGGGAAAAGGATCAGGGGGATGGATTGTGTTCGACACCTCGAAGTCGGCGACCGTGAATGTGCGGGTAGGCATCTCGTATGTGAGCGAAGAGAATGCTGAGGCGAATTTGCGCGCAGAGAATCCTGCAGGAACAACATTTGAGGACGTGCGCGATAAGGCACACGCAGCATGGAACGATGCACTGAGCCGGGTGGAGATTGATGGCGGCACGCACGATGAGCAGGTGGTCTTTTACACGGCTCTCTACCACTCACTGATGGGCGAGAATCTTGCGAGCGACGTGGATGGGCGCTATTGGGGCATGGACGGGAACGTACATGCGGTAGCTGCTCCGCAGAAGGCGCAGTATGGCACGTTCTCCGGTTGGGATGTGTATCGATCGCAGTTGCAATTGCTCGCGTTGCTCGAACCGGACGTGGCGTGGGACTTCGCTCAGTCGCTGCTCAACCAGGCGAACCAGAACGGGGGCGAATGGGATCGCTGGACGCATAACTCCGGAATCACTCACGTAATGAATGGCGATCCGGCAGCGCCGGCGATTGCGGACATTCTGGCCTTCGGCGGTAGGAACTTCGATGTCGAGGCAGCGTACAGGTCCCTGCTCCGTGCAGCGACCGTGCCTACGGCGCACGATCTGAGTAAGGAGGGTTGCGAGGTTGAATGTGTGGGCCAGAGACCCTCCCTCGATCAGTGGCTCAAGCTTCACTACATCCCGGTCGGCGCAAATGCCTGGGGACCTGCTGCAGACACACTGGAAGATGCAACGGCGGACTTCGCCATTTCGGAGCTGGCGCGACGCCTAGGCGATGATGCAACACGCAGGCAGTTCCTGGAGCGTGCGCAGTACTGGAAGAACATCTTTAATCCGGAAGCGACGCCGCAGGGCGGCTATATTCAAAATCGCAATGCTGATGGTACGTGGCCAAAGTTTGATCCCGCGTCCGACAATGGATTCGTGGAAGGCAGTGCCGCGCAGTATCTGTGGATGGTGCCTTTCAACGCGAAGGGACTGTTCACGATGCTCGGCGGGATGAACGCGGCGAGCCAGCGCCTGAATTCATTTTTCTATAACTCCGACGGCAGCCTGGCGGTGACCGAGTCAGGTGGTCTGCATGCTGAACTGAACAACGAGCCTTCCATCGAGACACCGTGGCTTTTCGATTTTCTGGGGCAGCCGTGGAAAACTCAGGAGGCTGTACGGAGAGTATTGAACACCATCTGGACGAACTCACCCAAAGGCATGCCCGGGAACGATGATCTAGGTGAGATGTCGTCCTGGTATGTATGGTCAGCGATGGGAATGTATCCGGAGATTCCAGGTCGCGCGGAATTGGTGTTGGGTAGCCCTCTCTTCACGACGATACGCATCCGGCGTGCCGCGGGTGACATCGTGGTGAAAGCTCATGGCGCGGGAACCAAAGCTCCCTACATCCAAGGCCTCAAAGTGAACGGCGAAAGCACCAATAAGACTTGGCTGGCGGAGAGTTTCGTGCTAGGCGGAGGAACTCTGGAGTTCGAATTGAGTGCAACAGCAGACAAGCGATGGGGGACTGGGACGGAGGATGCGCCTCCGTCCTTCGAGCCCTGAAACAGGAGGTGCGATCGGCTGCAGGGTGGATCTCTACATCAGGATTTGAAGGGCCAATGAACAGACGCTGCAACATCCACCCTCAAGCCAATGCGCAGCGACCGTCACGGGGACCGGGAATTATAGTTCGGCGGTCACATGGACCGTAGACCCCGGAACTATCTGTGCGACCGACTTTTTTATTGCCGCCGCTAATCACCCAAGTTCGGGACTTGCCACGGTCACGGCGAAGTCGACGCAGGATTCAACGAAGTCGGGAACTGCGCAAATCACAATTCCACCTCCCACAATTGGCACAACTGCAGCCAATCCCACGTCTGTTCCGCGTGGCACCACCCACAACCGTTACCGTGACATCGCTCATCGCCGATGCATCCCTCGTCTCCGGCTCGATGATCGAGTCTGACCAGCCCAGGAGGACCGCGATACGATTGAGCAGTCCACTGGAGGTTCGGCATGAATCCTAAGTCCGAAGGATTCCTCGAGTCATCTCTGTACGTCAATGATGTGGTCGGTTCAGCTCGGTTTTACGAGAAGATCTTCGGGTTTCGCACTATCAGCGATTTCGGGCGGATAGATGCTCGTGAACGGAACGGTCCCTAGCAGAGCATACCTTGCCTGGTCATAAACGTCGATATTGACCGCCTGGTATTGAGCGTACTGTCCGCCGCCATCCAGAAAATACGTGTGCCCGTTGGCAGTCTCGGGAATGACGCTTGCGGTGTAGAACAACTAAGAGCCGTTCGACTCGAGAAAGGTCCCCAATAACTTCTGTGTGGATGGATCCCACACTAGGGTTCTTCGACCAAATATTCCGCGATCACGACTACGATGTTGGCCGCACTCACGCCCGAAAGTTCCTCAGCAACCCGGTGATCTCTCAACTAGGCGGCATTGGGCCGTTGAATCTCGATGCAAAGCAGCCTGTGATTCGTCCCATCGAGCATCGCCTCGACGGCCTGCGGCTGAGCCACGTGCCGGTTGGTGATCTGGCGCAGTTCAAGAACGGAGCGAAGGACCGCGTGAACGAAATGCTGAAAGAGCTGATTGGCAACTGGTCGATTGTGGCCGACCCCGTCGCCGACCGCCTTCTCAGCGCCGGCCTCGACCTGCTGATCTCAAAGAGCTGACCGCCGCCGCCTCTGTCGAACATTGCCCCTTTCGGAGGCTGCTCGTTCAGGCCGCCTCCAGAACTTCGACCTCCTAGAAACCTCAGCGCCAATATCTTGTGTTTGCACCGAAGCTCCTCGCCCATCAGCAAAGGGAAAAATGGAAAGCTAAAAAGATTGGGATCAGCGGCGGGGAGGTGCAGGACAACTGTGCTGACGAATCGCTCAATGGCGGAAACCTGCGAGATATCGACGAGCGGTCCTCGAACGAGGCTACGCAAAGGACAAAGACGCATCAGGATCACAAGCAGCATCGACCAAGTAGCTAATGAGAAAGGACGCTGTTTCCAACAACGCACGATCGCGATCCCCAAGCCACATCTGGGCCTGCAAAACATATGTACGAGTGATTTACCGTCTCGGCACTGAATTCCATCCCCCTAAGAAGCGGACTCCGAGTTGTTGATGTGAACGTCCTTTATCATTCACTACTTGGGTTTGCGAGCCCCAAAGGTGTCTGGGGCACTTGTCCGGATTATCGGAAATTGAGCCGATCAATTAGGGTCGCCAGTGGTCTCTTGGTCGTGTATGATGTCTTGCGTCTTAGTAGCGGTACTCTGGCGCAGTGCGCGAAGGGAGCCCAAATCCCAATCCGTGTCAATGAGCGTTCTCGTCGGTTCGAACACCTCGCGTACGCAGCGTCGATCACTTGGCTCGCGCCGAAGCAGCAGCGCAAGGACGCTCTGTTTTGGATAACGGCCACGGCGTCAACCTCGCGCGCGAACAAGCCACCAAGCTCATCCCAATGCCGTCCAGATTGCTTTCTCACGGTTGGCCGAACGCTTCTTGACACCGTAATGCGTCCCGTAGCCGTAGCCGCCGGTGCTCTGGATAGAGAATGAATTCTCTGTGGGAAAATAACACCGAATGCTGAGAGCGCTTGGGGAGCGGAATCCTCAACTTTGGTTGCGGCCAAGGTTAGCGCAGAGCTGACGAAAACTTGAGATTCTGAACAAGTCCGAAATTCTTCCCTTTTTTGAGCTCGGTTCATTGCAGCTCACAGCGAGAAAGCCTATACTCGCGCGAAAAATAGAATACGTCATTCCAAACCCCTCGCGAACGCGAGTTCATGTGCGTCCGACTGATTGAGGTAACCGATGAGCGGAACAAAGGTGACGCTTTTGGATGATCAGGGCCCGTGGGCCGAGCCGAATGTGAACGAAGAACTCGCTGCACTCTTTTCCTATGCGCATCAATGGGCGCTCGTGGAAAAGCCCGGTGAGCTGTTCACGCTGACTTTTTCATCGATGCTAGCTGCAATGATTGCCGGCGCCGATCCGCTGTGCGGATGGTTGCGGACGCACTTGGCGCTGCGCGGTATCCGTGGCGAGTCGATGACAAACGGCCACAAGTTTTCACGGCAACCGTTGCCGTCTGGACTCAAAACGACGGAGTCATTCCGTCGCGCCTTGTCCAAAGCTCGCGAAATTCAATCGCACGCCTCAGCCGACGGGCTTGCGGTACGGCATTTCATGGCTGCATATGCCGTCGTGCCTGGTTATCACCTCGGCGATTTCTTACGCCTTCGCATCGATCGGCGCGCTTGGTGCATCGAGCTTGCGGAATACTTGGCGACCAAATTTCCAGACGAAAACGCGCAATGGCTGCAATACGCGCGCCTGGCGAACCCGGTGCCATCGCTCGGCTTCAATACGGATGCACCTGAAGGACGCGATCTCCTCAATGTCAGTCGCGAAGTGGAAGCGTTCGCGCGTCTGATCGCTTCGCGAAATACGGCTACGCCGCTTTCAGTCGGCGTCTTTGGTGCATGGGGATCGGGCAAGAGTTTCTTCATGCATCGACTTCAAAGACGCGTTGCGCGGTTCGCAGCGCTTGGTCGAGACGAAGGCGCCAAGTCAAAGTATCACGGCAATATTGCTCAAATCGACTTCAATGCTTGGCACTACAGCGAAGGAAACCTTGCAGCAGCCTTTGTGGATCACATCTTCCGAAATCTTCGTGTGGGACGAAACGAAAGTGCGGACATTCTGAGGGCGCGCAGCGAAAGGGTCATTAAGCAACTCGAAACGGCCACCCGTGATCTTAGCGAACGTCAAGCGGCAGTCGACCAAGCACTGGCTTTGACCACGCAGGCCCAAAACGCAATCGTCGCACTCGACGCGAAAATCGGTAACGAGATCGAGACCAAGAAGGAACAGATCGCAACGGCGGCGACGGATCTTCAAAACACGCATCGCAAACTCGCGCAGGAAGTCGCCAACCTCCAGAACGATATCGACGCCAGAGTACGCACCGCTCATGCGGCGACCGCTGCGAGTCTACTGATTCAACGGCTGCAGAGTCCTGAGCTGAACAAGGCGACGAATAGTCTCCGCACATTGGTGGCCGAAGCAAAGTCTCTAAGCCAAAAACGCAAACTCATGTTGTACGCCGTGATCATTCTCGGCATCGGCGCCGCGGCAGCCGCGATTATGCATGCCAACGCCTATGCACAATTTCTCGCCGCTGCCACTGCGGTCGGTGGCTTCGCCGCGACAGCGTCGGCCTGGCTCAAGAAGCTCGATGCATTTGCAGATACCGGGCAGGAGTTCGAAGACGAACAAACCAGAATTAAAAGGACCATTACGGACGAAGTCACGGCGGCGCACGAAGCAATTATCTCAGCACTCCGCAAAATGACGGAGGATCGACTCACCACCCTCAATCAACTCAACCAGCAACTGCAAGAAGTCCAACAGGCTCCCGCCACGGCACGACTCGCGCTTGACGATCTCGAAAAGCAACGAGCGGCCGCCGTGGCCAGACACGCGGAAGCCGCAGCAGTCGTTGAAGCTCGAAAAGCCGAACTTGCAAAGCTGACGACGAGGACACTTCTCGAAGAGTTTCTCGATGAGCGTGCTTCGAACGACGGTTACTTGAAAGAACTTACGATCTTCACGCGCATCCGCAACGATTTCCAAAAGCTGTCGGACCTTATGACCGAGGCAAACGAAGACTTCGTCACCGAGAAGGTCATGAACAATGTGGTGGCCGATGCGCCTCCGGTAAGCCGGATCGTCCTATATGTCGACGATCTCGATCGCTGCCCTCCCGAGCGAGTGGTCGCAGTACTCAAGATGATTCACTTGCTGCTGGCGTTTCCGTTGTTCGTGTGTGTCGCGGCTGTCGATCCGCGCTGGATCAATCATTGTCTTAAGGAGGCACCAGGGCTGATCGTTGATAACTCTGATGATCTTTCTGACGAATTTGGAATTCCAGCGACCACTTCGGATTACCTCGAGAAAATCTTCCAGATTCCGCTCTGGCTCCGCCCTGTTCCTGCCGAACAGCGCAGCGCTATCGCCCGAACCCTCCTCGATCCAGCCGAACCCGCGGACGAGCCTCGAGTCGATCTGCCGGTGACCGCATTGCGCACCATCGTCGGCTCCAGCCGTCCTGAGGGCCTCGAAGGCGATGGCGACATGAGTCCCGAGGCCCTTATTGATCCTGATGTAATCTCTGCGGCCGAACTGGAATATCTCGATGAACTGACAACACTGCTCGACGGAAATCTGCGATCGCGCAAACGTTTCGTCAATACCTACCGGCTGGTGAAAACTGCCTTGTCTGACGTCGAACTCGCTGTGTTCCTGCAACCGTTGGGCAACTATTCGCCATATCGGATTTGTATGGTACAGCTCGCAGTGTTGTGCACGCAGAGAAACCGTGCACTCTCGATTGTTCGCCAAGCAGATGCGACCCAAAAGAACACACCACTTTTGGATTGGCTCAACGGCATTAAAGCCGGGCCCGATAAAGACCTCGCACAATCCATTGAGACCGCCCTCAATGACGATTTACAAGATACGGATCTCGATACTTTCAAGCGCTGGCTCGAACGCACTCGCCGTTACTCGTTCTATCTGTAATCCGCGGTACTAACTTCAGACTGTTTGTTTCTATTGCCTTCCTTCGCGGTCCTGCCAAAAGGCTTTATTCACGCCAGGGCGATCCAGAGATCGGTCATCGCGTTGACTTCAAAGGCGAGCTTGAATTGTCCCACCGGCTTGGCGGGTAAGGGGATGTTGGATAAGGGACCCGCCAGCAGATTCCCGACACTCTTCACAGGGTGTTAGTGTATCAAATAGCATCTCTAACATTGCAGTCGCGGGCTCCCCTAGCCAGGTAGTGAATGATAAAGGACGTTATCATTCATGAATTGTTATTGCGGACTTACGCTAACGGTAAGGCTCCTTTTGAAAGCCGGAGTGCTCCGTGGCCATGACAATGCGGTGCTCCAGCCGTAGCTTACAGCTCACTCCTCATCGCTTACTTTTTCTTTTTCCCCAACGTTTTCGATGACCGCCTCCAGGACATCATCAAGGAAATCGATTCCAGTAGTTGTGAGCAACAAGGCTAAAGTGGCGAGTTCGAGAGGCTTGGCCTTGAGAACTTCGTCGGCTTCAAACTGAAGCGACATCCAGAGGAACGACACGCTGCAAAGCCACAGAACGCACAAAACGGTTCCATTTACAAAGAGCTGTGACAACCGCAAAAGAAGCATTTGGATCAATATGATCGCTCCAGCGCCCGCGACCTCCTCAAATATTCGTGACCCGGAGCCCTCCATAATAGGAAAGCATTGTGAGGCATACGAACTCACAATTCTCCCAAGCCATGGAAGTCTCAGGAATCGAAAAATAACGAGACCGATCAATAGCTGCTTGAAGTATTTGTCCAATTTGCTGACGCCCCATTTCGCAAACAATCGAAATGGCCGCTTTAAATCTTCATACTTAATGTCGATGCTGGGAAGTGTTAGGGGCGAGAGAAATGCGCCAAGCGAGAGCATCAGGAGAGCCCACTTCCAGCCCTCACTGCAGAATGGCCCAAGCCATGCGCAGGACGAGACGACGAGACTCGATAGCAGGATGCGTGGGTCTTTGATTGAAACGGGCCCAAGTTTGGTCAAATCTTGAACCGTTTCGTCGCTGACGCCGGTTCTACTTCTTGATGACATAATCTTGCAGTTGCGTGAGGCGGTCTTCGTACCACGAAAATAGAGGTAGCCGGCGATCGTGACCCAGATCGCATTGTTGAGCCAAGGGCCTGCGGGCATCGTCGTTCTCCTTCGTGATGACTCCGTTCATAACTCCGAAAGAAATGCTGGACTTCTAACTCGATAAAATCCATTATCGCGTTCGACGTCCGTTATAAAATGCCGTGGGTTTGCTTCGTTATGGACTATCCGCGGGGCAAACTTAAGTGTGATATGCTTGGCCCACCCGTTCGGGTCCAAGAGTCCGCGGTCTGCAGCAGTTGTGCTCCCTGCCGGATGCGTCAGAGAGGAGCCGCTTCCATCGCCGAATCGAGCATATTCTGGGATCAACTAATCCTCCTTATCGAGGAAGGCAAAGTTGTCCCCGTGGTCGGCCAGGATTTGCTGACGATTCCGGAATCAACCGGACACAAATTACTCTATCCATTCCTGGCCGAACGCCTGGCCACCTGTTTGAAAGTCAGCTGCGACGATCTTCCAAAGGGCGCTGAACTCAATGAGGTCGCGTGCCGCTATCTGGCAAAGGGTAAGCCAGCGCAACAGGTATATGCCGCATTGAAGATGGTTGCGGCAGAGGCCGAGTCCTTGCCCATTCCCGAACCTCTGCTCCAGCTTGCAGCGATTCGCCCGATTCCTCTGTTTGTCTCCACAACGTTTGATTCTTCACTGGCGCGTGCGCTGAACCAGAAGCGTTTTGGGGGAAATGAGCGAACCAGAGTGTTTGCCCACTCGCCGAACGAGGTGCAAGACCTTCCAGGAGACATGGCAAGCCTCGGTGCTCCAGCGGTCTACCACTTGATGGGCAGACTGTCGGCTACCCCGGCCTACGCCATTACTCAGGAAGATTTCATCGAGTTCTTCCACTCTCTCCAGTCCGAAACACGCCGCCCGGCGCAACTCTTCCATGAGCTGAGTGGCCGCAGCCTGCTCATGCTCGGGACCCACCTGTCCGGGTGGCTGACCAGCTTCCTCATGCGCATGTCGAAACGCCAGCGGCTATCCTCCGACGATAAGACGGATTATGTCGCCGACGACACAGTCAGCAACGACGCGAATCTGGTTCTCTTTCTGGAACGCTTCAGCAGGGGTACCGAAGTCTTCCGTGACGCCGACCCCGTCGCGTTCGTTGCCGAGTTGCATAAGCGCTGGACGGAGCGACATCGCTATCTGCCTCTGACGCCCGATACCCCGCAAGGCGACACCAGCCCTTCACCGCGCGAGCTAGAGCCGGGAGCAGTGTTCTTGAGCTATGCCAGCGAAGACCGGCCTGCTGTGGAAAAGCTCAAGGCTGCTCTTGAGGAAGCGCGTGTGGACGTATTCTTCGACCGGGAGCAGTTGCAGCCCGGAAATGATTGGGAAGTGAAACTGCGGCGCAACATTCATCAGTGCTCACTCTTTGTGCCGGTGATATCGCAGCAAACCTTGACTTCGGACCGCCGATTTTTTCGCCTGGAGTGGAACCTTGCCCTGGAAGAGGCGCAGATGGCATCTTTCTCGAGCGAAGAAGCCTTCCTGCTTCCAGTCGTGATTGACGAAACCGCCATTAATCACAAGGACCTGCCAGAAAAATTCGGGAAGATTCAGTGGAAGTCCCTCCCGGGCGGCGTGCCCACGCCGGATTTCGTCGAGCGCGTAAGGCAACTCTACCGCAAGCGCCAGCTCGCACGGTTGGGGAACAAATGAGGGCGGGCGAAGCTATCTTGTCCGAACCGGCCGTTGGCGCAACCGTCAATGCTGACAATCCCTGGCCTGGGCTGCTTGCGTTTCGCGAATCTGACCAGGGCTATTTTCAGGGCCGACAGGTGGAAACGGAGGAACTGTTCCGTCTGGCCATGCGCGAGCGCCTTACCGTCCTGTTTGGCCTCTCGGGCCTGGGCAAGTCCTCGTTATTGCAGGCCGGCCTATTTCCAAGGCTACGGCAGGAGAATCTCTTTCCGGTGCACATTCGCCTGGACTTCTCGTCCGCGCAGCCGGATCTGGTCGCGCAGATATGCGCAACGATCGCGAAGGAGGCGAGCGAGCGTGAGATTGAAGCTCCGTTGCGCAGTAACGACGAGACGCTCTGGGAATATTTTCATCGCGAAGCAAATAGCTTCTGGAACGTCCGTAACAAGCTAGTCATGCCTCTTTTAGTGTTCGATCAGTTCGAGGAGATATTCACACTCGGCCACATCGACCCCGATCGTTCGAAGGCCACCGAAGCGTTCCTCGATCAACTGGCCGATCTCTCTGAATGTCGTCCGCCCGCCACGCTGAAGCAATGGATCGATGATCATCCCGACGAGGCAAGCGCCTTCGACTTCGGACGCCATCACTACAAGCTCCTTCTGAGCATTCGGGAAGATTTCCTGCCCGACCTCGAAGCCCTTCGGGCACGCATGCCGGCCCTGGCGCTCAATCGATCCCGTTTGCGCCGCATGAATGGCGAGGCCGCGCTTCTGGTGGTCAAACAGGCGCGGCACCTGATTGACCCGGACGTCGGGGAGCAGGTGGTCCGCTTTGTGTCGGCGGCAGAGCGCCATCTTCCGCTGGTCGACCTTGAAGTAGAGCCTGCACTGCTCAGCGTAGTTTGCCGCGAATTGAACAATCGACGCATGACCGTGGGGGAGGCCAAGATCAGCGCCGCCCTGCTGCAGGGGAACAAGGAGGAGGTACTGGCCGATTTCTATGAACGGAGCACGGCTGATCTAACTCCGGAAGTCAGATCGTTTATGGAAGATCACCTGCTCACCGTTTCTGGCTACCGCGACAGTGTGGCGCTGGAAAATGCACTGAGCACTCTCGGAGTCTCTCGCAACGCCATCGACACCCTGGTCGAGCGCCGATTGGTGCGTCGGGAAGATCGCGGCGGCACGCAGCGTCTGGAACTGACGCACGACCTGCTGGCTGGCGTGGTCCGCGCCAGCCGGGACAACCGCCGTGTGAAGGAAGCTGCCGAAAAGGAGCGCTCCGATTTGCTCCGGGCCCAGGAGCAACAACAGCAGGCGCTCCTCAAAACCAAAGAGGACGAGCGACTCGCGCTGGAGAAGGCGCAAGAACAGGAGAAAAGAGATAGAGACCGTCGGGACCTGCGACGTTTCCGCAACGCTGCCGGCGTGTTTCTGGCACTCACACTCGTTTCTGCGGGAACTGCGGCATGGGCGGTCTGGGCCCAGCGAGAGGCGGATCAGCAGCGGAAGACCGCGCAACAGCTGCGGATGGCTGCGGTTCTCCAGGAAAATATTGCAGTTGCGCAAGCCGACTTTGCACGCCAGCAGCAGGCCATCGCCGAGAAACAAGCCTTGAAATTGGCAGCTTCTCTGGATGTGCTATCCAAGTTGAATAGAAAGGATGTACAGGCGGCGGTGGAGTCACAACCCGCGGCCGACCTTTTGCCGCGGGTCTACATGCAGATTGTTGATGAGAATGATCGCGACTATGCAAAACAGATTGCATCGCGTTTGACGGCGGCAGGCGTGCTGGTTTTGGGCATCCAGTATGTTCCCAAAGCAGCGGGGCTAACGAAGACGGACGTTCGCTATTATCGGAAGGTCGACGAACCCGAAGCCCAGACCATTGTCGGCGTTCTGAATGAGGGCGGAGAAACATCGGCCCGGGCAAACTATCTCGTCGGAAATGAGAACAGCGCCAAGGTACGCCCCAACCATTTCGAGGTTTGGCTCGCGAATCGAAGCGCTGGAAACTGACTGGTTCCCTTGCAGCTTGTTTTCGGCGAAACCGAGGCTCTGAGAGCGATTTTGGGCAGCGCTTCTCGTGTCCGCAAAACAAGTTGCCGATAGCGTCCTTTATCATTCGCTACTTGGGTCAGCAAGCCCGCAAGATGTTGGCTCACTCCGGGTCACTCCGCGGAAATGATGAAGGCCTTCGTCGATCCGCCCATCTGCAATCCGTTTGCTTTTGACCACAGGAAGACGAGGTAGGGAGTGGCCCTCAGCTCGCCTGTGCCCCAAGACTCGCGCTCGAGGTTAGATGCAGCGTAATTTCAAATCCGCCTCCATTCGATTTCGAAATGAGGCGGACTCAATGACCAGCATCCGCTGCTACTTCCAGGATTCGTGCTTAGTACACAGTTATGTTTTTCGAAACTTGCGTCGCGGCGTTGTAGTTGGCATTTCCGGCCTGGTTCGCAGCAATCGTGCAGGTGCCTGCTGCTATCCCGGTCACTGTTGTCCCAGAGATCGTGCATATAGAAGAGGTTGTTGAGGTGAGCGTTACTGCGAGACCCGAAGTAACGGTCGCAGTCGCCGTGCCCGTTGCCGGTCGAGTGATACTTGTCGGCACGGTCAAGGTGATGGTCTGGCTGCCCTTGCCCACAGTGATGTTCTGAGCCACCTGCGGCGCTGCGTTGAACGTCGTGTTGCCTGACTGATTGCCCGCGATCGTGCATGTGCCTGCTGCCACTCCAGTAACAGTGGCGCCGGATACAGTGCAGATCGTCGGCGTTGTCGACGTGAACGCAACCGCAAGGCCCGAGGTCGCCGTCGCGCTTACCGTGCCAGTTGTGCCTACCTTGACGGTTGGTGCGGCGCCGAAGGTGATCGTCTGACTGGTCTTGGCGGTCGTCACCGTGATGTTCTGCGTGGCCTGGGTTGCAGCGTTGTAGTTGGTGTTGCCGGCCTGGTTGGCCGCGATCGTACACGTACCGGTCGCCACACCCGTCACTGTGCTGCCGCTCACCGTGCAGATGCTCGGCGTCGTGGAGGTGAACGTCACCGCGAGGCCGGAGGTGGCCGTCGCACTGACTGTTCCGGTTACAGCTACCGTGACTGCTGGCGCTGTCCCGAAGGTGATGGTCTGGCTGCCCTTACCCACCGTGATGTTCTGCGTCACCTGTGGTGCTGCGTTGAACGTCGTGTTGCCTGACTGATTGCCTGCGATCGTGCAGGTGCCGGCCGCCACTCCGCTGACGGTATTGCCGCTCACCGTGCAGATCGTCGGTGTCGTCGACGTGAACGTAACGGCCAGACCTGAGGTGGCCGTCGCACTGACCGTGCCGGTTGTGACTACCTTGACGCTCGGCGCGGCGCCGAACGTTATAGTCTGGTTGGTCTTGGGGGGCGTTACCGT
>Ga0137378_10002406_pt1 | contig 16035 bp, 9 predicted proteins | sample SagtaG_21_FD_104813 | JGI IMG/M metagenome (GOLD analysis project Ga0137378, IMG submission 104813) | Vadose zone soil microbial communities from Sagehorn Ranch, Mendocino, California, USA - Sage2_L_60_16 metaG | ecosystem: Environmental > Terrestrial > Soil > Vadose zone | place: USA... | reverse complement strand
GCTCAACGCTTCCCCGCCAACGCCTGCACCGATTGGACCAGCTTCTCTGAGTCGGAGCCGACGCCGTCTTTGAAAACGCCAAGGTATTGGCCTGCGGCGTGATTGCCGCTCGCCAAATTGCCAATTCGAGTCTTGCCTTTCGCTCAATGCTTATCCAGGAACGCGAGTACTGCGCGCCGGCAATCCTCCGGTTGTTCGTTCCACATGTCGTGTGTGGCGTTCGCAAGAATTACTCGCTCACCATGCGCCAGCAGCGGCTCGAGTTCAGCATCGACTACCTTCAGAATTTCCAAAGTGCGCCCGCCGCTTAACATCAACGCTGGTACCTTCATCCTCCTGACGTCCGCGCGCAACAGTATGGGGAAAGCATCACGCGATGTAGTCAGAGCTTGCCACTCTCGAATGTTCTGCATCCAGTAATTGCGTTGAGCTTCAGGGATTTGTTCAAACGCGCCTTCGCCAATGAAATAGTTGAATGTTAGACGCAGCGCTTCCTCCCTCTTGCCTAGCCTCAGCGCATCGCCCACACGCCTCCACGTATCCATGAAGGTGTTGAAGAGAATTCGTCCCTCAGGCTTTTCCTCTGCCCAACGCAACACGGGCGGTTCGGCGAGGACTACTGTTCGCACCAGTTCTGGGTGTTTCACCGCCAGAAAGAGCGCTGTGAGGGCGCCGTATGAATGACCCACCACGTGTGTTGGTCCGAGCTTGAGTTTCTTGATTAGCGCAGCAAGATCTTCGGCTTCGATGAGGGCCGAGTGGTCGGGCCGAAGGTAACGGTTTCTGTTTGGATAGTTATAGCGGCGGCTGTACGCAATGACGTGGTAACGCTCCGCGAAAGGCTCTAGCTGTGCTTCCCACATTCGGTAGTCGTCCAGACCTCCGTGTACAAGAATCACAGGGACCCCCTTGCCTGTCTCAACGTAGTGCAAATCGACGCCATTGGCTCGTACTCGCTTCAGCCGGCGCGGCGCTCTATCCAGGGGTTCGGAGTTTTGTGCTGGTACTTGATGAGCAAAGACCGTGAAGAGAAGGAATATCAGAATTACGTTCAGCAAGTTTGAAGCACAACTGTGAAAGGTTTTCGTCAACTTGATTTCTCCTCGTTATCCGCTCTTGTGAAGCCAGCGGATCCTCACCAAGCCTGAACCGAGGCGTTCCATTAGGAACGCAATGTCTATACCCCAGCGGCATCTCTCAGTTTACATCTTCCGAGCGGCATTAATGCCGCTCGGTTAGCGAGGAAGTTGCTGCTTTAGGCTATGAACATTCGGCTCCGACGGAGCCGAATAACAAACACCGAGCCCTCCCTAACAGTCGGGCTTCTGCCATTAGGGAGAGCTTTTGAGTGACAAAGCGGGCTATGCCTATCCGTTAGCCGCGCGTCGCGCCCTCTTTCTGTTGCCTCGCCTGTATATCTCTTTCAGGTTTCGGTGCTGAAGGCTTTTCGCCAAGTACGACTCGAACGTTGTGCGTGCGGCCGTCGTCAGTTAATGGAATCTCACCTTCATCCAGTTGCTGTCCATCCAACTCTACAATCGCTACTCCACGGCTCACGGCGATTGGGTTTTCGACCTTGACCCGGTAAGTGGTTTGTCCTCGTCGATAGACAATTTCATAGTCGCGCCACCACTTTGGAATGCAGGGATCTATGCTCAGCCGATCGGCGTGCAACTTGAAACCCAGAATTGATTCGACCCCGGCGCGATACATCCAGGCTGCTGAGCCGGTGTACCAGGTCCAACCCCCGCGTCCAGTATGCGGCGGAACGGCATAAACATCGCCCGCGGCGACGTAGGGTTCGACTTTGTATTTGTGCAAACCCGCGCGCGTCGAGGCATGATTAATGGGATTCAGCAACGAGAACAGCTCCCCGGCGCGCTCGCCATCGCCGAGCAATGCGAAGGCGATCATCGTCCAGATTGCCCCGTGCGTATACTGACCGCCGTTCTCACGCACACCGGGAACGTAGCCCTTGATGTAACCAGGATCGAGATTGCCCCGGTCGAACGGCGGCGTAAAGAGAATCACCAATCCATCGCCGCGTCGGACCAGGTACTCATCGACGGCGTTCATTGCGCGAACGGCCCGATAGTGCTCCGCGGCGCCAGAGATGACCGCCCACGATTGCGCGATTGAATCGATGCGGCATTCGTCATTCTGAGCTGAGCCAAGCGGAGTGCCGTCGTCAAAGTAGGCGCGACGATACCAGTCGCCGTCCCAGCCATGTTCTTCGAGCGCTTTTTTCAGTTGCTCCATGTGCTCGCGATACCGACCAGCTCGACTTGCATCTTTGCGACGATCGCAGAAAGGTGCGAATGCGCCAAGCACCGTATGCAGGAACCACCCCACCCAGACGCTCTCGCCCTTGCCGAGGTGACCGACGCGATTCATGCCATCATTCCAGTCACCCGAACCCATCAACGGCAGACCGTGCGCACCCACGTTCAGGCTCCGATCAACAGCACGCAAGCAATGTTCAAAGATTGTCGCCGACTCGCTGGATACGACCGGCTGCAGGTATGACTCAATTTCCTCGGGACCAAGAAGCGGCGCTTCCAGGAAAGGAACGACATCGTCGAGGACCGATTCATCACCGGTGACCTTGACGTAGAAAGCGGTAATGAGCGGCAACCAGAGCAGGTCATCGGAGAAACGCGTGCGCACGCCTCGTCCTGTTGGTGGGTGCCACCAGTGTTGCACGTCGCCCTCTTTAAACTGGTGAGCGGCCGCGCGCAGAATCTGCTCCCGAGCGATTTGGGGTTGGCTGTAGACGAGGGCCATCACGTCTTGCAACTGATCGCGGAAACCATAAGCCCCGCCCGATTGATAAAACGCCGTCCGCCCCCACACGCGACACGACAGCACCTGATAGAGCAGCCAGCGGTTCAACATTGTGTCCAGCGCCGTGTCGGGCGTGCGCACTTCGACGGTTCCGACCACCTGGTCCCAATGGGCCAGCACGCGCTCGAAAGCCTCGTTCACAGCCGCAGGGTGCCGGTACTTTGCCGCTAGCTCCCCCACCTCGGCCGTGGATTTTCCATCGCCAAGCAGGAAGACGATTTCATGGGCTTCTCCGGGTGCGAGTTCGACGGTTACCTGAAGGGCAGCACAAGGATCCAACCCGGCGCCATCGTGACCGGCTAGTTTCGTCCGGCTCAGCGCGGCAGGATTCGACAGCAAACCATTGCGACCGAGAAACTCTTTGCGATCGCAGGTAGCACTTGAAATCTTTTCGCTCGTCGAGACAAAGGCGACCCGATCGGCAAACTCGTTGTTATAAGGATTCCGCGCAAAGACGATGCCCGCATCCTGATCGATCTCGGTAATGATGTAAGGAGCCGATGTGCTGCGCTGAACACCAAGAACCAGTTCGCTGTAAGACGTTATCGAAAGTCGTCTGCGCCGGTCGGTGCGATTGCGTAACCGCAAAAGCGAGATCTTTGTCGTTGCTTCCAAAGGAACAAATAGAAGCAGCTCTTGAGAGATTCCGTGACTAACGTGTTCGCAGACCGTGTAACCCTGGCCGTGTCTAATCGTGTAAGGCTCGGCCTCGCGGATCGGCAGCGGAGTTGGCGACCAGATCGAGCCTGTTTCTTCGTCCCGAAGGTAAATGATTTCGCCTGATGGATCGCTCACCGCGTCGTTGGACCACGGGGTCAGGCGATTCTCCCGGCTATTGACCGACCAGGTGTAACCGCCACCCGTCTCGGTAATCTGAAAGCCAAAATCCTTTCCGTTGGCGATGACGTTTGACCACGGTGCAGGAGTCGATTGGCCCTCGCCTAACACTGTCACATACTCGCGTCCTCCCGGACTAAAGCCACCCAGCCCGTTGAAGAAGGCGAGCTCCGGCATGGGCACCGGCGTCTCGGGATAGGTGTCGGACGGCAAACGTGGAACGAAAGGCGCGGGCAGTGGTTCCTCGATTGGGCGCCTGATTAGCTGGTCTTCGAGCGAACCGCGATCGGTAACTATCACCGCGCGAGCAACTGAGTGCAACAGGATGCGATCCGGTTCGGGCATGATGTCGGCGCGACACAAAAACACACCGCCGGGCTTGTTTTGCAAAGCCTGCAAGCCACTGGTGCGGATCATCGCCTGTAGCTCGTCATGCAGCCACTGGCTGTAGCTGGTGGGACGATCGTTCATGATCACCAGATCTATCTTCAGACCCTTGTAATGGAGATATTCGTGTCCGCGCAAAATCTTGCGCATCATACCGAGATCCTCTTCCCGATTTATCCGCACCAGAACGATAGGCAGATCACCGCTGATGCCGTGGGCCCAGAGGGCCGATTGGGCTCGCGTGTTGAGAGCCAGCACATGGGGCCGCGGGCGCAGCGAAGGATCGGAATACAACACACGACCAGCGAGACGTTGAAACAGGTGCGCTTCTTCAGCGTCCAGATTGAGATGACTCATTTCCACCTGAGCCCTGGTCCACGCCAGTCTCGCCTGGCGCCCAAAGACGTTTGCGTCGTGATACTTGTCAGCGAGGGTCATTGCTACCTCTCGCGAGTGCGCCACCGCGGTAGCGAACAAGACACGCACTGTCTGCCTCGGCTTGACGCGAACGCGACGTCGTAGACTAAAAACCGGATCGAGCACTGCGCCTACTGTGTTTGACAGTGGGCGGTCTTCAACCACCGCCACCGGATCGGCAGGTGTATGTCCTCGTCCAAGAAAACGCCCGCGATCGGTTTCATACTGCGCGGCGCCGACCGCGTCGCTTTCCGCGACCACCACATGAACGCCCCAGATCTCTTCATCTTCAGCCGAACGTTTGCGTCGATGCGCGAGCAGGGCGTTCTCAGCCGCGATGAATTCGGTCTCGATGAAAAGATTACTGAAAGCCGGGTGGGTGGCGTCGGCCTGCGCCGGCGCCAGGACGACTTCGGCATAGCTGGTCAACTCGATATCGCGAGTCCGGGTTGAGTTGTTGGTAATCGAAATGCGACGGACTTCAGCATTATCCTCGGCTGAGACGACGACCTCCATATGCGTAACTAATCCAGCATCGCTGCGCCAGTAATCGGCCTTATCTTCGGAGAAAGCCACCTTGTACGATTGCGCCGCACGTTGAATGGGCTGATGTCCCGCCGACCAAACGGTCCCGCTGCGAACATCGCGCAGGTAAACGAAGGCGCCCCAGTCGTCTCGGGTGACGTCTTCGCGCCAACGAGTAACAGCATTCGGACCGCAGGCGGAGTAACCTGATCCAGCGGTCGTCAGCATCACGTTGTAGGTACCATTTGAAAGCAACTGCGTGCGCGGTGTAGGCAGATCGGCCGTGTCGTAGACGCGGGTTATCAAACCCGACAGCGAGCGAGCAACGCGTCCGGTCAGCACCTCTTCTCCGCGCGGGTGAACGGCGGGAACACCGATGGGAATGCGTTCCTGCAACAGCAGTTCAGTGGCCTGCACGAACGGGTCGGCATGAAAACGTTTCTCCATGCAACCGTCATTCAGGACGTTATCGAGCGCGACCAGGCTCATGCCTTGATGGTGAGCCATGAACGTGCGGATCGGGACGCTCTTTTGATCTTGCGGCAATCTCTCGGGCGTGTAATCGATCGCTTCGTAAAAGCCGTAGCCGGCCAGGCCTCCTTCTCTCTTAAGCAAGCGAAGATTTGCCATTGCTGCGTGCGGGTCAAAGATGGCCGCCAGGATCGTGGCATACGGAGCGACTACCAGGTCCTCGATTAGACCTCGCTTCAGACCGAGCCCAGGCACGCCGAAGGGCCCATATTGATAGTTCAATTGCAAATCGCGGACATTGAAAGCGGATTCGGAGATACCCCACGGCACACCGCGTTCAAATCCGTATTCAATCTGTCGGGCCACGACTGTGCGGTAGGTCTGATCGAGAAGCGTGTTGTCGTAATTGCGCATCACCAGCAGCGGCATCAGATACTCGAACATCGTGCCGGTCCACGAAATCAGTGCGCGGCCACCGTCAACCGACGCGAGTTGCCGGCCCATTCGAAACCAATGCTCCTGAGGCACGTCGCCCTTGGCAATCGCGACAAAACTCGTGAGGCGTGCTTCAGAGGCCAGCAGGTCGTAGTACGAGTTATCATCTCTCTGTTCTGAGACGTTGTAACCGACGGTGAAAACCTTGCGGTCTTGATCGAGGAGGAACCGAAAGTCCATCTGGGCCACGATCTGCTCGCAAGTCTGCGCGATCCGACTCAGGCGCGACATCAACTCTTTCACGGCGCCCGCAGCTCGCTCGATAGCGCTGGTCAATAGCTTCAGACCATTGAGCGCCGCTTCGCGATTCGACTCCGATTGAGTCGGGCCCTGATCGATCTGCGCCTGCAAGGCAGCGAGTTGCAATAAAGCTGAGTCGCAGATATCCGGTATCTCCGACGTAACCGGGACGCTGCTCAACAAACTCGCGATCGCTTGCCACTGGGCCGCGACTTCCGCGCCACAGGCTGTGACAACCGGTTCCAGGTGACTCGTCAACGCTGAACCCCAGGGCACGAGAGTATCGAAATCGCGGCGGTTACAACGAAGTTGATTGCGCAACGCTCCGATCCACCAGCGCAAATCCTGGAAGCCTTCCTGGCCATGTTCGTGCGCGAGGGCGCCGACGATGTCTTCGATGATCGCGGCGCGCCGATCCAAACTGGCAAGCAGTTTGTGCCACGCCTCCAGCGTTTGAGGCAGTGTATCAGGCGTTGAAGATACGAGGCGTTGGCAGGTTTCGATCCCGTCGCGAAGCTCCTTGACAGTGAGTACGTCTGTGCGCTGCCGAACGGTGCTTAACTTTTTCGCTTCTTCGCTGATGCAGGCGATCGTATCGGCCAGTCCCTGGACGACGCGTGAATCGAATAAATTGACGTCAGGCAACTCAATGCAAGCTTGCTTAAGTGCAATCAGATGACCGGCAAGATTGCCGCTGTCCACAGTGGAGACATATAGCGGGTTGAGTGGTTCAAGACTGCGCGTATCGTACCAGTTAAAGAAATGCCCCTGGAATTTCCTCAGCTTTACCAGCGTCGCAAACGTTAGCTCTTGCCGCTCGATGAATTCGAGCAGGCTGATGTAACCAAAGTCGTCGGCAGCAACAGTCGACAGCAAAAGCAGACCCACGTTAGTGGGCGACGTGCGATGTGCAAGGACTGGCTGAGGATCTTCCTGAAAATTGTCTGGAGGCAGCCAGTGATCTTCCGCGCCAACGAAGGCTTCAAAAAAACGCCAGGTGCGACGCGCGACATTCCTTGCCAGGCGCAGATCGTCAGGGAGCAGTTGCCGGCGACGCTCCACCAGTCGCTGGCTGACAAAATACGCGATGAACGGCGAGAGAAACCAGAAGAGCAAGAACGGAGCGGCGACCACGAGCGCCGCGGGCTTGAGAAAAAGAGTCAAACAACCGGCAGCCAGCGCCAAAGCTTCGGCGGACCACATGAATCTCAGGAAAGCAGTCAGCTCGTGCCGGCTGGCGCGTTCGGCCTGCCGCGCGGTGACCCATTCGAGCAGATGTCTGCGCGAGATCAGTTTGCGGTAAAGCGTGCGCCCGATCGCGTCAACCATCAGATATGCTTGATGAGGAAGAAATGTAATCGAAAGTAAAACCTGGGCAGTGTTGGTGCGGATATCTCCCCAGACACTCCAGAAGTGACTGGTCCAGGGAATCCCGCGCGGATGCAGTAATAGACTTGTGCTGACGTGAAGGTATACCGGAAACGCAATAGTCAAAACAACAAATATAGTCCAGAACACCGCTGCACCGGGAAAGATGGTCCACGAAACGAGCAGCCAGAGCAGAAGCGAGGGAGCCACCAAGCTGCGACGCAGATTGTCCAGAATCTTCCAACGCGCAATCAGCGGCAGATGGTTGCGGGTGCGGCGATGACCGGCATCTGGTACCGTCGGAAAAAGCCAGCGGAGGATCTGCCAGTCACCGCGGGTCCAACGATGTTGCCGCTTGGCGTAGGCGTCGTACTGCGCTGGATAGTCGTCCAGCAGCTCAATGTCTGTAACCAGCCCCGCGCGCGCGAATAACGACTCAAACAGGTCATGACTCAGCAGATAGTTTTCGGGCACGCGATCGGCAAGCGCGGCTTCGAAAGCGTCAACGTCATAGAGGCCCTTGCCCGTGAAGCTGCCTTCGTTAAAGAGATCCTGATAGACGTCCGACACGGCGGTGGTGTAAGGATCGATTCCTGTATTCCCTGAAAAGATGCGAGCAAATCCGGATCTCGATGCGCTCTCGAGCGAGACACTGACGCGCGGCTGCAAAATTCCGTAGCCGCTGGTCACGCGCTTGAGAGAAGGATCAAATCGCGGGCGATTCAAAGGATGAATTGCCGTGCCGACCAGCCGGCGCGCCGCATCGCGCGGAAGCTGCGTATCGGAATCAAGCGTGATGACGTAATGAATCTGCGAGAGCAACGTCTCGCGCGCCGTCTGAACCACGAAGCTCGTATCGCGAGCGCCGCGCAGCAGCCGGTTGAATTCATGCAGCTTGCCGCGCTTGCGTTCCCAACCCATCCACTTCCCTTCGCCGGCATTCCATTGCCGCCGGCGATGAAACAAGTGGAAACGCGGCGACTCACCTTCGCCGTAGCGTTTGTTCAGTTGCTCGATGCCTTCGAGAGCGATGTCAATTAAGGTCGAGTCGTCCGGTAGTTCCTCCGCGGTTGCATCCGCGAAATCACCGAGCAGCGCGAAATGCAGGCGCTGATCGTTGTTCGCGAGGAAATGCACCTCGAGTTTCGCGAGCAGCTCTCTGACAACCAGTTCGCTCGAGAAGATCGTAGGCACAACGACCATCGTGCGCGCGTGCTCAGGAATACCTTCAGCGGTGCTCATGCGGGGCAACAGTCGCGGCCCGAACAATCGTGTCACATCCCAGTTCAATACACCGAGCGCAAGATCGCTGGCAGGAATCAGCCCCAACAAGGCGGTCGCGATCACAATTGGCAGGCCCGCACCTGTTCGATCCATTACGACGACCAGGGCCGCGATCACAAGCGCCGTAAGAAATGCGAGGGCGCCCAGGTAAGTAAATGTGGGATGGCGCAAGACCCAACGACGCACCACTTCAGATGCTGGCGCGTGACATGACCATGCCGACTCTAACTGATCGAGACCCGCGCCTATCAGGTAGTAGCCCACGTGCGATCCTGGTTCGACAACGGCGCCGTTTCGGCCGGCTGCAGCCGCCATACGGATCGCAGTCTCGGCCACTTCCATTTCGCTCACCCGCGCTTGTTTGCTGATGCGCTCAACAACGTGGCGATACCGATCACGAGTGGCGAATTCCATCTTCAGATAGGCGCCGGCCGGATCTCGACCCAACACCGGATCGATGAAGCTTACGCTTTCAAAGAAGTCACGCCAGTCGAGCGTCGACAACAAACGCATGCTCGTAATGATGTTGCCGACGGTGACCTGACCCGCGGCCTGCCTTTGATGTTCGGCATGAATGACTTCCTCGACGCTGGTGCCTTGAGTCGCCAGCCGTTTTTCCAGCCAGTCATATACCGGCATCACCGCAGGATCTTGCTCGCGCAAGCGCTGCATCAACTGCACGATGAGAGCTTGCGGTATTTTCTCGCGCCGGCCGATCCGATCCGAAACTAATTGAACCAGGTCGGTTGACTGCCGCGAAGCAAGCTCCAATAGTTCGTCTGCAAGCTTGTCAGCCAGTTCACGCTCGTGACGCGATTTGACGATCACTGTTGCCAGTCGACGGAGGTTTTCCACCAGAGCCAGGCGCAGGCTGATGGCTACCGCCCAAAGTTCACCGATCGTCAACGGCGCTGTTGTCTGATACGCGCTGATGAAGCGGCGCATAGTTGCGACGTCGAGCCGGCTGTCTGTGTGCGCGATGAGCGCTACCGCCAGCGCGTAAATGCGCGGCAGATCCTTGAATTCGCCGTCGGCAAGCTTCGGCAGTTCGCGGTAGTAGCCTCGCGGCAGGTCCTCGCGAATCTCGCGCAATTGCTCTTCGACGATGTGGAAGTTATCGACCAGCCATTCAGCCGCCGGAGATATGGTGCGTCCGCTGCGAATTGCTTCGACGATTGTGCGGTAAGCGAGAATCAGTTGCCGGCCATTGTTCTCCAGCCGTGGCAGCAATCGCGCACGGCCCTTTTTCCGGACGATTTTGTGTTCCGCCGCGAGCGATTGCGCGGACTGCTCAAGCCTTTCAATGCTGAACAGCTCCTCGCGAATTGGGTGCTCGTCGCCCTGATCCGGCGTCTGCGTGAGCTTTGCGAACAGTGACACGAAGAACTCACCTATGGTTCTAAAGATTAATACTTCCGGGGGATGAGGGGTTCGCGTTCAGAATACCACGGAAGCGAGGTTAGGGCAGAGGCGGGCAGCCCATCGGACGGACCTGTTTTCTTTTGAACATGTGGCCGGTGATGACGTATAGTTACGTCGCCCGCCTCTTAAAGAGTTGTCGGTCTTGATCGGCAGTCTTCCGACGGGCCTTGCTCTGTTCTTTTTCTGCGAGCGAAAGCTCTAACTCAAACCTCAAGTCGAAAAGGAGAAAACTCATGCCAAAGAAGTCCGCTAGCAAGAAGAAGACCGCAGCTCCAGCTGCACTGAGTGATCTGCCAACCTTCCGAGCGGGCATGCCGGCGTTGGATTCTATTATCGGTGTTCGGCCATTGACGCCGCCTGCGGCGCCAGGAGCACCGGGAGCGCCGGCAGCGGCAGCGGCTCCAACGTCTGCTTATCGCATTATCACAACCAATGAAGTAGACGCGTACGACGCAGGCGCAACACCGCACGAGGTGTTGGCGGCGGGTCCGGCAGCTCCGGCGCCGGCGGGAGATGATTTTGCCGGCACGGCACGAAAGGCCGCCAAGTTGTCTATTGCTAATGCACCCACGGGAAAATTTAAGGACCTGAAAAACCTGATTAAGTCCTTAACCGCTGACAGTGCCATGATAGCCCACGTGCCCAAGATAAAGACGACCGCCACGTCAGACCGCGTCAAGGAAGAAAAGCGAAACGTGAGCCTCAAGGTATTTCTCTATGCCGCCAGCAGGGAAGCCGACAACGATTTTCATCTGATCCTGGGCCGCGATCCGAAAGCTACGCCCGAGATCTACATGACGATGGAGTTGTCTGGCTTGCCCCCGGCCAGCAGCGCCTCTTTCGCGAAACTAAACACCACCCGTGAGGCTTTCAAAGCTTTCTTTGGCACGAATCTACCGGGCATAACCTATGACTTTTACGATCCGCCGATTCCGGTAGACATTGAAGGATCGCTGTTCTTTGATATGACGCACGCCACCGGTCAGCATCCAGGACCAAAGAGCTTGAAAAGTCGCATTCCAACAATCTGGGAAGTGCACCCGATAACGAAAATCACATTCAAACCATGAGGCTTTTTTCGCGTCTCGGTCCGAAGGAAATCCAAATGACATCACGGAGGAAAAAGAAGAACAAGACTCCAGCAAAGGTTAGCCCGCCCCTGGATCCACTAAGGGCGGGCATGCCTGCGCTTGATTCCATAACCGGCGTAAAGGAGATGCGCAAGGGAAAGAAGGTAATCCGCATCATCAAAACCGACGAAGTCGACTCTTATGAAGAGCCGGCGCGGTCGAAACGTCGGAACAAGCGAAGTCAGTGATCTCGACTAAAGATCAATTCTTAACGATACAATAACATCCTACAGGCCGGCCGCGCCCGAGTGAGTCCCTCCTTAGTGACGAATTCAATCCCTGACAATCCAATCGCACCTAATGCCCGTTGGAAGGCGCTGGCACTGTTGTCGATTGCGGAGCTGCTGGGAATGTCGCTTTGGTTTAGCGCGTCAGCAGTTGTTCCCGCGCTGCGAGGTGAATGGAACCTCTCCGATTCAAGCGCCAGTTGGCTGACGGTTGCAGTTCAGCTCGGCTTTGTGTTCGGAACTTTGCTGAGCGCGCTACTGAACTTGCCGGACATCATCAACGTTCGGACCCTGTTCGCTGTCTCGGCCTTCGCGGGCGCATTGACAAACGCGGCCTTTGGTTTCTATGCGCACGGTCCTCAGGTCGGCATCCCGCTACGATTTTTCACCGGCATGTTTCTCGCGGGAGTCTATCCCCCCGGCATGAAGATCATGGCCACGTGGTTTCGCGAGCGGCGCGGCATGGCGCTCGGTGTCCTGGTCGGTGCGCTGACCCTGGGAAAGGCATCACCTTATTTAGTTAATGGTCTGGGAAGTTCAGACTGGCGCTACAACGTCTTGTTCGTGTCTCTGCTCGCAGTTACCGGTGGCCTCGTAGTTCTCTTTTTTGTTGCTGATGGGCCGCACGCGCTGCCCGCGGCGCGGTTCGATTTCAAACAGGTGATCAAGGTCTTCAGCAATCGCGGCGTGCGTCTGGCAAACTTCGGCTACTTCGGCCACATGTGGGAGTTGTACGCGATGTGGACCTGGGTGCCGGTGATGATTCGCGCAAGTCTCGCTTTACAGGGAGACAAACCGGCGCTGGCCGAAGTCGCATCGTTTCTCGTCATCGGCTGTGGCGCGGTAGGCTGCTTCGCCGCCGGAGTGATTGCGGATAGAGTTGGCCGCACCGTAGTTACTTCGTGGGCGATGGCAATCAGCGGCAGTTGTTGTCTGGCGGTAGGAATGTTCTTTGGAGCAAATCCAGTCTTCCTGCTTTTGATCGCGGCTATCTGGGGCGCCAGCGTCGTCGCCGATTCCGCGCAGTTCTCAACTTGCGTCACCGAACTTGGCGATCCGCAATACATCGGTACGGCTCTGACGATTCAGACCTGTCTCGGTTTTCTTTTGACTACGATCTCGATCGAGCTGATCCCGCGTTTTGTGAAGCTGGTTGGGTGGCGCTACGCGTTCATGATTCTTGCGCCTGGACCCTTGTTTGGAGTGTTTTCAATGCTGCGGCTTCGGGGTCTGCCGGAGGCGGCGAAGATCGCGCAGGGCAGGCGGTAGACCGCAAGGATCTCGGGGTACTAGTTGAGTTTAAGAATAAGCGCGCTCTCTTAGTCACACCGGGCTTGAGCCCGGTGACCAGACCGTCACGCGTTCGGGAAACCGTTGAACGGTTTCAGCATCTTTAAGCAAAAGGCGTTGCACTTCTAACTTGAATCCACCGAGTTCAAATATGTGGCGTTTCTTGCAAAAGGAATCAAGTCCGTGTAGGCTAGCGCTCACAGGTGACTGCCTATGCGAATCATTCATTAACTACTGAGTAGCACTACGGCTGGACGCCCGCAGGCGCGAGGCGCGCTATTCCGCGGGTGTGTCGCACGTCGCATCCCAAAAGCGACGGCCGCATTTTGTTTGCTCAGTTCCTTCCTTTCTTTTCCGAATCCAATTCAGATTCGAGGTGTTGTGTCGCATCGTCTTTGATGCGCGTTTTGGAGGTTTTATGGACTATACAGCTATCTACGTTAAGAGCTTGAGAAAAAGCTTCCGCAAGCGCAATGGCTTCTTTAAGGCGTCGCGTCTTTGGGCGCTTGATGGCGTTTCATTCGAGGTGCGCACAGGTGAAACCTACGGACTGCTCGGACCGAATGGATCCGGCAAATCAAGCTTGATTCGTATTCTGTCGACGCTGCTGATAGCAGATGAAGGCGAAGTACGTTTGATGGGACACTCGCTGCCGGCGGAGCAGGAACAGGTGCGCCGGATCATCGGCCGCGTCAGCGTCGACGCAGCATTTTATAAGAAGCTGTCCGCGCGCGAGAACCTGCTTTACACCGCCTTACTTTACGGACAGAAGCCCTCGGACGCTGAGAAGCGCGCCATGAAGATCCTGGAACGGCTGGGCCTCGAAGGGACAAAGTTCTCGACACCGCTGGAAGAGATGAGCCGTGGCATGCAGCAGAAGATCAGTATTGCGCGAGCGCTAGTGATTAATCCGCCGTTGCTGCTGCTCGACGAGCCGACCACCGGACTCGATCCAAAGAGCCGCCGCGATGTGCAGGAATTTCTCGAAGAGCTGCGGGCTCGGGAGGGCACAACGATCCTGCTTACGACGCACGACATGACCGAGGCCGAACGGCTGTGCGCGCGAATCGGTTTTCTGGCGCACGGAAAACTGATCGCGGAGGGCACTGCCAGTGAACTGAAGCAAAGAGCAAATGCTGAAACACTTGACGACGCTTTCATCAAGTTAACTGGTGAAGAACTCGACAAGAAAGAAACTCCCAGCGGCGAAGACGAAGCCGCGGAGGTTTTCGAGGAGGTCTAAATGGAACAAGCTATCCGGCAAACCTGGGCGTTTGTTTTCCGGGGCTATCACCTGACCCGACGCTACATTTCGTGGGTCATCGTTTTTAATTTCTACGCGCTCGTGACATCGGCGACGGTGGCGCTCATTGGCGTGGCGGCACAGGACTACCAATTGACGCTGACGCTGGTCGTCGGCGCGCTGCTCTGGAACTTTATGGCTGTGCTCTACAACGAGATTGCGATGTCGATTGCCTATGAGCGTTGGGAGGGAACTCTCGAATACACTTTCATGGCGCCCGTGTCGCGGCTGATTCATCTGACCGGCATTAGTCTGTTTTCGTTGATGAACAGCATCATGCAAACCGTGGTAGTGCTGGTCGGCTTGTTGCTCTTCACCAATCTGAGCCTGAGCGGCGCAAATCTGCCGGGAGTGTTCCTGGTCGTTGCAGTAAGCACCGTTGCGTTCGTCGGCTTGGGATTGATGGCTGCGGCGCTGCCCGTGATGAGTCCAGAGAGAGGCGCGGAGGCGACGCATATCTTTCAAGGTTCGCTGCTGCTCGTCTCGGGAGTTTATTATCCGGTCGAGATATTGCCAAAGTGGATGCAGCTTTTTTCCGCTATCTCGCCGGCGACGTATACTCTGTCGGCGTGCCGTAAGTTGATTGGCGTGGGAAATCCAGCCTCCACGCCTGGTCATCTCGCAGGTGCGCCGCTGTCCGCGGTAACTCACGAGCTGTTGGTGCTGGCGTTGATGGGCGCGATGATCATGCCGTTAGGACTTTGGGTTTTCGGTAGAATCGAAACGTGGGCCAAGCGAGCAGGGAAGTTGAAGCGCACGGGCTGAGGAATGTAGAGAGTCGGTTATGGTTTTTGTTTACGTGACAAGGTAAACTAAAGTCGTTCGCCTGAGGTATTGTTATGAGCACAGAAACAGCAGAGCCGTTATTTCACGTTCACCCGATATCATGAGCGGGGCGCCAGTTTTTGCCGGGACGCGCGTTCCTGTTCAGAGCCTGCTTGATTATCTTGCAGGCGGCCATTCGTTAGAAGAGTTTCTTGACGATTTCCCAACTGTGCGTAGTGAGCAAGCCGTCGCGTTACTGCGTCGCTTGAAGGAAACGCTTAAGGACGCGCAGATATGAAGGTTCTGCTGGACGAATGTCTGCCGAAAAAGTTGAAGCGTGAAGTTGAGGCAGATAAAGTCGCGAAGCTTCTGACCAGCTTCTGGTACGCCGAAGGCGTTCGATAACTCAGCCCAGGGTACCACCCCGGGAAAAGAAACCGTCAAGATCCTACCCTGAAAGGGTTCAAACAAGCGCTCCAGTAGAAGAGAGATCACCTTATTTTGTTCAACCCCTACAGGGTAGAAAACGAATACTGCTAACTTTTCCAGCCAGCGTGTTACGCTGGGCTGAGTTATGGAACGCCTTCGGCCTGAGACCCTTGGCCGAACGGAGAGCGAGGATGCGAGATAGCGGCGACAACCAGCTCAAAGAAAGAGTGAAGCAGATTATCCGTTTGCTGAAGCGCGCGTATCCGGACGCAAAATGCTCGCTCAATCATTCAAACGCCTTTGAACTTCTGATCGCGACAATCCTGTCCGCGCAATGCACCGACGAGCGCGTCAACATCGTCACTGCGGATCTGTTCCGCAAGTATCGAAAGCCTGAAGACTACCTCAAGGTTTCAGAGAAGGAATTGCAGAAAGACATTCGCACGACGGGCTTCTTTCGCAACAAGACAAAATCGATTCAAGGAACGGCAAGGGTTCTCACCGAAAGTTACGGCGGCGAAGTGCCGGACACGATGGAGGAATTGTTGGAGCTGCCGGGCGTTGCGCGCAAGACCGCGAACGTCGTGCTCGGCAATGCGTT
>Ga0137378_10002405_pt1 | contig 16038 bp, 13 predicted proteins | sample SagtaG_21_FD_104813 | JGI IMG/M metagenome (GOLD analysis project Ga0137378, IMG submission 104813) | Vadose zone soil microbial communities from Sagehorn Ranch, Mendocino, California, USA - Sage2_L_60_16 metaG | ecosystem: Environmental > Terrestrial > Soil > Vadose zone | place: USA... | reverse complement strand
TTATCCAAAACCGCGAGGGAAAATTTTACATAGGCTTATCCAATAATATCAGCCGCAGAATCAATCAGCACAACGTTGGTGATTCCAGATGGACTCGCGGGAAGGGCCCTTGGATAATGATATGGCAGAGTGGAAAAATGAATCTCTCAGATGCTCGGAAAGTTGAACTTTTGCTCAAAAGACAAAAAGGAGGCGATGGATTTTACAGAATGATTGGCCTGTCACGGTTCGGCTCATAATCCCGCGCCCGCGGGACCGCGGGTTCAAATCCCGCCCCGCACCAAATTTCTGTAACGATATTGTTATAGCAACCGCTGTTCCTAAGTGGTAATTTTTTGCGCCCAAAGAAGCACTTGCCGCAATAGAGCGCGCAGGCAAGATATACGCTCCGCAACCGCGGGAGAAAAATTCCAGCGTAGCTCAGTGGTAGAGCGGTCGGCTGTTAACCGATTGGTCGTAGGTTCGAATCCTACCGCTGGAGCCAAATTTCTGAAGATCGATTAGTGGCTTCATACGGCTATCGCTGAAGTCACGTGCGAATGGAGGGGACACATTTCGGATCAAGCAGCGTAACCTTTTGGATTAAAGCGCTGTCTTTTTCATATTGCCCGATGGCTATTCGTGCGCTCTTCACACAATTGTTTGCCAGCGGATTTTTCCGGCGCGCATTGTTTGTGTTTCTCATCATTGTGCTCTTCATCGGCGGGGTTCAACTACACCGCTGGACTGGAGACAAGACGCGGCATGTGCGTTTTCAACACGACATCGTTAACGGCTTTTACTGGGGCAGCGAGGCCCTGAAAGAGGCCCGTCGATTATCTCCCGATGAAGCCTCTGCTAATCCTTGGACAGGATTCTGTCGCGGCTACTTCGCGCTCTATGATCGGGTGAGGCACCAGGCGTACAAGAAGGATTACGGCCTCGATTACCCGCCGCTGCGACTTCTTGTCATGGCAATCTGGGCAAAGCAGGTGCGCAGTGAATTCCCCGGGGTCGATGACGGACATCCGAAGCTCGTCAACCCGTTATTGAAGATCAACTTGCTATGCGAACTGCTTTCCGCAGTGGCGATTTTCCTTCTGGTTCGCTTATGGGTGCGGCGCTCCTCCGGCACCACACGGTCATCCTTACTACGCGGCTTACCCCTGCAACATCGCGCTTGGATTTGCGGTCTCGCCGCGGCGAGCGTTGCATGGCTTGAACCGTCGATGATCCTTGATGCGCATGGCTGGCCGCAATGGGACGTGTGGATACTGCCGTTTTATCTGTTCGCTGCGCTTGCAGCATTGAAAAATCGCTGGTTCTGCTGTGGCTGTCTGCTAGCCGCAGGCGCAATGCTCAAAGGGCAACTGTTATTTGTGGCGCCTTTTTTTATCCTCTGGCCATTGTGGCAAAAAAGATGGACCCGCGCGCTGCGCGTGCTCGCCGGTTTCACGGCGACGGCAGCATTGATAGTTTCTCCGTGGCTTCTGCGCACTTCGGCAGCCTGGATTGCCGTCCTCGCTGTTGCCGGCGTTAGCTCTTTATTCCTTCTACGACGCGGGTTGCCGCATCGAAGCGCGTGGATCGCCGGGATCATCGGATGCGCAGCATTTGTGATTGGCGCTTTTACCGGCGGAAGCTTCGCCTGGTTACAAGTTGGTTTTATTTACGGCAGCGAGCATTATCCCTACCTTTTCATTAGTTCGTGTTACAACCTTCCATCCCTTCTCTCCAAGCTTGGCTTGTCATTGAAGGAGCCCTTGTTGTCACCTCACTTTGGACATCTGGGTTTTGATCTCACTCTGCAATGGACCCTGCGCCTGCTTTACCTTGGTGCGCTGGCACTGTGCTCGCGAGGCGCCGCACGACAGATGCGTGACCGCGATCCACGCATGCTGATTGCAATTGCCATGCCCTGGCTATTGATGTTCGCGCTGCTCGGTCAGATGCATGAGCGCTACTTGATGTGGGGCGCGGTCGTTGGCGCCGTTGCACTGGGGGTCAGCCTTAGATTGAGCATCATTCATTTTATCATCTCGGCTGCGAGCACGGCGATGATTGTGCACGTGATGCTGATCGACAAGAAGTTCGAAGGAACTCTGCCGACGATTCATCTACTCAGCAGTATTCGGCCCTATGCATCGGGCCTGGTGCTGGTTTGCGTAACTGTTTGTTTGTGGAATACGCTTTCAACGCGCATTCCGGTTTTCCAACATCGACGGTCCGATTCGAACACGGTGCCTTCGCTCTCGCTCGGACCGGAGCCGGAGGAAGCCTGAGCTATTGCGTTCCGTCATTCTTTCAAAAGCTGGCCAGGCGACAAAACAAACTGTAATCAGGCCTGCGAAAGCAATCGCACTATGCGTTGGCTCGGCCGATCCCGACCGGTCCTGCTGATTTTTGCACTAAGCGAAGCAAGAGGAGCATTAACGCCCGTCAGGCATGTCCCTCCAATTTTGCGCACCCCTATTGCCGGGCCAATCGCCTGAACAAAAGCGCACCCAGCGCGATGAAAAGGACGTTGGGGAACCAGACAAGTAGTTCCGGATGCACCTTTGGGTTTCCGCGCAGCGTATCGCCAATGATGACAAAGAGAAAATATGTAACCGCAACGATCAATCCCATGGCGAAACCAATTGAAGTCTCCCGGCGATGCGCTGTTACGCCGAGCGGCACGCCGATTATCGCGAACGCAACGCACGCGAACGGAAACGAAAAGCGTTTGTTGATTTCGGTGCGGCTGGCGCTGCGTTCGCGCTGGTTTTCGCTTTTTAATTGCTCAAGTAGTTGCTCGATCGACAGTGCAGAACGGCTTGGTCGTTTCTTCTCTTTCTCGTACAACTCTTCGAGACTGATGGGCAGGGTACCTTCCGCCATATTGATTCCGTCTCGGATCTTACGCAGGTTGGACGGATCCTTTTCGTCGCGCTCCTGATAACGCGCCTGATAAAGGTGCATGAGAATCTGCCTGTTCGGTAAATCCGCTTCCAGCATGCCGGTGCGGGCGTAAGTCACTTTTACTGGGAGCGCATTCTGGTTCAGCTCGAAGACAGTGATGTTCTCCAGCTTGTTGCCTTCTTTTTTCCCCACGTAAATCTTGCGCCCGGGAAATTGATCGATCACCTGATCGCTGCCGAAGAGCGCCATCGGATTGCGCGTAGCCAGATCGAAAATGGTGCTGCGCAATTTTTCCTGGGCCGCCGGCGCAGCCTGGACATTGAGCCAGAGGCAGATTGCGGTGCAAATGAGTGCGACCCCGCCCAGGGGAATGCAGATACGTGAGATGCTCACGCCATTACACCGTAGCGCGATCAACTCGTTATCCGCGGAAAGGCGTCCGAACACGAGCAGGATCGCTGTCAACAAACCCCAAGGGATCGTGAAGATGAGCGAAAACGGCAACACATAAGCGATGAATGTGAGCAAGTATTCCATTGGCACGTCGTGATTGACCAGCAGCGGCAGCAGCTTGCGAAAAATATTTCCGACGACGAGCACGAGGCTCAGCACGGCGATCGCGAACAACACGTTCACGATCAGTTCGCGACTAATAAATCGGTCGATTAACTTCATTCTTCGCGGCACATGTTAGCATAAATTGGTAGCGACGCCGAGCTGCGGCGTCCGGACAGCGCAGGCGCGCTGTCCCTACCAAAATCTGGACAATTTGCTAACATCAACACACGATGAGCATTGACATGTATGATGTCGTTGTGATCGGAGGCGGGCCCGCTGGTAGCACTGCCGCTGCGCTGCTCGCGCGCGCCGGGCGGCGCGTGATCGTTTTCGAACGCGAAAAATTTCCACGCTTTCATATCGGCGAATCGCTGCTGCCTTTTAGCATGAAAGCGTTTACCCGGCTGGGGTTGCATGAGAAATTTTTGCGCGGCGGTTTCATGAAAAAATTCGGCGGTGAAATCTTTGGTGCGTGTTCCGAGCAGGGAACCAAATTTTATTTCAAGGACGGATTCCGTTCTCAAACCGATCACGCTTATCAGGTCACGCGGTCTGATTTCGATAAAGTGCTGCTGGATCATGCTGTTGAAAGCGGCGCGGAAGTGCATGAGGAAACTTCAGTCGATCGAGTCGCGTTCTCGAAGGACGACGTCGAGCTTACGGTCAAACGGAACGAGGCTTCCCACTCAATTCGCGCCCGATATGTGATCGACGCCAGCGGCCGCACGTCCGTGCTAGGCAGGCAGTTCAAAATTAAAAAGACTTACGATCACTTGCAAAAGTTGTCGATCTTCGCGCATTACGACGATGTTTGGCGAGCTGAGGGAATCGACGGTACGCTTACGCTTTTAATTCGTGGAATCGATCGCTGGTTTTGGGTAATCCCGCTGACCGCCGGACGCACCAGCATTGGCGTGGTCCTCGATAAGGAAGTCTTCCGCCAATCAAAATTGCGCGCCGAGGATTTTCTCGAGCAGGCGCTGGCGGAACAGCCGATCATTGCCCAGCGGATGACGAACGCAAGGCGCGCGTCGGAAGTTTATATTGAAGCGGATTTCTCTTATCGCAGCGCAAGACTGCGGGGCGATCGCTGGTTGCTTGCAGGCGATGCAGCCGGTTTTATCGACCCGATTTTTAGCAGTGGCGTTTTCCTGGCGGTGTTCAGCGGCGAGCAATGTGCCGACGTTCTAAACGAAGTGCTTGATCATCCGGGAAGAGCGCCACGGCTTTTCCGGCGTTACGACCGAGCGGTCAATCGTGCGATGGACATCTATCTGCGCTTTGTCAACGCATGGTACACAAAGGAATTCATTGAAGTGTTTTTGTCGCCGCGCAATGTGCTTGGGCTTGCGCCAGCAGTGAACGCGGTGCTCGGCGGAAATGTCGGCAATAGTTTTCCTATCCGGTGGCGAATGTGGGTCTTCTATTTTTTGGTTTGGTTGCAACGTCACCATCCGATCGTGCCAAGGCTCACACTCGTGCCAACGAAAAGGGAATCTCGAGTGGCCATCGAAACCATAGGCACGGCACCATGAGGCCAGAGGTTGGGGCGATTTACCGAATCGCGCGCATGTTCTTGCCGTGTGCATGGGAGATTGAGAGTCCTGCCCTGAGCGAAGTCGAATCGGTCAATCGCACCTACCTGGTTTGGTTTCTAGCGATTACTTCTTTTTGCGTAACAAGTTGTGCAACCATCTCGCACCATGAATTTTCCGATCCAACATCCGATTGGCAGACGAAAAGCGGGCAGCTTATGTATCGGACACCGAAAGCGACCCTCATTGGCGACGCGCTCGTCCGCTTTTCTAGAACCGGTGAGTTCGAATTAACCGTCTCGAAAGGTCCGGGAATAACGCTGTTGTCTCTGCGGCAGGATGCGGCCTTCGCCAAAGTCAAAGGAGCTTTCGCCCGCCAGGGGTGGTCTGGTCCCGTAGACCATGCTCCGCCTCAACTGCGTGGTTGGCTCGGCTTGCGAGACCAATTTCTTCACGCACAAGATCGAAACGTTCTGCGTTACGTTGCCGGCAATGAAACTTTTTTGTTTCGATTCTGAGACGGGAACCGGAGGCCAGGCATCCTGCCTGACTCGGCCGGCGGGCTTCCAACCTCCAGGATACGCCGAGCAAGATGCTTGTCCGCCAAGAGAGCCTGGAAGCCTATCCTCCAAGCCGCTGGCTTCCCCCATCCGATTGCACTGCGTTTGATCCTGCTGCTATACATGCGCCGTGCGCATCAGCGATTTCATCGCCCAAACCATAACGGAGAAACGTGCGCTGGTTTGGTGCGGCGTGGCCATGCTCGCTGCGGGCTGCATCACCATTCTCATTATCTCGCTGCGGCTTGATTCTGATGTGCTCAACGTTTTGCCTGGCGGCTTCCGTTCAGTGCAGGGGCTAAAGATTTATGATCGCGAGTTTGAGCAGACCCGGGAGCTAACCTTCGCGCTGCTTTGCGATTCCAAGGACGTCGATAAACTGGAGGACTTCGCATCAGCCTTCGCTGAAAAGTTGCGTCAACAACCCTGGTGCACGCGCGTCCTGGCAGGTTCGCCGATGGCGACGCCTGAAGGGATTCGCGATCTCCAATCGATCGCAGTGCCGTTGCTCCTGAACCTGGAACCGACCGCCTTCACAAAGACGATATCAATCTTGCAGCCACAGAAGGTTCGCGATCGTCTCAATCGGCTACATCAGCAGATTGAAGCAGGGTCGCCCAGGCCGGAGTTCGAACTTGCATTTGATCCGCTCGGTTTGATTGCGCCGGCGCTCAAGCCTTTCGCCGAAGGCACCGCGGTCGAACAAGAACAACCGCTTACTTCACCCGATCGAACAATGCGACTTCTTCTCGCGGTGACGAATCAGGCTTCAATAAGCGCGTTCGATTGCCAGCGTTTGATGCGTCAGGTAAATGCGTTCCGTGCGACTGCGCGAGAGGGATGGACCGGTGATCGCCTGGAAATTCTCGTGACGGGCCGTTCGGCATATGTGGCCGAAATTTCACTCAGTATGCGCTACGATGTTGTCGTCACATTGCTTGGCTCAGTCGTGCTGGTGGGCAGCATCTTCTTTGTCGGGTTCGGTCGATGGTTGCCGTTACTGGGAATGGGATTTTCGCTTCTCCTTTCCTGTTTAGTCGCGCTTACGTTCGGCCAACTCATTTTTGGCCGACTCAGCATGGTGAGCGTGGGCTTCTGTGCAATTCTCGTTGGTCTGGGCGTCGATTTTGCGATTCTTACGCTGGGGCGCTATCACCAGGCGCGCGCCGACGGCGAACCACATCGCCAGGCTATCGCAACATCGATTGCAAAACTTGGGCGCGCAGTTTTTTATGGCGCGCTTACCACCGCAGTCGGATTTCTTGCTCTCATATTGAGCGGCTCGATGAGCTTCGCTCAACTCGGAGTACTCATTGCAATTGGCATTTTTGTCGCCGGCCTGTTCATGTGTTCGATTTTGTTTCTGTTCGTTCGCGAGCGGCAGGCCCCGCTAGGTCATGATTGGATTTTCGCGACGGTAAGAAAGTATGTGCGATGGATCGTGCGCCGGTCCGCACCCATGTTAATTTTTTCCAGTGCGCTTTTGTTATTGCTGACTGCATTTGGCTTTTCGCCAAGTCCCCCGCTTCGCTTCGAAGCGAGCACACGTTCATTGGAACCAAAGAACATTCAGGCAGGTCGCGCCCTTCAGGCAATCATGCACAAAATGCCGATGCGTTGGGAGCCCGTGCTGGCAATCGTGCACGCAACGAATCCGCAACAATTGCACGACGACTGGCAAAAAATTGCTGCCCATTGGCGAGATCTCCAGGCTGCGGGCAAAATCAAAGGCTTCTCCACTCCAGCGGCACTTTGTCTTTCACCCAACTGGATGCAAACAAATCGACAACTATTAAGCACGATCAATTTTCCAGCAGCGCGTGAGACATTGGAGCAAACACTGGACGCCGAAGGCTTCAGCCGGGCTTCGTTCGCGCCGGCATTCACGTTGCTCGACGATTTACAGCATCTTATCGATCCAAGCGCGCCTTTGCCAGACTGGCGGACTCAATTGCCGAAATCATCGAGCTGGTGGTTTTTGGTCGATCGTTACTTTGGGCAGGATCCATTACTGACAACGGGATTTGTCACGACTAAGGGACCGGTCTCGACCCACGCACAAAGTGAAGACCTGGGACGCGATCTGCCAGTGCCTGGCGTGCCGATGGTTCTTTCAGGCTGGAGTTATGCGCTCGCCGATCTTCTGCCCTGGTCGCATCATCAACTTCTCATCATCAGCGCGTTGATGGCGATCTTCGACCTGTCGTTGTTAGCCCTCTTGTATCGCGATCTACGTTTGTGGTTGATCCAAGTCATCACACTCGCGTTCGGGATCGGAGCAATGATTGCTTCGATGAAGCTATTGCACATCGATCTCAATCTGCTCAATGTGCTCTCGTTCCGTCTTGTACTCGCAATAGGCGTGGATTACGGAATATATGTCGTCTTAGTCTGGCAAAGGACACGTGAAATCGAGCATGATCTTGCCGGCGTCGTGAAGCCAGTCGTGCTCGCGGGTCTAACCGCAATGAGCGGTTTTGGTTCGCTCGCTCTCGCGCGAAACCCAGCGCTCACCAGCCTTGGCATCACCTGCGCCATCGGGATTTTCTGGAGCCTGATCGCGACGATTTTCTTCACCCTGCCAGCAATGGCGACAACTAAACCGAAAACGCAATAGCGCGAGTGCGCAAGTGTTGATACCAAGCTTTAAGAAGTTATAGGTCATCAAGCTTTGCTGTGAAAGCCGGGCGAGTCTAATGGGGCTCCCGGAATTCAGCAGGCAAGATGCCCGCTAGCCCCACAGCCAAGATGGCTGTGCTCCGCCGCGCAAACACTTTCCGTCCGGTGAAACGCCTGCTAAACTGGGAAGAACATGGGCTTGCGCGGGTTGCTTTCGTTTAACACGATTTTTTTCGGCCTCCCCATTGCGCTTCTGGCTAGCGCCGCCGTAGAGGGACGTGTGGAACTCCCGAAATCGCATTCGGCACCAGTTCAGGCGAAACGCTATGAGATCGTTACTCACGCGGGCGTTCTTTCTACGCAGCCGCCGCTGGCGGTGGTTTATCTCGATGGTGTTTTCCCGCAGCCAGCTTCGTTGCCGATGAAACAAGTCGCGCAAAAGGATTTGACGTTCATTCCATCCCTCCTGCCAGTGCGGGTCGGGACCAAGGTCGAATTTCCAAATTTAGACGACACCTATCACAGCATTTTTTCCTACTCGCCTGCGAAACGATTTGACCTGGGCCGTTATCGTCCAGAGGAGCGACCGATCCCGACGCAAGTTTTCGATAAGCCGGGTTTGGTCACGCTGCGATGCGATATTCATGAACACATGCGTGGATTGATTCTCGTTTTGAATACTCCGTACTTTGTGATGACTGACACCAATGGGCGATTTCGATTGGATGGACTTCCCGCGGGTCGCTACACCCTCAAGGCATGGATCGACAGCAGGACTACGCGAGAAAAGCCGGTGGAGTTTAAGAGCGGCCAAACGCTGCACGTTGATTTCCCATGAGATCCGCCGTTCGAGCGAGAAACACAGGCGTCGCGAGCTTTCGAACTCAGTTGTTCACCGCCATGATGGTCATCGTCGCGACGCTGACTGCTCTGGGTCTTTACTTCGCACAGCGCAAGGTCACGGCCGATGCAGCAGGAAATTTGCAGCAGAATTTTCAGGCTGAACTTTCTTCACTGCACAAACTTGAGGAATTGCGTCACGCTGCGCTGGCGGACCGCTGCCACGCACTCGCAGCCAAGCCGCGGATCCACGCGGCCATGGAGGACAACGCACTCGACCTATTATATCCGAGCGCCAAGGATGAGTTGCGTGATTTAATGGAAGGGGAAGAACCGCCTCCGGAGCAAGCAGCGCAATGGCTTCACGCAAGATTTTATCGCTTTCTCGACAGCACTGGCGCGGTAATAAAGCCGCCGAATCCGTACGACGTTGGACAACTGGATACGCAAACGGAAGCGCAACTGACACTCCATAAATTGCCCGAGACGCAGCAAATTGGTTACATCCAGGAAAATGGTGACGCCGGCGGCGGCGGAGCTATCGATGAAGTGATAGCCGTACCGATCTTTTCGACCGGTACGGGCGATCTCATTTCGGCACTCGTCATCGGGTTCAAACCGCTTGAGCTCGAGAGTAAACACACGGGGGCGGGAATGAAAAGTGGAATCTGGGCGAATGGCCGGTTGCATTTGCCATCGCTTCCAAAGTCCGCGCAGGCGTCTCTGAATGACGAAATAGCGAATAAAATCGCGAATTCTGATCGCCTACAAAACAACTTTGTCGTCAACGTCGATGGTACGCCACAGCTGTTGTTTTATAAACGGCTCAATCCGGATTCGCTCTTTCCGCCCGCTTATGAAATTTGCGTTTATCCACTGGCCGATTCGATGGCTCAGTTGCATCGCCTCCGCTGGCAAATTGGCGGCGCGGGCGCATTGCTTTTGTTAGGCGGTTTCGTCGCAAGCCATTTGGTCGCGCTCAGGCTCTCAGTGCCGGTGAAAAAACTGGCGCTGGATTCGGAGGAAAATCGCGCGCAACGAAAACGCGCCGAAGCCGCGCTCGCCTCGACCGCTGAGGAATTAGAAAGATCCACAAGATATTCTGCTGATGCCTCCCATCAGTTGAAAAGCCCGGTCACCGTTCTTCGCGTTGGTCTCGAAACATTGTTGGCACGCGAAGATTTCAAGCCGGAAGTTTATGAGGAGCTGTCTGTCCTGCTTCATCAGACGCATCGTTTGACTGGCGTGATTGACGATTTGCTTCTTTTGTCGCGCATGGATGCCGGTCATCTTCAAATCGCATCCACACCAGTGAATCTCAGCCAGCTCGTCGATGAGTGGCTTGATGATCTTGCCGCGCTCCCCGATTCGCCCGATGTGAAGATCGAGAAGGAATTCCCAGCCGGCTTGTTTGTGGCCGGCGAAAAACGATATACGTCGCTCATTGTGCAAAATCTGCTGGAGAACGCCCGAAAGTACAATCGCCCCGGCGGACGGATCCGAGTTAGCGCATCCCGCGCCTGCGGGACCAGGGACGTTGCGCTGACTATCGGGAATACCGGCCGCACAATTCCACGCGACGAAAATATCTTCGAGCGGTTTCATCACTGCTCGACTCGTTCGGCTGCTTCGGGTCACGGGATCGGTCTGAATCTGGCGCGCGAACTGACGCGGCTGCACGGCGGCGATTTGCGTCTGGTGCGCTCCGAAAACGACTGGACTGAGTTTGAAGTGCGCTTTCCTGCCGCGGACGGTGTTAATGCAGTTACATGAAGTTGCGCGCCCTTAGCCTGTGCGTTTTTGCCTGCACAGCGTGTGGTTTCGATGTTGATGATTTCCTCGACCGGCTCGATAACACGCTCACACTTACTGCATTTCACGACAACCTTCGCGCCCGCCTCAGCGGCACACTCGATTTGGAGATCTATCACTTCGAACAGCCTGCGCCCGGCCTCATCAACAGCGACATCGACACCCTTTTCAACCCTCGTTTGACGCTCTTTCTCGACACGCAAATCGGATCGCACATTTATTTCTTTGCGCAGTCGCGGCTCGATCGCGGTTTTGATCCGAGCGATCACGGCGCTCAGATTCGGCTCGACGAATATGCGTTGCGCGTTACACCGTGGACCGACGGCCGGTTGACGGTGCAAATCGGCAAGTTCGCTACAGTCGTGGGCAATTGGGTTCCGCGGCATCTTTCCTGGGAGAATCCATTCATCAACGCGCCGCTAATTTATGAAAACATTACGCCCATCAGCGACAAGGCCGCGCCCACTTCACTGTTAGATTTCATCCGCGGCTTTGAGGCAGACGCGAAGTACGAGTTCAATCCGGTGATTTGGGGACCAAGTTATGCAAGCGGCATTTCCGTATCAGGACGGCTAGGCAAATTTGATTACGCCCTCGAAATGAAAAACTCCTCGCTCTCTTCTCGGCCCGAATCGTGGAACGTTACCGAGAATGATTTCGAGCATCCCACTTTCAATGCGCGCGTCGGTTTCCGGCCAAACGAGGCGTGGAACTTTGGCTTGTCGGCTAGCGAGGGCACATATTTTCGGCCCGAGGCCGAATCTACGCTGCCGCCCGGGCGCGATATCGACGATTATCGGGAATTTGTTCTCGGGCAGGATGCCAGCTTCGCCCGGCGTCATTTGCAAGTGTGGGCCGAGTTTTATGAAGCACGCTTTGAAGTGCCGCGCGTGGGAAACGCGGATACTTTCGCTTACTATATCGAAGCGAAATATAAATTTACACCGCAGTTCTTTGGCGCGCTTCGCTGGAACCAACAACTCTTCGGCAACGTCGATAATCCCATGGGTCAAAGCGTTCGCTGGAGTCAAGACCTCGGAAGGATCGACATCGCAGCAGCGTATCGTTTCACGCCGCACGTGCAGTTAAAATTGCAGTATGGTTTTCAGCACGAAACGACCGGCGAAGGGGACGACAATCACTTGGTGGCAGCCCAATTCACGATACGGTTTTAAGGTCTATCCTCTTTTGAAAATTCATGCGCATCCTTTTGGTTGAAGATGACGTTCAGTTAGCCAGGCAAATCGCATCGGCACTCACGGAAGCCGGGCACGATCCGATCGTGGTGCATAATGGCGAACGAGCCTTGGATAAGGCAAAGGAGACTCCGTTCGAATTATTCGTGTTGGATATCATCCTGCCTGGAATGGACGGGTTTGATGTTCTGCGGCATTTGCGTTCGCAACATATAGGCAGCCGCGTGCTGATGCTCACAGCTCGAGGCGAAGTGAAAGACCGCGTGACCGGATTGCAACTTGGCGCCGATGATTATTTGCCAAAGCCATTCGCGATGCGCGAACTAGTGGCTCGCGTGAATGCGCTGGGTCGACGTTATCCGGAAGAACCGGCACTGAACCTGCGCGTTGGCAATCTCACACTCGACCTGGCCACTCACGATGTTTACCGGAGCGCACAGCGCATTGAACTCTCTCCACGGGAACTAATGTTATTGAAGGTACTAATGCGAGAGCCCGGCCGTGTCTTCACACGCACGGAATTGTGCGAACGCGTTTGGGAACACCCGCACGAATACGACACGAAGCTGGTCGAAGTTTTCATCGGCCGGCTGCGAAAAAAATTCGGCGATCCCCCGCTGATTCACACTATCCGCCACGTTGGTTATACGATCCGCGCAGGAAGTTAGGCTTCCAGTCCGCCGTCGGACGGACTCGCTGCGGCGAACCCGCCGAGAACCCCGAAAAGTAACAGTGTTGTTACTTTTCCAATACGTCGCCCGGCGTTGATTGCTGCGATTGTCCTTACAAAACAACCATCAAACCTATGAAAACAACTTATGCTTACATCAAAGTTGCCCTGCTCACATTCGCAGTAGCAATTCTGACGGCCACGTCTGCGCGCGCAGATACGTACTCATGGACAAACTTCCAATCTGACATCGCCGGCGTCGCGCAGCATGTCGATCCAAACCTTGTCAATCCGTGGGGCATGGCGGCCTCGCCTTCTGGCACGATTTGGGTCAGCGACAACGGTACCGGTGTTTCGACCCTCTACCATCAGGATGGTACTGCCGTTCCGCTGGTGGTGACGATTCCGACGGCCGCGCGGAACAGAGGAACTGGCAATCCCACCGGCATCGTCTTCAATGACACCCCGTTTTTTCAAGTGACAAAAAATGGGAACTCGGCGCCCAGCTTCTTTATTTTTGTTAGCGAAGATGGTTCCATCTCAGGTTGGAATCCGACGCTGGATCAGACGCACGCCATTATCGCCGTCGATAACGGCAGGAATCGTGGTGTTAACCGTGCCATTTACAAAGGCGCAACACTGGGTGTGGCCAATGGTCACAATTTCCTGTTTGTGACGGATTTCCATACGGGCAAGGTGGAAACCTATGATGAAAATTTTCATCAGGTTAATCCCGGCGGCTTCGTCGATCCAAACCTCCCGGCAGGTTACGCGCCATTCGGTATCGGGAATATCAATGGCGAAATTTTTGTGACCTACGCGTTGCAGGATCAGCACAAAGAAGACGATGTTCCGGGTCCCGGTCATGGCTTTGTCAATGTGTTCGATACCAGCGGAAATTTCCTGAGGCGGCTGATCTCAAATGGTAACCTCAATTCCCCATGGGGACTTGCTCTCCTTGAGGGCGACGAACTCTGGGTCGGCAATTTCGGTGACGGGTTCATCAACAATTACGACCCTACCACGGGCGCTTTTATCGAGACGCTCATGCGCGCCGATGGCACCCCACTCCAGTTTGATGGCTTGTGGGCTCTTCTGCCTCTAGGCAACGGAGTTTACTTCACCGCAGGAATCGCCGACGAAGAGCATGGCCTCTTTGGCATCATCACTGAGGATTAAGATCGACGAGTCGACGACGGTCAAAGATAGGCGACTAAAGACTCTGTTCGACGCTTTGGCCTGCGCATCACTTGGACGCTCTCCCGGAGGGCGTACGGCCGGCGCCGTACGAGATTTGAACTCCTTTTGTTGTGAATGTTACTGGAATTATGATGCCTCCGGCTCCGACTCCAGGCGGGAATTTCCAGCGATAGAGTGCCTTTTCAGCCGCCTTGTCCAGGATGGAATGCCCAGTTCTGCGGATAGTGGTCACGCCATTGACCACGCCCGTGTCCGTGTCTGCTTTAACGAGAAACAGACCCGTTCCGGTCCAATGCTTGACCTGAGCTTCAGCTGGGTATTCCGGTAATGGCGCATAAGGCATCGGAATCGAGTAAGGCATCCGAGTGCCGGCAAAAGCCGATGTAATCACGACCGCAGTCGCAGCGAGGCATATTAGCAATGCCTTATGTTTTGATTTCTCGGTTGGTTGACCGCTCTAGTGGTTATTCAGCACCGTTTGCGGTGCCGGTTTGCTCAGTTCTATCTATGCGCTCACTTTCTGCAAGCCCGCGGTGAGCTTTTCAACCTGCTTTTCCAACTGCTCCATCTTTCGCTGCTCTCTCACGAAGGCCGCGTGCGCTTTGAGAAACTCATTCAGTAACATCGCGTTCACCGCATCGTAGCGCACGGTGTAAATCTCGCCGTTCTTGTCGCGCACAACGAGATCGGGATTTACCTTGGCCACTTCCTCAGCAATCAAACCGAATTGCGGCATGCCCGTTTTGTCGCTCTTGTAATGGAATGTCACTGGCTTGAGCGCCAAAACTGCTTCGCTGGCAGCGTCCATCGGTTTGATCTCCTTTTTGTACCGTCGCGAGGAACTTATCGTGCCGAGCTGGTCCGCCGAGTCGATCACCACAGGTATGGCGTCGGCGTACTGTGTTGTGACATCGCGAATCTTCCCGATAAAGCAGCTGTTGCTCACCTTTCCTCCTACGCTTCCGATGGCAATAACGCCATTGGCCGTCGATATGCCAGTTCCGGCACTGGCACCCAAAGCGATGTTGCCGCTCCCGGTTATGTTGCCACTGAGCGCACCAGGGCCAATCACCGTATTGTCGGAGCCGTAGGCGCTAAACAGCGCATTAACACCAACGACCGTGTTTAACTCGCCATTCGTGTTGCTGAATAGCGCACCACTACCGATGGCAGTATTTCTAAGGCCGGTGACGTTTGACGCCAGCGCGTTTGCATAAACAAGTCATGAACGATTCTGTGCGGCTTTGCGAACCAAAAAAACCGTGACTCTTTCTGCGATTTACTGAACGACCTGCAATGCCATTACCGGATGAATTCCCCAGGTACGATCGCTGCAACCGAGTATGTCGTCCGCGTCATTGCGACCGTTTTACGTCATTTTGGCGTAAGGCAGCGCTAAGTATGTCGTCTTGTATCCGAAGAAACTGGACGCGAAATTCTGCACCTGACCTTTCATAAGTAATGGCATTCGCCATGTGATCGGAGGCCACTTTTCTCAACTTAGCGCCGAGCTCCCGCCAGTCGGCTTGCTTAGTAACGTGTCCGAACCCTCTGCCTAAGCAAACGAACCCCTGGGTGTATTGATTCCCGGGGTCAAGACTCCTGGGGTCAATTCCTGGGGTCCTGGGGTCAAACACGGGTCGCCAAAACACAATTTTTTCAGGAGGAACTTTCGTATTGGAATACCCGCGTAAATGTAATTTTACGAAATCCATGTTTTTGAAGGTGCAATCAATTGCGATGGGCGGCGTCTTTTCTTGCCCGAAACAAGCGGACGCGAGCGCCAGCAATATCACTACTGTTAGTGTTTTAGTTTTCATGAATCGAGTTCGGCCATTGCGCCTATTCCTATCAGTTCGTTATTGCCGTGGTACATAGGGGTCAGTCAACAAATCTTGACAGACTGGGCAGACTCAAGATACTCCCTTAAAGTGGCTGCCAGTCTCGGTCTGCGTGTATGATATCGGCTAACCTGTTGACTCACGTTCGCAGCGCTGCGCATCGCCAGTTTGTCGGCGATCCAGCTCTGCCTCGCTACCGTTCGTTCTAAGAGCAAATTTGCCAATGCCACCTTTCGCACGTCGGAGCCGGGCAAGGAATCGAGTTCTCTAGCTGATAGCCCGGCTACTGCCAGTCCGCCGTGCAAAAGTCGCTGCGCCTCTCTCTCG
>Ga0137378_10002404_pt1 | contig 16041 bp, 15 predicted proteins | sample SagtaG_21_FD_104813 | JGI IMG/M metagenome (GOLD analysis project Ga0137378, IMG submission 104813) | Vadose zone soil microbial communities from Sagehorn Ranch, Mendocino, California, USA - Sage2_L_60_16 metaG | ecosystem: Environmental > Terrestrial > Soil > Vadose zone | place: USA... | reverse complement strand
CGCCGGGTGGTGCCGATGCGGGTGAGCGCATTCGAGGATTCGCGCGCCGCATCGAGCTCCGCGTGGAGCGGCAGGATCAGGGTCGCGTTCTCGGCGATGCGCAGGCTATCCGGCGTCACGGTGACACCCTGTCCCTTGAGTCGATCGATCTCTTCGAGCAGCGCGCGGGGGTCGAGCACCACGCCATTGCCGATCACCGAAAGCTTGCCCGGCCGCACCACGCCGGAAGGAAGCAGCGAAAGTTTGTAGGTCACCCCGCCGATCACCAGCGTGTGGCCGGCATTGTGGCCGCCCTGGAAGCGCACGACGATGTCGGCCTGCTCGGACAACCAGTCGACGATTTTTCCCTTGCCCTCGTCCCCCCATTGGGAGCCGACCACGACCACATTGGCCATGCGCTGCCCTTCCTCCCGGCGGCCCGAAATAAGCGCGAATCAACAGAGGCTTGTCCAAGCTCGGGCGCTCCCGGGATAACGGATGAGCCGGCGCCAGGCAAGGCGACGCGACGATCGAAGCGTTGTCCCTTTGGGCGGCGGGTCGATCAGCCCCGGCGCCCTCCCCGGCTACCCTGTGCCAATGCGCCGCCGATTGCGGGCTCCCGATGGCAAACTCGCGGCAAGATCGGGGCGACTGCCCGCGCCTCTCAGTCTCGGCGAAGTTGCGCGCGTGACCGCGCGCTGAAGCGCAGTTTCAGCGGCTGAATCGTCGCCACAGATCCTGCATTTCCGCGTCGGTTGCAATCTTGCCGGCGCGGACTTCTTGCTTCGTCAGCTCGACTTCGGCGACCTGCTCCTCGGTGAGCTGATGGCGCTGCGCGTCGGGGTTAGCGAATCCCAAGAGAAATTCGGCTGCGATGTCCTGCTCTGCCTCGGGCAGGTCGCGAATGGTCGCGATAGCCTGTTCAAGCAGCCTAGTCATAACGGCATCATAGCATATTGCCGATCGGAAACCATAGTCGGTTTGAGCCAGCCAATCGGTCGCTCGCCCGCGCAATGATCTCGATGGACGCAGGAAAGTCGGAAACGCCGCTCTCCTCAAGCAGATCGAGGATCATGCCGGGCAACTTCGCTCGCAGCGCCTCGATGCTATCGGCTTCAGTGACCAGGCCGCTGATGTCCTGCGTCGTAGCGACCCAGACTCCGGCGTCGGCGTCCCAATCAGCATGAATGACAATGGGGCGAACCATTGCATGCTCCTTCAGCGTTCCGACCGCAGTATAGCCGGTAGTTCCCCGGTAGACAGCCACCTCCAGCGGTACTACCTTCGCGTGCTGTTTTTGTGGGTTCAAAGGCCGCAAGGCGAGCGCACCGCAACGGGAAGGGAAATTCTGATGGCTGAACATCGGTGGGTATTCGGGGAAAGCAGCGGGAACACCACGTACGACTCCCTCGGCCAAGTGAACGGCACGCTATTCAATGCCCGCCGCGCCGGACCGGGACGCTATGGTCTCGGCAACGTGCTTGAACTGCAACAGAGTCCCGACTCCTATGTCGATTTCGGGACCGGCGCCGGCCAATTCGGAACCGCGACCTTCACCATCTCCTTATGGTTCAGCACGACGACGACGTTGCCCCTGGTCGACATCGTCGGCAACCGCACCTCGACATCGCACGGCAATTTCTCCAGCCTCCGGCTGGCCGGAGACAATCCGACCGTTGGCACCGGCCAGCTTGTGGCCGAGGCAGATCAGGATGCGAACGGAACGAATTACGTGGCCGCGGTGAGCAAGGGGCCGGCGCTGAATGATGGCGCCTGGCACCATGTCGCGGTGGTCCGCGGCGGTCCGTCGCTGTCACTCTACGTCGACGGTGAATTATCCGGGCAAGGGGTCGGCAAAGGCGTTGCGAACATCGGCAACAACAATCCGTGGCGGCTCGGTCGCTCGCTCGCAACCGACACTTCTCCGAGCGCCAAGTTTTGCGATCTCGGCGTCTATAGCAAGGAGCTCGGTCCGGAAGAAATCTATCACATCTACTGCTTCCACTGATGCTCAAAACCGCAGCGGCTTGGCCTGCTGCACCTGCGGCAGCAGGCGCACCTTGGCGAGCACGTCGGCCGGCAGCTCGCCATCGATCTCGATCAGCGCGACGGCATTGCCGCCGGGCGCATCGCGGCCGACATGGAAGGTCGCGATGTTGATGCCGGCGTCGCCCAAGGTCGAGGAGAACTTGCCGATGAAGCCCGGCTTGTCGAGGTTGGTGATGTAGATCATCGAGTGGCCGAACTCCGCGTCCATGCGGATTCCCTTGATGTTGACGATGCGCGGGCGGCCGTCGGCATAGACGGTTCCCGAAACCCAGCGGGTCTGGCGAGTGGTGACCACCGTCACCGTGATCAGGCTCTCGTAGTCGCCCGCGGCCTCCCGGGTGACCTCCTCGATCACGATGCCGCGCTCCTTGGCGACGGTCGGCGCGGAGACCACGTTGACGTCCTGCAGCATCGGCCGCAGCAGGCCCGCAATGGCGGCGGAGGTGAGCGCCTTGGTATTCATGCCCGCGACCGCGCCTTCATAGGCGAGCTGCACCTTGCTGATGCCGGTCTCGGTGAGCTGGCCGGCGAAGGAACCGAGCTTCTCCGCCAGCGCGATGAACGGCTTGAGCTTCGGGGCTTCCTCGGCAGTGATCGAGGGGAAGTTCACGGCGTTGGAGATGGCGCCGGTGATGAGATAGTCGGACATCTGCTGGGCGATCTGCAGCGCCACGTTCTCCTGCGCCTCGGTGGTGGAAGCGCCGAGATGCGGCGTGCACACGACATTGGGATGGCCGAACAGGGGGTTCTGGGTCGCCGGCTCCTCGACGAACACGTCGAAGGCGGCGCCGGCGACCTGCCCCGAGTCCAGCGCCTCGCGCAGCGCGGCCTCATCGACCAAGCCGCCACGGGCGCAGTTGATGATGCGCACGCCCTTCTTCATCGTGGCGATCGCCTTGGCGTCGATGATGTCCTTGGTCTTGTCGGTGAGCGGCGTGTGCAGGGTGATGAAATCGGCGCGCCGAAACAGGTCGGCGAGATCGACCTTCTCCACGCCGAGGTCGCGCGCGCGCTCGGGCGACAGGAACGGATCGTAGGCGATCACCTTCATGCGCAAGCCGTGGCCGCGGTCGGCGACGATCGAGCCGATATTGCCGCAGCCGATGACGCCGAGCGTCTTGCCGGTGATCTCGACCCCCATGAACCGGTTCTTCTCCCACCTGCCGGCCTGGGTCGAGGTATCCGCCTGGGGGATCTGCCGCGCCAGCGCGAGCATCATCGTGATGGCGTGCTCGGCGGTGGTGATCGAATTGCCGAATGGCGTGTTCATCACGATGATGCCCTTGGCGGTCGCCGCCGGGATATCGACATTGTCGACGCCGATGCCCGCGCGGCCGATCACCTTGAGGTTCTTCGCCTGCTCCAAGACCTTCGGCGTGACCTTGGTGGCGGAGCGGATGGCAAGACCGTCGAAATTGCCGACCAGTTCGGCAAGCTTGTCCTTGTCGGGGCCGAGCTTGGGCCGGAAATCCACCTCGACGCCGCGGTCCTTGAAAATCTGCACCGCGGCGGGAGAGAGCGCATCGGAGATGAGAACTTTGGGCATGCGAAATCCTGTCAAAGTAGCCAATTGCTACGCCGCCTTCGGGAGCGCTTCCTTGGTCCTGGCGAAGGCCCAGTCGAGCCACTGCGTCAGCGCCTCGACGTCGCTCGCCTCGACGGTCGAGCCGCACCAGATGCGCAGGCCGGGCGGCGCGTCGCGGTAGGCATCGATATCGTAGGCGACGTTTTCCTTCTCGAGCGCCGCGGCGAGAGTCTTGACGAAGGCCGCCTGCGCCTCCGGCGCCAGCGCCGTCACCGCGGGATCGACGACCTTCAGGCAGACCGAGGTGTTGGAGCGGGTGGCCGGGTCCTTGGACAGGAAGTCGATCCAAGGCGTGCGCGCCACCCACTCGGCGATCACCTTGGCGTTGGCGTCAGCCCTGGCGATGAGCGCCTTGAGCCCACCGAGCGACTTCGCCCACATCAGTGTGTCGAGATAGTCCTCCACACACAGCATGGACGGCGTGTTGACGGTCTCGCCCTCGAAAACGCCCTCGATCAGCTTGCCATTGTTGGTGAGGCGGAAGATTTTCGGCAGCGGCCAGGGAGGCGTGTAACTGGTCAGGCGGTCGACCGCCCGCGGCGAGAGGATCAGCATGCCATGCGCTCCCTCACCGCCCAGAACCTTCTGCCAGGAGAAGGTCACGACATCGAGCTTGGCGAAATCGAGCGCCTGGGCGAAGCAGGCCGAAGTCGCGTCGCAGATGGTCAGCCCCTGCCGATCGGCGGCGATCCAGTCGGCATTGGGGACGCGCACGCCCGAAGTGGTGCCGTTCCAGGTGAAGACGACGTCGGTTGCCGGATCGACCTTGGAGAGGTCGGGCAACTCGCCGTAGCCGGCCTTGAGGATGGTCACGTCCTTGAGCTTGAGCTGCTTGGCCACATCGGTCACCCAGCCCTCGCCGAACGACTCCCAGGCGAGCATGGTGACAGGGCGCGCGCCCAACAGCGACCACAGCGCCATCTCCACGGCGCCAGTGTCGGAGGCGGGCACGATGCCGACCCGATGGGCGGCGGGGACTTCCAGCACCTCACGGGTGAGGTCGATTGCGCGCTTGAGCTTCGCCTTGCCGATCCTGGACCGGTGGGAGCGTCCGAGAACTGCGTCGGTGAGGGTTTGGAGGCTCCAACCGGGGCGCTTGGCACAGGGGCCGGAGGAGAAGTGCGGAACGGACGGCCGCACGGGCGGCATCGCAATGGCCATGGTCTACCCTTCCAGATAGGCGCCCCTCGTTGGGGAGGGGTGTCCCGCGGGGGGAGATAAGCGATGGCGGGGGTTGGGTCAACCCGGCAGACGAGCGAACGGCAGCGTCCAGCCGAAGAGCATTCGCTAGAATTTGAAGCCGATCGCGCCGTGAACGGAGTTCACGGTCACGGGGCGATCCCCGAAGTGAACGAACTTCACATATTCGTATTCTCCGCGGAGGAACGCGAAGGATGTCAGCATCCAGTCAATACCGAACCCGGCCGTGTAGCCATAGCTCAAGAGGTCATTCTTGGTGAAAGTCGCGCTCCCGCAAAATCCGTTCACCGGGTCGCAATTGTTGATCGTCGCAGTGGCCGAATCGCTCACATTGGCGCGGCCCACCGCAACGCCGACCATCGCATAGGGCAGGAACGATCCGATCGCCCAGCCGCCACGACCACGAATTGTCGCATAGTCGACGAGGTGGAGCGAGGAGTTCAGCTGCACGGTCGACGGAATCGAATTTCCGCTGACCAAGATTTTCGCCACCGCCGTCGCTGCCGAGGCAGTGGCGAGGTTGGCGTGACTGTAGGTACCCTCGATGCCGATGATGGCATCGTCGAACTGCCAGTTATAGCCGGCAAAACCGCCGAAGTTCGGGCCGGCTCTATTGTCCGCCAGGAGCTTGATGGGACCGGCCATCGCCTGCGCGGGGGCGCCGAAGGGAGCGGGCACGAGAAAATTGAGAGCCAGCTTGGCTTCGCTCCCGAAGTCGGCCCGCGCATTCGAATAGCCGCCCTGCCCGCCGAAATAGACTCCGTTCCAACGGAAGTATACGGGCGGCGCCGGGACGAAGGGGCTCGATCCGCGCAGGGTCGGAATCTCGAAGTCGGCGGCGAACGCGCCGGACGCGAGCATGATCAGGGCGAAAGCAACGACCAGGCGACGCATGCCGACCCCATTTGTTGCGCGGGCTTCCTTCCGCCCCATCGGCGATCATGATTGATTAACCTTAATGAGCGGTTAGCTCGCCCCACCCGGCGAACAAAAACGGCGCGGGGGGCTCCCGCGCCGTTGCTGTTCTTTGCGGTGATCCCGTGTGGGTGGCGGCGCTCAACCGCGGCGCATCAGCGGGGGAGCGTAGACCGGCGCCGGCACGACCTGCTCGGGCTGCAGCATCCAGCGCATGCCGATCTTGAAGTCCTGCGAGGTGAAGTTGTTGAGCGTGAAGGAGGCACGCGGCCCTCCCGTATTCATGCACCCGATGGAGTTGCAATCCACCACCTGAGTGTTGGGCGAGCCCAGGCTCAGGAAGCGATAGGCGAACTCGACCTTGAAGTTGGGCGTGACGGTGTAGGCGAGACCGGCATGCGCGGCCCAGGCCAGATTCCAGGTCGAGCTGTTGACGCTGGAGAAGCCGAATCCGGTGGAACCATCGGCGATGAAGCCGATGTCGGTTATGCTGTCGAACCTGTTATTGGCGGTGCCGATGCCACCGCCGATAAAGGGCGTCACGCACCACCAGGTGCCGAGGTCGAGATAGGCATTGGCCAGGAACACGTTGGCGGAGTGGAAGCCATCGAACAGGTCGAAGCACCGGGCGCCGAACGGACAGAACTCGGTGAAGCTGCCGAGCACCTTGAATTTCGCCGAGGCACGGTGTTCGGCGGTGACGTCGAACCGCAGCCAGCTGTTCCAGGCGAAGCCGACCCCGAAGCCGATTAAGGTCGTGTCGGCGATCGTCCGCTGGTCGATTCGCCAGCTCGCCGGCCAGACGAAGTCCGGATTGGTCTGGTGGTGAGAGAAGTCGGAGAATCTCTGGATGCCGACGCCGACATCGCCGCGCAGATACCAGCCGCCGGTATCAACGGGCGGCGCTTGCACGACCTGCGGCATCAGCGGCGGCGGAGCGGACGGAAAATCGGCGGCGACCGCCGCCGTGCCAACCAGTGCGGCCGCGCCTGCGAGCGCCAACATCTTTACAGGACCCATGACTTCGCCCTTTCGTCCGGCAGGGGCAACAGCCCCGCGAGGGATGAACCAACGAAGCGAGGATCGCAGCAAACCGTTAAACGGACCTTAACCTTACTTTTTAACCGCGATTTTTAACCCTGGGGCGGCGTCATGCCCCGCGGAGGCGGGGCACCCAGTAACCCACTGAGCAAGCTGTTGAAGCCAAGTAATGCCCCTTCCCGAGTTCCGTGGTTATTGGATTGTCCGCCTTCGCGGATGATGACACGGAGGGCGGGGATAAGGCCCCCGCGGCGCAATCGTCGTCGCTGAGGGTCATGAGCGACCACCGATGTCATGGCCTTGTTAACTATTCGTTGACCTTTGGGGAAGAAGGCGGGGCGCTGGGGGAAGCCGGAGCCTCAATCTCTCCGCCGTCATGCCCTGCGCAGGCGGGCATCCAGTAACCCACCGAGCAAGCTGTTGAGGCGAAAGTAATGTCCTTCCCGAGTCCGGTGGTTACTGGATCGTCCGCATTCGCGGACGATGACACCGAGAGAGGCCGTGTTCTGGCTTGGGCTAGCGCCGATGAGGAGGCAAGCGCGCCGGCGTCAGTCGTCGTCGAGCTTGCCGATGTGATGCTGGGCGTAGAGCTCGAGGCCGAGCTTGCCGACGAGATCGAGCTGGGTCTCGAGGAAGTCGATGTGACTTTCCTCGGCGTGCATGAGCTCTTCGAACAAGTCGCGGGTCACGTAGTCCTTCACCGAGTGGCAATGGGTCGCGGCCTCCTGATAGAGGGCGCGCGCGGAATATTCGGCCGCAAGGTCGCAGTCGAGCACCTCCTTGACGTTCTGGCCGATATGCAGAGGGTCGAGCACCTGCATGTTGGGGAAGCCGTCGAGGAAGATCACTCGCTCGACGATCTTGTCGGCGTGCTGCATCTCCTCCATCGATTCCTTGCGCCATTGCTTGGCCAGGGCCTTGTAGCCCCAATTGTCCAGCAGCCGATAATGCAGCCAGTACTGGTTGATCGCGGTCAGCTCATGCCGCAGGCCGCGGTTGAGATATTCGATGACTTTTGCGTCGCCCTTCATGGTCCGCTTCCCTGGCTGGAATCACCGCTACGCCCCCCGCCGTTCACCGCGGGCCAAGACTTGGAGCGACTCGAACGTGGCCTGACTCGGCAGACGCGACAAGGGGTCAATGCAAGGAGAGGCCGATGTTTCCAACGATTTGAAGGGGAATGCCGATCAGCCCGGCTGGCGGCTGTCCGGATGGCAGCTGCAATCCGGTCCACAGGCGGCGAGTGCCTCGTCCATGATTCGCCGAATGGTACGTGCGCACCGCCCACACTGAGCGCTGCAGCCAAGGCACCCATAAACCTCGCTCGCGGAGCGCGGAGTTTGGCCCGCACCGAGAGCCGCGCGCACGTCGCGATCGGTCAGCACGTTACAGGAACAGACGATCATGAGAGCCCGGCGTCCCCATCCCGATTTGGTTCTTTATGTAACTATCGATACTTCAAATCGCCACCGCAGGCAAAAGGAAAACGTCCAATCTACAGCTATTCCAAACTGGGCTGTGGAACGCGTGGACCGCAGCCCACCGGCGCCTTTTCGGCCGGCGGGACAATGACTTGCCGGCCGGCGGGAGGGCCTCGGAATCAGGCGGTGGCGTGGGTGAGCACGGCGATAATGCCGTCGACGACCTCCTCGATCAGCGCCTTGTCGTTACCCTCGCCCATGACCCGGATGACAGGCTCGGTGCCGGAGAGACGCACGATCAGGCGGCCATGACCGTCGAGGCGCTGCTCGGCTGCTCGGATCGCGGAGCGCACCTTGGCGTTCTCGAGCGGCTTGCCGCTCTTGTAGCGCACGTTCTTGAGCACCTGCGGCAAGGCATCGAAGCGGTGGCAGACCTTCGATACCGGCTCGTTCTGCTTCTTCACCACCGCGAGGACCTGCAGCGCGGCAACGAAGCCGTCGCCGGTGGTGGTGTAGTCGGAGAGGATGATGTGGCCCGACGGCTCGCCACCCACATTATATCCGTGCTCGCGCATGTGCTCGAGCACGTAGCGGTCGCCGACCGGCGTGCGCGCGAGCGCAAGACCGAGGCCCTCCAGGTAGCGCTCGAGGCCGAGATTCGACATCACCGTGGCGACGATTCCGGGCTTGGCGAGCCGGCCGTCCTCCTTGAAGCTTGCGGCGATCACCGCCAGCAGCTGGTCGCCGTCGACGATGCGGCCGCGCTCGTCGGCGATGATGACCCGGTCGGCGTCGCCATCGAGGGCGATGCCGATATCGGCGCGCATTTCGCGCACCTTGCGGATCAGTTCCTCGGGCGCGGTCGAGCCACATTCGCGGTTGATATTGAAGCCGTCGGGCTCGACCCCGATCGAGATCACCTCGGCGCCGAGCTCCCACAAGGCCTCCGGCACCACCCCATAGGCCGCGCCATGGGCGCAGTCGACGACGACCCGCAGGCCGTCGAAGCTCATGGTGCGCGGCAGCGTGCGCTTGGCGAACTCGATGTAGCGGTCGTGGACGCCGTCGATGCGCTTGGCGCGTCCGAGGTCGGCGCTTTTGGCGAGCCGCTTGGTGAGGTCGGTGTCGACCAGCGCCTCGATCTGCTGCTCGATCCCGTCGGAGAGCTTGTAGCCGTCGGGGCCGAACAGCTTGATGCCGTTGTCGTCATAGGGATTGTGCGAGGCCGAGATCATCACGCCGAGATCGGCGCGCATGGAACGGGTGAGCATGCCCACGGCCGGCGTCGGCATCGGCCCGGTGAGCAGGACATCCATGCCGACCGAGGTGAAGCCCGCGACCAGAGCGGTCTCGATCATGTAGCCGGAGAGCCGGGTATCCTTGCCGATGAGCACGCGGTGGCGATGGTCGCCGCGGCGAAACACGAGCCCAGCGGCCTGCCCGACCTTGAGCGCCAATTCCGGCGTGATCACGCCATTGGCGCGGCCGCGGATGCCATCGGTGCCGAAATAGCGACGAACCATGTCCTCTGCCCCCTCCCCGCAGCGGGGGAACTCCTGCCGGGACGATCTGCCCATTCAATGCCAGATTTCTTCAAAAATTGTGAGCACTAAATAATGTGAGCAGCAAATATGGTGATCTCGGACCATCCATGAATGGCGCCGCCCGGCGGGCCGACGGGCACCCAAGTTTCCCTGTTAACTCCCCATTATTTCTTCTTCCTGTTGTCGCCCTTGGTCGGGGGCGGCTGGGTCACGTTGATCGGATCGGAGGCGGGGAAGGTGCCCTCCAGCCCGGCTTCGAGCGACCTTTCGAGGCGCTCGCGACGCTTGTCCTCGTCGTGCTGACTTCTCTCCCCGTCCCAGTCGTCGTCCATGAGCGTCTCGTTCGGACTACCCATCGCTGATCTCCTGAGCTTGCGGCCCGGCAGGCGGGCTTTCGAGGGAGATAACGCGCAGGACGCCACCGCCGTTCCCCGCGCTCCTGGCGCGGAGCGCCCGCGGACAAGCGTAGGGCGGGTTTGCCGAAGGCGTAACCCGCCGCTCCGCCCGAACGAATCCGCCATACGTGCTGGGCGCTCCAGCGCCCAAGGCGGGCGCGAGCTTTCATGATAAGAATGAACCCATGGCCATGGGCACAGTGACCTGCATCGAGGACTTGCGGCAGCTCGCCCGTCGCAGGATCCCCAAAATGTTCTTCGACTATGCCGAGGCGGGCTCCTATGCGGAAGAAACCTTGCGCGCCAATCGCGCGGATATGGAGCGAATCAAGCTGCGTCAGCGCGTGCTGGTGGACGTGTCGCACCGCGACCTCGGCACCACGATCATCGGCGAGAAGGTTCCGCTGCCGCTTGCGCTCGGTCCGGTCGCGCTGACCGGGATGCAGCACCGTGACGGCGAGATTCTCGCCTGCCGCGCCGCGCAGGCGGCGGGCCTCCCGTTCTGCCTCTCGACCATGTCGATCTGCTCGATCGAGGACGTGGCGGAAGCGGTGGACAAGCCGTTCTGGTTTCAGCTCTACGTGATGAAGGACCGCGGCTTCGTGCGCGCGCTGATCGAACGCGCCGCCGCCGCCCAATGCAGTGCGCTGGTGCTGACCATCGACCTGCAGGTGCTCGGACAGCGCCATTGCGACCTGAGGAACGGCTTGACCGTTCCACCGGAGATCAGGATCAGGAATGTCCTCAACATCGCGACCAAGCCGGCCTGGGCGCTGGGCATGCTGCGGGGCAAGCGCAAGACCTTCGGCAATCTCGCCGGCCATGTGCGCGGCACGAAGAACGTGAACTCACTGGCGCAGTGGATTTCCAGCCAATTCGATCCAGCCTTGAGCTGGAAGGACGTCGAGTGGATCAGGAGCCTGTGGCCGGGCAAGCTGATCATCAAGGGCGTGCTCGACGTCGAGGACGCGAAGCTCGCGGCGAAGACCGGCGCCGCAGCGATCGTGGTCTCCAATCACGGCGGCCGCCAGCTCGACGGCGCGCCATCCTCGATCTCGGCGCTGCCCAGAATCGCCGACGCGGTCGGCGCCGACATCGAGGTGATGTTCGACGGCGGCATCCGCTCGGGACAGGATCTCCTGCGCGCGCTCGCGCTCGGCGCCCGCTCCTGCCTGATCGGCCGCGCCTATATTTTCGGCCTCGGCGCCGGCGGCGAGGCCGGTGTCGCCAAGGCGATCGAGATCATCCGCAACGAGCTCGATGTGACCATGGCGCTCTGCGGCGTCAACCGCATCGGCGAGATCGACCGGCGGGTGCTCGTGCCGGGTTCGGGGATCAGTGCTCAGTAACCAGTCATCAGGACGCCTTCGCGCACGCAGCGTTCGTAGGGTGGGCAACGGCGGCTTCGCCGTTGCCCACGTGGTCGTCGTTCAGGATCGGCAGCTTCCGGCGGCTTGTCCCAACATCGAGAGCCGCGTGGGCAAAGTCGCGAAGACGCGCCTTTGCCCACTCTACGGCGCGCTGACTGCTGGCCTCGAAGTGCATGCCAAAGAGGGCGCCGGACGGCTCGCATCGGGGGGACAGAGGAAAGCCGTCCGGCGCAGCGTGGCGTGAGGGGGACCACGCCACGGAACGAAAGGATGCAGGGCTCATTCGCCGGCGCTCAATAGCAGCCTGCAGGTCGAGCCGCGCGCTCCCGCAAATGCGGTGAATTGCGAGCCACCACGCCGGCAATCCTGTTCATGGTCGCTTCAAGCTCCCGTGGATCGACGCCATCAGCCGCCATGACAGTGCGGACCAACGGATCGGACAGCGCTTCCGTCAGCGTCAGCTCCCGGCAAGACCTGTTCATAGCGCGCTCCTGTTTTCGCACCCGTGTCAGAGATCGATGCGCGGTCGCGAGAAGCGCCGTCATGCAGCTTGCTTTCATGTCCGCTCCCCGTTTTTTGGTTTGCTCGCATCCGGCCCGGCGACCAGGCAGGCAACCATGGCGCCTCATTGATAGGCCGCCGGCGACCGCCGCCGCTTGCAGGATTTTGCCGGCATTGTCGTCAAATTGCGCAAACGTTGCTTCGCCCATCCGCGAAGAAGATGTGGGAGCGTCTGGCGCGGCTTGATCGGGCGCGGCGGACCGCGTCGGGGCTTTTTGACGCCCAAAGGGACGTGAGGAATCGGCAATCAACTCGCCGTGATGGTCACTCCCGGACCGTCACGGCGTAGCCTAAATCGCCTCTCATCTCGAACAGCGGACGGCGAGCAAGGGGGCTTGCGTCCAAAACCCCCAGCAAGACCGGGATCACCAAAAGACCGGGATGACCAACGGCCGGGCGAGGCGACAAGGCCGACTGACGAGGGCGACCGCGAACCATGGATAATTCCGCCAGCACCTGCAACGAGCAGGCCGTTTCCACGGTCACTGTGTCTCCATCCCGAATCGTCAGGCGACAGGGCGCCCATTGGCACGGTCTGTTGGCCGAGACGGTCCAGCTGACCAGCCGCGAACCCTTCGAATACGATTTCAACGGCCACTGCCACTTGCTCATTGCGTCGGAACGGGCCGCGCGCTACGAGGGCGAGACCCTGGTGGAGGGGCTGCCGAGATCGACGCTGCAGGATTTCGGCCACAAGATGACATTTGTGCCGGCGGGCCACGCATTTTCCGGCTGGCAAAAGCCACGGGTTTTGTTGGAATCCACTTTTTTCTATATCGATCCCCATCTCTTGGCGGTCGATCCCGCCTTCCGCTTTGCAACGATCGATTTTCGCCCGCGAGTTTTCTTCGACGACGACTTCCTTTGGCAAATTGCGCTCAAGCTGAAGGCCCAAATTGGGAGCGCGAAACCGAACCGCATGTATGCAGAAGCGCTCGGTGCGGTTCTGGCGCACGAGCTCGTGCGCCTCAATGGCGACGCTCCGTCCCCAAAGCCCGCGGCGCGCGGCGGACTCGCAGCGTGGCAGCAAAAACGAATCGCGGATTTCATCGAGGAGCACCTTGCCGAGGATGTTCCGCTCGCAACCTTGGCCGACCTTGCACGATTGAGCACTTATCACTTCGTGCGGGCATTCAAACAATCGTTCGGCGTGCCACCGCATCGCTACCATCTTCGCCGTCGCGTCGAGCGCGCCAAGGTTCTCCTGGCAGACCCGACGGCGGCTCTCACGAACATTGCACTCGATCTTGGATTCTGCGGAAGTAGCGCATTCGCGGCGACGTTTCACCGGCTGACCGGGCAGACGCCGAGCGACTACCGCCGCAGTCTCGAATAGCGCACGGCCGGTCAGGTCGGTGGCGCCATCCTAAAGACAGAGACGGGGACAATCCCCATTTTTCATCCGAAGCCACATCCGCGTTTCATTCGGGCTCAGCGCGGCATTCTTACATCTGCTACCGTCACTCTCATGCAGCCAATCGTCTCCATCTCGAATCTCTCCAAGACCTACGCCTCCGGCTTTCAGGCGCTCAAGGGCATCAACCTCGCCATCCGCCGCGGCGAGATTTTTGCGCTCTTGGGTCCCAACGGCGCGGGCAAGACGACGCTGATCAGCATCATCTGCGGGATCGTGACGCCGTCCGAAGGAACCGTTACGGTCGACGGCGACGACATCATCACGGACTACCGCGCCGCCCGGTCGATGATCGGGCTCGTGCCGCAGGAGCTGACCACGGACGCCTTCGAAACGGTCTGGGCGACGGTGAGCTTCAGCCGCGGACTGTTCGGCAAGCCCCGCAATCCCGAGCATGTCGCAAAGGTGCTCAAGGACCTGTCCTTGTGGGACAAGAAGGACAACAAGATCATGACGCTCTCCGGCGGCATGAAGCGCCGGGTGCTGATCGCCAAGGCGCTCTCCCACGAGCCTTCGATCCTCTTCCTCGACGAGCCGACGGCCGGAGTCGATGTCGGGCTGCGCAAGGACATGTGGCAGCTCGTGCGCTCTCTGCGCGCTTCGGGCGTGACCATCATCCTGACCACGCACTACATCGAGGAGGCCGAGGACATGGCCGACCGGATCGGCGTGATCAACCATGGCGAAATCATTCTGGTCGAGGACAAAGCCGAGCTCATGCGCAAGCTCGGCAAGAAGCAATTGGAGCTGCACCTCCACCACAAGCTCGACGCCATACCGGACGCACTCGCCGCCCACCGCCTGACCCTGACGCCTGACGGCAGCGGATTGATCTACAGCTACGACACCCAAGGCGAGCGCACCGGCATCACGGCGCTCCTTCAGGATCTCAATCACGCGGGCATCGGGTTCCGGGACCTCGAGACGACGCAAAGCTCGCTGGAAGACATCTTTGTCGACCTGGTGAGGCAAAAACGATGAATGTCCAGGCAGTCCGCGCGATTTACACCTTCGAGATGGCGCGCACGGGGCGCACGCTGCTGCAGAGCATTCTGGCTCCGGTGATTTCGACGTCGCTCTATTTCGTGGTCTTCGGCGCCGCGATCGGCTCGCGCATCACCGAGATCGAGGGCGTCAGCTATGGCGCCTTCATCGTGCCCGGATTGATCATGCTGACGCTGCTGACGCAGAGCGTCATGAACGCGTCGTTCGGCATCTACTTTCCCAGGTTCACCGGAACCATCTATGAGATCCTTTCCGCGCCGGTGTCGTATTTCGAGATCGTGCTCGGCTATGTCGGGGCGGCCGCGACCAAGTCGATCATCCTGGGGCTGATCATCCTGGCCACGGCAGGCCTGTTCGTGCCGCTGCGGATCGCCCATCCGTTCTGGATGATCGCATTCCTGGTGCTCACGGCCCTGACCTTCAGCCTGCTCGGCTTCATCATCGGCATCGTGGCAGACGGCTTCGAGAAGCTTCAGGTCGTGCCTCTGCTTGTCATCACGCCGCTGACCTTTCTCGGCGGCAGCTTCTACTCGATCAGCGTGTTGCCGCCGGTCTGGCAGACGATCACCCTGTTCAATCCCGTGGTCTATCTGGTCAGCGGCTTCCGCTGGAGCTTCTTCGAGGTCGCCGACGTGAACGTGGCCGTGAGCCTGGCGATGACAGCCATATTCCTGGTCGCATGCCTGGCGGCCGTGGGGTGGATCTTCAAGACCGGCTATCGACTCAAGAGCTAATATCAGAGCGCATTGAGGAAATTGACCAGGTCCTGCTTCTGTTGATCGGTGAAGCCGATTCCGAAGCGCTGGTCATAGAAGTTCACCGCGTCCAGCAGGGTGGCTGCCGACCCGTTATGGAAGTAGGGCGCGCGCGCGGCCAGTCCCCGCAGGATGGGTCCTTTGACCTTGCCGATGTCGGCACACTTCCCCGAGATCAATGCGCGGCCCGGATCGGTGACCGCAAAATTTTGACCTGCGAGCGGACCTTGAGTACATTGCAAGGTGAAGACCGGCAACCCGGAAATGTCGAGGGCCGGAGGACTATTGGCTCCGGCATTGGCGATGCCGATGTTCAAGGGCGCTTTGACCGAATGATTGCCCACATTGGGTGTGTCGTGGCAGGTGCCGCAGAATCCGGGAATGCTCGGCAGGTTGAGCGCGTCATTGAGACCCGCGACCCCCGTAATGTTGATCTTTGTGGTGTTGAACACCTCCTCCCCGCGCGCGACCGACCTGCGATACTGCGCCTCGTCGTCATTGCCGAGGAGGCCTTCCCACGGCTTGTACAGGTCGAAGATATTGGGGTTGAAGGGTAAGCCCGTCGGATTTAACCCCACGGGATCATTCACGCCAACGAAGAATTTACCGACCTCGAGCGAGAGCGCGACAGGACCCCCGGTCGCGCCGGCGGCGCGCAGATCCTGTGCCAAGTTATCGTAGATCTGAGCATTGAAAATGCCGGTCTCGAAGGCGACGATCTGCGCTTGCTGATCGGCGGTGGGAGCGGCGTCGGCCTGCGCGTGGATGAGGGTCGCGTCGATGGATTGGTTTGCAAGACTGGGCTCG